>Ga0209625_1000213_pt1 | contig 14614 bp, 7 predicted proteins | sample JacPin_JW_Ref_M2_FD_187960 | JGI IMG/M metagenome (GOLD analysis project Ga0209625, IMG submission 187960) | Forest soil microbial communities from Algoma, Ontario, Canada - Jack Pine, Ontario site 1_JW_Ref_M2 (SPAdes) (version 2) | ecosystem: Environmental > Terrestrial > Soil > Boreal...
GCTGGGCGGTTTGGTGTTGACCGAAGAGCGGACGGAAGCCTTTTCCAAGGGCGTCAATACCAACTCGAGCCCGTCCAAGCTGAAGATCACAGATCTTCGCGTCGCGACTCTTGTGAAACCCGGCCCGAGTCCTTGTCCTCTCATTCGCATCGATACGGATCAGGGTGTTTACGGCCTCGGCGAAGTCCGGGACGGAGCAAGCGCGACCTACGCGCTGTTCCTGAAGAGCCGCATCCTCGGTGAAGACCCGCTGAAACTCGACAAACTTTTCCGCAAGATCAAACAGTTTGGAGGGCACGCCCGGCAAGGCGGTGGTGTCTGCGCCATCGAAATGGCGCTGTGGGACATCACCGGAAAGGTTTACAACGTACCCGTTTACGCGCTGCTGGGAGGTGGCAAATTCCGCGACAAGATCCGGCTCTATGCGGACACCACGGAATCCGATGATCCCAAAATCTACGCGCAGCGAATGAAGGAGCGAAAGGAAGGCATGGGCCTCACCTGGCTCAAGATGGATTTGGGCGTCGAAATGGTTGCGAGCACTCCCGGGACGGTCACCAATCCTACAGACCTAAATCAATGGGAAGCAAATCAGCTGGCTCATCCTCTGCTCGGAATGGAAGTCACCGACAAAGGCATTGCAATGCTAGAGCAATATGTCGCCGCCGTGCGCGACGCCGTCGGAATGGAAATTCCACTTTCCATGGACCACCTCGGGCATCTCGGCGTGAAGTCCATCATCCGACTCGGCAAGGCATATGAAAAATACAACCTGTCGTGGATCGAAGATGTCATTCCCTGGACTTATACTGACTTGCTCAGGCAAATCTCTGAACAGAGCCCCACGCCCATTCTCACTGGCGAAGATATTTATTTGAAGGAACCGTTTCAGGTGCTGTGTGAGAAGCACGCAGTAAGCAAGATTCAGCCGGACCTCGCCACTGCTGGAGGCATCCTGGAAACTCACAAAATCGGAGATATGGCCCAAGAATACGGCGTGCCGATGGCTCTGCACTTTGCTGGGACGCCGGTCTGCTGCATGGCGAACGTGCACTGCGCTGCAGCCACGCAGAATTTCTTGGCTCTCGAACACCACTCCCTCGACGTGCCCTGGTGGTCATCCATTGTGCAAGAAGGAACCAAAACGCCAATCGTCAATCGCGGCTGGATCGAAGTACCAGACAGACCCGGCCTCGGCGTAACCCTAAACGAAAACGTAGTTCGCCAACACCTCGCGCCCGGCACCGGCTATTTCGAACCCACCCCGCAGTGGGACAACGAGCGCTCCTGGGATCGCCTCTGGAGCTAGGAAATGTGCAACTAGAACTGCATAGTGCAAAACCAAACTGGCATCCACATCTTCTTTGGTCCGACTCTGGGCGTCGCGCTTGAGTGTGTTCATTCCGATGTACACGTCAGAAGTTAAACTCTTGTGGCGGAGCCAGGCCGGAAAGTCCGGGCTCGCGGCTGTCATTCGCCAAAACTCCGAAACAAGCTGAATGTCATCCTAGTAACATGCTACACAACCTCCTCGTATGTCATTCATTTCAAATGCGCCCTTATTTGTGGCGAGGCACAGGCATCCCACCGGGTTCAATTGATGACGGTGCATTCCATTCGCAGCAGTTGGCCAAGCTTGCTCAACTTGCTAGAGATATGGCCGATGCCGATCGCACAATGATGCGCCGGGCCTTCGGCATTCCAGGCATTCATGAAATTTCTCGCTCCCATGGAGAAGCGGTAGCGGCTGTTGGTGTTGCCAATTTCAAGCATCGGGCCGGGTTCAGAGATGGCCTCGGCAACCAGCAATTTGAGTTTTCCATCATCCGTTTGAACCACCGAGAGCAGCGTCACGGGACCATGCTTAACGGACATCTCAACGGAAAGCCCGCGCCCGACCTTGCCGTGATAGACGCTTAACGGGCGAACCTTGGTCTTGCCTTGGGCGATAGCGATGTGGCCCGGTCCGTCGTGCCCCATCAAGATGACATCGTCGTTGAAATCGACGGCATAGTACTCCGTGAAGGAACCACCGACTCCGAAACAGTCCATGATCTTCATGGCCTGAGAGTTTTTGATTTCGTATTCACCCGCCACGGGTGTGCCTCGCGCGGTGAGCAGGCTGGTGCCGAGGATGATGGAACTGATAGTGTCTTCGTTTTCAGAGTTCTCCACTCCTTTGAAGTAGTAGGCGAGTGATCCCAGTTTGTGAACCTCGACCAGACGATCCAGCGCGACCGAGGTGCGTGCGGCACGTTCCAATTCGACCGGCGGACAATCCGGCTGCACGTCGAAACTATCTCGGAAAACCTGGACACGACTGCTGATCTCTTCGCCGGAGACTTTTCGGCGCAGATCCGTGAGTTCGTCCACCTCCAGCATTTCAATGTGCCCGCCAAAATAGGCGCACTGTTGCGTGAGATCAGAATAGATGTCGAGCATCCCGCCGTAATAATGGCCCATGACTCCCAGGCGATTGTGTTCCATCGTGTGAGCGACGCCGCCCGCTTCGATCCATGCCGAGATCTCATCCCACGCAAGCGGGTCGTTGTCGAGCACGCCAGTGACTTGAAAAAACGGGATATGGCAACGGCGAAATACACTTGCGATTTCAGGCACCGGACAAGCCTGGCAATAAGCCAGCCATTCGCCGGTCATTTTGGTTCGGTCGCCCATTTGATTGAAGGACTTGTAGTCAATCGCCGCGGAGGGCGAAAGATTGAGAAGGATTACAGGAATTCTTGCTCTTCTTACAACCGGAAGGACAGTAGATGACAAGGCGTATGTCGTGACGTACAGAAAAATAAGATCTACATCGTGGCGCCTGAAAGCATGGCCTGCATCCTGCGCTTTTTCGGGGGAATCGACCAAGCCTAGATTGATGACCCGGACGCCCGGTCTTTGCAGCCGCTGGGCTACCTGCTGGATATATCCCGTCAGACGCTTTTGCAGGCCCGCGAATTGAGGCCAATAAGCGTCGAGTCCGATTCCGAATAGCCCTACTGTGAATTGCGGGCTCGAAGAGTTCTCGCTCATGTTTGCATTCACTCCGCCGTGAGGGGCTCCAGGCAGTTCCCGCCGAGCCCGCCAGGATTCTATAACACACATCATTTACCTATTGAAAAAAAAATACACCTCGCTTAACCTGTGCCTCGCGAGCGGCTGCCGCTTTACCGAACTCGCCGGCGCATGTTCGGAGGGAGTATCTTATGAAGCCTTTGAATCTATTCCGGTTGCTGCTAATCCCTGCGTGTACGCTCGCTGCCGCCCGGTTTTCTTCAGCACAAGATGCTCCCGTCCAATTCGCGGTCCATTGGGACAAGATAGTACAAGAATCCAGGACAACTCCCACGTTACAGGTGGTCGTAAATCCACCGCTTCGCCGGGGAACCGCGGTGCACGACAACGCGTTCCAAGCGCTACACGATCTCGGGGTTGACTTCGTGCGTTACGTTCCTTGGCTCCCGTATCCGCGGCTCGGTGTAGCGGAGTTAGAACCTCCGAAAGATGGCAAGACGTCCTGGGATTTCTCCCTTATCGATCCGATGACAACTGATTTCCTGGAGGCAACCAAGGGTCACTCAGTCGTCCTCAATTTCAGCACTATCCCTCAGTGGATGTACAAGACTGACAAACGCATCGCGTATCCGGATGATCCGAATATGGCGGCATGGGACTACGAACAGGGAACAGAGTTGCGAGACCCCACCTTCCAGGAAGTTGCGGAATACTATGCGCGACTCTTGTCGTGGTACACCAAAGGTGGATTTACGGATGAGTACGGAAAGCAGCACGAGTCTGGTTATCGCTACTCGATTCCCTACTGGGAAGTTCTCAATGAAGTGGACTTCGAGCATCACATGACACCGCAAACGTACACGCGGGTGTACGACGCGGTCGTGACAGCTATGAAAAAAGTTCAGCCAGAGTTAAAATTTGTGGGGGTATCCCTTGCCATACCCGGCCAAAATCCAGACTTCCTTGAATACTTCTTGAATGGCAAGAACCATGGGTCCGGCGTGCCATTGGACTACATTTCCTACCATTTTTACGCGGTACCTACGCCCGATGAGACACTAGACGTTCAGCAGCATACCGTTTTTGCGCACGCGGACGGTTTCCTGAATACGGTCCGTTATATCGAGACGATTCGCAAACGACTCTCGCCCGGAACGGGCACAATGATTAATGAAATTGGGATCATTTCAGCCGATGACATCGGCCAGGTCGATCCAAATCACGCCGCAAAACCCATTCCCGCGTCGTATTGGAATCTCGCAGGCGCCGAGTATGGCTACATTTTTGCGGAGCTCACACAGTTGGGAATCGACGTCGCGGGAGAATCGCAACTGGTCGGCTACCCCACGCAGTTCCCCAGCGTATCCATGGTGGACTGGAACAACGGAAAGCCGAACGCACGTCTCTGGGTATTAAAGCTCTTGCATGACAACTTTGGCCCAGGTGACAAAATAGTGGAGATTGCGCCTACGAGTCCCTTTGCCCCGGAACAACCATACGTCACAGGCCTTGCAGTTGTGACTAAGGCAGGCAAGCGCAAGATGCTTCTGGTGAACAAACGCGATCGGAATTTGGATTTATCTATCGCTGGAGCTGCTGGCAGTCACTTCGACTATGTGGACGTTACAACGGGATTTCAACCTCCTGCTTCCGCCAAACTAGCTTCGGACAAGTTGATGATCCACGGTTTTTCCGTCGGAGTGCTTACCTTCCCATAAACCATGTATTCTTGGCTGGCGTGAAGCGTATGGATTGGGAAAGCCGGGAGGTCCAGTTGCCTAGAGTTGCCTTTCGATTGCGAATAAAGGCCGGCAAGGAGGCGGAATATGACGCCGCGCACCGGAATGTCTGGCCTGCCTTGCTATCCAAATTGAAAGAAGTTGGGGTTTCCAAGTATTCCATCTTCAGGAGAGAGCAGGATTTGTTCCTGGTCATGCAGGTCGATGACTTTGACGCTGCGTGGCACTCGCTTGACCAGGACCCAAGCAATCTGAAATGGCAACAAGAGATGGGGAAACTATTCGAGCCAGTGCCTGGGCTGAAGCCAGGAGAAAAGTTCGCGATGATGAAGGAAGTGTTTTACATGGAGTGACCGGCCAGGTGACTTTACTGGCGCAATCCCAGCTTAAGCTCATTCGAGAGATTGATCGTGGAACGCAACTGAGTGTCTCCCAAGGAACGGTGGGCCGTCCTATTTCAAGCCCGTCGACGCTTGCACAGCTTGAATCACTTGCACGGGGCCAAGAAGCCCGGAGGATTGCAGCGGGGCGTTCGCCTTATAGAACTTCGGCGAAGTGAAGGTATAAGTCTTGGTGGCGTTTGGCTGGCGATCGCCAATGATGCGATTCGCCCAGCCATTCGTCACCCTTATTTCGATGGTATTGACGCCGGGGCGTAATACGGAAGTGGCATCCACCCGATAGGGCGTCTTCCACAGGATGCCGAGAGGTTTCCCGTTCACCGAAACTTCGGCAAGATTTTTGACTTCACCGAGATCGATCCAAAGTTCCGCAGCTGGCTTGAACCAATCGGAGGGCACCTGAAGTGCTTTTGTGTAGGTTCCCGTTCCACCGAAATACCTCACGCCCTCGTCCGTGCTTTCCTGCCAGGGGACGAGTTTCTCCAAGGTTATTTGCGGAGGCGCTCCACGGTCCGGCTGAAAGCTCAACTGCCACGGACCGGCGATGGTAGCAATTGATTTTTCGATAACCGCGGGTAAAGTGCGAGCTGTCGCTTTCGCCGGATGACGGAAAACGACGAACACGGTTTCCCACGGATCCAGGTGCAAGGGCACCGTGGTTCGACCATTCACGCTCTTGTAGGAAGCGGGCTCAATCTTTCCAGTGTCCGCATGCCAGAGTTCCGCTTCCCTGCCATCGATCCGGAAAGTGGTCTCCAATTCTTCGGAGCGATCATTGCGATTGTCTACATAATAGAGGTCGGCGCCGTCGAGCCTGCGATGCACGAAGAGCAGCTCGGTGTCCGGTTTTGGCTTGGTGTATTCGAAATCAGGAGCCACATTCAATGTGGCGAGCACGTCGCCCAACTTCTCGTTACCGTGCACCCTCCCTTTGCCGACGCTGTTTCCTGCCCCAGTCGAGCCCCAGAGTTGATCCAGGATGCCCTGGAATTCGGTTGCGTCGTCGCTCAAACTCGGCGTGGCGACCGGTTTTGGACCACAAACAATTGCCCCGGCCTGTACCAGATCACGAATCTTTCGCAAAACCGGGAGCGACATGTGCTGACTGAAAGGATCGAGGGCGAGAACGCGGTATCTCATGCCGCTGGCGGTAGTGAGTTCGCCGTTTTCGACAGTAACGAGATGCACCAGGGCATCGGCATTGATGTAATCAAAGTTGTAGCCCGCGGGAATCTCAGGACTTTTCGCGCCAAACAAAGCTGTGATGTTCGAGTCCTCTCCGTAGAAATAAACGATATCGGCGGCGAAACGCCCCTGCTGCAAAAGAAAACTATTGCGCGCAAGGTAAGTCACCCAGGGCTTTGCTTGTTCCGCCCAAGTCTCGTTACGGGTGAACCACTGCCCAAAGGGACCCAGAGCAAGACCGGGTTTCTTGTCGAGCAACGGCTGGTGAACCGAGGTGTGAATGACAAATCGGTTTAGCCCCATGGCCAGTTCTTTGTCGGCGGTTGGTTTAAGAGTGGCCGGCGACCAGGCCCAGGCCCCGGAAGCTGCTGTGAGTGATTCCGCAGCCACAAGGTTCTGACCGTACAGGTGAGCGACCGAGGCGGATTCTCGGACATCGGCGTTGTAACCGTATAGCTCTTTGTTCACGCCAGGAGTCTGTGTCCATGTAGCGGACATGGGAACGGTGTTGCTCCGTTTTACCTGCATGCCGTCGCCAATGAACGCGCGGCCCTCTTCGTGAGATTCGCCATAGTGGCCCATGCCGCGCTCTTTCAAAATCGCGGTGATTAGGTCGTAGTGATACTCGGCGAGCATCTCGGAAAGCGTTAGACGGAAATCCCACAGGAAACGATCGCTGGATTCCGAGCTTTCGATCACTCGCCCTGCCAGAACGGGCATCCACGGACGCGGATCGTAGCCGCGACGTTTCGTGAACTCCGCGATCAGGTTATCGGTCCAGTTCTGCGTGCCGGCTTCCCAGCTATCGTTGATGACATACTGCAAACCGCGCTTACCCATGAGCGGGCCGACGGCGCTCTTGTAGTTGTCGAGATACGTGTTCATGTACTCGCGGACGTAGTCGGGATTCAGCTTGTCGACTTCTAGCCCGGTACCTTCCGGAGACGCCGGATGGTTGGTAATGCCGAGCAGGGAGTAGCCGAAGCGCATGACCACCCAACGGCCCGCGGGCGGAGTCCAATCGAGCGAGCCGTCCGGACGCATCTTGGACGTAAGATCCACCACTGCACTTTTCGCGACAGCGTCTGACGCCGCTACACTCGGAGTGGGAGCTGTGTAGAGATTCGTCAAAGTTGCGAACGCAGCTTTTTCTTCCACACGGTTAACACGTGGTCCGGCGTGAAGCGCCATTTCAGCAATCGCATAATCCTTGGACGGCGGCACGTTAAAATCGCCAAAATCGGCGTCGAATTGCATCGCCGGCGTTCCGGTGAATGGAGGCGGGGTAGTAAAACTCACTCGAAAGAAACGCGCGGTTGTCTCCTGAAAAGAAATGGTGTGCACCTGAGCGCCGTCGTTGGGAATTGTGGAAACTTTCCGGAATGAAACACCGTCCTCGCTGGCTTCCAGATCAGGGCCTGGGGCCGCTCCGCCCATGGTGTCCTGAAATGGATTTACCGGACCTCCTAGAGCAAACGTAAGCGCGCGAATCGTTTGCGGCTTGGCAAAATCGAATTGAACCCAGGCCTGCTGGCCGACAGGAGCCTTGGGCAACGCCGTAGTTCTTGTAAAGTCGCCGTCCGCCAGTACAGAGGAGTCAATGTTTCCGCTGCTGGAGGTCACCTTCGGCTGCAGCTCGGCATCGGGGACATCCGTTCCCGGCGCGGGGAAAGCAATAACTGCAGTGTCGGCATAAAATTCAGGCGGGGCTGGAGGTTTCTCGCCGCTGATAATCGCGAGAAAATCAAAGAGCGGAATATTCTGATAAGGACCGGTGATGGAGGGTGGCTTGGGAAGCTTGCCTGAGAAAGGCCGGCCACCCTGTACGAAGGTTTCGCTCCAGACAAATTTTTTCATACCGTGGGAAGGCTTGACCCAAGGACCGCCGGACTCGCTCCAACCGGGTGAGCCCGCGATGGCCTCTTCCAACCCGAGTTGGTCGGCAAGGTTTGTTGTATATTGAAACGCGTCTTTCCATTCCGGCGTCATGTAAACGAGACGCTTGTCCACCAATTTCGGTGTGTTCAGCGCGGCATCAAAATTCTGAAAACCGCCGATTCCCACCCGCTTCATCCACTCGAGGTCGAGCTTGATCCCTTCCTTGGTTATGTTCCCATTCATCCAGTGCCACCAGACGCGGGGTTTCGCGCTATCTGGAGGGTTCAGGAACCCACTCTCCAGTGCGTCGCGGGAGGACTGCCCATGCACGCGAAGCATCAGAAAAACTGTCAATATTAGAAGCAGCGAACCCAGTTTCACAATTTTCCGAGTCCTGTGCATGAATCACCTCGCTCTGTCTTTCTGAAAACTGTGTTCTTCGGCAGCAGAGAGTTACCTGGTGGACCCACGCCTCTTGATATGGCTTAACCCGTATTCTTCTAGGGCGTTCAGGGCTGAACTAATTTGACCTCAAAGGCGTAGGTTCCCGCCGGAACTTCGAACACTTCTTCCGCCCCTTGCTCACCAATTGCCTTCAATTTCGAATTCCGCGCAATCGGGTCGCCATCGAGAGTCCAGCGGCCGATCATCTCGGATGAAATTGGCAAGAATCCTTTTGTGTTGGGAGGGAGAGTGATCTTCCAATCCGCTTGAGTGCCGCTGGCCGACCATGCGGATCGAATCGGCCCAAAGTGGGACTGATATTCAAGTTCCACGCGGCCCAACTGCGCGTCGAAATTCGGATGGAGATAGATGGTGTGAAAGCCGGGATCTGATACGGTGGTATCAATGCCGGCGGCATAACGGTAGATCCAGTCCGCCACTGCCCCGTAGGCATAGTGATTGTAGGAATTCATGCTGGGATCACCGCGCATCTTATCCCCGTTCCAACGCTCCCACATCGTGGTTGCACCGTGCCCTACCAGGTATCCCCAGGATGGATACTCTGTACCCAACAACAATCGGTATGCCACATCGGTATGGCCGGTATCCGCTAGCGCCTCCAGCAAATAGGGAGTACCGAGAAAACCGGTGGCCAGCCGTCCTTGATTTGCCGCGATCCTGTCTACCAGCTTCTGTGCCGCAGCGCTGCGCAGAGCGTCTGGCAAGAGATTCATCTTCAGGGCAAGGACATAACCGGTCTGAGTATCTACGGGTTTATCGCTGAGTTTGGTATCAGTACCAGAGGCGAAGACGGGCGGAGGAGGCACACCGCCCACAAAGCCGTCCGGCCGCACGTAGGCCCTGTTAAAGGAGCTTTTGATTTTCTCAAAGAGTTCCGCGTACTTCTTCTCATCCGCATCCTTGCCTAGTGCGTGGGCCATCTGCTTCATAAGGGTCACGTCGTAAGCCCAATAAGCGGTAGCGACAATATCCTCGGGAGTCGGGCCCTCTGGCGACAGCCAATCGCCGAACGCGATTCCGTAGTTCTCCTTCCACAAATAGTCCGGGTTGGCACTCTCGATGGCGGTGAGATACTTTTCCATGCCGCGCCAGTTTTCTTCGATGATTGATTTGTCACCAGTCTGATTCCAAGAAGTCCACGGAATGATCACGCCAGCATCGCTCCATCCAGCGCCAAAACCTGGGTTAGGCGAGATGGTGCCCGGAGCAAAGATGCCATACATGTCCGAGCCCACCTGCGTGCCAAGCAAGTCGATTCCGAACTTTCGGGAGAAGGCAGTCAAATCCATATTGTAGGAGGCCGCGCGCCAGAACACCTGGGCATCGGCGGCCCAGCCCAATCGCTCATCGCGCTGCGGGCAATCCGTTGGCACTCCGACAAAATTTGACCGCTGCCCCCAAAGGATGTTGCTCCACAGCTGATTCAGCATCGAGTTTCCGGTATGCAGCTGCATGGTAAAAGGGGCATCGGTGTGAATGGCGACGGCCTTCAGCGCCTCCGCCGTTGGTTTACCTGGAAAGCCGGTGATCTCCACGTAGCGGAATCCATGAAATGTGAACGCAGGCTGATACTCTTCGATTCCTTTCCCCGCGGTGATGAAGTGGTCGGTGGCTTTTGCCGTGCGCAGGTTCTCCACATACATCGTCCCATCGGGGTTCAAAACCTCGGCGAATCGCAACTGGATGTCCGTTCCTGCAGGACCCTGCACGCGCAGTCGCGGCACACCGCTTAGATTCTGGCCAAAATCAAAAATGAAGGCGCCGGGCTTCGGGTTGGTGATAACTTTCGCCGTGAGGATTTTCTCCTGGCGGATGGGCTGAAAGTATTGCGAGACGATTTCTGGCTCTAACGGATGGATTTCTTGGGCCGCTTCCCAGTGCGAATCGTCAAAGGCCGCTGCATCCCAGCCCGGTTGCACGCGTCGGCCATCATAAGTTTCGCCATCGTAAATCTCCGCAAACAAGATGGGAGAGAGGTCAGCTTTCCAGGACTCGTCCGTGACAACCCATTCGACAGACCCATCGGGGTACTCGATCCGCAATTGCGCCTTCAAGGAGGGGGGGGTAGTTCCGTAGTTGTACCCCTGCCCGAACCACTGAAGTGGCGTGGTATACCAGCCCGGTGCGAGAAACGCGGCGATGGCGTTCTTCCCCGTCGTCGCCTCGCCGGTAACGTCATACACCTGATACGCAACGTGTTGGCGGAAATCCATCCAGCCGGGCGCAAGAATTTGATCGCCGACCGGCTTGCCATTGACGTGAAATTTGTACGCCCCCAAAGCTGTCGCATAGAGACGCACCGATTTGGCCGGCTTGTCCACCTGAAAACTTCGACGCAGAATTTCAACAGGACCTGTATTCCACGGCTTTCCTAGTTTTGTGACACCAAAATTTGACGACGGCGGAACGTAAGACTCAGCTTCAGCCCAGGAACTGTCATCGAATTGCGGTGTAAACCATTCGCCCGTCGCGTTCAGCGCCGACTTCCAGCTCTTCCCTCCTGTCGCAAATACTTCGACGGTGCCATCCGTCATTTCGACGTACAGCGTGGCGTTCATGGGCGTCTGGCCGTTGCCAGGCTGAGCTCGCTGGTTCCGGGGGGCATAGCGAGTCACTTCGATCCCGAGGAGGTTTTTCCCCGATTTAATCCCGCCAGTGACGTTTTTCCGTACGTAATGCAGCCACGGCATTTGTCCCCACGGCGGCAGCGGGTCGGCGTTCAAGACTTGCTTCCCGTTTAACCAGGCGGCGGCCGTGTTCTCGCCGGTCACAAAAAGATCCGCAATCTTCACGGTCTTGGAAACCTCGAAGACCAAACGGAAATCGTGGTGCGTGCCACCGGAAGCTTGGAAGTTCTCGACCTTCGGATTGGTAACCCAGGCCGCGTCGGCTTCGCGTACGCGCTTGAACTCGTGCTCTTCCCGCCCGATCCACTTGCCGCGCCATCCCTTAGCTTCCAGCAGTCCGGTTTCCCACCAGCTTGCGTCACTTGCTGGATAGGGCTTGCCGTCTTTGTCCCAAACTTTCACACGCCAGAAGTATCGCTTCTCAGGGACCAATGCTGGACCTGCGTAGCTCACCCCGGCGGATTGATCCGATTCGACTCGATCGCTATCCCAAATATCAGGTTTTCCAGCGGTGAGCAGTTCGGTGCTCGAAGCGATTTGAATCTGATAAGCGGTCTGCCTCGCCCCTATTTGTGCATCCTGCAGTTGCCAGGAAAGCATAGGATTTTTTGAATCGATGCCTAGGGGGGTGACCAGCGAATCACACTTCAACTGCACGGGTTTTAACGAAGGCGATTGCGCCGATGCAACTCGCACCAACGATGTGAACAAAAGAAAAAATAGGGTAAGACCACGAAAAGTCGCTGTTATTTTTGTTGCTGGCTGAATTCGATTCAAGGCACCTCTCCAATTCTCTTTAATCTTCCATTGCCATTCCCAGACAGGCCCTTTGTCGTGCTATGGCTCCGAGTTCGGCTCGATCACCTGCTTGGTGAGTTCGTTCGGCGACGTCTGCTCCTTCACGCGCGATTGTTGAAGCGTTTTCTCGTGCAACCGCTGAAATTCGGACAGCGCCTTTTGTTGCAGGGCATCATTCCCCAGAGCTTTCTGAGCTCGTGACAGCCGGTACCAAGCCACTTCGTCCTCGGGATTGATCGTCACCGCCTTCTGGAGATGCGGCAGTGCAAGCTTCGGCTCACTTTGCGACATCAGAACCGCTGCTAACCCCAGGTGTGCCTCTTCAAAATCTGGATAGAACTTCAGGGCTTGCTCAAAGTATGTTCCTGCTTCCTCGAGCTGCCCGGCGCTGCGAGATGCTTCTCCGAGCTCGTACGCGGCGCTGGCATCATTAGGATCCAATCGCAGCTCCTGCTGGAACTCCTTCATTGCTTCTGCCTTAAGCTCCGCGGAATTGTTCTGCCGCGATTGTGCGAATAGGGTTCGGCCCAATCGATAATGGATGCCCTTCCGGTAGGGATCGAGAGTAAGCACACGACGGTATTCCCCCACCGCCTCGGTATAGGATCCCTGGCTCTCATAGGCTTCACCTGCCGCCAGACTCTTCCACATGGAATCCGGCGCCACTTGGGAGAGCCGCCGGATGGTTACGAAGGCCTGGTTTCCATAGATACGCGCGGTGTGATAGAGCATCTCCGGATCGTCGGGATAGAGCCGATTCAATTCCAGGGACAATGCAACAGATTTGTTCTCCTGCTTCAAGCCGGTGTCGGCCCTCAGAAGCTGGAGGCCGCACATGCGCTTCAACTCGGGATCGGTAGAGCGGCGAAAACATTTCTCCAACCCAGGCGTGGCCTCGCTATATCTGCCAAGCTCCGATAGAGACATAACGAGCAGCGATTCTGACCTCGGTAAATTCGCCTTCAACTTGAGAGCTTGACGCAGCGCCCCCACTGCCTTATCGAACTTTTTTTCCTGGAAATAGATGGCCCCCAGATTTGCGTGCACTTCAGCCGTTTCCGGTGACAGTTCTCTCAGTTTTTCGAATGCGGCTTCGGCCTCCGGATAGCGGCCCTCTTCCAGGGCTTTCTGACCGATTTCCGCGTATCGCTCAAGTTCCTGAGAATTGCTTGTCTGCGCCGCACCCGCAGAAACAAAAATCGAAACCCCCAGTAAGATCGCACCTCCCGTTTTGCCAAGGCAGTTCATGATGGCGCTTATACTACCGCTAACAGACATCCGCCGGGCCCTTGCGAACCTGGCGGATCTCCTCGGGATGGGTAGGGGCACCTACCCTAGAACGTTAACCTTGCACCAAGCTGTACTTGCCTGGCCGTTCGAGCGTTTATGATCTGCCCGAATCTCCCGGTCGGGTCTTGGAAATTGTCAGATACGGCACCCGTACCAGGACCGGACGATGCCGCGAGGGCAGAACCTGGATCCACACCAAATTGCGTGTGATTGAAGCTGTTGAAGGTCTCCACCCGAATCTGCAAGCCAACCCTTTCTGTGAAATTAAACGTCTTGGCAAAGGCGATGTCCCAATTGTTGATTCCCGGGCCACGCAAAATGTTGCGGCCGGCATTGCCAAATGTGCCGGCTAGAGGTTGCGTAAAGCACGCGGTATTGAACCACTTCGTAGGGCTCTTTTGAAATCCGCTATTTGGATTGCAGCCGGAAACTATGTTGGGACGCGCATTGAATGCCGTCATCAGGAAGAATGGATCGTTTGTTAAAGGCGAGAACGGAAACCCCTTCTGGAATGTCGTGACCGCAGAAACCTGCCATCCGCCGACGGCAAGCTCTGCCAGTTTGCTCGACCCGCCCAGGTGACTCTTCCCGCGTCCGAACGGCAATTGGTAAATGACACTGTTCACGAAGCGATGGTTTACGTCGAAATCCGAGCGCCCATAATCCATGGCCGGGTTGTGGTCGTTCAGGTGTCCATTGAATCCGTTGGTGGCGCCGATGCCGGCAGCAGCGGATTTGTCATCCAGGCTCTTCGCCCAGGTGTATACGGACAAAAAGGCAAGGTCTCGACCATGATGATTCACAGTGACATTCCCCGCGTTGTAATTGGAATACCCCTGCCAGAGGCTGTCCAGAGTGATCGTCCCTGAGAAATTAGGGTACGGCTTGCGGGCGTTCGCCGGGCAATCGCCCGAGTTGACGTTTGCCGCAACACTGCAAAACGCGGGATCAGTGACGGGTACGGGCTGATTGATATTGGAGCGATCCAGCAAATGCGTTCCCTTGTTGCCGACGTAGTTCAACTCCAATGTGGTGTTCCAGCCAAGGTCGCGCTGCACAGAGAGAGACCACTGCTGCACATAAGGATTTCGAGGCGTCTCAGAGATTATCACCGCGATGAACTGCGCACCCTGCGCCGCGACGGTGACTCGAGCAGGCGCGCTCAGCGCTGGGTACAAATTATCCGTCAGTTTCGGCGCGACCGCAGGGGTTT
>Ga0209625_1000214_pt1 | contig 14600 bp, 8 predicted proteins | sample JacPin_JW_Ref_M2_FD_187960 | JGI IMG/M metagenome (GOLD analysis project Ga0209625, IMG submission 187960) | Forest soil microbial communities from Algoma, Ontario, Canada - Jack Pine, Ontario site 1_JW_Ref_M2 (SPAdes) (version 2) | ecosystem: Environmental > Terrestrial > Soil > Boreal...
CGTCGGTTGTGTTCACGCCGTTTACCTCGTGGGTCGCGCCGGGCGAAATCCGCCGTCGATAAGTCGGTCTGCTTCCTCCCGGGGAATTCGGACCAACCTCCCGATGCGAGTTGAAGCAATCTTTCTCTCCAAGAGCCAACGCCTGACACATGCGGGCGTGACGTCCAGAAGCGCAGCAAATTCATTCACACGAAGTAGCGATTTAGCTTTTTCCATGCTGAGACCTCCTTTTGGCGGGCAAATAATCGCAGACCTTCGTATCGACGCACACCATTCCAGAAGACAAATTTGCGCCTTCAAAAGTGGTTCTAATCAAGTGCGGGTCAGAAATGGCGAGGAAGTCCTCGAGACGGTCGCGAAGGTCTATACGGGGAGCGATGCGGGGGGCAGGCCCGCTTTGGAGCGCTGTCCCCGCAGTTTCGTTCTCATCATCTCAATAAAGCCCTTATGCTTCAGGCGCCAAGCCTGGTGCGCCTTCTCTGAATACCTAGAGTCTTCCAGAACAGCGGCAATAATCGAGGATACCTCCGGATCATGTGGACTTTGCGTATCTTCTGTGACGATTGCAACGATCCACGCTTTCCACACGTGCGCTCGAATGCTGCGCCTCGGTCCGAATAGCCTTCGCCTATGGTCGAGCAGCGCCACATACTCACGAAGCCTCTCCGGAATGGTTGGGGATTGGTGAAGTCCTGCAAACAAAGGATCCTGGTGTTCAATTGATAGGCGATATACCAACTCGGAGCGATTCAGCCTCTCAATCACATCCGAGCAACTTCTAATCTGCGTTAACGCTGTCTTGAATGCTCGCAGATTCATACCCACCAGTTCTTTCCAAGACTCGTCGGTCGCCAAGAACGCGAGCTGCAGAGCTGAGATCAGCTCTGCCTGATTACAACCGTCTTTCACAAGGGCCCTCAAGTCGCTGCGCGCTTTTGCGTGGTCGTGAAGGCGAACTTCGAATTCTGAAAGGGATTTAGTGTCCATCGCCACCTCCCGCGTGACGATCCCGATCAGTGAAACGGTCGGCAGGCGGGCCGGGATGCGCCCGCCGTTCGCTGCGTCCAGCTAGCCGACTTCACCCTAAGTGTGACCCGACTAATTCGTGAGTCAAGGCGAAAGGATTATAGCCAATTAGTCTTGCAACAAACCTAACGTTAGGTTATATTGGCGTACATGACAACCGTCAGCAACGCCGCGAGTCTAATGGGTCGTCGAAGCGCCGAAGCCCGGATCAAGCGATGGGGCAAACGAGAGTTTGTCGCCAAGATGCGGGAGTGGGGCAAGTTAGGCGGACGTCCCAAGGGCAGCGGTAAGAAGCGGCAATCGAATCGAGGTGAGAGATGAGTATCTACAAGCGTGGTCAGGTGTATTGGTACAAATTCATGTGGCAGAGGAAGCTCGTCCGCGAGTCGACCAAACAGGGTAACGACAAAGTGGCGCGGCAGATGGAATCGGCGCACCGCACTTCATTTGCCAAGGGCGAAGTAGGACTCAGAGATAGGAAGCCCTCGCCTACTCTCGCGCAATTCATCGACAACCGTTTCGAACCGTGGGCGAGGGCAAGGTTTGAAAAAGCGTCTCCTAAAACCTGGCTAGACTGGTATAGGGTTGGGCTACGGGCAATCGAAGCCTACAAGCCGCTTGCCGATTCCAAGCTCAACGAGATTACGAGCGAGACGTTGGCCGACTTTGCGGCGCATCGGCAGGCCAAGGGGTTGCAAGTAAGCACGGTCAATAGTTCGCTTCGCGTTGTCAGGCGCGTTCTCAGGTTGGCAGTTGAGTGGGGCACGTCTGAATCCACCCCTAAGGTCAAGCTCCTGTCTGGTGAACGACATCGCGAACGGGTAGTCACTCCACGGGAGGAAGCCAAATATCTGAGCGCAGCGCCAGAGCCTGTCGCCTCCATAGCAGCCGTACTCTGTGATACGGGCCTGCGCCCGGAGGAATGCTTCCGCCTGCAGTGGGAGGCGATCACATGGGCAAACGGTCGACACGGTACGCTTCTTGTGACTCACGGCAAGACGGCATCAGCGAGGCGCGTACTGCCTATGACCCCACGAGTCAGAGGCATCCTACAAGCACGCTGGAAGGCCGCTGGTAAACCTGCTGACGGTTGGGTGTGGGCAGCACCAACCCGTAGCGGCCATATTGAATCTTCAAGTCTCAAAAAGCAGCACGCGCGGGCATTCAAAACCCTTGAGGAAGAAGCCGCGAAGACTAACGAAAAAGCAATCCGCCCTTTTGTGCTTTACAACCTCCGTCACACTTTCTTGACCCGGCTCGGTGAGTCTGGCTGCGATGCCTGGACATTGGCGCGGATCGCCGGGCACCGTAATGTGTCCATGTCATCGCGATACGTTCACCCTTCCGAGGATGCCGTGCTAACGGCAATGGCGCGGCTAGGTGGGCACAAAATTGGGCACAGTGACAATGAGGTGAACCTGAGTGCAGTTGAGCAGACGCAACTAACACAATGAGTACAAACGAGAAAATGGTGGACGTGACCGGGATCGAACCGGCGACCCCCTGCTTGCAAAGCAGGTGCTCTCCCAGCTGAGCTACACGCCCACCGATTTAGCAAGGTAAACCATTTTACATCAACGTCTTAGATGCTTCAAGTTGGGACCACTTGGGACCATGATCGGTCTCATTTATCCCAATTTCGAAGCAATCTCTTTCCTGAATTCCCGCGTAAAGTGACTGCACTTGCTCGTCGTTTTGAGCGATGAATGCCCAACCCAACGCTGGATCAAATCACCGGGAACATTACCCTGCTGAAGTACGGAAACTCTTCCGTGTCGGAACGCATGCGTCGTTCCGACAGGGATTCCGCTCTCTTCCTGCAAAGTGGCTTCAGAACAAAGCGATTCACTTTCCCATTGACCGGTGGAGTTCCGTTGCGGCTCTCGAAGACTCGACCCGATGTTCGATCGCCAAGATACGACTTAACGATCGCCATTGTGCCGGCATCTACGTCCACTTCTCGATGGCCCGCTTTAGTCTTCGAGGTCATTTCCTCGTGAATGAATGTGGACCGTCTGATGTAAACGACGAGCTCCGAGAAGTCCAGATCCTCAACGTGAAGACCAGCGATCTCTCCGAATCGCATGCCTGTTGCAAACTGCAATGCGAATAGAGCTTTGTACTGGCCGTCAGCCGCCTCGATCAATTGTTCCATCTCCTTGGGTGTGAAGTAGCGCTGCTCTTTCAGGACAGTCCTAATAACGGATAAACGTGGATTACTTCCGCATAACCGAATCCGGCAACCACTCCATTTGATGGTAACAAGCGCGTTTAGCGGTACTGATCCGCACAGCCTGTTAAACCAACGTGGTGACAGGGCACGAATGCAAACGTCACGAGAATTTTGGGCAGAATTCTCGAATTTACTCCGACAGCGACAGCGCTTGGGTCCTACGACTGAACGCGATTTCCAGTTCGTTGCTGCGTTCAGAACTCAGCTAACTTCTAGGGAATAGAAATTGGTCACTGGGCCAAGCGCTTGTGGCTCAATCGTCGCAGCCCCCCTGCACCCGCATCACCAGCAGGGTTACATCGTCGCGTTGCGGCTGACCGTTCGCGAATGTGGAGACTTGGTCCAAGATTATATTGATGATCTCCTTCGGACTCATGCGGCTGCAAGACTTTAAGAGGGCTTCTAGTCTCTGCTGACCCCAGAGTTCGTGTTGGCGGTTTTAGTAATCTGAAGTCGGCTTGTAGAACGCAAAAGACAAACCATGCTCTAATCTCGGAAACGTCGGCGGGCAAACCTCAGCCCGAAGCTATTCCACTTAACATGTGGTACACGACGTTTTCTCCTTTTTCTGCCCCATTTGCTTGAGGCATCTGAGAACGAGGCCTACTGCTCCCAAAGCAAGCGGCTGCTTTATGGGAAGGGCATGCCGTGTGGTGAGGAACCGGGAAAGCAGAAGCCGCGAAGCTGCCGGGCGCAGGAATGAGCCCGAAGCGGTGCCCAAGAAAATGAGCGGCGAAAAAGAGTAATGTGCTCGTCTGCAGCAGGACGGACGCCGGTTCGGAGGAGATGCTGAAGAGCAGTCGACATCGCGGGACAGTCACGGACCAAGACCGACAACCTAAAGTGCATGCCACTTTTTTATGGAGAAGGCACGTTGATCACAGTATTCACCATGGTCACCGAAGCATTGAGTCCGATTGCTCTGCCATTGAGCGTGGTTGTCGCCGCATTGCCGGCGGTAGAGAACGTGATTCCTGCGGGAGCAATGATGGTGCCCGCCATGGTGCCTCCGCCTGCCCCATTAATCGTCGCCGCGCTGCCCACCTGCCAAAATATATTCTTGGGCTGCGCTCCGTTAATCAGGATGACGCTGCGAGGAAATCCTGGAGCACCCACAATAAGCGTCGTGGCCATTTGGAAGACCCAGATGGCGTTCGCATCGCCTTCGGCGTCGAGAGTGAGATCCGACCCGGTGATCGTGAACGAACCGCCCGCCGACGTATACGTCCCGGGAGTGACCGTGAGTCCGCCGAGTTGACCCGCGCCTGGATCGGGACCTGCGGGCTCACCTGCAAGATTGTTATATGCGGTCAACGCATCGTTCGCGGCTTGCGTTGCGATCGCAAATGTTACAGCCGTGCCTTCGGACGGACACGTACCGGTAGGAGGTGGAGCATTCGTATAGATCTTCCCGTTTACAAATCCCGAATTGGCCCCGGTGATTGTGTAATCGCACCCTGTCCCAGCATCATGGAATCCGGTTATCAAGGTGGAACCACCAGTGGTCCCGAGATCTCCATTGATCACCGTGTTGGTCCCGGTGTTGGTTATACCGGCGCCGCCCCCGAAAGACCCAAGAGTCGAGATCGCTCCGAGATCTGGCAGCGTCGGACCTAGGGTAGAGCCGGTGGTGAAGGTCCACGGATTCGGCGCAGCACCAGTTGCTAATCCATTACCGAATAGATCCGTAACCAGATTTGAGATCGTGGCGGTGTATTGCGTCCCCGCAGTGAGGTTCGCTGCGGGTCTGAAGGTTGCGATCTGGCTGGTCGGGTCGTAACTAACGGTTCCGCCCACGGGAACTCCGCCAACCCCTGCCACGGCCAAAGTGAAGGTTGCGGTAGTAATCGTCACTGGATTTATCGCTTTGCTGAATGTCGCGTTGATGGTCATGTTGAGGAACACATTCGAGACCGCGCTAGCTGGGTTCGTTGCAGTTATGATCGGGGCGACGGCGTCTGCAGTCGAACCTGTCGTAAAGCTCCAGACGAAATTAGCGCCCATAGCGACGCCCGTGAGGTCGGCAGCGCCGGTTGTAATCGTGGCGGTGAACTCAGTATTCCCCGAAAGAGCCGAGGCTGGCGTGAAGATCGCCGTGTTGCTCGCTGCATCGTAGACGATTGCACCTGTAACGGTAGTTCCGCTGATATTCTCGACCACGGCGAATGTACCTGACGCAGAGATCGTTGCAGGGCTCATGGCCTGGCTAAAAGTTGCGGCGATTTTCTGATTGATGGGCACACTCATTGCTGCGCTTGCAGGATTCGTGGAGGTTACTCGTGGTGCGCCGGCGTTCGCGTCGATGCCGGTTGTGAAACTCCAAAAATAGTTGGCGGCCAGCGCGGTTCCCGGAGCACTTTGCGCGGCGGTCGTAACAGTAGCCGTATATTGAGTACTGGCCGCGAGAGCGCCTGTGGGCGCAAGAATGGCTGTGTTGCTTGACGCATCGTATGTGACGGCGCCCGGTACGGCAGCCCCGCCACTTGTCACCTCCAGCGTAAACGTTCCTGTCGCAGTGATTGTGGAAGCGTTCATCGGGGCATTGAAAGTTGCGGCGATTTTCTGATTGACGGGGACATTTGTACGTCCACCGGCAGGAGTCGTGAAGGAAACCTTAGGAGGAGATGCCGTGGTAAGAGTCCACACATAATTGGCAGCCAGACCTACGCCAGCGGGATCCTTCGCGCCGGTCGTAATCGTGGCCGTAAATAGGATGCCGGTCGCAAGATCGGCTGACGGCGTAAACGTGGCGGTGCTACCGGAGTAAGTGACTACTCCCGCGACGGGCGTTGCTCCTGGCCCAGCCAGAGTAAACGTTGTCGCGGTAATCGTAGCCGGATCCATCGCCTCGCTGAACGTAGCGGAGATTGCCGTGTTGACGGCTGCGGCGGTGGCCCCATTGACTGGAATTGTGGAAATGACAGTGGGCGGCGGAGCCGTTGTAAAAGTCCACACAAAGTTTGCTGCCAGCGCGGCGCCTGTGGGGTCTTTCGCGCCGGTCGTGATCGTGGTCATGTATAAGGTGCTGTTTGCAAGCACCGCCGTCGACGTAAACGTCGCAGTGGTGCCGGCGTATGTGACAGTCCCTGACACTGGCGTTGCACCCGGCCCCGTCAAAGTGAACGTGGACGCATTAATCGTCGCCGGATTCATTGCTTCGCTGAACGTCGCAGAAATTGCTGTGTTGACGGCCACCGCTGTAGCTCCATTGGCCGGAATTGAGGAAACGACCGTGGGTGGCACGGCCGTCGTAAAGGTCCACGCAAAATTGGCTGCCAGCGCAGCACCAGCGGGATCCTTGGCGCCGGTCGTAATCGTGGCCGTAAATAAGGTGCTGTTGGCGAGAACAGCTGTCGGCGTAAACGTGGCCGTGCTACCGGAGTAGGTGACTATTCCCCCAACGGGCGTAGCTCCTGGGCCGGTCAAAGTGAACGTCACCGCGTTAATCGTTGCCGGGTTCATAGCCTCGCTGAACGTGGCGGAAATTGCAGTGTTGACGGCCACCACAGTGGTGCCATTAGCCGGAATTGTGGAAACGACCGTGGCTGCCGGCGCCGTTGTGAAGGTCCACACATAGTTAGCTGCCAGCGCAACGCCTGCAGGATTTTTCGCGCCCGTGGTGATCGTGGCCATATATAAGGTGCTCGTTGTAAGAACGGCCGTCGGCGCAAACGTGGCGGTGGTCCCCGCGTAGCTCACAGTGCCGGAAACCGGCATTGCTCCCGGTCCAGTCAAAGTGAACGTCGCAGTATTAATCGTCGCCGGGTTCATGGCCTGGCTGAAAGTACCGGAAACTGCCGTATTGACGGCCGCCGCCGAACCCCCATTGACCGGAACGGTTGAAACGATCGACGGTGACGGAACTGTTGCAAAGGCCCACACGTAGTTGGCGGCTAATCCAACGCCACCGGAATCCTTCGCGCCGGTCGTAATCGTAGCCGAATATAAGGTGCCCACTGCGAGAGCGGCCGTCGGCGTAAACGTGGCTGTTGTCCCAGTGTAGGTCACGTTGCCCGCTACGGGCGTGGCTCCCGGTCCGGTTAAAGTGAACGTAGACGCAGTAATCGTCGCCGGGTTCATGGCCTCGCTGAACGTAGCGGAGACGACAGTGTTAACGGGCACTGCCACGGCGCCGTTTGCCGGAACGGTACTGACCACGCTGGCTGGCGCAGCTGTGGTGAAGGTCCACACAAAGTTGGCTGCCAGCGCGGTACCTGCGGGATCTCGCGCGCCGGTCGTAATCGTGGCCGTATATAGAGTGCTGGTTGGGAGAACGGCCGTCGGGGTAAACGTGGCGGTGTTCCCCGCGTAGGTCACGGTACCAGCCACGGGCGTGGCTCCCGGGCCGGTCAAAGTGAACGTGGCCGCGTTAATCGTCGCCGGGTTCATGGCCTCGCTGAATGTAGCGGAGACTGCCGTGTTGACAGCAACAGCGGTGGCTTCATTGACTGGAATCGTGGAAACGACGGTCGCGGGTGGAGCGGTTGTGAATGTCCACACGACATTGGTTGCCAGGGGAGCGCCTGCGGAATCTTTCGCGCCGGTGGTGATCGTGGCCGTATACGAGGTGCTCGTCGTAAAAACGGCGGACGGCGTAAATGTCGCGGTGGTCCCTGCGTAAGTTACGGTGCCGGCCACAGGCGTGGCTCCCGGTCCAGTTAAAGTAAGAGTAGCCGCGCTGATCGTCGCCGGGTTCATGGCTTCGCTGAATGTAGCGGAGATTGTCCCGTTGACGGTAACTGTGGTGGCTCCATTGACTGGAGTCGTGGAAACGACTGTGGGAGGCGCAGCCGTCGTAAAGCTCCACACAAAGTTGGCTAACAATGTATGGCCTGCTAGATCTTGTGCGCCGGTCGTAATCGTTGCTGTAAACACGGTGCTGTTGGCAAGAACGGCCGTCGGCTCAAACGTCGCGGTGCTACCAGAGTAACTGACTGTTCCCCCGACGGAAGTTGCTCCTGGCCCAGCCAGAGTAAACGTTGTCGCGTTGATCGTCGCCGGGTTCATGGCCTTGCTGAACGTAGCGGAGATTGCGGTGTCGACAGCCACAGCGGTGGCACCGTTAAGCGGAACTGTGGAAACCACCGTAGGTGCGGCAATCGTGATAAAGGTCCACACAAAGTTGGCTGCCAAGGCGGTACCCGCGGGATTTTTCGCGCCGGTGGTGATCGTGGCCATGTATAAGGTGCCAGTCGCAAGAACGGCCGTTGGCGTAAAAGTGGCTGAGGTCCCTGCGTAAGTCACGGTGCCGGCCACGGGCGTTGCCCCCGGCCCAGCCAGAGCAAACGTTGTCGCGGTAATCGTAGCCGGATCCATCGCCTCGCTGAAGGTAGCGGAGATTGCCGTGTTGACGGCTGTCGCGGTGGCTGCATTGACTGGAATTGTGGAAATGACAGTGGGCGGCGGAGCCGTTGTGAAGGTCCACACAAAGTTTGCTGCCAGCGCTGTGCCTAGGGGGTCTTTTGCGCCCGTCGTGATCGAAGCCGTGTACGAGGCACCGGTCGCAAGAGAGGCTGAGGGCGTAAACGCGGCGGTGGTCCCTGCGTAGGTGACGGTACCGGCTACGGGCGTGGCTCCCGGTCCGGTCAAAGTGAACGTCGCAGTATTAATCGTCGCCGGCCGCGGTGTCCCGTCAGGGGTTCACGTGTGGCTTGCGTTTGTCGGCGGCCGGAATGCTGCCTCACGAATCACCGGACCGGTTTTTCAGCTTTGTCGCTACGCGTTGGGCTGCGAGGGCCCGTTCGAGGAAAGTGCAGTGAAGGGGTCGAACAATATAAATTTAGAGCAAGGGTTATCGTGCGTCAACGCAATTCGCAAGAGGTGTCTCTTTGATTAACCCTTCCGCAGCTCATTCCCTTAGAGCCGCGATGCGTGTGTGGGCGTAGCCGGGGAAGGCTGAAGAGACCTCGGGCCTAGGCATGCTTTGAGGCGGCTATCTGAAAGACCGTCGGCAGGCCGGAGTTAGTCGCTCTTGGACGACCTTTGCGAATTGCGTCCCAAATCACCCGAGGAATCCCCAGAAATATTTTCGCCACTGCGGGATCGTATTTCCGGCCGGCCTCCGATTCAATCTCCTCGAACGCGGCATGAAACGGAAGGGCCCTGCGGTAGGGCCGATCGGAGGTCATAGCGTCGACCGTGTCCGCAACGGAGAAGATCCGCGCACCCAACGGAATTTGTTCCTTGCACAAGCCGTGGGGATAACCACTTCCGTCGTACCGCTCGTGATGGCTAAGAACAATTTCAGCCGCTTCCGCCAGGAAGGAAATACGATTGACGAGACCGTATCCGATACTTGCATGGGTCTGCATGGTCCGGCGCTCCTCGGGCGTAAGCGGGCCGGGCTTCAAGAGAATTCCGTCGGGAATTGCAAGTTTCCCGATGTCGTGAAGCCACGCGCCTCGAGCAATGGTACCAACATCTTTTTCCGGAACGCACATTGCCCTGGCGATCTCGATCGAATAAAGACAAACTCTCCGTGAATGGTCTCCTGTTTCATTGTCGCGAAGGTCGATCGCTGCCCCTAATGCGCCGAGCGTGTCTTCATAACTCCGCTCAATTCCAGTGAGCGCCGTTCGGAGCTGCAGAGTCCGCTCGACGACGATCTCTTCGAGATGAAGCCGGTACCTTTCGACCTCTTGCTCAAGGCCTCTCTTCCGCAGAGCCCGTTCCACTGCCGCCATTACGGCATGGATCTGGAACGGCTTCACGATGTAATCGTCGCAGCCTTCCCTCATGGCCTGAACCCCGATGCGGATGTCTCCCGCTCCGGAGACAATCAAAAATGCCGTGCGTGGATGCGAGCGGCGAACCTCATTCAGGAGTTCGATTCCAGTCATCCCCGGCATCGCGAGGTCAGAGATCACCGCATCAAATCGCTCGACTTCGAGAATTCTGAGCGCTTCATGACCACTGCTGGCTGACTTGGATTCCGCGCCCGCACCGGCCAGCACCGAGCTGATCAGTTTTCGCATGGATTCGTCGTCATCGACAATAAGGAGCCGGACGGGTAAGGAAGCATCGGGTGTGCGCAAGGGATCTGCCAGAAGGGCTTCTGAGGGTGCTGCCTCGGATTCGGGTGTCAACCGTGACATCTCGAGGTATTTCGTGTGAGAAGTAACGTCAATTAAGCACCCAGGCATCGGGGGGATTGAGAAACCGCAGCGCATACCTTGGGTACTCCGTGTCAGCATCCTCTGTCCGAACCACCTTGGCCCTGCCGATAGGTCCATTGGGCGAGCCGATCAGGGTTACTTCGACGACTGAATCCCTGGCCAGTGACGCAGCGCACGCACATAGAAAGCTGTTCCGTCCGACGTTTTCCGCCGTCGTGAGAATTTGGAACGACGCGCCGCTTGCGTCGGTTCCACCAAACTTAAGCGGTACCCGCAGACGCACTCGCACTTCGCATCGCCTTTCGCTACGACGGCTCTTCAGACAGTCCGCGAGCGACGCAAGCAGGCGATCGAAATCCACGGGTTTTTCGAAATAAACCACCGCACCGAGTTCGCGACAGAACTCCTTCGTTTTGGCCCCAGCCTCTCCGCTGATCACGAAAACCGGTATCAACTGAGTCGTGCTCAATGAGGCGAACGTTCGGCAAAGTTCGAAGCCAGAATATTTCGGCATGCGCAAATCCAGCAAGATCACGTCCGGCTTATGCTCGAGCGCCAGGGAGAGAGCCACCTCGGGCTCGCCCGTATCGACCACCTCGTGTGTGGCCCCGAGATTCAGTCGAATCAGACGTCGCATCGATTCGTCGTCGTCAACCACAAGAATCTTTCCCATGTTTCTCCGATCTCCTAAACAAAGGGCCTGTTCAAATTCGGAGGAGGAGCGGCTCCTCAGATTTTCTTTTGAGTTCCTGGTCCCGTTTGCCGTCGAGGATGTCACAAACCGTCTGGGTGAGTTCTTCCTCGGTGAATGGTTTGTGAAGAAGGAATATCCCGCTTTCCAAAACGCCGTGTCCGGCGATAAACGAATCCGCATAACCCGAAATGTAGAGTGTTTTCATTTGGCGATATTTCGCCTGCAAGCGCTCCGCGAGAACTCTCCCGTTCATTCCCGGCATGATTACGTCGGTCACCAGCATGTTTATTGGCCCGGCGTGGAGTTCCGCCACGTGAAGAGCGTCTCCGCCATCGCACGCTGGCAAGACGGTGAAGCCGCGCCCTTCCAGAAAGGACTTGGCCAGTTTCCGCAATGGTTCCGAATCTTCCGCGAGGAGAATCGTCTCTGGCCGGCTCGCCCCTTTCGGACAGCCAGCAGCGATCGAAGCAGCCGTGACTTTTTCTTGAATGCGGGGCAGAAAAATTTGGAACGAGGAGCCCTTTCCTGGTGCGCTATCCAAGCAAATATATCCGCCACTTTGCTTCACCACCCCGTATACCGTTGCCAGCCCCAGCCCTGTGCCTTTGCCAAGGTCTTTCGTTGTAAAGAATGGCTCGAAGATGTGCGCCTGCGTTTCTGGATCCATTCCGCTGCCGGAGTCGCTCACCGAAAGCATCACATAGTGGCCCAACCTTGCTCCTGGGTGCTGGCGTACATAGAGCGCGCCAAATTCCTTGTTCGCAGTTTCGATAGCGAGTTTTCCGCCCTCCGGCATGGCATCTCTCGCATTGACGGCGAGGTTCATGAGTATCTGTTCGATTTGCGTACGATCCGCCTTAACGGCTTCCAGCTCAGGCGCAAGCAGGGTAGTGACTACGATGTCCTCTCCGAGCAGGCGCGGCAGCATCTTTTCCATGTCGACGACCAGCGTGTTTAAGTCCAGGACCGTCGGTGTCAAGATTTGTTGCCGGCTGAAGGCGAGTAATTGACGCGTCAACGAAGCAGCTCGCTGCCCGGACTTTTCGATCTCTTCCGAGTGCTCGAACAGCGGGCTATCCCGGCCGAGCTGGCGCTTCAGAACCTGGGCGTAGCCGATGATTACTCCAAGAAGATTGTTAAAGTCGTGCGCGATGCCTCCTGACAATCTCCCCACGGCTTCCATCTTGGCCGCCATCTGGAGTTGCCGTTCCAGGATGCGCTTCTCCGTGATGTCTTCCGCGAAAACGTCGAAACAGACTGACTCACCATTCTCAACTCTTCGGCCGCTACAATGCACGGTCAGAGATGTGCCGTCCTTTTTTTTCCATTTCACTTCCGCGCCCGTAGATCCGTCTCCGCTTCCGAACAATTCATTCACCCTTCGCGACTCAACGGGATCTTGGAACACGCCAGTTTCCAAATTCACGCCCATCAGTTCCTCTGAACTTGAATATCCCAGCATTGCTTCCAGCGCGGGATTCACCTGGTGGAATCGACCCTTGCTGTCCGCCCGATAAATGCCGTACGGAGCATCCTCGACGACCGTGCGAAAACTCGATTCCGACTGCCGTAGTGCCTCCGAAGCGCGCACTCGCTCGGTGATGTCCCGATTTACGATGACCAGCTTTTCTGGGAGCCCCGTGCAACCGAAAATCACATTGGCGGTCGATTCGAAAACCCGCCACGTTCCATCCTTATGGAGGATTCGGTAGCTTATCGTTTGGCCGATGCCTGTGCGGCGCGCTTCTTCAGCCGCTTCTTTCACGCGGTGGCGGTCCTCGGGATGCACCTGTTCAAGCGAGGAGGATTTCTGTAGCTCTTCGGGCGAGTAACCCAGCACTCGTTGGTACGACAGACTGTTGTAAATGCGGCGGCCGTCCATACCAACCACTGCAATCATGTCGGCAGCGTTTTCACTGATCAGACGAAACAGTTCCTCTCGCTCCAGCATCTTTCGTCTTATGTGGTGTATTTGGACCTGCTGGTAAATTGCATACAGGTCGAACAGGAGAACGAGGCCTACCAGGCCTTGAATTGTTTGGGGAAATAATGACCAGGAAAGTATATCCCTGCCCGCATGCAGTTCTGGCACGATGAACGACACCACACCCAGCGTCAATAGCAGGGTGACCGTAATGGTGGCCATCCAAAGCCACCATTCGCGGTGTTCAAGTCTGCGGAAAGCCGGGTTGCCGGTCCGCACGACCTTATCAGTACGTTCTTCTTTCACTCCGCGTTGCCTCAAGTATGCTCATTCGCGAGGGGTGCAGGGCTCATGCTATTGCGGTGACCTAAGTCCGACCTACAACAGCAATCTAGAAGCCAACCACCGGAGGTCGCAAGGTGCTGAAAGTATTGCGGAAACCTGGAGACGCTCACGAACCTGTGGCCCAAAACGGAACCCTTGACATGATTCGATACGCTGCGCGGGTTGCATCTTCGCTAACCGACGATCGTTTTCGCCGAATGTAAGAATCACGAGAGCGACCCTCAGTGTCCCGATTCGACCGACTTCCGGGCGGCTGTGGTTGACGATGCCAGTCTGTGAAGTTCATGCAACCCGTGAAAGCCCAATACCCGAGATCGCGATATGCGCCTACCCAGTTTTCGAGTTTCCACTCGGAACTTGCCGGCAGCGTGGAGTTTCATTTGCTGCTGGCATGCGTGCAATGTGAGTGCGATTAAAGAACGAAAGAACGCTCCAAATTTCGTGCATGCGGCACCAGGAGATGTTCCTCAAATGGTTCTGGATGCTTCCCCATTTGGAACGAAATTGAATTTATGAAGCCAAACTGTTCTCCGATGTTGAAGACGATTCGCATTTTCTTTGCCTTTGAACTCAAGAACTTAGCCCTGAGTTAATTCCCGCCCTGAAAACTGGGAATCTCAAATTTCGTTTGGCACGGGCTTTGCACTGATGTGCTTCTTTGTGAGTAATTATGAAATCGAGAATTCGAAATTCAGTTTTCGCGCGACTGGGTGAATGTGCTCAAGTGATACAAAAATGGATATTGATGACAAAGAAATATTTTGAGCCGTCCCGCATTCAGGTCTTGTGTGGTGACAGCGGGATTCTTGTCATCAACAGTCTACCCGCTTGATTCTTGCTGCCTTTGTGAGGCGTCGATGGAGCCGCAGGATAACGCCATTCCGCAGATTGAATAGGAGAAGCTGATGTGTAAGGTAACGGTACAAAAGATCTGGATACTGGCGTTACTGCTAGCTGGCTTCATAGCCGGATGTGGGCGAGAACAAACGCCCGTTCTGCTCCCCGTTGTCATTGCCACAGTGCCTGCGAATGGCGCTACTGCTGTGGTGCTCAATACCGTCGTGAGCGCAGGTTTTAATAAGGTGATGGCCCCTGCCACGATCAACTCGACAACGTTTACATTGACGGGACCTGGAGCGACTCCTGTGGCAGGAGCGGTAAGTTACGCGGGCACGACCGCCACTTTCACACCAGCGACCTCGCTCGCCTCGAATTCTGTGTATGTCGCCACCATCACGACCGCCGCCCAAGACCCGGGCGGCA
>Ga0209625_1000215_pt1 | contig 14599 bp, 9 predicted proteins | sample JacPin_JW_Ref_M2_FD_187960 | JGI IMG/M metagenome (GOLD analysis project Ga0209625, IMG submission 187960) | Forest soil microbial communities from Algoma, Ontario, Canada - Jack Pine, Ontario site 1_JW_Ref_M2 (SPAdes) (version 2) | ecosystem: Environmental > Terrestrial > Soil > Boreal...
GGCGCCCGGCAGCCTACCGCGCTGCCGCCGCAACCTCCTTCTCCACCGGCGCGCCGATCAAGTTTCCCCACTCCGTCCACGACCCGTCGTAATTCTTCACATTGTCGTACCCCAGCAGATACTTCAGCACGAACCAGGTGTGCGAACTCCGTTCCCCAATCCGGCAATACGCGATAATTTCGCTACTACCATTCACGCCCTTCGCGCCATACAGCTGCTTCAAAGCATCCGCCGATTTGAACGTGCCATCCTCATTCGCGGCCTGCGCCCACGGAATGTTCGCAGCGCCTGGAATATGACCCGCCCTCTGCGCCGTCTCGCTCATCCCCGGCGGCGCAATAATCTTCCCCGTAAACTCGTCCACCGACCGCACATCCACAAGCTGCGCTGATTTCTTCTTGTTAAGCGCGTCGAAAATCTCTTCTTTCCGCGCGCGAATCGATTCGTCCGGTCCCGAAGCGTGATACGTGGTCGGCGTCACCTTCGCCGGATCGGTCGTCACCGGCCGCTTCTCCTCGATCCACTTCTTCCGCCCGCCATTGATCAACCGCACATCTTTGTGCCCGTAATATTTCAGCTGCCACAGCGCGTACGCAGCGAACCAGTTGTTGTTGTCGCCGTAGAGCAAAATCGTTGTGTCATTTCCGACGCCCGACTTCCGCAGCAGCCCCTCCAGGGTCGCCTTGTCAATCAAATCGCGCCGGATGTTGTCCTGCAGTTGCGTTTGCCAGTTCCAGCCCACCGCGCCCGGAATGTGCCCCTGATCGTACGCCGTGGTATCCACATCCACTTCGATCAACCGCACCTTCGGATCGTTCAGGTGCCCCGCCGCCCATTCCGTTGTTACCAGCACTTCCGGATGCTTGTACTCGCTCATGTCCTATTCCTCCTTGAAGTATAAGAATTCGATGCCCACCGCCCCGATTTAATTCAACAAAATCTCTGCCCTCTACCCCGCCGTTCGCCAAACGCCGCCCGGGTTTCAGTGGCACAGGCACTCTTGCCTGTGCTCTGACGACCCCGATTCAAATTCGAAGTGAGTCCGTCGTTCGCTGCAATCCCGCCATTCAAGCCAGTCAGTTTGATCTCCGTGCCTCTGTGTCTCCGTGGCCGCTGCAAAAAAAACCGCCGCCCAATCTCTCTGGCGGCGGGTTCAAATCCCTTAAGCTGGTTTGCCTGCTTACCCTGCCAGCCTCCCCGTGCCAGAACACACAAATCGACAACACACGCAACAAGCACAGTCGATCCTCTGGCAGTCCCTCATCCGCAAAAGCCTACACCCGTTCTCGTGCGGTTGCAACAATCGCCCACAGGCAGGTTAGCGCCGCCTAGAGTACCGGAGAAGAATCGCCGAGCATCGCACGGCGAACGATTACAATGGGCGGAAAACCCTGTTTCAGAAATTCGTCGTGGAATTTCTGCAACGAAAAGTCAGTGCCCTGCTTGCCGCGCACATCTTCGCGCAGCTTGTAGATTTGCAGTTTGCCGAGCGTGTAGTAGAGGTAAGGGGGTTCGAGGTGCCACGTTTTGCTTCCACCTCGGCCGACTTCTTCGATTGATAGCCTTCCTTGATAAAAAAATCGACGGCCTGATCGAAGGTCATGGCGCCCGTGTGCATGTGGATGCCGGCCACGAAACGCGCGTCGCGAAGAAGAGCTTCTTGCAATTGGCCGAGGTGGATCAGTCGAGACTCGCGCAAATCTTTCGCTCCGACGCCGGGCTGCGCGTAGCCTTCGTCAAGCATCATCTGCTCACAATAGTGCGCCCACCCTTCCGCGTTGGTGGAGGCTTCGACTACTTTGCGAAGTTTCGTGGGCGCATAGGGCTCGTAAAGAAATTGGACGAAGTGCCCGGGAAAAGCCTCATGCACGGAAATGGGGACGATTGTGCCCACGTTAAACGACTTCATGAGGTCGTTGATTTCCTCTGGCGTGTCGTTGGGGCCGGGGAGCGTCACGTTGAAATACGCTTCCTTGGCAACTTTTTCGAACGGTCCCGGTGTATCCATGGAAGCTAAGGTAGTGGCACGCTCGAACGGAGGCGTCTCCTGAAGCGTCGGCCGCGCATCACTGGGAAGCGTGACGATATGCTTCGTATGGATGAAAGCGATCAGCCCGTCGAATGTATCCCGGAAGGTTTTCATCAATTTATCCGGAGTGGGATGAACCGCGACGAGCTCCTGCAGCACATCCGTCGCACTCTTGTTTGGGTCCAGTTGCCTAGCGACGCGCTCGAACCCCGCTTGATTCTTGCGGAGATCGGCCGTGCCGATTTCCAAAAGACGATCGAGCGGCATATCGACCATCTCTTCGTAGCGAAGCTTCTTGGCGAACGTTTCGGCGCCGATCCGGAAATCACCATTCGATCGCGGAAGAAGGTCCGACTTGACCCAGGATTGGTAATCGCGCAGTGCCGCAATCACCGTCGCATTGGAACGCGCGAAATCTGATTTCAGTGTGGCGTCCGTTGCGTCGGCGAAGGCCGCGGGAACGTCGGTTTCGAAGAAACTGATGATACCGGGCAGTTGCTCGAGTGCGATTTCCGTGCTGATGTGCGGAGGGTTCTTGAGATTCTGTCGGGCGGCAGCGAGTAGGGCGGGAATCTGTCGCTCGCGCGCCACCGCCGAACGGAGCCGGTCATTCGTCGGCGCAAACTTGCGGATCATGATGACGTACACGCCCCCGCTGGCCGTGCCGGAGTAGCTATCCGGATCCTTTTCCCAGGGGCGAATGACCTGGAGTGTGAGAAGCGAGCTTCGTATAGCTCCGAGGAGCATTTCGCGATCGGCGGCATCGGTTGGCGAGAGAGCCGATGCGTCGAAGGCCACAACCCGCTTTTCGAATTCTTGCAGCGCCCCCACCTGCTTGTCGATGTTTGCGCGGGAATAGTCCTCGAGCTGCGAGTCAAACTGATGAAGGCCGGCGGTCGTCCCCTGGCTGGGATTGAACCGAAACAAAATCTGATCGATATAATCATCGGCAAGGGCGTTCCATCGAGCCGTTGCATCGGCGCGCTGCGAAGCGACACCCGACAGAAGAAAGCCAATAACGCTTGCTAGAGCGATGGGGATGCGCAGAGCTGTGGGCATACGTTCCTTTCGACAGTAGTGCTTCTTACGCGTGCACTATAGTTGTTCTCTATCTGACGAGGCTTATCAAAATAGGTCAGCCAAATATTACGGTGTCATTTATAACCTATGGAAGGAATGCTATGAACTCGAAGTCATGACAGGTTAAAACCCCCTCGCGTTGACTTGCCCTCGCGCCGTGGCCTAACATGTGCGCCCACAATCGCTCCCAGCCCCATGAAGAATCGATGATAGGCCAAACCATCTCCCATTACCGCATTCTGGAAAAGCTCGGCGGCGGCGGAATGGGCGTCGTCTACAAAGCCGAAGACACCAAGCTCCGCCGTTTCGTCGCCCTGAAATTTCTTCCCGAAGATCTCGCCCGAGACGCCCAAGCTCTCGAGCGCTTCCAGCGCGAAGCGCAAGCCGCCTCCGCCCTCAACCACCCCAACATCTGCACCATCTACGAAATTGACGAATTCGAAGGCCGCCACTTCATCGCCATGGAATTTCTCGATGGCGAAACGCTGAAACACAATATCGCCGGCCGTCCTCTCGACATCGAAACGCTTCTCGATTGGAGCATCCAGATTGCCGACGGCCTCGACGCTGCCCACGCCGCAGGCATCATCCATCGCGACATCAAGCCCGCCAATCTTTTCGTCACCGCACGCGGCCACGCGAAGATCATGGACTTCGGGCTCGCCAAGCTGGCGCCAGCCGGCCAAAAAGTCGCCGAAGGCGCCACCGTCTCCGCCGGCCTAGTCACCGCGGACAATTTGCTCACCAGCCCCGGCACCGCCATCGGCACTGTCACCTACATGTCGCCAGAGCAAGTCCGCGGCGGCGAACTCGATCGCCGCACCGATCTCTTTTCTCTCGGCGCCGTTCTCTACGAGATGGCCACCGGCGCAACGGCTTTCCCGGGCTCAACTTCCGGCGTGATTTTCGAAGCCATTCTGAATCGCGCTCCCGTTCCTCCCGTCCGTTTGAATCCCGCAGTGCCTGCCGAGCTCGAACGCGTCATCAACAAATCGCTCGAAAAAGATCGCACGATGCGCTACCAGTCCGCCGCCGATTTGCGCGCCGATTTGCGCCGCGTAAAGCGCGAAACGGACACTTCGCGAACGGCGGTCGCGCCACAGCATCTCTATGACCCATCTCGCAACTCTCAACGCTCAAAGCGCTGGCCCATCTACGCCGGCGGCGTCATCCTTTTGCTGATTCTCGCAATCGGTGGCTCGCTCTGGTATCAGAAGCATTCCGCGCCACACGACGCAGCCAGCGCCGCCAAACCTTCCGTCGCCGTCCTCCCGCTGCAAAATCTCAGCACTGACCCGGACAGCTCCTATTTCAGCGACGGCATGACCGACGAAATCACCACCAAACTTTCCAAAATCCAAGGTATCAACGTCGCCCCGCACTCTTCCGTCTCCGCGGTGAAAGCCTCCGATCAAAATGCAGCGGACCTGGGCCGCCAGTTGGGCGTCCGCTATCTCCTCGAAGGCACAGTCCGCAAATCCGGCAATCAAGTCCGCATCAACGTGCATTTGATTGACTCAACCACCGGCTTCCAGGTCTGGGCCGACGACTTCACCGGCGAAATGAAAGACGTTTTCTCGCTGCAGGAACAAACCGCCCTGAAAATCGCGCAAGCGCTCAATCTGCATCTCAGTACCCAGGAAACCAAAGCCATCCAGCAGCGCTATACGCAAAATCCACAAGCCTACGAGGCCTTTCTCGTCGGACGCGGCTTGCTGCTCGACGAAACGCCCGAAAAAATGGAGGCCGCACGAAAAAGTTTCGAGCAAGCCCTCAAATTCGATTCCAATTACGCTCCCGCTTTAGCTGGCCTCTCTCACGTCGAAGGTCTCTACTATCGCGATCTCGATTCCAACCCCTCGCACCTCGCGCGGTCCGAAGATTTTGCGAAGCGGGCTCTCGCCGCGGATCCCGACCTCGGCGAGGCTCATATTGCAATGGCTCAATCGTATGCGCTGCATTTCGACTACCCCCGTGCGGTTGGCGAGTTCCGTGAAGCCACACGGTTGGAGCCGGACAATCCGCTGGCCTGGGATCTTTTATCCTGGGCTCTAGCTTACGAGCAGCCCCCGGATGCGATCGAGGCAGAAAAAGCGGCGCGAGAAGCGATTCGGCTCCAGCCCACTTCGGCGGCCGCCCAGTATCACCTCGGCCGCGCGCTCCTGTTTCAGTCTCGCTACCAGGAAGCAGCGACCGCTTTCCAACGCGCGAAAGAGTTGGGGAGCAGCCGTTACGAGAACCTCGGAATGGCTCAGCTCGCCCTCGCTCAGGCGAACTACGATGAAGCCCTCAAATACATGTCGGGGGAGACAGATACGAAGAAAACGACGATGGATCAGTACTGGCTGGCCGCCATCTACGCCGCGAAAGGCGATAAAGACAAGTCCTTCGCCGCCATGCAGCAAGCACTCCAGACCGGCTTCCGCGATTTCGCCGTCCTCGACTCCAGCCCCTACTTCGCCAACCTCCGCTCCGACCCGCGCTACCAAAAGCTACTCGAGCAATACCGCAAACAATAGCTTCTGCCTCTCGATCCGCCTTAGCCTTTCTTTGTCCTTCTTTGCCTTCCTTTGCCTTTCTTTGTCTTTCATGTAGCTCACCTCTTCAGAGGTGAGGCCGTCGCTCCTAATCTTTGTGGGTCATGGCTTCAGCCATGACATAACCGACGCGCCTAAGCGCGCAACCTGTGCGCGCTTCAATCCGAAACCTAAAATTTGAGACCGCCGCGCACGCATTTTCCCGCTTGGTCGACGCCTGTTTCTCTGACTGCTCCGACCGAGTGTGTGTCTTGCCTAATTTCCAATTTCAAATTTCCAATCTGAGATTGCGTCGCGGTTTTCTCTCCCAACGCAAATCCCCATTTCCGCCCAGCCCGTCGTATCATTCTCCCCATCTCGCGCGAATCGAGGTCCCCATGCCCCAATACATGATCGTCGAACACTTCAAAAACAACGAGGCCGCCCCCATCTACCGCCGCTTCCGCGACCAAGGCCGGATGACCCCCGAAGGCCTCCTCTACATCTCCAGCTGGATCGATGAAAATCTCACCCGCTGCTACCAGCTCATGGAAACGAACGACCGAGCCCTCATCGACAACTGGATCGCAAACTGGTCCGACTTGATCGACTTTGAAGTCCACCCAGTAATTTCCTCCGCCGAAGCCGCCCAAAAAATCGCCCAGCATCTCTAGTTCATTCCGCGCCGGCGTTTTTTTGAGTTTCCCTGTAACCGTGAGAGCAACCTTCTGCGCGGCTTTGTACCCCACAATTGCCTGCTCTGGCCCGTAATTCTTCTCCGTCCGAACTCGCGACAATCATCCCGTCAGCGGCTTTGGTCGCTGAGGAATTGCACGGGACGATTCGTCCGTCGGCACAAAACGCCTTGTGGGTCGCCCCTTCAGGGGCGACATAAAGCAAGGCGAGCAGCAGGGCTTTAGCCCCTGAAGTATCCGACCCGAGCTCCGAAGAGGCACCCAGTGGCAGGTCTAAAATCTTACGTCAGGGCACGGTTTCAACCGTGCCGAAACTGATGCGAGTGAGACCGGCTTTAGCCGCTGAGGGAATGTTTTGGCGAGTTCTGTCCAAATGTCGATTCGAGCAGGGCCTTTAACGCTCTCCCAACGCTTCATTGGAATTAAAAATCACTAGCTCCAAAACTGTACTTTCGTACAGAGTCGCTTTCGCCCCGCCTCATGCTACCGTCGAATCTGGAGCAATGGCAGCAGACACGAAAATTCGAATCGGCCGTGTGGCGATCTTAGGATCACCGTCGCCTTTGCAGACTCCGCCGTGCCGTGGTCCGCATCCGCTTCGCCGGATTTCTCGACGTATCACTCGCTTGCCCTGAGGATGGCCGTGGCCGACGAAGGGCCACTTGTCACCTGTTTCCCTGGCCGCCGTGGCTTCTAATCTACGGTGGCGCGATTAGAAATCGGAACAAGCCCCTAGCAATCAATCACTTACAAATTTCTAATCGGCGGTTAAAGGAGGGTGTAAGGATTCAGAAAATGCAGCCCATTTCAAGCCATCGGACGCAGCGCACCTTCGACGAACTCAAATTCGACGCGCAAAATCCAGTCGAAATGAAATTTCTCCGCCGCGAACCATTTCTCGAGGTCTTCCCGCGACGCCGCGTCGAACTCCGCCATCATTTTTCCTTCCTGCATGTTTACGAGGACGCGCTTCGCCGTCACCGCCGTCGCCGCCGCGATCCGCTTCCCCAATTCCTCCGCGCCTTGCCGCGTCAGACAAGCCAGCGTGTGCTGCGAGATGTAACGAGCCATTTCATCTCCCTGCCAAATAATTTGAAAGCGCGCAGTTCGAATCAGCAGCGTCGAGCCGGTGCGAGTCAAATCATCACGAATCGAGCCGGCGCGAAGCGAATCACCGTGAACCGGATAGGCACAAATCGAACCAGCGCAAATCGAATCTCATCGGATACACTGTGCCGGGAGAAAAAGCAAATGCCCGAACCACGCACAGCCCATCCCTACTATCTCGACGACGCCATCCAGGCGCAGCCGGCGCTCATCGAAAAAGTTCTCGCGCGACGCGATGTGATCGAACGCGCGGCCGATGCGATGGCGGAAAAAGACCGTATTACATTCGTTGGCATCGGAACTTCGCTGCATGCCGCGCAGATTGCAGAACTTTGGATGCGCGAATTCACCGCCGGACGCATCTGGCCGCACTTCGAGCAATCCTTCGAGCTCGTGAATCATCCCATCGCGTTTGGCCCACGCGACGCGGTCGTGGTCATCACGCACACTGGAACCACCACAGCTTCGATCGCTGCCTTGCGAGCCGCTCGCGCCGCCGGCGCACTCACCATCGCCATCACCGGTCAGCTAGGCGCCGAAATGAGCGGCACAGAAATCCGCGGCGCAGATTTTCACATCGAAACGTGCGACCAGGAAGTTTCATTCGCCTATACGAAAAGTTACACCACAGCGCTCGCTGCTCTGGTGCTGATGATTCTTCGCGTCGCCGAGCGCAAAAAGCTTCTGGCGTCCGGAATAGACATACGCGCCGTCGAGCGCATCCCCGAATTCATCCAGCAGGCGCTCACACTTGAACCGCAAATCCGCGAAATCGCCAAGAAAATCGCCACGCTCTCGCGCATCGTTCTCTTCGGCGCAGGCGTTGGCTGGCCAACTGCTCGCGAAGGCGCGCTGAAAATCAAAGAGAGCTGCTACATCGCCGCCGAAGGATTCGAAACCGAAGAAGTTCTTCACGGCCCATTTTCAGAGATCGATTCCCGCGCGGCCCTGATTGGCCTTCTTACCGGAAGGCCCAGCGACGACCGCGCTCGCCAAATCCTTCGTGCCGCTGGCGAACTGAAAACGCTGCGTGTCGCCATCACCACGCCATCAGCGAATCGCGAAATTTCCGCCGAGCACACGCTCGTCGTCCCGGAAGCAGGTCCCGAATCTGGCGAGTGGCTCGCCGCTTTCACGCATCTCGTTCCGCTGCAGATTCTGAATTATTTCACCGCGTTCGAACGCGGCCTCAACCCTGACACAGGTCGCCAGGACCAGCCCGCACATGCCGCCGCGAGCCGCCACTACAAATATTAAAGCCGGTGCAAGTGCGTGGCGAGCTGCGCGTTTTCGCTTGTACGAACGGCCAGTTTACGAAAGCGAAGCGCCTGCACTCGCGAATCGAACGGCCGCATGTGGCAAACGCTAAAATGAATGCAGATTTCAGGAGGTCCGCATGACGCGACGATTCGCTCACATTGCTATTGCAGCTACGCTCACATTCTCATCGTTCGCTCTCGCTACCGCCGCGCAACAAAAGGCGGCCGTTCCCATCGGAACGCTTGAAGGCATTGTGGTCGACGCGCACGACAAACCCGTAGCCAATGCCAGCGTTACGATTCAAACGTCCGACGGGCTGCATCCGCACGCAACTCGCACCGATGCAGAGGGACATTTCCAGTTCACGCGCTGGGAAACGGGACAGTATGACCTGCGCGCCTATTCAGACGGCGTGTTCTCCGAGTGGCAGAGACGCATCATGATCCACTCGAAGAAACCCACAAAAATTACGCTGCGGCTTCCGGACGCAAAATAAGTTTGACGCTGAGATTCTTTCCGGCATCGTGAGATTCCCTCAGCATGCCAGACCGCTTTGAAGCGCCAGGTTTATTCGTGGCGTAGCGCGGTCATCGGATCGACGCGCATCGCGCGGCGCGCCGGTATGTAGCAGGCGGAAACAACCACGGCCGTCAACACGAGCGATACTGCAACAAACGTTAGCGGATCGCCCGCCCCGACTCCGTAGAGCAGATGCGAGAAGCTTGAAAGCACGCGGGCGAGAATCAGTGCGGCTACTGCGCCGATGGCGAGGCCCGCGACCGCCAGCCGAAGTCCCTGTGCAATCACCATCCGAAAAACAGTGCGCTTTTCGGCGCCGAGCGTCATGCGAATTCCAATCTCGTGCGTCCGCTGTGTCACTGAATAAGAAATCACGCCGTAGGCTCCAATCGAGGCGAGCAGCAGCGCCAGCCCGGCAAAGGTCCCGAGCAGAATCATGGGAAATCGCTGCGACGACATCGACTCCGAAAGAACCTCTTGCAATGCTTGGACTCCATAAACCGTCCGGTTGTCGCTCGCGCTGTAAACGGCCGCTTTGATTGCGGGCATCACGGTCGCTGTGTCGAGCGTTGTGTTAACAACCACCGTCAGTCCACGATAAAAGATCGGCGCCCAGGCGTCCGGAAGTTGGTACAGAGAAGCGTAGATCTGATTTTGGGTGTACGCGTCGCGCTCGTCCAGCCCCCAGTGTCTGACGTGTCCCACCACTCCGATAACGCGGACAGGCCCCCAATGCGGAATTGTCATGGCCTGACCCACAGGGTCTCTGTCCGGGAAATAAGCGCGCGCTAAGACGCTATCTATCAGGATGACTGGCTCGGAGCTGGTGGCGTTCGCCTCAGTGAAAAAGCGACCTTGAAGGAGCGGTATTTCCATTGTCCGGAGGTAGTCCGGCCCCGTCCAATAGAAGAGCGCCCGCGGCGCCTCAGCAATAGATGCGGGTTCTTGCGAACCGACCCAGAAGGGCCCGATATTTTGGTGCTCACTCAATGGAAACAGGACTGTAAGGTCCGCCGCCTTTACGCCGGGAATATTGCGAATGCGCTCGATCAACTGCTGGTACGCAATGCGCGTACTTGAGACTGTCTCACGAGCCAAAGGCGAAAGCCCTACGTTGAAAGCGATTACGTGCCGCGCGTCGAAGCCGGGATTGACTTCCCATAACTGGCGAATCGTGCGGAACAGAAGACCTGCGCCGACCAGCAACACCAAGGTCAGCGCCATTTGTACGATCACGAGACTGCTTTGGGCGCGATGATGGACGCTCGTGGAACCGCGACCTCCCTCCTTCAGCGAGGCTTGTGGATCGGCGTTCCAACTTTTCAGGGCAGGCGCGAGACCAAACAGAATTCCAACCGCGACCGAAACACCCAGCGCGAATAAGAGGACGGGCAGATTCACGGCGATGTTCTCGCTGCGTGGCAAGCTCCCCGGTACCGCCGCCAGCACCGGGCCGACTCCCCATTTTGCCAACACGAGTCCCAGCGTTCCGCCTGCGAGCGAAAGCAGCATGCTTTCCGTCACCAATTGCCGCACGATACGGGCGCGGTTCGCTCCCAGTGCGGAGCGAATGGCAAACTCGCGCGTGCGCGCCGCGGAGCGGGCGAGCAAGAGGTTCGCGACGTTGGCGCAGGCGATCAGCAGGACAATCCCCACAGCTCCCAGCAGCATCAGGAGCGTTCCGCTCACGTCTTCGACGAATTCGTGCTTGAGGGGCTTGACGTTGGCTCCCAAGCCTCGGTCCGCGGAAGGGTAGAGCTGAACCAGGTGCTCCTGGACCGCGCCCATCTCCGCGTCAGACTGGGCGACGGTGACGCCGGGTTTCAGGCGGCCAATACAGAGGATCGGATGGATTGTACGATCGCCGAAGATCACCGGATCGCCCTGTCCGAGCGGTGTGTAAACATCCGCGTCGTCTCCGACGAGGCGAAAGTCCGAGGGAAGCACTCCGACAACGGTGTAGTCAACTCCGTCCAGGGTTATAGACTTGCCGAGCGCCTGAGGACTGCCAGCGAAACGACTTCTCCATAGACGATTGCTGAGTATAACGGCCGGCGCGCCGCCGTGCTTATCCTCCTCTGGCGAAAATTCACGGCCGAGGATTGGCTTTACGCCCAGTGTGCTGAGAAACCCCGAGGAGGCTTGCTTTCCGTTGAGGTGCTCGGGCGTCCCGGGACCCGTCAGATCACGGTCCTGCCAACCGAACGCCGCCATCTGCCGGAATGAGTGAGCGTCACGTTGCCAATCGAGAAAGTCAGGGTATGAAACGGAGATCACATGCTTAAGCGTCCGATTGTACTGCCACACCATCACCAGGCGATCCGGCTGGAAGTAAGGCAGCGGAGCCAACATAACGCCTTCTACGACGCTGAAAATGGCGGTGTTCGCACCGATGCCGAGAGCGAGCGTGAGAATCGCGATCGCAGCGAAGCCGGGGTTCTTGCGGAACATGCGCAGCGCGTAGCGCAGGTCTGCGAGAAGCGTGTCGAGCCAGAAGCCGCTGCGCTGCTCGCGGCAGTCTTCCTTCACGCCTTCCACCGCGCCAAATTTAAGCGTCGCTTGCCGCCGCGCTTCCTCTGCTGGAATTCCCGCGGCTACGTTCGCCGCCACCTGTTTCTCGAAGTGACCGCGCAGCTCTTCGCTGAGCTCCCGCTCCCATTTGCCGCGTCTAGACCAGCGTCGCCAAAAGTTCATAGATGGTTCCACCTGCGAGGATATATCCCGCGTTCGCGGTAAAACACTTTCGTGCCGTTCATTCGTACCGCAGCGCGGTCATCGGATCCACGCGCATGGCGCGGCGCGCCGGTATGTAACAAGCGGCCAGCGCAACGGCCACGAGCAGCACTGCGATTCCGGCAAACGTCAACGGATCTGCGGGGCTCACTTCGAACAGCAGGCTGCGCATCAATCGGGTCAGAGCCAGTGCCGCTGCGCTGCCAATCACGATTCCCACCAGCGCCAGCTTCGCGCCTTGTCCCATCACAAGACGCAGCACCTGATCCGGCTGAGCGCCGAGCGACATGCGAATCCCGATTTCATGGGTGCGCTGAATCACGGAGTAGGAAATCACGCCGTAGATGCCGACGGCGGCGAGAGTGAGTGCGAGCCCGCTGAAGAGACCGAGCAACAGGGTTTGAAAGCGCGGCTGCGCCAGCGTAGCGTCCACAAGTTCCTGTATCGCCCCAATGTCTGTAACCGGCAAATCCTTGTCGATGGCACGGGCATCACGCCGGATCGCATCGGCCACCGCCGCGACGCTCAGATTGGTTCGGACAACAACGACCGTGCCCCAGAAAGGCGCCTGCGCGAATGGCACGTACATCATCGCCGCCGGAGCCTGCCGGAGTTCAACGTCGCGCACATTGCCCACGACGCCGATGATTTCGCGCGGCGCTTCGCCATTGGGAGGAAATCCGAAAACGAGTCGTTTGCCGATGGGATTCTGGTTCGGGAAATACATGCGCGCCATCGCTTCGCTGATGATGCTGACGCGCGGAGTGGACGCAACGTCCTCGCGGCTGAATTCACGCCCCTGCAACAAGGGGATCCCCATCACTCGAAAATACTCGGGGCTCGCCGCCACGTAATTTGCCGTACGTGCTTGCGATGCGGGCGGCGCGGGGGATTCTTCAATCTCAAATCCGAGATTGACGAACGGGTGCACGAGCGGCAGGGGAAGCCCGATGGCCGAATCGCTCATACCCGGCTCGGCCTGAATTCGCGCGAGCAGATCGCCGGCAAACGCGGTCCACTGCTGCGCCGTGGAATATTCGAACTGTGGCAGCGAGACCTCCGCCTTCACCAGATGCTGAGAGCTGAACCCCGGGCTCACCGCTGTCATTGCAATGAAGCTGCGCACCAGAAGGCCGGCGCCCACGAGCAAAACCATCGCCAGCGCGATTTCCGCCACGGCAAGAATCGTTCGCGCGTTTTGGCGGCTACCACCCGCACCGGCGCGGCCGGAGCCTTCTCGAAGAGTTTTCTGCACGTCGGAACCCGCGGCAAAAAGCGCCGGCGCCAGCCCGAACACAAAACTTGCGGTCACCGAAAGCGACAGCGCGAAAGCCAGCACCCATCCGTCCACGCGAATATCCTGCATCTTCGCCAAGTCCGCGGGCAGGAGCGAACCCAGAACTCGCACGCCCCAATACGCGAGCAATGTTCCGCCGATGCCGCCGAGCAAACCGAGCGCCGCGCTTTCGGTGAGCAGCTGGCGGACGATGCGCCCGCGCCCGGCGCCGAGCGCGATCCGCACGGACATTTCTTTGGCGCGGGAGGTGGCGCGCGAGAGAAGAAGGTTGGCAATGTTGGCGCACGCGATCAGGAGCACGAGCGCAACGGCGCCGAGCAGCAGGAGAAGCGCGGGCCGCTCGTCGCCCACTATCGTACTCTGCAGCGGCGCCACGTGAATCGACCAGCCCGCGTCATCCTTCGGAAATTCCGCGGCGAGGCGGCGGCTGATCCCGTCCATTTCCGCCTGCGCTTGCGCGATGGAAACGCCGGGCTTCAATCGCCCGATCACGCTGAGCCAATGGCCCGAGCGCCTCGTCATCCATCCTCCGAAAACCGGATCGTCGGGGGTCGGAACCCAGATGTCCTGATTGCGGATGAGTATGGGCGAATGAAAACCGGCGCGCATGATTCCGATGACGGTGAAAGAACGTTTGTCGAGGTTGATGGAGCTGCCGACGAGATGGGGATCGGCGCCGAAGCGGCTGCGCCAGAGTTTTTCGCTGACGATCACGACGGGCGCGGCGCCGGGCCGGCCGTCTTCGGGAACAAACGTGCGGCCCATGAGAGGCGCCACCTGGAGGACGTCGAAGAGCCCGGCTGTAACAACGGCGGTGTCCGCGACGAAAGGTTCGCCGCGGCCGGTGACGGTGAGATCGTGCTCCTGATTTCCGGCCAGTTCGGTGAACACGCCGTTCTGCGCGCGCCAGTCCTGGAAATCCGGGTACGAAACGCCGGTAAAATCCACTCCTTCCTGCGGCTTGGCCTCGAACACAACGACGAGTTGATTGGGCGCGGGATACGGCAGCGGTTTGAGTAGCACGGCGTACACGACGCTGAAGATCGCGGTGTTTGCGCCGATGCCGAGCGCGAGCGTGAGAATCGCAATTGCCGCGAAGCCGGGGTTCTTGCGCATCACGCGCAGTGCGTATCGCGCATCGGCAATGAAAGTCTCGAGCCAGAAGCCGCGCCGCTGCTCGCGGCAATCTTCTTTCACGCCTTCCACCGCCCCAAATTGCAGCGCCGCTTGGCGCCGCGCTTCATCGGGCGCCATTCCCGCAGCAATATTGGCGGCGGTTTGCTGCTCGATGTGGAAACGCAGCTCGTCGTTCGCGTCCTGCTCCCAGTTCTTGCGCGAAAACCAACTCATTTATACGGACCTC
>Ga0209625_1000217_pt1 | contig 14557 bp, 15 predicted proteins | sample JacPin_JW_Ref_M2_FD_187960 | JGI IMG/M metagenome (GOLD analysis project Ga0209625, IMG submission 187960) | Forest soil microbial communities from Algoma, Ontario, Canada - Jack Pine, Ontario site 1_JW_Ref_M2 (SPAdes) (version 2) | ecosystem: Environmental > Terrestrial > Soil > Boreal...
GAGACAGCTTCCATCCCTTCGCGAGGTCGGCACGAATGGCGTCACAGACGCGCATCAAAGTTGCCAAGCTTGACTCCCCAAAAATGCATGGCCTGGATCGCAATACTCTCATTCGTCTGTATCGCACCATGTACCTTTCGCGGAAACTGGACGACCGCGAGATTCAACTCAAGCGCCAAAATAAAATTTATTTCCAGATCTCTAGCGCGGGACACGAAGCGGTAACCGCCGCAGCCGGCCTGCTTCTCCGGCCGGGCGTCGACTGGATCTATCCTTATTATCGCGACCGCGCGCTGTGCCTGATGCTGGGCGTCACGCCCCTCGAAACTTTGCTTCAAGCTGTGGGCGCCAAAGACGACCCTAGTTCCGGCGGCCGTCAGATGCCCTCGCACTGGGGACACCCGAAATGGAATATCGTCAGCCGCTCATCCTGTACAGGCACGCAATTTGTGCAGGCCGTCGGCGCGGCGGAAGCTACCCTTTATTACCAGCAGCGTCCCAAGGCCCTCGCAAAAGCGAAAAAAGCTCCGCTTGGCCAGTATGTTGGTTATGAAGACAACGAAATTGTGTATGTATCTTCCGGCGATGGAGCCACCAGCGAGGGCGAATTCTGGGAATCGCTGAATACGGCGTGTACTAAAAAGCTCCCGATGTTTTATCTGATCGAAGACAACGGTTACGCCATTTCTGTCCCGGTGGAAGTGCAAACCGCGGGTGGAAGCATTTCTAAGTTGGTAGGCAGTTTCCCCGGTCTTCACGTTGCTGAATGCGATGGCACCGATCCGCTGGAAAGTTATGCTGCCTGCCGCGAAGCCATTCAATACTGCCGCGACCGCCGCGGCCCCGCACTAGTGCACGCGCAAGTTACACGGCCATATTCGCATTCGTTGTCTGACGACGAAAAGCTATATAAATCCGCGGAGGAGCGGGAAAGAGAAGCGCACCGCGACCCCCTCTCGAAATTTTCTCTTTTTCTCGTTCGCGAAGGGCTGCTCGATCAAAAGCAAATTGAAGATCTGGAAGCGCAAGTTGACAATGAAGTCCGTGAAGCCGCGGATCAAGCTCTCGCCGCCGCGGAACCCTCCGTCGACTCTATCAGGGTAAATGTTTATTCTCCTGACGTCGATCCCACTTCTCCGGCCTTCGAAGCAGAGCCGCAATTTCACGGCGCGCCAAAAACCATGGTGGAAATGGTTGCGGCTACGCTGTCCGATGAAATGTTGCGCGACGAACGCATTACCGTATTTGGCGAAGACGTTGCCGACGCCAGTCGCGAAGAAAATCTAAAGAGTGTCAAAGGCAAGGGCGGAGTCTTCAAAGCGACTGCCGGTCTACAGCGTAAATTTGGCGCTGATCGCGTTTTCAATTCGCCGCTGGCGGAGGCTAGCATCGTCGGCCGCGCGATTGGCATGGCCACTCGGGGACTGAAGCCTGTCGCGGAGATACAATTTTTTGATTACATCTGGCCGGCCATGATGCAGATTCGCGACGAACTGTGCGTTACACGCTGGCGTTCGAACGGCGCGTTCAAATGCCCCGCGGTGATTCGCGTGGCCATCGGCGGTTATCTGACCGGCGGCGCGGTGTATCACAGCCAGAGCGGCGAATCGATCTTCACACATTGTCCGGGCCTTCGAGTGGTGATGCCTTCTACTGCGCTTGATGTAGCTGGCTTGCTGCGAACCGCCATTCGCTGCGACGACCCGGTAATGTTTCTCGAGCACAAACATCTTTATCGCCAGCCTTACAATCGCTCTGAATATCCGGGACCGGATTACACCGTGCCCTTTGGCAAAGCGCGCGTCGTTACAGAAGGCTCGGACGTCAGCATCATCACCTACGGGGCTCTAGTTCATCGCGCGGAAGTAGCGGCTGCGCAGCTCGGACGTGAGGGCGCCTCCGTCGAAATCATCGACCTGCGTTCGCTTTCTCCTTACGACTGGGAAGCTATCGCGGCGACGGTGCGGAAAAATCATCGCGTCATTGTGGCCTATGAAGACATGCTCAGTTGGGGCTATGGCGCGGAAATCGCGGCGCGCATTGCCGATGAACTTTTTGAGGAGCTTGACGCGCCGGTGAAGCGAGTCGCGGCCATGGATACCTTCTGCGCCTACCAGCCCAATTTGGAAGATGTCATCCTCCCCCAGACTTCCCACCTAATCAACGCCGTTAAACAATTACTCGAATACTAGGGATTCTCAGCCTTTGGAGTTTCGCCTCGGCTGCTCAAAAGCCTAGGCTGTGGTGTGCCATTGGGAACAGGCCTAAGGGCGAGCGGATTCACTTCGGCTTTGGAACTTTTTGCCCTGTTTTGACGTATTATGCTTTGAGAATGACCTGTGGAGGTGTCTCAAATGATCTGCCCAAGTTGCCAGAAAGAAATCGCCGATCACTCCAATTTCTGCTACAACTGCGGCGCGCGTCTGGTCGCGGGAGCGCCCGCGCCGCCAGCCTACGCCGAGCCTGCTCCGAAGCGCTTGACGCGTTCCACCACCAACAAAAAAATCGCCGGAGTCTGTGGCGGTCTGGCCGAATACTTTGATCTCGACCCCACGCTGGTTCGCATCGTGTGGCTGCTCCTCGTGCTTTTTGCAGGCACCGGCGTTCTGGCTTATTTGATCCTCTGGATCGCGCTCCCACCGGCTCCCGCGCGCATCGCGTCAAATTCAGTCACGGTCACGCCGTGATCATGTGGTGTGCATGGGAGCGGGTCTCGGTGACTACAATTTCCGCTCCATAAGACGGCCTGGTACAGGGCTACGATTTGCCTTTCGGTTTTCCCGGACGCGGCCGCCCCGCGCCGGATTCATACAACGCGTAATCAACCGAAGCGCGCCCGGCTCCAACAGTCGCTAATGCAAAACATGCCGCGGCGAGCACCAAGGGAACTTCGTAGTTGTGCACTGCCATATACCCTCCGGCGCTGTGCACTTTCCATATCGCCACGGCCATTTCGATGGCCAACAGCAACGCGGCAACACGCGTCAAAAATCCTAAAATAATCAGCCCACCCCCAAAAACTTCCAGCACACCCGCCACGGTGACGAAATAACCAGGCAGCCCATGTTGTACAAAGAAGCTGTGCATGGCGTTGGGATGAGTGAGCTTTGGGTAGCCGTGCGAAACAAAAATAATTCCAAGCGCCAGCCGCAGAAGTAGCAAGCCTACGGGCTGAAGAGCATTTAATCTGGTCATAAATTGGGCGTCCTGAAAATCGTGCGTCCAATCTCGATGATGCGGCATTTTAGCAGAAACTAAATCAGCCCACGCGACAGTCGCGGCCGATTAAAACTCATAGGTCTACATTCAGGTACAATCTTTGTAGCGATTGACGGGCGAATGATGCGTTGTTGTCGGCGACAGACCTCAAGCCAGCACCCAAAATTTCGACCCTCGTTGGCATACATCCCATTTATGGATCGTTTTCTTACATCAGTTGAACTGCACTCTTGTACGCATTGCGCAACCAGCAATGAGGCTTGGGCATGAAGCGCAAGCTGCTGATTGCTATTCCCCTGCTGTGCGCCGTCGCTGTGGCCGCGTGGATTTTCCGGCCCAAGCACGAAGTGCTGGGCGACGGTTATATCGGCGAGCGCAGCGTCACTTTGTGGAGTGGCGTGGCGCAGGTTCGGGAACCGCTGGACACCCTGCACTATGGCGATCACGTGGAGATCGTGGCCCGCCACAACGATAACGTAAAGGTGCGAACGGCGAGCGGTGAAATGGGCTGGATCGATGCGCGATCGGTGATGGAAACGGCGTTGTGGCAGCGCAGCGCGAAACTCTTGGGTGAAGCACAGGAGTTGCCGGTGCAGGCTCGCGGTCGAACGAAGGTGGCCACCAACTTGCGCGTGCAGCCAGGCCGCACGCAGCCTCGCCTTTATCAATTCGGCCGCGGCATCCCAGTGGAAATTGTCGGGCGAGCTGTCGCCGACGTGGCCCAGGTCTCCGACGAAAAGGAATCTGCCGGCGATGCTGCAGACTCGAAGAAAGAAGATTCCAAGAAGGAAGCGCCCAAAAAAGAAGAGTGGCTCTTCGTTCGGGGGCTGGCCACTCGTCCGCCGAGCGAAACAAATCCACGCACGCCGGAGACTTCCACAACCACGCAGCCCGGAGATCGAACCTCTCCCATTGCCGGTTGGATCATCGGACGTTTCGTGGAGTTGGACTTGCCTGACACCGTGAAGGCAGGAACCGCTTCCGCTAACGTCCGGCCGGTCGCGTGGTTCGAGCTGAATAAGGTCAACGACATTTCTGGCGTGAAGCCGCAGTATCTTGTCGCAGGCACTCGTGGCGCGGACTCGCAACCTTGCGATTTCACCAATATTCGCGTCTATACCTGGAGTCCCAAAAAATCACGTTACGAGACGGCATATATAGAAAATAATCTGTGCGGGACGATGCCGGTACGGATAGGGACCGGTCCAAAAGGAGAACCTGAGTTTCGCTTTCGCGGCAAGGATATTAATGCTGTGACTGGTAAGTCCCAAGTTTCTAATAATGACGAGCGGGTCTATCGCCTGATCCAGACAGTCGTGAGACGCATACGCGATGACGGCTCTATCGCACTGCCAAAAACAAAATCAAAAGTCGCGGGTAAGGCAAACAATTCCGCGAAGGCTAAGAAAAAACCGCGCGTGGCTCAATGACCCTACATATCAATGAAGCGGAAGTGCGTTCGCTGCTGACCATGGCAATGGCCCTGGAACACGTGGAAGAGAGCTTGCGTAAACAATCTCGCGGTGAAGTGATTGTTCAGCCGCGCCGACGCTTCGAATTGCCTAAAGGTTTTTATCATTACATGGCAGCCGCTGATTATTCAGGTGGGTTCGTCGCGGAAAAGCAGTACACCTACGTAGCGGGCAAGATTCGCTTTCTGGTGCTGCTCTACGAAATGGCCACCGGAGATCTTGTGGCGCAGATTGAAGCGGATTACATGGGCCAGTTGCGAACCGGCGCCGCCTCGGGCGTGGCGACCAAATTCATGGCGCGCCCGAATGCGCGAATCGCAGCCATTATCGGGACTGGCGGGCAGGCGAGGACCCAACTGGAAGCAAGCGCCGGCGTTAGAAAACTTGAAATGGCTCGCGCCTACGGCCGCGATATTCCCCGCCGTGAGAAGTTTTGTTCGGACATGGCCGAGCGTCTGAGAATCCCCGTATGCGCCGCAACTTCCGCGGCACAAGCCATCGAAGGCGCAGACATCGTATGTACCGCGACGACCGCTTCGCATCCGGTCGTGACTGGCTCGGACATTGCCCCCGGCATGCATATCAACGCCATCGGCGTAAATCACGCTCACAAACAAGAACTCGATGAAGCAGTCGTGGCACGCGCGAACGTAATCGCCGTGGATTCCATCGAGCAATCTCGCCAGGAGGCGGGAGATTTAATTATAGCCTTCGGCCAGGATGAATCGAAGTGGTCGTCCGTTAAAAAGCTGGCCGACATTGTGGACGGCAAAATTCCCGGGCGTTCGAATGAGTCAGCTGTGACGCTTTTCAAATCCAACGGAATCGCTTCCTGGGACCTGGCCGTCGCCGTACGGGTATGGACCTTGGCGCGCGAAAAAAGCTTGGGCCGCAAGCTGCCTCTTTGGACTAATACGTAAAACGCGATACGTGGAACACCCGAGTTGCAAAAACGCCGCCAGACTGGCGGAAATACCCAGCCACCCGTTGACACTTTGCACCCGCCTGAGAAACACTGGGACCTGCTTTAAGCCGAATTCCGCGCCGCAAGGCCTTCGGTGCAGTAGACTGGTCTTCTAACTTAATTATGTGTAATCAACAACAGTAGCCAGGATGCGAACACTTCCAGATTATTTAAGAAAAGGCATGAAGCTCGTGATTGTGGGCTGCAATCCCAGCGAGTCTTCTGTCCGTGTCGGCCATTACTATGCCGGCCGCGTGAATCAATTCTGGCCCGTGCTCTATAAAGGCGGAGTGGTTCCTGAGCCATTTGACTATCACGATGACAAGCGCGTGATCGAATTTGGAATCGGTCTGACCGACCTCGTGAAGCGCCCCACAAAAACAACCGCTGAATTGACGCGCGAAGACTTTGCGGAAGGACGCATCGTACTGTCGCAGCGCCTTGGCGAATATACGCCGCATGTGATCGCTTTCAACGGCAAATTGGCGTTCGAACAGTTTGCCCAACGCAAATGCAAGTTTGGTCTTCAGAAAGATCTTCTGTACGGCGCGCGCGTATATGTTTTGCCGGAGACCAATACGCAAGACCCCCATGGAAACAGCGAGCGTGTGCGCCATTTTCGCAAACTAGCGCAGCTGGTCTCGCGCACCGAGACGGAACGAGCTTCAAAGGGAAACTAGGATCGTAGCTATGAGCGAAGCCACAAAACCCGCGCCATTGCAGCCGCCACCTTCGCAAACTTCTCAGACACCAGGTGACTCCTTAATCCTGGAATCCAGGCAGGACGGCATTGCCACGCTGACGCTAAACCGCCCTGACAAGCTGAATGCCATTAACAAAGACCTGGCTGTCGCTCTGAACGAAAGCCTTGGCCGCTTGACCACAGATAAATCCATTTACGTGGTGATCATCACCGGAGCCGGCCGCGCATTTTGCTCCGGCGGCGATCTAAGTGTCATCGCCGAAGGCAGAAAGCATAACGATACGACCGAGCTTGAGCCGCTCTTGCGCGCCGGGATGCATGCGGTGCTTAAGATGCGCAGCATGGCGCAGCCGGTGATCGCCATGGTAAACGGCGCCGCTGCGGGCGCGGGCATGAATATCGCTTTGGCTGCCGATCTGCGAGTGGCCTCGGAGAGCGCCACGTTTGGCCAGAACTTTATCAAGGTCGGATTATTCCCCGACTATGGCGGCACCTATTTTCTTCCTCGGCTCGTGGGATATTCCAAATCTGCAGAAATGTTTTACACCGGCGACATGATTGACGCGCGAACTGCGTTGGATTTGAGAATCGTCAATCGGGTTGTTCCGGACGCACAACTGCAAGCAGAAACCATGAAGTTGGCGCGCAAGATCGCAGATGCGCCTACGGTTTCAATTCGCGCCATGAAGACTGTTTTATTCGGCAACCGGAAGTTCGAACTTGAGAAAGCTCTCGAAGAAGAAGTCGAACAACAGCTGAAATGTTTCAAGTCGCCGGATTGCCGTGAAGGCATCAACGCTTTCCTGGAAAAGCGGCCGCCCAAATTTCATACCAAGTGAAACGCGACGCCGGAATTAAAAGAAATTTTTGGCTTAAGGGACAAGGACGCCTTGGACGAATTAGAAATATCTCCAGTAGAAGTAAAGACGCGCATGGATCGCGGCGAAAAACTCGTGCTCCTCGATGTGCGCGAACCATGGGAATACGAATTGTGCCGCATCGAAGGCGCGCGACTCATGCCTCTCGGCTCTCTGGCGGCAAACGTCAACGGCCTGCTCGGCGTTGATGAGATAATTTGTTATTGCCACCATGGGATGCGTAGCTTGGATGCCGCAGCGTGGCTGCGGTTCCAGGGCATTGACAAGGCCAAGTCGTTATCGGGCGGCATTGAACGCTGGTCCACCGATGTCGACCCCCACGTGCCTCGCTACTGAGACGCTATCCTGCGCTAAAATTACAGATGTCAGATTAGCCAATTCCCTTTCGGAGTTTTCTATGCCCAAAGCTAAAATTCAGTTTCTGCAAAAACCTACCTGTACTACCTGCAGAAAAGCAAAAGCCTACCTGGAGAAACTCGGTGCCGACCTGGAGCTGCGCAGTCTCGACCAGCAAAAACTTAGCAAGGCTGAGTTGGACGAGTTGATTGGCGAGCGCGATCACAAACAATTCTTAAGCTCACGCAACGAGATCTATCGCGCGCGAAAAATGAAAGACCATCCGCCCACGCGTGCTGAGGCCATTCAACTAATGGCCGAAGAACCCAATCTGATTCGCAGACCGGTGGTGATGCGTGGAAAGCGACTTGTTCTGGGCTACGACGAAGCGGCTTACAAAGAGCTCGTGAAATAGCGGCTGGCCAGCCTCATGAATCCGGAAATAAAAACCATAGCGGTTATCGGTGCCGGGACCATGGGCAGAGGTATTGCCTATGCCGCCGCATTTGGCGGCTACATCACCGTGCTGGAAGATATTTCCCCGCTAATGTTGAAAGACAGCATGCAATGGATTACGAAATCTTTCGACGAGGGAGTCGCTCGCGGCAAAGTAGACGCCAAAATTCGCGATCGCGCATTATCGTTGATTACCACCGCCAGCTCTGTGCAGGATGCTATTCGCGACGCCGATCTCATCATTGAAGCTGTGCCCGAAGAAATGGAAATGAAGATGGAGCTGTTCACCATCTTCGACAAATTCTCCAAACCTGGCGCGATTTTTGCCAGCAACACTTCATCGTTGTCCATCAGCGACATGAGCGACCTGACTGTTTCTCGCGAACGCTGCATTGGCATGCACTTCTTCAATCCGGTGCCAAAGATGAAGTTGATCGAGCTGGTAAAGGCTCCTCTCACCTCTCAGAACACTGTGGATGTTTGCACCGAAGTTGGCCGCCGAATGGGCAAAGAAGTCGTGTTGGTGCAGGAATCTCCCGGTTTCATCACCACGCGCGTGAACGCACTCATTGGCAACGAAGCGTTTGCGATGCTGGAGGCCGGCATCGCCTCTGCTAAAGATATTGATAAGGCGCTGAAGCTAGGATTGAATCATCCCATGGGCCCTTTTGAGCTTGTCGATCTTGTGGGACTGGACGTGCGATTAAACATTCTTGAATACCTTCATCAAACGCTGGGAGAAAAATATCGTCCCAACCGTTTGCTGAAACAATATGTGCAGGAAGGCCGGCTCGGTCGAAAGACCGGCCGAGGCGTGTACGATTATCCAGAGCGAGTAACCGCCAGTGAGAAAACGTAGCCACTGAACTAAGCAAGGTGGCGGATTGAAAACGGCAAACGACGAGCGCGACGCAGCAGTCGATACACGCTGAACATCTCGAGGCTTCGCATTTCAGCACAAAACCTGAATTGAGTTATCATTGAAACGTTGCTCACCTCTCGCACAAAGCGCTCGCAAGTCATAGCTGCATGGTTTTGTTTGGTTGCGGCGTTATTGCTGTTGGCTCCGCTTGCCGGAGCTGCTCACGCGGCCGCATGCTGCACCGGGGATCATTGCCCCATTCCTGAGCATCACCACTCCAAAACTCCTGCGCACGGCGCAGATTGCGAGCATCAGGCTGGCGGTATGAGCGCCTGCACCATGAGCTGCTGCCACAATGCCGACCATGTAATCCTCGCCGCGCCAGCTTTCGTCATGCCTAATGGAACTTCATTGCCGAAGCCTGATCTGACAGACTCTGAAGAACTTACGGCAGGCGCAAACCACTTTCGACGTTCTCTCGAAGTACTCTCTCCTCCTCCTCGAATTTCAACAACCGCATAGTAATTAGCCGCTTTCCTTACCTCAACAAGGCAACCCACATCGCGGTCGAATACCGCGCGCTGATAAATTTCGAGAAGAGGAGAAGTTGTGCAAAGACTTATTTTTCTTGGTGTAATCTCGTTGGCGCTTACTGGAAGTATATTTGCCACTGTGTTCGGCACGGTGCGCGGAATTGTGCACGATCCACGGCATCGGCCAATCGGCGGAATTACCATGGTCTTGTCCACGAAGGATTCGAATTACACGATGACGGCGTTGACGGACGCTGACGGACAGTTTCACTTTGATGCCGTGCCCCTCGGTGAATATACCGTGGCTGTTTCAGATCCTACCTTCGTGCCTGAAGCGCATGGTGTAACGGTGCTATCTGGCAGCGCGCCGATTCTGCATTTTGAATTGCATCTGGCGAGTCAGAATGAATCGGTGACGGTGTCGGCCAATTCCGCATCGGAACAGACGGAATCGGCAACGCCAACAAACTTAATCAATCGTGAAGAGATTCGCGATACGCCGGGAGCTACGCGATCAAATAGTGTGGCAATGATTACCAATTACGTTCCCGGAGCGTACATGACCCACGATCAATTGCATGTGCGCGGCGGCCACCAGGTCAGCTGGCTCATCGACGGCGTGCCCATTCCCAATACGAATATCGCCAGCAATCTGGGCCCGCAAATCGATCCCAAGGATATTGATACTGTCGAGGCGCAACGCGGAAGTTATTCGGCGGATTTTGGGGACCGCACCTACGGGGTGTTCAATGTCGCGCCGCGGACGGGATTCGAATGGAATAACGATGCGGAAATCGTGACCAGCTTTGGCAATTTTTATCAGACCGATGACCAGGTTAATTTTGGCGGGCACACCAACCGCTTTGCTTACTACGCCAGCGTCAACGGTAATCGCACCGATTTAGGCCTGGAAACGCCAACTTCGGCAGTGATTCATGATCGCGCCAACGGATATGGCGGATTTACTTCCTTGATGTTCAATCTCGATTCGCAGGATCAATTGCGCTTCGTAGCTTCTTTGCGCCGCGATCATTATCAAATTCCTTACGCGCCCGACGATCCGGTCAGCAGCGATTTGCGGGATGTGAACGATGAAGCCGACGCGTTCGTAGCGTTTTCCTGGGTGCGCACGTTTGGCACCGGCGTGGTGCTGACGGTTTCCCCGTTCTACCACTTCAACAGTGCAAACTATGAGAGCAATGCTCACGATTTTCCGAGCGCTACGACCGACAGACGTTCTTCGGGCTATGAGGGAGGTCAGGCTACGCTTTCCTATATCAAGGACAGAAATAATGGGCGTGCGGGTCTTTATGCGTTCGAACAACAGAATGACGAATTATTCGGCGTAATTTTTAATGATCCTGCCGATCCGTCGTTCGGGAACATTTTTCGCGATGCGCAGAGCGCAACTGGCTCGTTGATCGCGGCCTTCGTGGAAGATGAATTTCGCGCCACATCCTGGCTGACTCTCAATGCGGGTGTGCGCCAGACCCATTTCTCCGGAAATCTCGTAGAAAATGCCACCAGCCCGCGTTTTGGAGCCGCCGTCAAGGTGCCTAAAATAAACTGGGTGGTTCGCGGATTCTATGGGCATTTCTACCAGGCGCCACCTTTGCAAACCGCTACGGGACCTCTGCTGCAATTTGTGAGTGCGCAGAATCTGGGATTTATTCCGCTCCATGGTGAGCGCGACGAAGAATCGCAATTTGGCGTCGCCATTCCTTATAAAGGATGGATTTTAGACGTGGACACTTTCCGCACCCGAGCTAAGAATTATTTCGATCATAATAGTGTCGGCAATTCAGATATTTTCTTTCCGCTTACGATTGATGGCGCGCTGATACGCGGCTGGGAATTGACGCTGCGGTCTCCGCAAATTGCCAAGCGCGGCCAGGTTTACGTGACCTATTCGAATCAGGTTGCACAGGGTAAAGGAGCTATCAGTGGCGGGTTGACTGATTTCTCTCCGCCCCAAGGGGGTTATTTTCTCTTGGATCATGATCAACGAAATACGCTGCACTTCGGGGGTAATGTTAATTTGCCGCGCAGCATCTACGCTTCGACAGATATATATTATGGTTCCGGCTTTACGGATGGAAATGCGCCGTCTTCAGGCCCCGATCATTTGCCGGGTCACACCACGTTTGACGTCACTGTGGGGAAAAACTTCGGCGAACGGTTGTCCGTTGGCGTAAGCGGCATCAATGTGGCCAATCGCAGGGTGCTGCTGGACAACAGTTTTACGTTTGGCGGCACGCACTATATGAATCCGCGCGAGATTTTTGTGCAGCTGCGCTACCGCTTTCACTATTAAGCGGTGGGCGATTCACAACATTGCGAGGCGAAAATGGCTTTTGCATTTTGTGGAAAGTGTTAGACTGGAAAAAATCTTTCGGCGATGGAGTTCGCCATAACCGTTCCGGATAACCTTTCTGGATCTGATGACTCCTGGCTGCCAAGTCGGCACCGGGAGTTTTTTGTTTTTTAGTGGTCCATTTCATGTGTTGAAGTATTTGTCGGTCGCGGATTGGAGCGCGCTTGAAAATTTTGCTGATCGCATTATTTGGAGCTATCGGTACGCTGGCCCGATATGGCTTGCAGGGGCTAGTGCAGGTCCGAACGGGCGGAACTTTTCCGTACGGCACGTTGCTCGTGAACCTGACCGGCTGTTTTTTTCTGGGCCTGATCGCGCAGTTCACCATGAACCGCTTGGTGATTTCGCCGGACTGGCGCATCGCTATTGCCGTGGGGTTTTTTGGCGGCTACACCACGTTCTCAAGCTTCGGATGGGAGACTGCGAAAATGATGGAAGACGGCGAATGGCTGCGCGCTTCGGCCTACGTCGCCGCGAGCGTAGTCGCTGGATTGTTTCTGTCAGTGGCGGGCATTCGGGTGGCTAACAAATTTTAAGTACGCGCGGAGAGAAGACCATGACGCATGAAAAGTTTGAGGGCGAGCGAGTGCTGATGCGGATTCACATGGGCGAGTCGGATAAGTGGCACGGAAGATCGCTACACGAAGCCATTGTGGAAATGTTGCGGAAAGAGGGCTTCTCGGGCGCAACGGTCTTGCGCGGCGTGGGCGGATTCGGCGGCTCCAGCGTATATCACACCGATAAGCTTCTGCGAATGTCTCAGGACCTGCCGATCATTCTTGAGGTGATCGATACCGGCGAACGCATCGAGCAAATTTTGCCGCGTCTGGATGAAATGGTGGAAGGCGGACTGATTACGCTTGAAAAAGTTCGCGTAATTCTATACCGGGCTGCCAAGCGGTGAACGATCCGCGTGTCTTTCTGCGGATGAAAACCAGCAATTGCCTGTCATAATTTCAGCATGCCTGAAAAACAAAAAACAGGATCGTGGCTGAATCGCACCGTTCTGGGCGTCGGTTTAACCAGCCTTTTTAGCGATTGGAGTCATGAGACCGCTACGGCGGTGCTGCCGGCGTTTCTTGCGGTGATCGGCGCTGGACCGGCGTGGCTCGGAGCTATCGAAGGCATCTCCGATGGGCTATCCAGTTTTGCAAAATTGGCATCCGGCCATTTCACCGACCGATTGAAACATCGCAAGCCGCTGGCAGTCGCGGGTTACGCATTTACCGCCTTGGCTACTGCCTCATTCGCATTCGCCACTCATGCCTATCACATATTGTTCGGGCGCACCGCTGCGTGGCTCGGACGCGGAATTCGTTCGCCGGCGAAAAAGGCCTTGTTGGCCGCTGACACTCCGCCGGGCGCTTATGGACGGGCTTTTGGCCTGGAACGATTGATGGACACGGTGGGAGCAATCGTTGGTCCGCTAACGGCTTTATGGTTGTTGGACATTACTGGACATTCCTACCGTAAAGTATTTTTGTGGACACTGCTGCCCGGTTTGTTGGCGGCTGTTTTATTTTGGCTGCTGGTACGAGAAAAACCCATCGTCGCAAAGCCCAAGCAATCATTTTTTGGCGGAATACGCGCGTTGCCAGTTCCCTTTCGCAGATTGCTTTTTGGCGTTGGCATTTTTGGCGCTGGTGATTTTTCGCATACCTTATTGATCCTGTACGCCTCACGCATGCTTTCGCCGCTGCACGGGCCCGCGCGTGCCGCAAGCATCGCGGTCGGTCTTTATACCATTCACAATGTCTTTTACGCCGGCTCGGCGTACCTGAGCGGCTGGCTAAGCGATCATGTTCGCCGGCGCAAAATGGTACTTGCCGCGGGATACGGACTTGCTGTGGTAACCGCCATTTTATTGTGCCTGGCCACGCATTTACTCTGGTTACTTGGAGTCATTTTTATTTTGGCCGGCCTATACATCGGCACCGAAGAAGCTTTGGAAGATTCGCTGGCGGCCGAGATTGTGCCCAAGGAGCAGCACGGCATGGCTTTCGGAACTTTGGCGGCTGTAAATGCCACCGGGGACTTTATTTCCAGTCTGGTTATCGGCTTTCTCTGGAGTGCTGTAAATGTACAAACCGCTTTCGCGGTTTCCGCGATCCTCTTCTCTATCGGCGCGATCATGATTCTTCGACTGCGCACCACCTGATTTGCTGTTGCACAGTGAAGCGCACCGTGTTAGCTTTGGCGAACAAAAGGCGAATGCGCCCGGGAGCCGCTGCATGACCTTCTCCGAGTCCCTAGCCCCACGATCAGACTCAGCTCTTGATACCGTTCAGGAAATTCTGGGGACACTCGTTGCCCGCTACCGCAAAGACGAAGTCCTGACCGCCGTGCGACAGATTCCTGCCCGAGAGGCCAAGTTTCGGCCGATCCCAGGTTGGGTGACAAGTGCCTTGTCTGAGGCGTACGCCGCGAAAGGAATTCAAGAACTGTACTCGCACCAGGCTGTCACAGCCCAACTGGTTCACGATGGGAAAAACGTCGTTGTGGTTACCCCGACGGCGTCGGGCAAAACCCTCTGCTACAACCTGCCGGTATTGAATGCGGTGCTCGAGAATCCGGATACCCGCGCTCTTTACCTGTTTCCTACCAAAGCGCTGGCCCAAGACCAACTCGCCGAATTGCAGGACCTTTCCAAGCGACTGGATGATCGCTTCGGAGTGTTCACCTACGATGGCGACACACCGAGTGATGCGCGTAAATCAATCCGGGAACGCGGGCATATTGTCCTGACCAATCCAGACATGT
>Ga0209625_1000218_pt1 | contig 14546 bp, 10 predicted proteins | sample JacPin_JW_Ref_M2_FD_187960 | JGI IMG/M metagenome (GOLD analysis project Ga0209625, IMG submission 187960) | Forest soil microbial communities from Algoma, Ontario, Canada - Jack Pine, Ontario site 1_JW_Ref_M2 (SPAdes) (version 2) | ecosystem: Environmental > Terrestrial > Soil > Boreal...
ACAAGCGCTCAAATGGAAGCCTCTGTCGCACAGCACACACCGCCCGCCCCGCTCGATACGAACTGGGTGCGGGCGCAATTTCCATCGCTGAAGCTCACCGTGAATGGCCATCCCGCCGCGTTTCTCGACGCACCCGCGGGCACGCAAGTGCCTCAGCGCGTGATCGACGCTTTTCGCGAGTATTTCGAAACATCGAATGCCAACAATGTGGGCCAATTCCTCACGAGCCGCCGCACCGACGAGGTGATCGCGGCTGCGCGTGTCGCGATGGCAGAGCTCTTCAATTGCACGTCTGACGAAGTCTTTTTCGGCCCCAATATGACGACGCTCACTTTCGCGCTCGCGCGTGGGATCGGCCGCGATCTAAAACCTGGGGATGAAATCGTGGTAACGACGCTGGACCATGACGGCAACGTGGCTCCGTGGCGCGCTCTCGAAGACCTTGGCATCGTCATCCGCCAGGTGGACATCCGCGAAGAAGATTGCTCCCTCGACATGGACGACTTGCGCAGCAAAATCACGCCGCGCACGAAACTCGTGGCCACCGGATACGCATCGAACGCCGTCGGCACCATCAATCCGGTCGCCGAAATCGTCCGCCTCGCTCATGAAGCCGGGGCGCTCGCGTTCATCGACGCCGTTCATTACGCGCCGCACGGCTTGATTGACGTTCGCGCGCTCGACTGCGATTTTCTTGCCTGCTCGCCCTACAAATTTTTCGGCCCGCACATGGGCTGCATCTATGGGAAACGGGAGCTTCTTCTGCGATTCCGGTCATACAAGGTTCGGCCCGCGCCGGCATATCTTCCCGACCGATGGGAAACCGGCACGCAAGTTCACGAGGGATTGGCGGGCGTAACCGCTGCCATTGATTATCTTGCAGACTTAGGCCGGCACGCAGATCCGGCGGCGCCGGAAAATCGCCGCGCGGCTCTAGTCAGCGCATACCGAGCGATTCGCCAGCACGAAATGGCGCTCGCCGCGCGCATGATCGAGGGCTTGCTCGAAATTCCTGGCGTGCGATTTTACGGAATCTCTGACCCCGCGCGATTTGACGACCGATGTCCGACAGTGGCCGTGCGCGTGAAAGATCTAACGCCGCTTGTCTGCGCGAAATTCCTCGGTGATCGTGGCATCTTCACATGGGACGGCAACTACTACGCCCTGAACCTCACCGAACGCCTTGGCGTGGAAAAAACAGGCGGCCTGCTTCGAATCGGCTTAGTGCATTACAACACCGCCGACGAAGTTGACCGCCTGTTGATCGCGATGCGGGAACTCGCATCGTCCTCCGCATAGACTGCGAAATAGTTTTATGTGTTGATGTCTTGCTTCGCTTCGAGCCTCCGAATTTGTCCCTCGACAAAGTCCTTCGTTCCGTCGGCAGGTGCGCCCGCCAGCGCGATCTTTGCCTCTTTCAGTGCGTTGTCGTAATCACCCCGCGCACTGTAAAGGCGCGCCATGCCGAAGTGGCTGATCCAAGCGTCTGGAAATTTCTTGGCGTTTGCGCGATACGCGGTCCAGGCTTCATCCAGCTTCTTATCGCGTTGCAATTGTCGTGCGTACGCATATGACTGGAGCGCATTTGCCCTGGCTAGAGCCTCGGCGCGGAATTTCGCCGCTTCTTCTTTTCGTCCGAGCAGGTCCAGAACCTGCGATTTCGTCATCAGGTTCTCATATCGCTCTTCTACGCCGATTGATTTCTCGGTATAGGTGAGCGCCTCCTCCAGGCCCACTTTGGCATTCACAAGGTAGTCGGCCGCGTCGTTCCATCCGTCCCAGGTGTATTGCGCCAAGCCGCGGAGGTGCTTGCGCATGTCTTGCTCGACGACTTCATTCACGTTCACCGCCACTTTGAACGGTACTGCAACCTTGTCCCATCGCATCGTAATGACGGAGGAGTCGGGCTTGAGATCGTCGAACTCGTAGGTGAGTGCTTCGTGGAATTCGGAAGTCTGCGGTTTCACGGTGACGCGTAATGCGTCTTCGGCCTGGTTGTAGGTAAAGCTACCCCAGGAGGTGTTCGCCTTGGATAAGATAACCGTCCATTCGTTCTCGCCCGGGATCATGTGGAGGCCGTAGGAGCCGCGGTCGAGCGGTTTTCCCTCGATCGTTACGGGATCGGTGAAGGTGATCGTCGTATTCTCATTCGCGCCGGCGCGCCAGACTTTGCCGTAGGCCTCGAGACCGCCAAAAACCTTGCGGCCATTCACGAGCGGGCGAGAATAGTTGATCGTAATGTCAGTGACGCCGATCCGCTGCATTACCTCCGCATGCTGGCTCGGCCGCGGCAGGTCGTCTATGATCGATTGGGCGCGGCCGGCTACCGCAACGAGCAAAATGCCGATAAGCAAAGTCACACATCGAACTCTTCTCATTGGAATCTCCTGTTGAAGTTACTGAGCCTGAGCCCTATAACGTCATTGAGCTGTTTATCCCGCTTCCGCTGGCAGGCTTAGACGTACGACGGGCACTCTCCGTAAGCAATCAGAAAATTCTGACAGCTAGGCCGCGCCGCTTGCATTCATTCTTGCCCGTGCTAGCCTACGGTCGCCAAATGGCTGGACGACCAAAACCGATCGTGCTCACTGTGCTCGACGGCTGGGGTTTTCGCGCCGAAACGAAGGGAAACGCCGTCGCGCTTGCGCGGAAACCCAATTACGACCGCCTTATGGCGGATTTTCCGAACACATTGATCCACACTTCTGGACCATTTGTTGGATTGCCCGAAGGGCAGATGGGCAATAGCGAAGTGGGCCATCTGAATATGGGCGCGGGCCGCATCGTTCATATGGACATCACGCGTGTCGACGCGCTCATCGCGAGCGGCGAGCTTTTTCGCCAGCCGCTACTCCTCGAAGCGATGCAGCGCGGCCGCGAGCGGCAGCTTCATCTGATCGGCCTCGTGAGCGATGGCGGCGTCCATTCGCACATCGAGCATCTATTCGCACTGCTGCGGATGGCTCGCGAGAATAAAGTCGAGCGCGTTTTTGTCCACTGCTTCATGGACGGACGCGACACGCCTCCCAACAGCGGCATCGATTTTCTGCGCCAGCTCGAGCATAAGATGCGCGAGTACGGCGTTGGACAGATCGCGACCGTGATAGGCCGCTACTACGGGATGGATCGCGACAATCGCTGGGAGCGCATCGAGAAGGCGTATCGCGCGATGGTGCATGGCGACGCCGAAGCAAAATTCAGCGATCCGATCGCGGCTGTTCGTGCGAGCTACGAAAAGGGCGTCACCGACGAGTTCATCGTGCCCGCCGTGATTACGACGGAAGGCGCTCCGGGAAAGCCAGCAGTCCCGCGTGGCTTGATCCGCGACAATGACGCCATAATTTTCTTCAATTTCCGTGCTGACCGCGCGCGCCAGATTACGCGCGCTATCGTTGAGCCCGGCTTCGATAAGTTCCAAGATCCCAGGCGCCCGAAGAATCTGAAATTCGTTGCCATGACGCAATATGAAAAAACCTGGTCGTGGCTGCAGTACATCATCGGGTCCGAAAAGCTCGAGCACATCCTTGCTAATGTGTTTGCCGAAATGCAGTACAAGAATCTTCGCGTTGCCGAAACCGAAAAATATGCGCACGTCACATATTTCTTCAACGGCGGCGTCGAGAAGCCATTCGCAGGCGAGGAGCGAGTGCTCGTACCGTCACCGAAAGTTCCCACCTATGACCTCAAGCCGGAAATGTCAGCGGCAGGGGTCGCCGACGCGGTCGTCCGGGCGGTCGAAAAAGGCGATTTCGACGCCATCATTATGAATTTCGCGAACGCGGATATGGTCGGCCACTCCGGCAAACTCGAAGCAGCTATCAAAGCTTGCGAAACGGTGGACGCATGTCTCGGCAGAATTTTTCAGGCTCTGCGCCCGCGCGGCGGTGCTTGGATCATCACCGCCGATCACGGCAATGCGGAAACGATGATCGATCCAGTCACCGGAGGCCCGCACACGTATCACACAACGAATCCCGTGCCGTTCATTCTCGTCACCGAAGACGGCCGCATGCAGCTTAGCCCCAACGGGTCACTCCGCGACATCGCGCCGACGCTGCTTGGCGTCCTCGGCCTGCCCTCGCCGGTTGAGATGACAGGGCGCGACTTGCGCATTCTGCGACGATGACCCGCACGTCGCCGGCTGAGACCAAGCTCCTCATTTGCGTGTGGCACGCATTTTCGCTATGGAATCCGCCGTCCGAAATGCCTGAACGAATTCGGACCCGGTGGCCCGAAATGCGAGTCATCCATCTTCCGCGCTACGATCACATCGCCGAGGAGCTCCCGGACACGAACATTTTCGTCGGCTTCTCGCTGCGTCCCGAACAATTTGCTCTCGCACGAAAACTCAAATGGCTTCACTCGACGGCCGCCGGCGTGGGGCAACTGATGTATCCAGAGCTGCGGAAGAGCGGCATCGAGGTTACAAATGCAAGCGGCGTTCACCGTATCCCGATGGCCGAGCACATTGTTGGCACACTCATAGCGCTCGCGCGCCGTTTTCCCGATTGCTTTCGCTACCGGCAGCAATCGCGCTGGGCCCAGCAGGAACTTTGGAATGCGTCGGTGCGTCCGCGCGAACTGCGGGGACAAATTTTGCTCTTCATCGGGTTCGGCGCGATTGGCCGCGAAGTCGCAAAGATCATCCGGCCGCTCGGAATGCGCGTTTGGGCCGTGACGCGTTCCGGCCGCGCCGAGGAAGGTTTAGCCGAACAGGTCTTTCCTGCCTCCAAACTTCACGAAGCTCTTCCCCAGGCGGACTTTGTCGTCCTGGCTGCGCCGGAAACACCTGAAACACGCAAGATGATCGGCGCGCGCGAATTCGCACTCATGAAAGCTTCGGCCTATTTCCTAAATGTATCGCGAGGGGCGCTGGTGGACGAGCCCGCGCTGATTTCAGCACTCGAGCAGCGCAAGATCGCGGGCGCTGCGCTGGACGTGGCGTCGCAAGAACCGCTACCGCCTGAGAGTCCTATTTGGAGGCTCGACAACGCATTCATCACGCCACACATGAGCGCTGTCAGCGAGCATTTGTGGGAACGTCAAACCGATCTGCTAATGGAAAACCTAGAGCGTTGGTTCGCCGGGCGTGAACTGCTGAATCGTGTCGATCTCAATCGCGGCTACTGAGCGCTCGGTCAGTCAAGCAACACACAAACCTCAGTAGCATTGTCATCATGTGCAGCGGAGGAGCTCGTCGTAAGAAGCCCTCACGCCAAGCCATTCCTCACTGGCTGCCACCGCCCGTGCCGGCTTGCACCTTGGGCGTATAGCCATTTCGCGCGTAGACGTTCACCTTCTTCATCTTGCCCTTCTTGTCGGGCAGCTCGAGCAGATTTCCACTCGCGTCCACAGCTTCTACTTTTAGCTTGTGAAACTTCCCGTCCGGAGGCGTAGTCGGCGCGAATCCCATCGAATATTGACTTCGCAAAAACGCTGCCACCTGGCCAAACACTTCGGGCATCTCGCCCTGAAACCGCGGAAACCAAGCGTAACCGCCCGTCATCGATCCGAATTGCGTCAATTGATTCTTCGCCTGCAAATAGCTGACGCCTCCTCCGGTCGGAGTGCGCAAATCAATCTCCTCACCCATGCCTACCGCAAAGATCGGCACGTCTGCTTCCTTGAGCCGGTGATATGTTTGATCGAGCGTGTGTTTGCTGAACGTGTCAAATCCTGTTGCGAGAAGTAGGATGGCTTTTTTGCCTTTCACGCCGTTCAGTTGGTCGAGCGTCTCAATCACCGCGTCAAACAAACAGGCCTCGTGAAATCCGGGAACGAACAACTGCGAAATCGCTTGTTGGATTTCCTGCTTGTTTTGAGTGAAATCGACCGTCACTTGGGTCTTGATATCGAACGTTTTGAACGCGACCCAGTCTTTTGGGCCCAGACTCCGCAGAAAACCCCAAGCCCAAGTCTCTCCCTTATATCCAAAATATCCCCAGTAGCGCGCGCTGAATTCGAGGAGCATTACGACGGTAATCGGCGCCTCGGTGGGCGCAAAATTCGTCACCTGCTGCGGCTGGCCGTCGTCGAGGATTCGGAAATTCTCCTTTTTTAATCCCGTCACGATATTGCCCTCGTGATCCGTCACGACCGCGTCGATGTTCACCACGTTCGATTCGACCGCGATTGCCACCTGAGGCGCTGGAGCCTGCGCCTGCGGACCGTTCTGCTGGCCGGTCGGCGGTTTCGGCGGCTCTGCCTGTTGCTCGGGCGGAGCCTTCGTCGGGCCTTCCTGTTGCTGCGCGTGCGCCATCCACGCGCCCGGAGGCACACCTAGAACCGCAATCAAACTCCCGACCGACAACACTCGCAGCCATTCGTTAAGTCGCATACACCGTCCCCTCGTCGGTACTTAGGATGCTGCCACGGGCTTACTTGGATGGTCAATTGCAATTCAGAAAACCGACCCGCAGCGGCTCCCGAAGGCATTCCGTCGCCATGCTAAGATGATTCGCTCGCGTTTCAGCGGTACAAGCTTCGCACTGCGCCACATGCCTTAGTTCACTTGGCGCTTTCAAACTCACTCGGAGGCAATTGGATGGCGCGGACGGCTGCTCGAATCGGTCTTCTCACGCTCGCTGGTATCGTCTCTCTCTCAAGCGCCAGCTCGGCGCAGACTCGTCGGCAGTCGCCCTCACATGCGGTTCCAACCCAGCCGCAAGCGACCCAAACCACTTCTCCGCAGGCATCTGACCTCTCAAAACTCGAAAGTGAGGCGCTCGGCTGGCTTGAGGGTTTGATCCGCATTAACACCACCAATCCTCCTGGTAACGAACTCGTAGCCGCAAAATACATCGCAGATATTCTCCAGCACGAAGGCATCAACGCTCAGATTATCGAAACCACGCCCGGCCGTGGATTCCTCGTCGCGCGGCTCTCCGCGAGCGCCGTGCCCGATCCATCGCGCGCTCTGTTGCTGATGGGCCATCTCGATGTCGTCGGCGTCGACAAATCCAAATGGAGCGTTGATCCCTTCGGCGCCATCGTTAAAGACGGTTACCTCTATGGGCGCGGCGCGATTGACGACAAAGGTATGACAATCGCGAATCTTGCGGTTTTCATCGCACTTAAACGCTCCAACGCCCGCCTCAATCGCGACGTGATCTACCTTGCGGAAGGCGACGAGGAAGCCGGCGGCACGAACGGGATGAAAGTGGCGGTCGAAAAATACTGGGACAAGATTGCTGCTGGTTATGCTCTCAACGAAGGCGGATACAACGTTCTCAAAGGCGGCAAAGTACAATACATGGCCGTGCAGGCTAGCGAGAAAGTTTCTGTCAGCGTCGACGTGATCGCCACCGGTGTTTCCGGTCATGCGTCACTGCCACGAAAAGACAATCCCGTAACGCATCTCGCTGCCGCTATCGCAAAAATCGGAACCTACGAAACGCCTGTTCAGATGAATTCCGTAACGCGCGCTTATTTCGAAGGCCTCGCGCAGGTCGAAGACGAGGAGACTGCTAAGTGGATGCGGTCGCTCGAGACTTCTGACCGCGGAGAGCACGCGGCGCGTTATCTATCGAATGAGAATCTGCTCTGGAACGCGATGATGCGCGACACGATTTCCCCCACGATGTTGCAGGCTGGAATTCGGCCGAACGTGATTCCCTCCGAAGCACGCGCCGTCATTAATATTCGCCTGCTGCCGGGCGACATGGTTACCCCGCTGCTCGCCAAGCTCACCCAGCTCGTAAACGACCCGCAGATCCGATTCGAAATACTGCCAGGGGCGGGCGAAGCCGCACCGTCGTCCTCCCTCATGACCGAACTGTACGATGAAATTACGCGCGCGACGAAACAACAGTTTCCCGGCGCCGTCGCGATTCCCTTCATGTCACCCGGCGCCACCGATTCCTATCCGCTGCGGATGCGCAGCGTTCAGGCTTACGGTCTGATGCCGTTTCCGCTGACTGAAAACGATTTCCTGCGGATGCACGCGGACGATGAGCGCATTCCGCTCGAATCCTTCCGCAAGGGCGTCGATTTTCTCTACACGATTGTCACCGACTTCGCGGTTTCGCGATAATTAGCATGATGGAACGAAGGGCCAAGATCGTTTGCACGCTGGGACCCAGCAGCTCCACACCTGAATTGATCGATAGCCTTGTCGGTGCCGGGATGGATGTTGCGCGTCTAAATTTTTCTCACGGTAGACCCGAAGAACACGCCGCCCGCGTAGCGGCTGTCCGCCGTGCTTCCGGACACTACGAAAAATCCGTCGCTGTCCTCGCCGATTTGCAGGGACCGAAGATTCGCACCGGCGCTCTCGAGCGCGGCGTTCCAGTCCAGTTGCACTTCGGCCAGAAATTCACAATCACGACGAAGAAAGTCGCCGGGACTTCCGAAGGAGTGAGCACCACATTTCGCGAGCTTCCACATTCTGTACACAAGGGTGACAGAATTCTGGTGAGCGACGGTAACATCGCTATGCGCGTGCTTTCCACGCACGGCGAAACGGTGATCTGCCAGGTGGAAAACGGCGGAGAACTTCGCGAACACCAGGGAATCAACCTTCCAGGCGTGAAACTGAAGATTCCGTCACTCACGCCGAAGGATCGGCGCGACCTCGCATTTGCGCTCACGCTCGGTGTCAATTATGTGGCGCAGAGTTTCGTGCGCACTGCGGCTGATGTTCGTGCGGCCAAATCGGCGATCCGGCGTGCCGGCAAGGATATTCCGATCATCGCCAAACTCGAAAAACCGGAGGCCATCGACAATCTCGCCGAGATTCTTGCCGTCGCCGACTGTGTGATGGTCGCTCGCGGTGATCTCGGCGTCGAAATGAGTCCGGAAAAAGTCCCCGTCGTGCAGAAGAAGATCATCATGCAGGCGCGCGACGCGCTCGTTCCTGTGATCACCGCCACGCAAATGCTCGATTCGATGCAGGAAAATCCGCGGCCCACTCGCGCGGAAGCTTCTGACGTTGCCAATGCCATTTTCGACGGCAGCGACGCCCTCATGTTGTCCGGAGAAACGGCTGCCGGCCGCTACCCTCTCGAGTCCGTGCTAATGATGGACCGCATCATTCGCGAAGCCGAAGCCAATGCCACCGAATCGCTGCGCCCGGCACATACCGGCGATCTTCTCATCAGCGAAACGATAGCCGAAGCCATCTGCCATGCGGCTGAAGAATTGAAAATGAAAGCTATCGCCGTCTTCACGGAAACCGGCGGTTCTGCGCGACTCGTATCCAAGTACCGCCCGCGTGCTGCCATCATTGCTTTCTCGCCGAATCAGGATACTCGCCGCAAGATGAGCCTCTTCTGGGGCGTGCTCCCGCGCAGCATCGAACGAGTGCACGATATCGATAAGCTCGCGAAAACCGCCGAGCACCGTCTCAAGCAGGAAAATCTCGTCAAGGATGGCGACATCGTCGGCGTGATTGCGGGCACGCCGCTAGGCACTCGTGGCTCGACAAACCTCATGCGTCTAATCCGTATTGGCTGCTAGTGTCACCTCCATGCCCGACAGCACTTTTCAAATTGCCGATGTCCTCGACGCGCGCAAATTCCTCGAAAAACTTCTCACGCCCACGCGATTAGTCCGTGCCGAGTCGCTCGAAAGATCTTCTGGTGCACAGGTTTGGCTCAAACTCGAAATCGAAAATCCTACCGGCACGTTCAAGGTTCGCGGAGCGCTCAACGCCGTCCGTCGCCGCTCCCAACAATCCCATCTCGAAGGCGTCGTCACCAGCAGCACGGGTAACCATGGAGCGGCAATCGCATTCGCTGCCCGCGAAATGAATCTCAAGTCACGGATTTATCTGCCGGAAAATCCAAACCCTGTGAAACGCGACCGGATCGCGAAGCTGGATGCGGAAATCGTCGAAGTGGGCAGAGACTTGGAAGAAAGCCGTGAGCACGCCGCGAAATTCTCAAAGGAGAGCGGTTGGCCCTTGATTGTCGATGTGGACGATCCTTACATCGCCGCCGGCGCCGCCACAATCGCATGCGAGATTCTGGATCAGGCGCCGTCAACCGATGTAATCGTCGTGCCCGTCGGCGACAGCAATCTGATCCGCGGGATCGCGTACGCCGCGAAGCAAATCCGTCCTACCATTCGCATCATTGGCGTGCAAGCAGAAGCGGCTCCGGCTTACTACCTTTCGTGGAAAGAACATCGCTCGTTGAGCACAGAATCCGCCGACACAATCGCTGACGGACTCTCCACTCGCACGACGACCGAAGATAACGTCCGCCAGCTTACAGCTCTGATCGATGACATACGCTTGGTCACAGACGACGAGATGCTTCACGCCATCACTTTTCTGCTCCTGAACGAACACACGGTTGCAGAGCCCGCTGGCGCAGCCGCAACAGCAGCGTTGCTGAAGGCCGAAAAGGAATTCGCAGTTAAGAATGTGGTGCTGGTCGTCACCGGCGCAAATATCGCGCCGGATATTCTGAGCCGCGCCGTCGCATCTAATCTCTGACTTCTGCTTGCTAACCTCTAGTCAATTCACCCAATTATCTGGATTCGACGGAGGCTTGTCGCGATGCTCGCGCACATACACTTCGAACTTTTTCTTCAGTCGCCGCCGCTGCCAGTCCGACACCGAATTGCGAAAGCCATATAAATACGAACCGCGCCGCAAATAAATATATCCGATGAGCATTCCACCCAGATGGCAGACATGGCTCACGTTGTCGCCGCTTACCCCAATCGTCGCGAAGAATTCAATCGCGCCCATCACCGCCACAAAGACCCGCATCGATACCGTCACAGGTAGTGGAAACACCCACACCTGCCTGTGCGGCATGACCACCGCACATGCCAAAAGAATTCCGTAAATCGCCCCGGACGCGCCGATTGTGGGCGCCCACGCGCTGCCCTGGCCGTGCGGATCGATGATCAGTTTTACAATCACGTTGATGATTCCCGCGCCCACTCCGCACAGGAAGAAATAAATATAGAATTTCCGCTTCCCCCACATCCGCTCCAAATCCGCTCCGAACATCGCCAGATACAGAAGGTTGAACAGAATGTGCAGCACGCCCGCATGCAGAAAGAGGTACGTAAACGGCTGCCAGATCCGAAATCCGAAGACAACCGCGTACGGAACCAGTCCAAACCACGTTTCCCAGAACCGCATGCCATTTTGAGCGAACAGCAGCGCCGAAAGTTCCTGCAGCACAAACACCGAAACGCATGCGATACAGATCGTCTTGATGGCAGGCGGGAAATACTCAGTCAGATCGAAACGGTAGCCGTATCCGCGGCGGAAAATGGGACTCACGGTTCACCAAGTCTAAAGCGTCAGCCCATCCGAGTCAAAGCCGCGGTAGGGCGAGCACTAGACAGGCCACGTCTCGGGTACAGCCAGCGGCCTCAGTTGTTAATTCCCATCTGCGTGAGGAAATACGCGTAATCGAAGGCCGTTTCTTTCAGCCGATCATATCGACCCGACGCTCCTCCATGTCCGGCGGGACTCATATTGGTCTTCAGAAGCAGGATATTGTGGTCAGTGCGGAGAGCGCGCATCTTGGCGACATACTTCGCGGGTTCCCAATACATCACCTGACTGTCGTTGAAGGACGTCTTCACAAGCATGTTAGGGTAAGCCTTCGCTTCAATGTTGTCGTACGGCGAGTATGTAATCATGTAATCGAACGCAGCCTTTTCCTTCGGATTGCCCCACTCTTCAAATTCCCCCACCGTCAGAGGCAGAGATTCATCCAACATGGTATTTATGATGTCGACAAAAGGAACCCCGACGAGCGCTGCGTGAAACAAATCCGGGCGCATATTAAGAACCGCGCCCATAAGCAGCCCGCCGGCACTTCTTCCTTCAATCACCAACCGGTCCTTCGAACCGTATCCCTGCGCCAGCAAGTACTCGGCGCAAGCAATAAAGTCAGTAAAAGTATTTTTCTTGTTCATCATGCGGCCGGCGTCGTGCCACGCCTTGCCCATCTCGCCGCCGCCGCGAATATGGGCCACAGCAAATGCTACTCCACGATCCACCATGCTGAAGACGTTCGAGTTGAAGCTGATGTCATACGCAAGGCCATAAGAGCCGTAGCCGGTTAGATACAACGGCCCTTTTCCATCGAGTTTCGCGCCTTTGAGATGCACGATCGAGATCGGAATCTTCACGCCGTCAGACGCGGCGGCATAAATCTGCTCAACTTGATAATGCCCACGGTCATAGCCGGGCACTTCCTTCTGTTTGAGCAAAACGGAAGCGCCACTGGCCATGTCGTCCTCAAAAATCGATGGCGGCGTAACGAACGATTGATAGCCGTAACGAATCTTGCTGGTGTCGTATTCTGGATTGATATAGCCATAGCTCATATACGCGGGTTCGGGAAATTCGATCCGTCGCCATTTCCCGCTTTGAAGATCGGTCACGCGAATCTGTGGCAAGCCATCTTGACGCTCATAGGAGACATAATAGTTTTTGAAGAAGTCGACTTCTCTCAACATCACATCCGGTCGCTGAGGGACCTCTTCCTGCCAATTCGGGCGACGCGGATCTGCCACGGGCGCCTTCACGAGTCGGAAATTGCGTCCCGTGTCGTTCACGCGAAGATAGAAGAAATCTCCGTTGTGATCGGGGTAATACTCCACATCTTGTTTGCGCGGTTCCATCACCTTCCATTCGGCCGTCGGTTGGTCGGCTGGAATGTAGCGATCCTCGCTGGTGGTATGGCTCGCCGAAATCAAGAAGATATAAGCTTTGCTGCGCGACTTGGCGACTTGGATTGTGAATCGCTCGTCCTTCTCTTCATACACCAGAGTATCGGTGCCTGTGGTTCCCGCCGTATGCCGGTACATTCGGTACTGGCGCTTGGTTAGCTCATCTTCGACCGTGTAAAAGAACGTCTTGTTGTCGTTCGCCCATGCGACCGAACCGACCCTCTCCGCATGGTCCGGCAGCGCTTTTCCTGTCCGTAGATCCTTCACTGCGAGCGTGTATTGGCGGAAGCCCGTGTTATCCGTGGTGAAAGCCAGCAAGTTGCCGTCATCGTTGACCTCGAACTCGCCGAGCGACATGAAGATCTGACCTTTCGCCAGTTCATTCACATCGAGCAGCACCTCTTCGGGCGCGTCCATGCTGTCTTTCTTTCGGCAACGGATCGGGTACTGCTTGCCGGCTTCGGTTCGCGAGTAGTAGAAGTGGCCGCCTTTCTTGTACGGAACGTCGACGTCCGTTTCTTTGATGCGGCCCAGCATTTCGTCGTAGAGCTGCTTTTGCAATGCTTCAGTAGGCTTCATCACCGCGTCGGTGTAGGCGTTCTCGGATTCGAGATACGCTTTCACTTCGGGGCTTGCCTTGTCGCGCAACCAGTAATAGTTGTCCACGAGCTTATGTCCATTCACCTCAGTAACGTTTGGAACCCGTTTCGCAGTTGGCGGCACCGGCGATGAAGCGAAATTGTCAGCCGCGGCCAGCGTAAAAACGGTCGCGAGCACCAACGAGCTGATTTCCAGCACAGTGAACCGCACCTTCCGCAATGCGGGATTGCGCATCACAGTTTCCTTTGGGAGGTTCGAATCACACATTCTATACAACACCGACAGCAGGTCATATGCAAAATGCGAGGCTGAAAACCCGGCCTGGCGAAAGACATTCTACTGCACCTCCTGTAATATGATTCCCGTATAGCGATTTTGTCCCGAACATGTCGAATTTCCACTTTCTTCCGATTACGAGCCTCGCTGCATTCCACCCAAGTTATTGAATCATTGGCACTTTCGTTTTTCCCCCGGAGGTTTGGCACTGGGTTTGCACCTCTCATAGCGGGTGACATATTCACCTTCACCGCAGAAGAGGAGATATGTTATGAAAAACAGAAAATGGCACGCTAAGGGCTGGTCGACAACGCCCATGCTGGCAGCCCTAATCTCGCTCGGCGTCCCCGCGGTTGTGCACGCCACGCCAACTCAAAATGGCAGGTCCGCCGTTCAAGATAGTGACATCACCCGGCAGGAGCTTGCGCAATTTGATCAGTTCCTGGACGGACACCGCGAGATCGCCGAACAGGTTCGGCGGGATCCCTCTCTGGTAAATAACGATCAATTCGTGAGAAATCATCCCGCGCTGCAAACTTTCATGCAACAGCATGCCACTGTTCGCGAGGAACTAAAGGAAAATCCAAACGCCTTCATGCATCAGGAAGCCCGCTACGATCGCAGCGAGGACCGCATGCGTGACGAGCGCGTGCGCTTCGATCGCTTCCTCGATGGCCATCGCGAAATCGCTGAGCAGCTTCGGAAAAATCCTAAGTTGATCGACGATGAAGCATATGTGAAGGGTCATCCCGAGCTGCAGACCTATCTGCAGGATCATCCGGAATTGCGCCAAGCAGTAAGGAACAACCCGGACCCTTACGTGCGGCAGGGCGAAGGTTACGATCGACGTGCTGATAATGGCCGGCAGGACAAGGACAATCGCGATCGTGACGCTCGTCGGGACAACGACGCCCGCGACCGTGATGCTCGTGCGGATAACGACACCCGCGACCGCGATGCTCGCGCGGACAAGGACAATCGCGATCGTGACGCGCGCCAAGACAACGACGCCCGTGCTCGCCAGG
>Ga0209625_1000219_pt1 | contig 14514 bp, 12 predicted proteins | sample JacPin_JW_Ref_M2_FD_187960 | JGI IMG/M metagenome (GOLD analysis project Ga0209625, IMG submission 187960) | Forest soil microbial communities from Algoma, Ontario, Canada - Jack Pine, Ontario site 1_JW_Ref_M2 (SPAdes) (version 2) | ecosystem: Environmental > Terrestrial > Soil > Boreal...
CGACGGCCTTCCGGATCGCTCATGGTCGAAACCACTTCGGGCGGTTTATTGAGCACCAGATAGACGCGATCATGCTCGGGCCTGAGAAGTTTGCCGGAAACTTTAATATGGTCGGTCGATTCGTCGGCTTTCGAGCCGAGCTCCGTGACGGTTCGGCCGTTCACTGTGACCAAGCCGGATTGAATGAGCTCTTCCGCGTGCCGCCGTGAGGCGATTCCCGCTCGCGCGATGATTTTCTGCAGCCGCTCTTGCATCAGTTTTGTCGAATAGACGTCATAACTTCAATTTATGCGCTAATAGAGTAGCGGAAAACTGCTGTGGACGCGAACGCGAAGACGTGAAATGAGATGAAAGCTACGCACAAAATGGCCTAGCCGTTTACGAGGTCAGCTAGGCGGAAGTGCCTTTCGCTTGCGAATCCGAGATTGGTTCGTCGGAATCGTCAAATACTTCGGCGGCGGATTCTGCGGGAGTGCCCCCAAGTTCGACCTCGGCCGACTGTTCGCCGGAGACGTCGATGGATTCTCCTTCAACCACCGCCTCGCGTGCGTCCGCGCTCAATTCCGATGGTGCTGCTATTTCTCCTCCGGAGTCGGTCTGCGTGACGTCCTCAGGTTCAATCGAAGCGATACCCTCGTCAGAGCCAAGCGCGGCTTGCGCGAGTTGCTCGAACTCCTTCAGGCTCGGCAGTTCTTCGAGGTCGGACAATCCGAAGCGCATCAGGAATTGCTTCGATGTTCGATAGAGGATGGGCCTGCCAATCACGGCTTTGCGGCCTGCTGTGGTGATGAGCCGTTTTTCGAGGAGCGTTTTAATAACCCCGCCAACGTTGACCCCACGAATCTCATTGATTTCCGGCACCGTGACGGGCTGCTTGTAGGCAATCACCGCGAGAGTTTCTAGCGCGGGCATCGTCAGGCGAATAGGCGGTTGCAGGCTCTTGATAAAGCGCCGTACAACTTCGTGATGCTGTGGCTTGGTATAAAACTTCCAGCCGCCCGCAACTTTGCGAACTTCGATGCCGCGGCCTTCGGTTTGATAAGACGCGACAAGAAGGTCGAGAGCGGCTCTTGCCTCGGTTTTTTCGACGCCAAGGGCGCGGCTGATTTGATCAATCGATGCGGGCTCATCCGCGGCGTAAATTACCGCTTCGAGCGCGGCTTGGATTTCTTGTGGCGTCATATTTGGCCTCTCGATCGCGCTTAGTGACTAGAACTGCCGGCCTGTCCTTCGCTCTGCTCAGGATAAAAAGGGGCCGCTACAAATACTGTTCTTCGATTTGCGACATCGCGTCAGGCCCGGCGAACACGGCGTCAAACATTTTGTGTTTGCGCAGCCGGATGTCCGCGAACAGATCCGACTGGACGAGTAGCACTGCTTGCATCCGCACCATTTCAAGCACCGCGAGCAGCGCGACAATCATGGCATTGCGCGTCGTGCAGGACTCAAAAAACTCGATGAGCGAAACGGCTTCGTCCGTCCCGATCAACCGCTGCCGCAACCGGTCCATCATCTGCGCGATCGTCACGGTATCGTGCCGTAGCTCGAACTTGGGAATTTCTTTTCGCCGTTCGAGAACCTGCGAGAACACTTTGACCAGGTCCACAAGCGAAACGACCAGTTCCCCTTCCGTCTCCTCGCTTCCGTAGAGCGATTTATCCGGATGCGACCAGACGTGGTCCTCAATCTGCTGCTTTTGGTAGAGCAGCTGCGCCGCATTCTTGAATTTCTCGTGTTCGAGCAGCCGATGAACCAGCTCGTCGCGCGGATCCTGCTCGCCCTCGGGTCCGGCGAGCGGATCGGCCGGCAGAAGCATCTTGGACTTAATGTGGATCAGCGTAGCGGCTGTGTAGATGAAGTCCGCCGAAACGTCGATATCGAATTTTTCGAGTTGGTGCAGATAATCGAGGTACTGTTCCGTGATTTTAGCGATGGGAATATTATGGATGTCCATCTCCTGCTTGCGAATCAGATCCAGGAGAAGATCGAGCGGGCCTTCGTACGCCGGCAAATTAATTCGATAAGGTGACGCCATTCTTCAGACCGTGCTCCCCTGTTTCATTCGCTAATCGCTTACTTCCGCGCCTCGTCCCATTGGAAGATCGCGTTCCGAACTCGTTTCATCGTCCGACGCGCGGCCTTCTGCGCTTTCTTCGAACCGGCGTCGAGGATATCCCAAACTCTTCCAGGATGGGCCTCTAATTCTTTGCGGCGTGTCTGAATAGGCTCGATCCAGGTCACCAAGTTTTCGGCCATCAGTTTCTTGCAATCGACGCAGCCGATTTGAGCCGTGCGGCAGTCGTGGTCGACCTTTGCGATTGTCTCGGGCAGCGAAAATAATTTATGGTAGGCGAAGACGGGACAAATCTCTGGACGGCCCGGATCGGTGCGTTTAATCCGCTGTGGGTCCGTCATCATGTTGCGAACTTTGGCGCGAATCTCGTCGGGAGGATCGGAGAGCCAGACCGCATTGCCGTAGCTCTTCGCCATCCGCCGCCCGTCGAGGCCAGGCAAACGCGGCGTCTCGGTCGGCAAGTAAGCTGGCTCGCGTAGTACTTGGTCAACTCCAAAAAATTTTTTGGACTTGCCGACGCTTTTAAAAAAATTCTCAACGCCAATTTCGAGCGCGCGTTTTCTGAACGCTGCGGCCAGGGCCGCGCTGCGTTCCTTCCCGCGTAACGGAGTTTCAACGCGGGCCAAAGTGACTTTCGCGGTGTCGATGGCCAGCTCGAGCGCGGTCTGGTTTGCCGCGTCAAAAAGTGTGTCCTTCACCACGAAGCCAAAGTGTGTGTCGAACCGCCGCACAACCTCCCGCGTCAGCTCCACGTGCGGCGCCTGGTCTTCGCCCACCGGTACAAGCAGCTCTTGCCTCGGCTCGCCGTACATAACGATGTCCGCCGATTGAAGCAGCGGGTAACCAAGGAACCCATACGTTCCAAGATCGCGATCCTTCAAGTTCTCGATTTGTTCTTTATAGGTAGGAACGCGTTCGAGCCAGCTGAGCGGAGTGATCATCGAGAGCAGCACGTGAAGTTCAGCGTGCTCGAGAATATTCGACTGCACGAACAGCGTTGATTTTGCCGGGTCGAGGCCCACCGAAAGCCAGTCGATCACCACCTGCAACGTGCTCTCGGCAATCGAAGAGGTATCTTCGTAGTGTGTCGTGAGGGCGTGCCAATCCGCGACGAAGTAAAAGCACTCATATTCTTCCTGCAGCTTCACCCAGTTCTGCAGAGCGCCAAAATAATGGCCAAGATGAAGCCGGCCGGTGGGCCGCATGCCGCTCAGAACTCGTTTGTGTTTAGCCAACCTAGCGGCTCCCTGCGGCGCGAAGCAGATCGCGGGCAATCACGAGGCGCTGCATCTCGCTTGTGCCTTCGTAAATCGTGAGCACCCGCGCGTCGCGATAATAACGCTCCACATCGCTTTCCCGCGAATAGCCCAGGCTGCCGTGCACCTGCACGGCCTTATACGCCACGCGATTGGCCATTTCGCTCGCATAGAGTTTCGCACGGGCCGAATACGGGCCAAGGCGTGAAGGTCCGGGCGTACCGGACGACTTTTTGCGCATTTCGAGGTCGCGAACCTGTGCTGCTTGATATGTAAGCATCCTTGCCGCGTCAATCTCGGTTTGCATGTCCGCTAACATCCACTGAATCGCCTGGTAATCCGCAATCGGATGACCGAACGTGTGCCGCTCCTTCGCGTAGCGCGTCGCCGTTTCGAGCGCACCTTGCGCCAAGCCGACCGACTGCGCCGCGATCCCGATGCGGCCGCCATCGAGCGCTTCGAGCGCGATCCTCAGCCCGTGCCCTTCTTCGCCCAGACGATTTTCAACCGGCACGCGGCAGTCCGACAGTACGATTTCCACTGTGGGCGAAAGATGCATGCCCATCTTTTCCTCGTAGCGGCTCACTCGAAATCCAGGAAACGATCCTTCAACAAGAAACGCGGTTATCCCGCGCGCTCCCGCTGCCGGATCCGTCTTCGCAAATACGATATAGACACCTGAAATGTCGCCGTTCGAGACCCAGATCTTCGTGCCATTCAAAACGTAATAATCGCCGTCGCGCACTGCCCGAGCCTGAATTCCTCCGGCATCCGAGCCGGCCTGCGGCTCAGTCAGGCAGAACGCTCCGATAATCTCACCGCGCGCGAGTCTCGAAAGATATTTCTTCTTTTGCGCTTCGGTGCCGTGCTTGAACACAGGGCCAGCGGATACCGTATTCGTCACACTCACGACCACAGCCGTGGAAGCGTCCACCCGCGCTACTTCCTCAATCATCACTGCGTAGCTGATCGTATCTGTGCCGGCGCCTCCCCACTCCTCGGGAATCATCATGCCGCAGAAGCCGAGTTCGCCGAGCTTGCGGAGCTCTGCAACGGGATATTTGTGCTCGCGTTCATATTCGCGAATCACCGAGCGCATTTCCGTTTCCATGAACTGGCGGACGGTGTCGCGAATCAGAAGCTGATCGCTTGTGAGAGAAAAATCCATTCCGAAAGGTGTACGAGCGATGCTAGCACAGCGACGGGAGAAATTGAAAAGTAGATAGCGCTAGGGAAAAATGTCATGCGTCCGTGTCAGACTTGAACATCGGCAGTTCGCTACGCGCTGCGCTACAGTCTAAGCAACTCGCGCAGCCGTTTCGTCTGCGCCCGCGACACCGGGATTTCGGATTGCCGCTTGTCGTTCATCTTGAGCATGTAGCTCGACTTAAACCACGGCACTACTTCTTTGATGTGGTTGATGTTGATCAAATAGCTCCGGTGCGCCCTCCAGAAAATGTCCCCATCCAGCGCTGCCGCAAGCTCCTCAATCGTGCGGTAGTTCGAAACGCCCTCCGCATCGCGCGCGTAAATGGTGATCGTACCGTCCTGGATCGAAGCGTAGATCATCTCGTCTGCGTCCACGAGAAACATACGCGCCTGCGACTTCACCAGCAGCTTTACTGGCTGTGCCGCCTTGGCTCGGGGCGCTCCCAGTTGGCCGACCAAATTCTCCAGCCGCTCGACCGGCGACGTTTGCGCCTCCACCATTTTCTTCGCGCGTTGGACGGCTTTGGCGATGCGCGCCTTATCGAAAGGCTTCAGCACGTAATCCACAGCGTTCACCTCAAAAGCCTGGATCGCGTAGTGATCGAAAGCCGTCGCGAAAATGATTGGCGGCACACGCAACTTGCGCTCTACGAGCTTCTGTATCACACCGAAGCCGTCAAGCCCAGGCATCTGCACGTCCAGAAAAACGAGATCGGGATTATGCTCCTTGATGAGCGTGACAGCCTCCAGGCCGTTCTTTCCCTGCGCAATCACTTCAATTTCCGGAAAGCTGCGCAAGAGAAACTGCAACTCGTCGCGCGCCGGCCGCTCGTCGTCTACGATTACTGTGCGGATAGCCATGGAATTTTCGCGTCCAGTATAGGATAAAATCGGCGGGCAAAGTGCAAAGGAGCGCGGGTGGCCAAGAGAACTGCGAAGGCGAAGATTCTGAGCAGCGAAACGATGTACAGGGGTCGAGTGTTCGGCGTTCAGCGCGATGAGATAATCGAGCCGAACGGAACCAGAGCAATTCGCGAAATTGTGACTCATCCTGGGTCAGTGGTGGTGCTGCCCGTGTTTGATGACGGCAGGATTCTGATCATTCGTCAATACCGGCATGCCGCGGGACAATTCATGTGGGAGCTTGTCGCTGGCCACCGCGAGCCTGACGAAGACTTTCGCCGAGGTGCAGCTCGCGAATTGCGAGAAGAAACTGGCTACACCGCGCGACGATATCGAAAGCTGCTCGAAATTTATCCCAGCCCTGGCCTTTTAAGTGAGCGTATGTTCATTTTCCTAGCAGAAGGCTTGACCAAAGGTGAAGCTAATCCCGAAGATGACGAAAAGATTGAAACGCGAATCCTCACGCTCCGCGAAGTCGAGCGCTGGATTCGGAGTGGTAAGATCCGCGATGCGAAAACCATTTCCGGCTTGCTCTATTACGCCGCATTTGTCCGACGGAAGCGCTAGGCTCTTCGACGGCCATCGCAATCGCTATAATTGGTCGGGTAGGTAAGCGAGGCAAGATGGAAAATCGGGAAGTAGCACTCATCCTGCGCGAAACGGCTCAGCTCCTTGAGATCGATGGCGCCATTATCGGACGCTATCGGAGCTATGAAAAGGTTGCGGATCTGCTTTTCAGTCTCCACGAGCGCATCGAGGACGTCGCTAAGGACGTCAAGAAACTTCGAGAGCTCCCCGGCATCGGCGAGAACATGGCCGAGCATATTTGTGAAATCCTGCAGACGGGCGACTACAAGCTGCGGCAAAAGCTGCTCAAGAAATACCCTCCGACGCTGCTGGAGTTGCTTGCCCTGCAGTCGCTAGGACCCAAGAAAGTCGCCTTCCTGTGGTCCAATTTTAAATGCGCCACTGTAGCCGATCTCGAAAAACTGGCTCGCGAAGGGAAACTGCGCGATCTTCCGGGCTTTGGCGAAAAAAGTGAACAGAATATTTTGAAGGCCACGGAGACGGCCAAGCGCTCGTCTGGACGCTTCCTCATGGATGCCGGCGACATCGACGCCGAACGCCTTTCAGAATTCATTAAGCAGGCAGGCGATGCCGTCGAGTCGGTTACAGCAGCAGGCTCGCTGCGGCGTCGGCGCGAAACAGTCGGAGATCTCGACCTGCTCGTCACGATGCGTCCGGGACAGGATAGGCAAAAGAATATCGACGCCGTGGCGGAGCACATTCTGAAATATCCTCGAAATGTGCAGACGCTTGCGCACGGAGAAAACAAAGTCAGCATGCTGCTTGAGAGCGGACTGCAGGTGGATGTGCGCCTTCTCAACAAGAACAGCTTCGGCGCCGCGCTCCTTTATTTCACAGGCTCAAAGGAACACAACGTCGCCCTCCGCGGCCGCGCAAACGATATGGGCTGGACGCTCAACGAATACGCGCTCACAACAATCAAGAGTGGACGTTCGGTAGCCGGCAAGACGGAAGAAGAAATCTACGCCAAGCTCAAACTCCCGTACATCGAGCCGGAACTGCGCGAAATGCGTGGCGAAATCGAAGCCGCCGAACAAGAGAAACTCCCATCACTTATTAAGCTGGAAGACATGCGCGGCGACGTGCAGATGCATTCCACCGCATCTGACGGGCGCAACACCGTCGAGGAAATGGGCGAAGCGGCGCGAGCGCTCGGTTATGAATACATCGCCGTCACGGACCACTCGAAAGCCGTCACCGTCGCGAACGGCATGGATGAGAAACGTACGCTCGAGAATATCCGAAGGATTCGCGCAGCGCAGGAACGAGTGCCCGGCATCCGCCTGCTCGCCGGAATTGAAGTCGACATCCTGAAAAGTGGCAAACTCGATCTCGATAACGAAGTTCTGGCGCAACTCGATGTGGTGGTGGCTTCCATACACTCCTACATGAATCTGGATCGAATTGAAATGACGGAGAGGCTTCTCGCGGGAATCGAAAATCCTTACGCGCAGATTATTGCGCATCCCACGGGCAGGCTCCTTTTGCGCCGCGATCCGTATGCTTACGACATGGAGAAAATCCTCGACGCCGCGAAAAGGCATTCCGTCGCGATGGAGTGCAACGCGTATCCGGATCGCCTCGATTTGAACGACGTTCATCTGCGCATGGCGAAAGAGCGCGGCGTGAAGGTCGCGATCTCAACCGATGCGCACTCGACCACTCACCTTCGCTTTATGAAGTACGGAGTTGCGACGGCGCGCCGAGGTTGGATCGAAAAGAAGGACGTAATCAACTCGCTGCCGGTCGACCAATTCATCGCAGCGCTACGCCCGAAGCCGGTCGCTGCATCCCCGTCGAATGCTGCGAAGAAGAGATCTGCTTAGCCGTCGAATTACGGAACATTGTCCGGCATTCTTGCGTACCTCATGCTGTAACCGATCAAAGGGCTACACGTCTTGATGCTCTACGGAGTGACACGAATGAAGCGGACACTTTGGATGATGGCGGGGATTTTAATGGTGGGGATTTCGTGGGGAGCCGCGGCTCAGCCCGCGCGCGGCGACGAATGGTCGAAGACTTATAAGGTCAGTGGCCATGCGAATCTACGCGTCGAGACCGACGACGGCGACGTCAACATTCTCGCCGGCGACCCCGGACAAATCGAAGCTCGCGTCACGACCGACTCATTCAAGATCGGCCCCGGCGGTGTGCGCGTCGAAGAGCACCAGGAAGGCGACAGCGTGACCGTCAGCGTAAAGCTCCCGCACTTCAATTTTTCATTTTTCGGCGGCCGCCACCGCTCAGTGCGAATCGACCTTCGTGTTCCAAAGGACCTCAACCTCGACGTGCGCACGGGCGACGGCAACGTAAACTCCCAAGCTATTTCGGGCGACATTCGGATCAACACCGGCGACGGCCACATCGCCGTCAGCGGACTCAAGGGTTCGATCAGCATGCGTTCTGGCGACGGCAATATTCAGGCGTCGGGTCTCGACGGTTCGCTCGAAGTTGATACTGGCGATGGGCATGTTTCGGTAGATGGCCGCTTCGATTCCCTGAATTTAAAAACGGGCGACGGCAACATTGAAGCGCGCGCGATGAGCGGATCAAAGGTCGCTAACAGTTGGCGGCTCCATTCCGGCGACGGCCATATCAACATGTGGCTGCCCGGTGATTTCAATGCCGACCTCGACGCACACACCGGGGACGGTAAAATCACCCTCGATTTTCCGATCAGAGTTTCCGGCTCGTTGAGCCACTCCTCGATTCACGGCACTCTGAACAATGGCGGCGGCACAGTTTCACTCACGTCGGGCGACGGCTCGATTCATCTTCAGAAGTTGTAGGGCGTAAGGCGAACGCTGCTTGGCTGCGAATCTCAGGAGAATGCGCTCTTCATCTTGAGGCCCCGCGTTTGCGTTAGTGTAAGATTTTTCTCTCCCACCGTGTCAGCCGAAACCTGCAAATGGATTGCGCGGGGACACATCTGACGAGAACAGCGCTATCGTTAGGGCCTTGTAATTCAATCACTTACCGACTACCTGTCTTTGGCACTCCTCGTGCATCGTACCCCTCGACCGTTGCTAGGGGAATCTAAAATGATTGCCTTTGTGATGATGGGATTAGTCGCAGTGCTCGCGTTTCTCTGTCTCTCAGGGGGAATCGCTGATTGCGCGCGCAAGGCCCAGCCGGCCTCGAAGAAGTAGCTGATCATTCGTGCCTTCGGTCATGCGATTCGCTCGCGACGGCCACGGATTCTCAATCCGACCTAACTCTCGCAACGAAAGCTTATCTGATCTTTAGCCGAGACGAATCAGGCCAGAAAACGCTTTACATTCCCACGACGACAGCACAACTTCCATTCCCTACCGCTCGCCGCAGCAAGGTTGCAAATTGCCAAGCGATACCGCATTATTGCTTTTCTTCAATCGCATAACTTCATCTACAAACTACGGGGGATTTTGAATGCGCAGGCCTGTGAGTGTTGCTCCGCCAAAAGGAAAGCTGGGAGTGCTTACGCCGGGAATGGGGGCGGTGGGTACGACCTTTATGGCGGGCGTCGAATTAGTGCGACGGAAACAATCGGTGCCGGTGGGCTCGCTTACACAGATGGGCACGATCCGCCTGGGGAAGCGCACCGATAACCGCGTGCCAAAAATTAAAGACTTCGTGCCGCTCGCGGATCTGGACGATCTCGTCTTTGGCGGCTGGGATGTCTATCCTGACGACGCTTACGAAGCGGCCTCGAAAGCAGGTGTTCTCGACGCCAAGGACTTGGCCAAGGCGCAGAAATTTCTGAAGAACATTAAGCCGATGAAAGCCGCGTTCGACCAGACGTACGTAAAAAATCTTCACGGCACGAATATCAAAAAGGCCAAGACGAAATTCGATCTCGCCGAGCAGCTCCGCGACGACATCCGCGATTTCAAGAAGAAAAATAAGCTGGACCGGCTCGTAATGGTCTGGTGTGGTTCCACGGAAGTGTTCCTGAAACCGGAAGACATACACAAGGACTTACCTTCATTCGAAAAGGCGATGAAGGCGAACCATCCTGCAATCGCGCCCTCGATGCTCTATGCCTACGCGGCGATCAGCGAAGGAGTTCCCTTCGCGAACGGCGCCCCCAACCTGACCGTAGACATCCCGGCCCTCGAAAATTATGCGAAAGAAAAACATGTTCCTATCGGCGGCAAAGATTTCAAGACCGGCCAGACTTTGATGAAAACGATTCTCGCGCCCGGCTTCAAAGCGCGTATGCTTGGTCTCAATGGCTGGTTTTCGATGAACATTCTCGGCAATCGCGACGGTGAAGTGCTCGAAGATCCCGGTTCGTTTAAGACAAAAGAGGAATCGAAGCTCGGCGCCCTGGAATATATTTTGCAGCCGAATCTTTACCCTGAGCTTTACGGCAAGATCCACCACAAGGTGAGGATCAACTATTATCCGCCCCGCGGTGACAACAAAGAAGGCTGGGACAACATCGACATCTTCGGCTGGCTCGGCTACCCCATGCAGATCAAAGTCGATTTCCTTTGCCGTGATTCGATTCTTGCGGCGCCGATCGTTCTCGATCTCGCTCTGTTCTTCGATTTAGCGCAACGCGCGGGCATGCGAGGAATCCAAGAGTGGCTGAGCTTCTATTTCAAATCGCCGATGTGCGCCAAAGAACTCTACCCCGAACACGATCTCTTCATTCAGCTCATGAAATTGAAAAACACGCTGCGCTGGATGATGGGCGAAGAATTGATTACTCACCTTGGCGCTGAGTATTACGACTAGCCGCCAAGATTCATTCTAAATCCATTTCCACAAGTCCGGCTTGACACTGCGCCGCTCGCGGAGTAGTGTCTCGCCGGTACGATTCCTGGTCGCACCAATTCCAAAGCAAAACTGTTTCTTCTCCGCACGGTGCGGACACTTATGCTCAAGTTCCTTTAAGGAGGAATGCAGAATGCCCAGCAAGATCTTGAAGTCGCTCGTACTCGCAGTCGCACTTCTGGCCACCGCCGCCGGTTCCTTTTCCGCCCGCGCGCAAGGCAATGCAGATGAAAAAGAGAAGCCGCCCATTTACACCTACGTGGCGCAGTGGGCAGTGGCGCGTCCCGACTGGCCGGCGATTGAAAAATATGACGCCTCACAGAAGGCGTCTTTCGAAAAACTCATGGCCGACGGAACCATCATCGGCTACGGCTACTACAAATTGGCGGCGCATTCCGAGGGCTCACCCAATCACGGTAGCTGGTGGACCGCAACGTCGATGACGAATCTATTGAAAGTCCTCTCCCTTCTCGCGACGCAACCCGTCCCAGCTGACGTGGACAGAATCGAGGCCGCGTCCAAGCACTGGGATTTAATCCTCGAGAGCCGGCACTACAGCACCCATGCGGGCAGTTTTGACAATGGATACCTTCGCGTTGCGACATGGAAGGCGAAACCGGGTGAAGGACAGGCGATGGAAAAGGTCATCAACTCCTACATCGTTCCGACTCTCGACAAACTGATGGCAGACGGCGCGCTCCACAGCTACTCAGTCGACCGGGAAGTGATTCACTCAGATGACCCGAATATCGTAGATGTCGCCATTGTTACAAACAGCGCAGATGGGATGGACAAGTTCATGGCCGCCATCGAAGCGGCTGGTAAAGCGAATCCGCTGGGTGGTCCGGCTTTCGGCGCCGCAATCGAATCATCCGCTCATCGCGACTTCCTGGCTGTCGCGTCCGGCGCTTCGAAGTAACCGGCAAATTCTCAAAAACGATCGGAAGCGAAAACGCCCTGGCGTTCGGCAGCCAGGGCGTTATTTCTTTTCGGGATTCGAACGGCGTCTAAAACAGATTCCAGAGGAACTGATTGTAAACCTCGTGGTGGTACTGCACTTCCGGTGTCTTCACGAACGTGCCCAGCAGACGCGGGCAGCGATCAGCCGACGCCTGCTTCAGTTCCGCATAACGGCTTTTCACGTCTTCGCCTAGCAGTTTCGTCGTCCACTCCGCTTTGCGAAAATCCTGCAGCGCTGTGTAGATGTTATCGGGCAGATACCGCTCCGCCTGGCGCAGATTCTTGATCTTCGCAGTTTCGCCGTCGAGCCCCGTCTTAAAGATCGACAGCATCACCAAGTAGGGACTCGCGTCCGGACTTACGGATCGAACCTCCACGCGCATGCTTTTCTCGTTCCCGATAGGAATCCGGATCATCGAGCCGCGATCCACCGGCGAAGCCTTAATCTGGTTAGGAGCTTCGAAGTGAGGGTCGAGCCGGCGGTACGCGTTGACACTCGCATTCAGCAGCAGGCAGAGATCGTTTCCATGCGTAAGGATTCGATCGACGAACGCCCATCCGAACTTGCTGAGTTTTTCGTCTCCCTTCGGATCCCAAAACATGTTTTTCGCGCCCTTGCTCACGGAAACGTTCGTATGCATGCCGCTCCCGTTAACGCCCACAACGGGCTTCGGCAGAAAGCTCGCCGTCAGACCCATGTGCGTTGCAACTTGCCTGCAGATAAGCTTGTACAGCTGGATCTGGTCCGCCGCCGCCACCACTTCCCCATAACCGTAATTAATTTCGAATTGTGAAGGCGCCACTTCGGGGTGATCCTTCTCGTTCTGGAAACCCATCGAGCGCTGCACTTCGGCGCAAGTGTCGATGAAGGTGCGAAGCGGGTCGCCGGGCAAAGAGTGGTAGTATCCGCCGGTGTTGACGTACTCGAACTTGCCCGTCTCGTTGTAGCGCCTCTCGGCGTCCTTGCCGTTGAAAAGGAATCCTTCGATTTCATTTGCGGCGTTCAGGGTGTAGCCGTCTCGCTTGTGCAGCTCTTCCGCGTATCCTTTAAGCGCACCGCGAATGTCGGCGCTGTAGGGTGAGCCGTCCTTGTCGATCACCTGGCCGAATACCAAAACTTTCCCCATGCCGAACACATCCGCGGGCGCCCAATAAAACGCGCCCCAGTCCATTGCCAAGCGAAGATCGCTTTCCCGCTGCGCCGTGAAGCCGCGAATTGAGGAGCCATCAAAGGTGAGATTGTCCCAGCTCTTGATGAGGAACTTCTTGTCATAGTCGAGCATGTGCAAGCGCCCTTCAAGATCGCTGAACAGCACAGTGACCGCCTTGATGCGCTTCTCGTCCGTGAGGTATTTGAGCCTTTCCTCCTGAATCTTGTGCGGCGCGACACGGTTTTTACGCTGGTCTTTCGCTTTCAGATTCAGCTCTTCAAGCTCTGCATACGATAGCGCCAGGAAATCGCGAAGTTCGATGGACATGATCCTCCTAAAATTAGGTAAACCTCAACTCAGTGGAAGGGACAAAGGGAAGCCACACTGAGCGGTTTGCCGCGACAAGGGTATCGCGCCGCTCTTGCGACCGTCAAATCCAAAAATTGAATAGCTCCGCTCAATTCAAGTCAAGCGGAAGAAACCAATTTGACTCGCCTGCTATCTTGACCACGCCTGACTGAACGTGAAACGGACTCTGGGAGTTGCGACACGGGCCTTCGGCGATCGAGAATCCACCCGGCTCTTGCGTTTATTGGACTCACGCGTCTCGCTGCGCAGTATTTTCCTCAAGCGCACGCGAGCTTTATGAAGCTGCGATTTCGAGTTCCCCACCGAGCATCCGAAAATCGCCGCAATTTCCTCATGGCGGTAACCCTCGACGTCGTGCAAGACGAACATCGTCTTGCAGCCCGGCGGCAGCTGATTGATCGCGCGTTCCAAGTTCATGCGATCGATCGTCCCACTCAGTTGCAAGTCCCGTTCGCCCAATTGCAACGGTGCTTTGAAATCGTCTTCATCCCGATCGTTTTGCTGGTCCAGGGAATTAGCCGCCGGTACTTTCTTTCTTAACCGCATTAGGACGGTGTTCACCGTGACGCGATGCAACCACGTGGCAAACGCTGAGTCTCCCCGGAAGCTTTGGATTTTGCGGAAAATTGTCAGGAACGTTTCTTGCGTCAGATCCTCTGCCTCCGAGCGGTCTCCTGTCATTCGCAGACATATTCCGAACACTCGTCGGCTATGTTCTCGATACAGAATTTCGAACGCTGCGGGATCGCCCTGTTGTGCGGACCGGATTGCCTCTGATTCTGACACCTCGCTCGCTACCGCCTGCACAGCTGGTCTCATTCCCGGGCTCCCGAAAATTTCAAAGCGCGCGGCTGGTGGCGCACTCATTTCTTATAACCGTTCGGAGTGCCCCATTTATTCCGCAAAAAAGTAAGAATTGTGGAGCTCTAGGCAAGGCTGACAGATACTGCACCGTTGCATCGCTCAGCTTTTTATTGATTCTCGAATCCAAAGCGCAGGTACAATCGCGCCTGCTTCGGAGGAGCAAGTGACCAAAATCTCCCTTGCGATAATGGTGTGGCTGCTGTTTGCGTATCCGCAGCGGGCGCAGTCCCTCGAAGGGTCTGGCGTTCCATACGCCATCACCAACGTCACGGTAATTGACACGACAGGCGGCCCCTCACGACCAAACATCACCGTCCTGATAGATGGCAATCGAATCTCTTACATTGGAAAGGGTCACCTGCATATTCCCAAGCAGGCG
>Ga0209625_1000220_pt1 | contig 14505 bp, 11 predicted proteins | sample JacPin_JW_Ref_M2_FD_187960 | JGI IMG/M metagenome (GOLD analysis project Ga0209625, IMG submission 187960) | Forest soil microbial communities from Algoma, Ontario, Canada - Jack Pine, Ontario site 1_JW_Ref_M2 (SPAdes) (version 2) | ecosystem: Environmental > Terrestrial > Soil > Boreal...
GGATTTCAATCAGACCCACGCGATGGTTCGCGCGGTCGTTCGTGACCCATGCGGCATTTACGGTAACCGGTGCATTCCTTCCGAGTGGACTGGACGTTTCAAACACGACGGACATCCCCAACACTGTCCCGTACCACGCCGACATTTTTTTTAGATTCGCGGTTGTAAGGCCATAGTGATGCAGCGTTGGGTGGATCGTCTTTTTAACATCGGACATGGAGCGTATTTCCCTCGGTTTTCGCAAATTGATAAACGAAATCACAAATCTCCATTCAATCTATTCAGGCGTTAGTCCGATCGCCTCTGTCATTTCGTCTTCCGCCTGGATGTATTCCAATTGCGACTGCAAGAGCGAGGTCTTGGCGTCCAGTTCATGGGCAGCCGCCGCGTCAAGTTGTGACTCGAGCACGGTGCCGTGCTGGAATTGCTGGATCGTGACCCGGTGTGATTCCGAACGCAATGCCAGAAGTTCTTCAGCCACCTTCATCATCTGGCGGGTACGTTCCAGTTTGTTGTACGCCGTGTTTACGCGGAGCTCGATCTCTTCCTTGACGCGCCCAAGATTCTCCTCGGCCTGAGCCAACTGAGCCTTGCGTTCTCCGATCGCCGCGCTTCTCCTTCCCCCGTCAAAAAGGTCGTAGCCAAAATGCAGCCCGAATGTTCCGAAATTACGGGCCAGAAACGGTACGTTGTCCTGGTAACTGTAACGGGCGAACGCTTCGACATCAGGTAAATATTGACGCTTGGCAAGACGCACGGCAGAAGATGCTTTTTCAATCTCCGCACGCGCTTCTGCGATTTCCGGGTGTGACTCCAGTGCGACGCGAAGGCATGTTTCGCGTTCGCAGCCATCTCTAACCTCGTGGACAACGGCACCGACCACAAGCGGCGTGGTGAGAGGCAACCCGATAGCGTCGTTGAGTTGCATGGTCAAGTCCGAAAGCTGCAACTCGGTGGTCAGAAGATCCTGTTTAGCCTCCAGCGACTGCGCCTTGCTTTCGATAGCCTCTTCTTCGAGCGTGCTGCCAAGCTTCACCTGTTGTATGCGCTCTTTTTGTAGCTCGTCGCTCGTTTGAATCCTTGCTTGCGCTGCTTGCCGATGGGCCTGGACGATCAGAATCCGGTAGTAGAGTTGGTGAACTCTGAGCGCGACCTCATTTTCCGTTTCGTGCGCCTTGCTACGAGTCGCGCTTAATTCCGCGGCGGCAATGTCGTTCGCAGGCTTGACCTTCAAAAGGCCGGTGAGGGGTTGCGTGAGCGATGTGCCGCTCGTTACGAAGGTGTGCCCGCCTTGGTTCAAGATCGAGGTACGCTCAGGGATTTGGGATCCACCTGCCGTCCCCAGGCTTCCCGCCGGAATCCCGATGAATTGCGTGTCGGTCACCTGCGCGAGACTGCTGTCATTGCGCAGAATCGGAAAATACGCGCTTCGGGCGATATCCTTGGTACGTTCCTTTTCCTCGACCTTGTACGCGGCAATGCGCACCACATGATTGTGCTTCAGCGCAAGTTGCACGGCCTCGTCAAGAGTGATGCGTCGGGGCGTAGGGGATTTGACGTCCTGAGCGGCGACCGTCGTGCCGTCGACGAGCGCGAACAAAAGGCACAGAAGCGAGGCGCGGTTGTTCATGATTTTGCCCCGTGTGTGGCCGCGGATTCTCCTTCGACGAAGCCGAGTTCGCCGTAGTTCAGGGGGGATTTCCGGAGTAGCGCTATGAGAAGGAGGGCCGCGACGCATGCCCATGCCACAAGGTGAAACCCGTCGATGAACGTCTGTGTGAATGCTTGCAATCGAACGCGGGCACCGATCAGGCCAACTGCTCGGCCCGTCGCTGCCGGTAGGCCTGAAGACTTCGCGTAGAGGCCGGCGGTAAGTTGTCTAAGCAAGGCATCGTTGAGCCAGTTGCCTGCCTGCACGTGCAGTCCCAGAAGGTTCGAGTGTAGTTGCTCACGTGCCGCGATGAAGTGCGTCATCAACGCGACTCCCAATTGTCCGCCGAGCAGGCGGACCGTGTGAAAGAAAGCAGAGAATGTCAAAACCGCCTGTGGTTTCGAAAGTCCGCCAGTAAAAATAGCCTGCAGGACGATCGTGGAAACCAGGCCTATGAAGGCAAACGACTGACCCACTCCCATAAGAAGCTCCGACCGATAAAAGTTCGCTGCCGACCACGCGCTCGTGTACTCGGCATTCAGAATCGCCGCCGCCGCCATACATGCGAACCCGACCGCCAACAACAACCTGGAATCAAGCCCGTGGAGAAGCAGTAGAGCAGCGATGATGGCAATCGCAATCTGAGGAGCCGCTGTCCAGAGGACTGCTGGTCCAATCTGGTCGGCTTCAAAACCGTGAACCGCCAGTGCTTGCGGTACGAGGATAATGGTTCCCAGCAGGCAGAAGCGGAAGAGTCCCAAGCAAAAACTAATAACCGTAGTGTTCCACTGCCGAAGGTAGGGCAGATCGACGAGCGGGTTTGGGTCTCGAAACCTCCTTATGAGAGAGGCGAGTAAGAAAACCGTCGCGCCCCAAAAGAGTCCGTTGAAAAGCCCCGACCGCCACCAGTCCAGCCTCTGGCCCTGATCAAGCGCCGCAAACAACATCGCGAAGCCAGCACTTGCATACAGAAATCCTGCAAAGCTGGGCGTGGTTCCGGGTTTTTTGCCGGGCGGAGCAGCGGGAATTCCATAATAAATGCACGCGAGCATGATGGGTGTGAGAAAGGCGGAATTCCAGAACATCCAATAAAACGAAAGATGATCGCGATACCAGCCATAGAGGGAAGGCGCTATGTTGACCGCTCCGTCGACGAACGTCGCATACAGCGCCAGGGTGAATGGGAGGAATCGCACTGGAATATTTCGAAGCGCAAAAGTGAGCGTCAAAGGATAAAACGTCCCGGAAGTCAGTCCCGCAAGCACCAACGCTGTAATGAGCAACGTGTAATTGTGGATCAGAGGCAGCAGCAGACAGAGGAGCGTGAAACAGCTTGCTGCAATTAGCAGTACAAGGCGGGCACCGAACAAACCGCCAAGATAAACAGTGAACGGCCCGATGAACATAAGTGCCACGTTGTAGGCGCTGCCGATCCATGCGCCATCGTCAAAGCCGATGCCGAGGCTCCCTTTAAGGTCGGCCGTGCCCAAGGTGAGCATGCGGCCGGTAAGCGTGACGATTCCGGCACCGAGGACGACGCCCAGAATCCCAAGCAGTGGACTTTGTGAAAGTTCCGATGGCATCGCTCCTGAAATCGCTTTTGCGACTTGTATCGGTGTTGGCGAATGGAGCGTCGTAGTGTTAGATGCCATCGTCCGCTCAGGTCAGTGCGTTGTTCGAACCGTGGCAATAACCGAAAGCCCGGGGCGCAACTGCGCTGCGAAAGTGATATCGTCGATCGCAATCTTCACCGGAATTCTTTGCACGATCTTCGTGAAATTTCCTGTGGCATTGTCGGGCGGCAGCAGAGCGAACTGTGAGCCGCTGGCGGGCGCGATCTCCTGTACCTTGCCTCGCACGATTTGTCCCGGATATTCGTCAATTCGGATTTCGGTTGGATCCCCAATCTTCATGTGCGTGAGTTGCGTCTCGCGATAGTTCGCCTGAACCCACTTTGTCTCTGCGACAAAGGTCAAAATCTGAGTTCCCGGAGAAACGAGTTGCCCGGGCCGCACTTGCCTCTCGCCGACGGTGCCGTCGGTTGGCGCGTGAATTTTCGTATATCCCAAATTGATCTGCGCCACGGTGACCGCCGCCTCTTTAGCGTGGAGATCGGCAGAAAGTTGCTGTTCTTGGGATTCGAGGACGAATTTCGAACGACGTTCCTCCTCGACTGCGATCTCGTTGCTACGCAATGCAGTTTTTGCCTCTTCAAGATCTGCGGCACGGCCGGCAGCTTGCGCCGCGAACCGCTGTTCATCCGCCACAGCCATTTCCACACGCTGTTTCGTCGTAGCTTGCGTTGTATACAGTGCGTCTTGACGTGTGCGCTCTGCGCTTGTCCGTGCGACATCGGCCTGGACCGCGCTTATACCGGCCTCCGCGGCAACAATTTGCGCCTTGGCCTGGTCTATGCCGGCGATTGCTCTTTGAATTCGCGAATCTTGTAGCTGCCGCTGTCTGCGATTGTTTTCTATGCCAGCCTTGGCAGCCTCTACCGCTGCAGTGGCCTGCGCCAATTGCGCCTGGTAGTCATCGTCCTGAAGTTCGACGAGGAGATCTCCACGACGTACCCGCTGAAAGTCCGAAACTTGCACATTCCGGACAATGCCTGAAACTTTCGTGCTTAGGGGAGTAAGATCGCCGCGCACGATTGCGTCGTCCGTGACCTGTTCAATTTTTCCTCCTTCCCAAGCGTTCCAGTCTCGGGTGAGTGTTATCGCCACTGCAGCGCCCAGCAACAAAACGAGCATCGGCGTCGCAACTCTGAGCCAAGGCCAGCGGGTCTTTGCCTGTACGGGAGTAGGCTCGGACCGACTAGCTTGTGCTGGTGCCGGCGTGCTTGCGGCCGCCATGATCGATACTCCTCTCTCGGACCTTGAGGCCCGAAACAAAAGCATTTCGAAAACCGAGAGGACAGTGTCTTGAAGTAGTTGAACGGAAAGAGGCTTCCACACTTAGTTGGATTTTGATTTTTAGCTATCGGTGTCAACATGTTCTCATATGCACGGATGTTGACAGACCGTCCACACAACCCAGGGCAGCCGCGGAGAGATCAGTTCGCGGTGTCGAGCAATGCGTCAAATGCCTTCTTTGTCTTAAGGGCCTTCCACACTTCACGAACGGATGCTTCGGGATACGCGCTGTAAAAGGCCAAAGCGCTGACTTGCTGCTGGACGATCCAGTCCTTGATCTCCGGACTGTGTATGCCCGGGTAGCCGGCACATTCGCGGAACAACAAGTCGATCTCGTCGGGAAGGATCGTTGCGAAATCGTTGATATAGGACTCCCAGTCGCCGTCGAATGTGGAGGCGAAGATCACTCGCGTATCGTTGTCAAAGATTACAAATCGCAAGTCGTGCACGGTAGCAATACGATCCGTGTTTTTTTGGCGTTCGCCGGTAAAGCCATCTGCCAGTAGCTTGCGCATGCGTTCCGCACCTCCTGGCTTCAGCGCACAAATGAGTGTGAATTCATTCGATTGCCCTGCCTTTGTACCCGGACGGGTTTTGACGGTGTTCTTCGTTTCTTTTGGTGTAGCCATTTTCATCTCCTTTAGGTTTTATGGGTCGGCGCAATGCCAACCCTTGACTAATTCAGACTCACTAGCTGCTTCCTCCGTCCGGACTCGCGAGCCACTTCAACGCTCGCAGTCCAGGCATGAAGCAGTATTCGCCTCCGCGCACGGTAACGAATTGCGGCAGACCATGAATACGCTGTCGGACGGGACGTTTGGGGATGGTAAAAATTCCATCGCCAACATCAGTGCCGAGGATAGGATCTTGCTCTGTTCCATGACTTATGAAATTGCCGTCCGTTACCCATTGCGACTGCACGAACTCGAATTGACGCTTTAGATGTGCACCGATCAACAAAAAGACACCGCCGCGATCTACGCGGTCGTCCTCCAAGACACCATCGGGTAGAGGTGGCCCGTAATTCGTGCCACGACGAAGAAATTGATGAAGATTTATAGCCACGAAGTCGTTCTTCAAAGCGTCACGCGGGTTCACGCGCCGGATATGCGAACTGAAAGGGCACTTCAACCCCTGCATGTCATCTTCATAGCTGAACCTGTTATTGCGATCAGGGTCTGCCCCTAACTTTGAATCATCGCGTTCCGGAGCAAGAACCAGGGGTGCGCCACTGCGCCATCTGCCTACCATTTTCGCGGCGATGAATTCCTCTTCTTCAGGCGATGAGGCTTGCTGACTTACATATTTTCGAAAGTCTGCCACTCTTGTGTGGAACTTGCGAAAAGCCAGGAAGGTACCGTTACGCCGTAAGACCTCCGGCACCGGACTTGTGGATGTCTCGCCGAGTTCGTCGGGATAGCCCATGATGAATTCGCCGGCTTTGATCGGGGGGCCATAGCCTGGATGAATGGCAGTGCCACTTCCTTCGACAGGTGGATTGTGCAGCCCATCCTTGGAGCCGAAAGGATTTCTCCCTTCCGGAAGTTCGCTGAACTTCAATCGATACACAACGGAGATGCCGGGGAGTTCGTTGTGACTCTGTCGGGCTCGCTCCAAAACCCACTCTAAGCTTTGATCGTCCGTCGAGTAGATTGCCAAGGCGACGTGCATGTCTGCGGTGCCAAATGGATATTCCCAGTTAGCCGGCGCATTCGTACCGACGTCGTTCAGAAGCGACGCTCGCGCAGCCATGCCCTCGCGGAACTCCAACGGAAAACTTTCCAGCGAGGCTTGCGACATCCCTAGCGCCTTGAGGCCTGTATACGTAAAAGCGATCCCCAGCCAACCTGGTAGAGTCGGCACCCACCAATCAGCCGCGGTCGCCACATGCGGAAGAATACGACGCAACATTTCGCGCCCCTGCGCGGCGTCGTCGATTCGCAAGACCACGTACTCTCCTTTGTAGGGTGACGGACGCGGCCGCAGCACGGTCGCCTGTACGTCACTTACTTCGATCGTTGGGATATTCGTTGTCGGCATAATTCCGCTTGTTCACGCGAGACAAGTTGGACAGCTCTTTGTCAGTCAGTTAAATTCCGAGGGCCTCCTGCGGCGAAGATGGTTCGCGCCGCTCTTGCTTGTTCAGTTGGTGACGTAGTATCGAAGAATGCCGGTACACCTCCTTTCGCGCCCGCATGATTTCTCCTAACGGACGATGAGCTTCGCGGACGCGCCATGCCATTATCGAAGTCTTGTCGGCAGCTTCCAGATTCGATGGTTCGGAGATGTCTTGTGCCGGAATCGTTATGCGCGCAACGGTTACGAATGGTGACAGCTCCTCCTGCCACTCGATGGAAGTATTTTGCACTGGCATCCGCGCGGGGTCGGTGCGTAACTGAACCTGCAGATCGAAGGAATGCTCCCGCTCGCGCGCTTCGCTAACTAACGTTTCACGAAACGGTTCACGACTAGTCTTGGGATTGACGTCACGGTGGCTAATTTGTTCCACCGAACTCCTGGTCGGCCTAGACCTCACCTTTGCGATGTAATCACCATGGCGAACGGCGCCCATGCTCCAATAGGTGTACGACAGTAGGTTCTGCCACGGGATGTGCAGGTTGGAGAGGAAAGCAAGCAGCTCATCCCACAGCCACTGCTCCGGCGGGAGTGTTCCGCCGTCCGTTAAAAACTGATGCAACCAGGATCGGCGTGCGACAGGGTCCACCAATGCATCCGGAAGGGCCTTGAAGCTCACATGGCGATAATCGCGGATCGTATTACAGAAGAATATTGGAGCATTAATGAATGCGTAGTCGAAGGTGCCGGCGTCGCGCTCGTCTTCCAGTAGCGAGGTTCCTGGAACCCCAAACATCTTGATGCCCATGCCACATCCGGTGCCAAGCAGTGCGTCAGGCCGAACGTGGGCCAAACCATTAGAGAACCGAATTACCGCTTTATATTCGGCGGACCTGGCAAAAATCCCTTGGGAATATTCTGGCGGCAAACCATCGATCACCGCTACCTTTGCCCCGAGGAGCCCGTAGCTCTTGGCGTGAGCCTGCCGGACGGCACGACCTTCGGTCTTGACCGAGGAACGGACATCGTCCTCCATCTCCCGAAGGAATGTCTGGAGATCCTCTTCGTAATTTGGAGAATTGACTTCAGTGAAATCCTTGTAACGCGCGTACGTGACATTTTTCGAAGAATTTTCAGGAGCGGCGTCGATTTCTTTCGAGGTCTTCATGGTCGGTGCCTTTCGGTATCTACAGTAAATTGCGCTGTTATTCGGAGATGTTAACTGCCGACGTGATGCGCCATCCTCTCTCCGTCAAGGCCATCAAGTAGATGACACCAAATCGCGCCATTAATGAGCCCGTGGTATCCCGCCGCACCCACAACGCGTCGATGAGGGTTGCCTGTGTGTTAAGAACCGTGATGTCACACCGATCGAGCGTTGATGCCGCAAAATGCGCATGCCGCAACCTCCCAATTTCGCCGCCCATTCCGTCTTCACCCGTGATGGCCGCGTCGTCCTTCATAACCATGTGGAAGTTCGAACCAATGAACCTGAGTGGCGCGCCGTAGAATTCGAGCAGGGCGTTGAGATCCGACCGTTCCCCGTCTGCCAGTTCCACAAAAGTGGGGCCGTAGCGCGAAAAGAATTTGTGGATTTCAGCGAGGATCGCGGACTCATTCGGGACCGCCGCAATCTTGATCGCTTCTGTTAGACTCATCGTCGGAATTCCTCCCTGCGGTTGTTGCGCTACACGAAACACTGGAAAACTTGCAGTGCAGGGTTCTAGGAAACGTTGGCTGAAGCAACGCTCGCCGACGCACCCGGAATGCAAACCGCGCGTCCGCGCACCTTTCCTCCCACCAAATCGCGGTAAGCATCCGCGACGCGGTTGAGCGGATAGCGATCTTCGATCGTCTCGATTCGCCCGATCCGCGCGAGCTCGATAACCTCGCGCAAATTGACCGTCCCACCGTTCATGCTTGTTGCAAGCTGAGCGCCCCACGGCACTTCGTGCAAACCAAAAGGCACCGTTTTTAGCGCCGCCCCGACAAGGGTCAGCCGGCCGAGTCGTGCCAGAGCGGCGACGCCCGTTTTGAGAGTCGGTTCGGCACCAACGCAATCGAGAATGAAATTAGCGCCCGCGCCCGAGGTGAGGCTGCGGATCCGTTCCGCTGTGCTCCCATCACTGGGAAGCGTGTTGTCGGCGCCGTGCTCTTTCGCCAATTGCAGATGTGTTGCATCACTATCAACGGCGATGACTCGCGCAGAACAGAGAGTCCGGAGGAATTGAACGGCAAGGAGTCCAAGACCGCCGACGCCGATTACCACGGCACTAGTTCCGGGAACAAGAGAAGGCAACGCCGGCTTCATCGCGGTGTAAGTGGTGAGGCCTGCGTCCGTAAGAGGTGCAGCGAGGACCGGGTCAAAGTCCCCCATGGGAACGGCGAAGCGCGCATTAACAACAATGTATTCCGCAAGACCACCATCGAATCCGATGCCGGCTCCGTTGAGGGTCGAAATGTAATAGCAGAAATTCTCTTCTCCGCGGCGGCATGGCGGACAGTGTCCGCAACTTCCCCACACAGGAACCACAGCGACAGGCTCGCCAGCTTTGAACCCAACAACACCTTGCCCTATTTCAGCGACCCAACCGGCAATTTCGTGACCCAACGTAAATGGAGGCGTGGCACGCCACTCATCGAGCTGCGCTTTGGTTTTGCCCATTACGGCGATGTCCGTATGACAAAGCCCGCATCCACCCACCTTGACGAGTAGTTGGCCCGCGCTAGGCGACGGTTTGGGCACTTCTTGAAGCTGCGGTGGCTCTTGTGGGTAGAGCAAACGATACGCAATCATCCGCTCATCTCCTCTCAATTCTGTTTGCACCTATAGGGTGCTCTCTGAATTCAAGGCAATCTGAAGACCCAAGAGCAGTGCACTCGGACCGCATTCAAACCAAATGTCTTGCGCTGTTTACGTCATCGGAAGCGTGCGCGATCCCCGCTTATAGATTTACATTTGGGCAGATGTTGGCACTCGCCCAGGAAGATGAAATTGGTTGTCGTCGTGAATTGTCACGCAGAGGCTGTTGGTCCGATGCGCGATGTCAAAAATCCCAAAGAGAATATAATGCACACCATGGCATCCCGCGTGCACCCTCTGGGGGAACCCTTGGACCTTCGTCTCGCCATCGATTCCACTCCCGCGCTGATCCACACCGGTCTGCCTGACGGCTATCTCGATTTTTTCAATCAAACTTGGCTTCAGTACGTCGGACGCTCCTTAGAGGACCTAGAAGGTTGGAAATGGACGGCTTCGATTCATCCCGATGATGTCGAGGGAATCGTGGACAAGTGGCGCGCGTCATTAGCCAGTGGCGAACCGTTTCTGTATGAAGCACGGGTGCGACGGGCGGATGGAGAATATCGCTGGATGCTGCACCATAAAATCGCGGTGCGCGACGGGGATGGAAAGATTGTCAAGTGGTATGGATCAAGTATTGATATCGAAGGCCGGAAGCAGACCGAACAGGCGCTCAGGTTGACTGAATCATTCCTCCTCCACGCCCAGCGACTGACCAAAGCTGGGACCTGGGCGTATAGGCCTCCAGATATTTGTGAATACTGGTCTGCAGAGATGTTTGTGATATTCGGCTACGACCCTGCAAAGGGATACCCGGCAAATGACGACATGATCGCTCGCGTGCATCCGGAAGACCGCGAACGTAGCGTGCAAGCTCTCACTCAGCTATTCGAACAGCACCGTGAATTTGACGTGAAGTATCGATTCATCCGACCTGATGGCCAGGTTCGCGTGATTCAAGATTTTGGTACCGCCATCTTCGAAAATGGAATTGTCACTCGGTTTGTTGGTGCCTGCACGGATATCACTGAGCAGGAACAGACCACGCAGGAGCTCAAGCGGAGCGAAGCCTACTTGGCCGAGGCTCAGAGACTCAGTCATACCGGCAGCTTCGGTTGGATGGTTTCTACGGGTGAAATCTTTTGGTCAATGGAAACTTTTCGGATTTTTGCGTTTGATCCGTCGGTCAAGCCCACGCTGGATCTAATCCTTGAACGGGTTCATCCCGAAGATTTGGCAGTCGTGAAAAAGACCATTGAGCGAGCGTCGCAAGATGGGAAAACTTTTAATCTTGAACACCGCTTGTTGATGCCAGACGCGTCTGTCAAGAATGTCCATGTTGTCGCTCAAGCTTTAAGAAATGAATCGGACGACATCGAATTTGTTGGGGCCGTTATGGACGTCACGGAGGCAAAACAGGCAGAAGAACGGATCGCGGATAGTGAAAAGGAACTTCGCCTTACGATCGAGACAATACCGGCCCACATCGGAACCAATCTGCCCGACGGGTCGGTCGATTTCATAGCTCAAAGTTTTTTGAACTATGTCGGCCTTTCCAAGGAGCAGTGGCTGGACTGGGGATGGATGAATGTCATTCATCCTGAAGACCTCGACGGGGCAGTCACAGGTTTTAGGGCAGCATTGGCGTCAGGGAAGCCCTTCGAGTATGAACAACGCATTCGGCATGCGGATGGAACCTACCGCTGGTTCCTAGGTCGCAACGTGCCCCTATGTAATGAAAAAGGAACCATCGTTAAGTGGTACGGCACGCTCCTCGATATCGAAGATCGAAAGCGCGCGGAGCTTAAGCTGCGGCAAGACGAACAAGAGTTTCGACGGATCGTCGATGCAATACCCCATGCCATCCACGTGCTGAGACCGGATGGCTCCTTTCTCTACGCAAACCAGGCCGTGCTCGAATACACCGGCTTCTCCATGGATGAAGTGATGGCGCCCGATTACCGCACGCGCGTCTTTCATCCAGAAGATCTGGAAAAGATACGCGAGAACCGGCAAGAGGCGCTTTTGCGGGGGGTTCCTTTCGAGCACGAACAAAGGGGCCGTCGCAGCGACGGTGAGTATCGCTGGTTTCTCATCCACTACAATCCGTTGCGAGACGAACAAGGCCAAATTATTCGCTGGTATGCCACAGGGATCGATATAGAAGACCGTAAGCGCGCCGAAGAGAGGATGCGAAACGAGAACTTGGCCTTGCGGGAGGAGATCGACCGATATTCGATGTTTGAGGAGGTCATCGGAACCTCCCCGGCCCTGCAAGCGGTACTCTCTCGCGTATCCAAGGTCGCTCCGGTAGACTCCACTGTCCTAATAACCGGCGACACCGGGACGGGTAAGGAACTTGTCGCCCGCGCCATTCACCGGCGGTCGCGAAGGTCCTCACGCGCCTTTGTGAGCGTGAACTGCGCTGCAATCCCGCGCGATTTGATAGCCTCTGAATTATTCGGACATGAGAAGGGTTCGTTTACCGGAGCATTGCAGCAAAGATTGGGCCGGTTTGAACTCGCTGAGGGAGGCACGCTCTTCCTGGATGAAGTCGGTGAACTTCCTTTGGAAACACAAATCACCTTATTGCGCGTACTTCAAGAACGAGAGTTTGAGCGCGTAGGTGGGAACCAGTCGATTCATGCGGATGTACGAGTAATTGCGGCAACTAATCGTGATCTGGAGTCTGCCATCTCTGCCGGCGCATTCCGAAGAGACCTCTACTATCGCCTCAACGTGTTCCCCATCGAGATTCCTACTCTCAGCGAACGAAAGGAAGATATTCCCATGCTCGTCGAATACTTCATCGATCGTTATGCGAGAAAAGCGGGAAAGAAGATTCGGACCATAGATAAGAGCACACTGGAATTGCTTCAGTCGTACCCCTGGCCCGGTAATATTCGCGAACTGCAGAACGTAATTGAACGGTCTGTCATTGTTTGCGAGACAGAGACCTTCTCTGTGGACCAGAGCTGGCTTTCCGTGGAATCCTCTCGGGCCCATCTGTCTGGCCGACCCGTCGCCAGCACGTCTCCCGCTCAAGAGAGGCAGAAGATAGAGGCGGCCCTGACGCAAACCGAAGGCCGCGTGTCCGGACCTTCAGGCGCTGCAACAATCTTGGGGATACCCGCTTCCACGCTTGAGTCCAAAATCCGGACGCTGAAGATCAATAAGTTTCGATTCAAAGCACGCTAGCCTTCCAAAACTACTCCATTTGAAAATTCGCGAAATCGTTCGCGAAAAAATCGCGATTTCGCGAGAACCTTACTACAACTTTCCGAGAAAACGCGCTATTTGAATGACTTAGGGCTGGTCGCTGAATTGCTATCTATGAAGCAAACATGATTTTCGGGAAAGATGTCATGCTGAAAATCCAGCGATCAGCGAACGACACGGTGGTCTTTACCCTGAGTGGCCGGATCGAGGCTGAAGGCGTGATCGAGTTGCAACGGCTCTTCGATCTGGAGTCCGCACAGCAACAGGTGGCCCTAGATTTGAAAGACGTAACGCTGGCGGATCGAGATGCCGTGAAGTTTCTGCTGCGCTGCGAAGAACGTGGCATCCAGCTCGAGTATTCTCCGCCTTATATTCGCGAGTGGATTGAGCGGGAAAGAGAAGCGAAATACTCGGAAAAAGGGTTGAAAGATCGCAAGCGGTCGGTACGCAAGCGCAGCGAGTAAACTGACTGGAGAGTTGCCATGAGCGTAAACGGTTTTCCCTTGGTCCACGAACAAGATTCCCAATACCCGAGTGGTCCAGTCAGAACCGTCAAAGTGCGCTTACTGGGCCATCCAACCTGCAGCGACAATACATTCGAAGGAATCGTGGGCCGCAGTTCAGCCCTTCGACGTGTGCTCCAGTTGGTGGAAACCGTAGCAAGCGGAGATTCGACCGTATTGCTGCTCGGAGAGACTGGTACCGGCAAGGAGCTGATCGCCCGTGCGATCCATTATCGCAGCCAGCGCAAGAACCGCACATTTGTAAAACTCAATTGCGCAGCAATACCCAGCGGCTTACTCGAAAGCGAACTGTTTGGCCACGAGCGCGGGGCCTTCACCGGCGCGATCACTCAAAAGACGGGCCGCCTCGAGGTGGCCGACCAAGGTTCGCTGTTTCTAGATGAGATTGGCGATATCCCACTAGAGCTACAACCGAAACTCCTTCGCGTTTTGCAAGAGCGAGAATTCGAGCGTTTAGGCAGTACTCGAACCAAGAAAGTGGATGTTCGGGTCGTGGCCGCAACCCATCGCGACTTGGAAGAGATGATTTCGAAGAAGGAATTTCGCAGTGACCTCTATTACCGCTTGAACGTTTTCCCGATTTCCATTCCTCCTTTGCGTGAGCGCACAGACGATATCCCGCTGCTCGTCCGTCATTTCGTGCAAGAGGCTGCGCTGAGGATGGGCAAAACGATTGATACGATCCCCCCGGGGACGATGGAGGCTTTGACTCAATACGGGTGGCCGGGAAACATCCGCGAACTGGAGAATGTAATCGAGCGAGCAGTGATTCTGACTCCCAGCTCCACCTTGCATGTACCCGTTCGGGATCTTCGTTCCCGCATCCTGCCTGGGAACGGCAGCGAAAAGTCCCGAACCCTGGCGGACGTCGAACGTGATCATATCCGTTCGGTCCTGCAAGAAACTAGATGGGTGCTTTCTGGTCCAAGAGGCGCCGCAAAACGTCTTGGATTGAACCGTTCCACACTTCATTTCCGAATGAAGAAGCTTGGAATTGTTCGCTCCTGCTCATGACGTCGACAGTAATTGTGTTACTCAACCACTAGGATCAATCAGTGGATGCGCACAGACATTGCATTCCCGGATCTCGTACCGCGACTGTTCTACTGACCATTCTTCTTCACGGTAGGGTTCGTTTCTCTACGTCGCTCGACGCGTACTACTGATCTTTGTCTACGCTATCCTGATCGATTAGCTAAGAATGATTGACGCTCCCACAGCCGAAGAGATCCCCCATCCCATAAGACCATTCACTAGTCGGACAGCTTCCGATTTCCAGTCACTGTGTCAATTGGCTGGCAAGCGTTAGTCCGCCAT
>Ga0209625_1000221_pt1 | contig 14485 bp, 8 predicted proteins | sample JacPin_JW_Ref_M2_FD_187960 | JGI IMG/M metagenome (GOLD analysis project Ga0209625, IMG submission 187960) | Forest soil microbial communities from Algoma, Ontario, Canada - Jack Pine, Ontario site 1_JW_Ref_M2 (SPAdes) (version 2) | ecosystem: Environmental > Terrestrial > Soil > Boreal...
CGAGTTCACAGCCCAACAGTACATATCGTCATCGCGAGCCATACCGTCCGGGTCGCAAAATTTCTTGCCTTTCGCTAAAGGTGACCGAAGAAAGCCGGCGTCCGGATCGGGGAAGCCGTGTAAGGAATCCGTAGTATTTTGCAATCGCTTAAGACTGCCTCTTATATCTTCATTCTGGAGGAGGTAATACTCGCCTGCATCCAACGCGACCAAGAGAGTATTGGCTGGCTCAGGATTGCCATCGGACCAATTCAGGTCGCTCGGGAAGCCCCTTATTACCGCTGCCGTCAGATGCTCACGGCGTATTACCTGCTCAAGTTCGGTTGTCCATGTGACTTGTGTCTCCGAAACTTCGTTGGAATTCTCATGAGTCCAGCGGACGACGCCCTGGTAAGTCCACTTTGTTCCTTCCGAGAGGGGAAAAAGTCCAGACGAGTTCATGACCTCTTGACCAAGCAGGACACACCAGAACGAGCTGAGAAAAACGAACGTGAGAATACCAATTGTCTGTCTGGAACGGATACGCATCTCTAAAGCACTCATCGTCCGAATGATAGGAGAGCCGACCAAATATCGTACAGCCGGTGAATGGCGAGAACAAGACGGTGGTCGCGCAACTGTGAAGGGCAACCCGAACGCCTGGTAGGGTCAAGTACCGATTGTTCGAGATTGGCGCGTGCGGTACGCTTTTGGCTTGGAGGGGTGCGATGGCGATGTCCGTTTGGCGGGGGATGATTTCGTTTGGGTTGGTGTCGATTCCGATCCGGTTGTATGCGGCGGCGAGGACGAAGCGGACGAACCTGCACCAGATTCACAGCGTGTGCAAGACGCGCTTGAAGCAGCCGCTCTACTGCCCGCATTGCAAGCGGTTCGTAGAGCGTTCGGAAGTGATCAAGGGATACGAGTACGAGAAGGGACAGTATGTGTTTATCGACCCGGACGAGATCAAGAAGATCACGCCGGAATCGGGGCGGACGATGGAGATTCTGGCGTTCCTCGAGCAGTCGGAGGTGGACCCGATTTATTTCGAATCGTCGTTCCTGGCGCTGCCCGACGAAAAAGCCGACAAGCCGTACATACTTTTGCTGAAGGCGCTGGAGGAGACGAACAAGATGGGCGTCGCGAAGGTGACGATGCACCAGCGCGAGTACACGATTTTCATCCGGGCGCGCAACCATGGGCTGACGTTGCATACGATGTATTACCAGAACGAGATTGCGGCGGTGGCCGGTTACGGGAAGAATTACGACATTAAGGTGAAGCCCGAGGAAATTAAGCTTGCCGAGCAATTGGTGGAAAGTTTGACGTCGCGCTTCAAGCCTGAGGCGTATAAGGATGAATTCCAGGCGCGGCTGAACGAATTGATTGAGGCGAAGCTCAAGGGCAAGACAGTAGCTCCGACGCCGAAGCGCGCAAGGGCGCCCGTGATCGACATGATGGAGGCGCTGAAGAAGAGCCTGGGCGGAGGGCGGCGTGTCGCAGCGGCGAGGCCGAAGCCTGCAAAGACTGCGTCGGCGGGGCATCATCGGCAGCATCGCAAGGCGAGTTGATGGTCGTTAATTTATCGAGCTGGATTTCTTTGAGCTGAATTTCTCGAGCTGAAGAGTTGAATTCATTCGGTTGACTGTTTTCCCATCGCATTCGAACACCTTCTGTAAACCGAGGCACTTAACTGCGCGTATCTTACGATTCGCGATATTGCCGGTGCGCGCGCACTCGCTTGACACAACGGACTGGCGGCGAATATAAGGAACGGTTTCAATCAAGGAGCAATTCGACAAGGAGAGACATGGGCCACGAATGGCGGCGAGAACGAGGGCGCGCAGAGGCGCAGTCGGTGGAAAGAGGCCAGCCGAATCGGCGGGAATTTTTGGCGGAATCGGTTGGCGCGTTGGCGGCAGCACGGATGAATAAGTTGGGCGCGTTCGGTTCGCTTCCACGAGCGGCGGCGTCGAAAGAGCCGGCTCCAACTCCGGCGGCACCTCATCGCGTGATCATCGACACGGACCCGGGAGTGGATGATGCGCTGGCGATTTTGCTGGCATTGCGTTCGCCGGAATTGAAAGTAGAAGCGATTACGCCCGTAGCGGGAAATGTGCCGCTGGATTTTACGCTGCCGAATGCGTTGAAGCTGGTGGAGATTGCCGGCAGGACTGATGTTCCGGTGGCGGGTGGCGCGCGTCATCCGCTGGTGCGTCAGTTGATCACTGCGTCGCACGTGCACGGCAACAACGGACTTGCGGGCGTGGAATTTCCCGAGCCGAAGATCAAGCCGGTGGCAGAAAAGGCGCCGGAAATGATCCGGAAGATTGTGAATGCGAACCCAGGCGAAATTTCGATTGTGGCAGTGGGGCCGCTGACGAACGTGGCGCTGGCGCTGCGTGACGATCCCGATCTGGCGGGTAAGCTTCGCAGCATCGTGATTATGGGTGGGTCGCTTTCAGGCGGAAACGTGACGCCGGCGGCGGAGTTCAATTTGTACGTGGACCCGGAAGCCGCGCGCGTGGTGTTTGACGCGGGCGTGCCGTTGACGATGGTGGGGCTCGACGTGACGCGCAAAGTTCTATTTACGGACGAGCGACTGAAGGCATTGGAAGTGGCGAAAAATCCGTCGGGGATCGCGGCCGCAAAAATCATGGCGGCAACGCTCGAGCATTTGAACCGCGGGCCGCACCCTATGATCGAGGCGATGCACGACCCGCTCACAGTGGCGAACCTGATCGATCCGGGAATTTTGACGTTGAAGGATTATTACGTCGAAGTCGAGACGGAAGGCGAGTTCACTGCGGGAGAAACTATTGGATGGGCGTACGCACCTGCACGCGGCTCGGCACCGATGGCGCTCGCGGGTAAGCATGACGGGTCTACGGTTCTGGCGACGGATGAAACGTTCAAGGCGAATGCGAAAGTTGCCGTGGAAGTGGACGCGGATCGCTTCTTCCGCCTGTTGCTGGGACGACTTACGGCGTAGCCTCGAACGGCCCGTTGGCCGTTACGGCCTCGATCGCGGGGACGAGGTCCGTGGGGATGTGAACTTTAGCGATGTAGCCGCGAGCGCCGGCGTCGGCTGCCGCACGCGCCATTTCGAGCGAATGGTACTGCGTGAGGAAATAGATATTCGCATCCGGCCGGTCTTTTTTGATCAACTCGGCAGCCTGCAGGCCATTGAGGTGCGGCATTGAGACATCGAGAAGAACAATGTCCGGATTCAGGGTGAGAGCCTTCTGCACGGCATCCTGACCGTCCCCGGCTTCCCCACATACGCTCCAGCCCTTGTGCATTTCGAGAAGCATTTTTAGCCCGGCGCGAACCATTGGCACATCGTCGGCGATTAGAATTCGCAGCATTGCGATACCTCCGTTTCGACGAGCAGAGGAAGCAGCGAGGTCATGAGGAAAAGCGCAGGGCCAAGAGGATGAACTCGTCTTCGAGCTACCAAGTTAGAGTGGGAACTATGGCTGGCGAATAGGGTAATCCCTGTATTCGGTCGCGTTTCGCTTTACTTTATGGGCACATAGGCACAGGCGATTTCCTCATTCTGTGGAAAGCGTCGGGACAAGAACTTCCATCGCGAAAACCTATCTCAAACAGTAAGTGTAATCAAACTCGCTGGTTGGCAGTCAAGATTTGGTAGACTCCGAAGCCGATCGGAGGAAATCATGCTGCGAACAGTGTTTACAGGCGCCATTACGTGTGCAATTCTCGCGCTGGGTTTGTCGCAACCTACTTCGCCGCCGACCTACGAAAATCTGAACTCCGTTCTATGGATGCAAACGGCTGTGGAGTACAAAGCGAGCGCGGTGCAGACCTATCGTCTGGCGCAGGTTGCACTTTTGCAGGGGCTGCGCGACACGCATTGGACGGCGGCGCTCGAACAAAATGGCGACTTCGAGAATCTGCCACCGGCGGTGGTCCTGGATCTGGACGAAACGGTGTTGAACAATTCCGTCTTTGACGCGCGCTTGATCACCTCGCCGATCAAACCGGATGAAATCGACGCGCTGTGGATGAAATGGATGAACGAACGGGGAGCAGGCCTCGTTCCTGGCGCGATGGATTTTCTGCAATTCGCGCATGCGAACGGCGTGACGCCAATTTACATTACGAATCGCACGTGCGATTCGTCGAGGGATGATGATCCCACCGTGCAGGTGTTGCGCAAACTTCACGTGCCGCTCGATTCGGCAATCGATCGACTCTTTTGCGCGACGAACAGCAAGGATATAGACAAAACGCCCCGGCGGCGGCTGGTCGCGGCGAAGTTTCGCATTCTGCTGCTATTCGGCGACCAGCTGGGAGATTTTCTGACGATCCCGGCTGACGAGGCGAATCTGGAGGGGCGCGAGAAACTTTTTCTCGCGCATCAGAGTCTGTGGGGCGAGCGCTGGTTTCAATTGGCGAATCCGATGTATGGATCGTGGCAAGCGGCAGTGGGTTACACCGTGCCGGAGAAGCTCAAGCATCTGCGGCAATGACGGCTCACGTCCTCGTCAGACATGGTTCTTTCGTCTTCGGAGGGCCAGGAAAAATTCTTCACCGGCGGTTGTACACGGTTGATGATCGAAGGGGCCGGCCACTTCCTGCCGCGGGAAGCTCCGGACGTGGTGGCAAAGGCGGTCATCTCGCATTTCCGTTCGGAGCTGCACTCAACCGCGCGCGGTTCTTAATGGTGGCTAGTTCTTTCGCGGTTGTTCTTTGATGAGGCGCTGGAACTCAGGATCATCGTGAAGACAGGCGAGGTCGTTATCGCGGGAGGCCCAGTCCGGATTATGGTAGCCCGCCTCGACCGCTTTCTTGAGAGTGGCCAGCGCTTCGGCTTTCATGTTCAGATTCCCGTACGTGCAAGCCGCGTTATAAAGCGTGAGCGGGTCGTTCCCGCGCATCGCCACAGCTTTTTCTACTTCCGATGCCGCCTCGCGCGCGCGGCCAACCGAGGCGTAAGTGGTCGCCAACAAGACATGCGCTCTGGCATCTTCCGGAACGGTCTGCAGTTGACGCTCCAGAAGTGAGATAAACCGGTCCTGAAGTTTCGCGACTGCCGTCATGTCTCCAACCTTGGTGAGCGCGAGTTGATACGGGATATAGACGTTGTAATCATCCCCGGCGGCGGCCAGGGCGCGATCGGCCAGCTCGGCAGCCTCTTTGAAGCGGTCGGATTCATAGAGTGCCCGTCCGAGTGAGCCGTAAGCGTCGTCGCAATCCGGTTTCTTCTCGATCGCTTTGCGGGCCCAACTAATCGCTTCGTCGTATTGCTTCTGCGCGTAGCGCATCCGCGCGCATGCCGCGAGGGCCTCGGGCAGCTCCGGTTTGAGCGCAACCGCGCGCTCGGCCGCGCGAATTCCCTTGTCGATGAATTCCTGATTGGCGCCGCGGGCCTCGACCAGCAATCCGCAAACGTGGGCCATTCCCGCATAGGAGAGCGCGAAATCCGGATCGAGCTCAATCGCTCGCTCGTACATCTGCATGGCGAATTCCAGATTTCCCATCCGCCGGTAGTTCCGCCCACGCAGCAGGTAATCGTAAGCCTCCGCATTTTCCGTGGGCTTGTTCCCGATACCGTTTTCCTCTTGCGGCGTCAGAGTGATGCGCAGAGCCTGCGCTATGCTCCGCGCGATTTCTTCCTGCACGTCGAACACGTCTTTCATCTCGCGGTCGTAGCGCTCGGCCCAGACGGGAAAATCACGGCCGGTATCGACGAGCTGGGCGTTGATGCGCAGGCGATTGCCGGCACGCCGCAGGGTGCCACCGAGCACGTACTTCGCACCTAGCCTCGCCCCGATATCCGGCGCCGTCAACGGAGTATCCCGGAACGCCAGCACCGTGGCGCGCGGGAATACGTGCAGCCCCTTGATCTTCAGCAGTTCCGTGATGATGTCTTCGGACATTCCATCGCGGAAATATTCGTCTTCCTTCGCCCCGCTCATGTTTTCGAAGTACAAGACCGCCAGCGTGTTCTCCGCCCGGGCCACCGCGATTGGGGAAGAACTCGTAATCGCCCGGCCCGATTCCGTATCGCGCTTCAGGCGCTGGAGATCGGTGCGCATCTCCGATGCTTTCTGGTAGCGCATTCGCCGGTCTTTCTCGAGCGCGCGCATGATGATGCGATCCAGCTCCGGTAAGATGGCCGGATTCAAACGCATCGGCGGGATGGGATCCCGGTTGAGAATCGCCTCAAAAATTACTGCCGGTGTATTCCCGGTGAAAGCCTGCCTTCCCGTGGCCATTTCGTAGAGCACCACTCCGAAAGAGAACAAATCGCTGCGCGGGTCCAACTCCTCGCCCCGCGCCTGTTCCGGTGACATGTAGGCGACCGTTCCCATCGACTTCCCCGAGCTGGTCAAAGTCTCGTTCCCAAGTCCCCGGGTCGAGGCCGACCACGAATCCTGGGTCTCGCCCATTCCGGGCTCCCAGGCGGCGGGCTTCGCGAGTCCGAAATCCAAAACCTTCGGCCGGCCCTGGGCGATGAAAATGTTTGCGGGCTTAATGTCCCGGTGGACAATCCCCTTCGCGTGCGCGGCATCGAGCGCATCGGCAATCTGCACCGCATAATCGAGCAGCTCGTCCTCCGGCATGGGGCGGCCCTCGATGAGATGACGCAGCGTCTGGCCTTCGAGAAGCTCCATCACGATGAAGCGGCGGCCCTCTTCTTCATCAATATCGTGAATCGTGCAGATGTTCGGATGGTTCAGTGCGGAAGCAGCGCGCGCCTCGCGCTGAAATCGCTCGAGCGCGTTTTGGTCCCGGGAGAGTTCCTCAGGGAGGAATTTAACGGCCACCTGCCGGCCCAGGCGCGTGTCGTCAGCTTTATAGACGACGCCCATGCCGCCGCCGCCGAGCTTCTCAAGTATCCGATAGTGGGGAATGGTCTGGCCGGTCATGGTAGGCACCGCGCCCATAGCGGGTGCATGTTAGGCCGACGGTGCGCTCAAGTCAATGCGCAGCCGAGCTATTTGAGTTTCGCATACTCGGACTTGGCGGCGACGAGGATGGGGATGCCGGGATCGGCGTCTTTCCACAGCTTGAGGAAGTCTTGGTAAGCGGTGCGGGCCTTGGCGGTGTCGCCCGATAGTGTGTATGCGCGGGCGAGACCAAGATGGGCGAGTGCGCCGATTGGCTCGTTGCCGACGATGCTAGGGTGGTCGAGAATTTTCTGAAACTCGATTGCGGCTGCGCTGCCCTGATGCGCTGCCAGATAAGCTTCGCCGCGTAGGTAAACGGGATAGAGAGCGTAATTAAAGCTCCCAACAGCAGTACCGAGTTCGTACGGAGCAACCGGGACAAGCGCTTCGATTGCCTTGCTGGCGCTGCCTCCTTGCAGGGCAGTGGCTGCGTGGATTGTGGGCAGATAACTGAATTGCACAATTGTGTCTTCCGGGAAGCGGTTGGCCAGGTCAGCGGCCAGCCGCGTGGCTTGAGCGGCATCGCCCGCCAAACCCAATGCGATGGCCGATACAGCTTCAGCATCTCTGCCTGTTGAGAGAGTCAGCGCGGCCTGCGCCTGCTGCCTTGCCAGACTCATGTTGCCCACCAGCGCCTCGCGCATTGCAGATTCCGCCTGGTATCCAGCCGCCGTTTCTTTTTCATCTGCACGTTGGGCCGATTCGGACGCACGCCGCGTCAGTTCCCTTGCTTTGGAAAACCGCCCGCCATAAGCGGCCGTGTCGGATTCGCCGTAGAGCATAACGTCTTCGAATCCGGGCTTTCCCATCAACCCAGCCGCCTCACGCTCCATTCCTGCCGCATTGTGTTGCAGGAAATCAATGCTGTAAAGGATTTGGTGATTTGCAGGATTATCCAGATTGTGGGCTTGCGCCTCCTGCGCCGTCGCCCTGGCTTCATCGAGGCGGTTAACATTCGAATAGGCGGCAACGAGGTTCGTGTATGAGAGTCCGCTTCCGGGATCGAGTTTTAGCGCCTCCTGCGCCGCAGCAAGGGCCTTATCGTAGTCGCCGAGAGCGCCGTTGATGGCGCTCAGATTGCCGGGCGGAATGGCGTCGCGCGGGTAGGTCTGCGCCCAAAGTTCATAGGCCTTGCGCGCTGCTTCTATGTTACCCGTGACGTAATCTTCATAGTGCGAGGTGATGTAAAGCTTCTCCCGCTCGCTTACCCGTTCGCGCAGTTCGTAGGCCTTGCGGGTGTTTTCGGCGGCACGAGCGGTTTGGCCCAGGTTGCCGTAATTCGTACCCAGCCGCGCGTAGGCCATTGCGAAATTAGAGTCCAGGCTGACGGCCCGCAGGAGCAATGGAATGGCGGCAGCGTTATCGCGCTTCACCATCTGCGCCTGGTAGCCCAGGCTGTAGGCCTGCAGCGCCTCCAGCGATGGCGTGGTCACGTTCTCCGCTGGCGCGTCATACCTCTGCACGGAGGCCAGCGATTCGCCCAGCTTCACGCGCATCTTGGTCGCAGCCTCGCCCAGCTCTTTCAGCACCTGCTCTTTGCCGTTGGCTGTGGCTTGCTCGTTCGCAAGTACATCGCCGCTGCGACAGTTCACAGCCTTCAGCCCCACGACGTACTGGCTGCCTAGACTGGAAATCGAGCCTTCGATGCTGGCGGCACTAGCGGTGCGCTGGCAGACTTCACGGGCCAATTCGCGCGTGAACCGCGCGTCCTTGGGCTGGGCCATGAGAGCGAGCGTCTGCGCCACGCGCTCATCGGAGAGCAAGTTCAGAAACGGAGACTGCTCCAGTTGCGAAGAGAGCCCCTGCCGCAGCGTGCCGTCGAACACCGCATCGCCCGTGGTGTTGGTGAAATCGGCGAGGACGATGGTGTCTTTCTCCGTCAAAGGCGCTGCGTGACGCGAACGGAAGTAGAGACCACCAGCGACCAAGGCGGCGACTACAACTACGGCAGCAGGAACCAGAACCTTCCAGGGTTTCTTGCTCCCGGTGACCGGAACTTCAGCGACTCTCACGGCAGCCGACGAAGCAGCAGCCGGAACAGAACCTGATGACGGCACGGGCTGCTGGGCGACCGGCTGAGAGCCTGTATCCCGTGGCGCCGCCACTGGCCCGGAACTGGCTGCTGACACTCGGCCTGTATCCGTGTCTCGCTTCAGACGCTGCAGCTCTGATTTCATATCAGACGCATGCTGATAACGCAGATTGCGGTCTTTCTCCAGCGCCCTGTTGATGACATCTTCTAGTTTCGGCGGGAGGTCGGGGTTGAGACGAATAGCTGCTAATGGAGTGCGGTTCAGAATGGATTCCGTGATGACGGCGGAGCTTTCTCCACGGAACGGCAATCTTCCCGTGGCCATCTCGTAGAGAACGACACCAAAGGAGAATAAGTCTGTGCGGGCGTCCAAGTCCTTGGCGCGCAACTGTTCGGGCGACATGTAGGCAACCGTCCCCACAGCCGTGCCTGGGCTCGTAAGGTGCTCCCCGCTCACCCCTGTCGTCACATTCGCGGCGAGTGTGGCCCCCGAGGCCACGGCTTCGCGCTTGGGTGCCAGCTTGGCCAAACCGAAATCGAGCACCTTCGCGTGCCCTCGTTTTGTTACGAAGATGTTGGCTGGTTTGATGTCGCGGTGGACGATGCCTTCCGAGTGGGCCGCATCGAGCCCGTCCGCAATCTGGATGGCCAAATCGAGGATGCTTTCAATTTCCATCGGGCGGCCAGCGATGCGGTGCTTCAACGTCACACCGTCCAAGAACTCCATCACGATATACGCCTGACCGTTTTCCTCACCAATGTCATAAATCGTGCAGATGTTCGGGTGGTTCAGCGCGGAAGCCGACTCCGCTTCTCGACGGAACCGTTCGAGTGCCTGATGGTCGCGGGCCAAATCTTCAGGAAGGAACTTCAAGGCAACGGGCCGATGTAATCGTGTGTCCTCAGCTTTATAGACCACACCCATGCCGCCGCCACCAAGTTGCTCTAGGATGCGGTAGTGGGAGATTGTGCGGCCGATCGGCGACTGATGTTCCGACATGAGCGGCGCTCATCTTAGGTCGCATACAGGAGCAAGTCAACGTGTGGAAAGATTGTGCGACGCGACGAGCTCGACGGCTATGTGATTCCGTTGCGCTAGCGTCACAGTCTTAACATGAGGTTTCGTAAGTTCCTCAAGAATGAAAAGATTTGCGGGACGAGCGTGTAAGCCGGATTCTCCACTTTGGTGAACAGGTCGCATTGACTTGCTGTGGTCTGACAAATAAGATGAGCGCGCATGGCGGACTCCCAGCCCCTCATCGGCCGCACGATCTCCCACTACCGGATCATCGAAAAACTGGGCGGCGGTGGAATGGGTGTGGTGTATGAGGCTGAGGATACGAGCCTCGGCCGCCACGTCGCCCTGAAGTTTCTCCCCGAAGAGCTCGCGCGCGATGCGTACGCCCTCGAACGTTTCCAACGCGAGGCCCGCGCCGCTTCCGCTCTGAATCACCCCAATATCTGCACGATTCACGAGATCGGGCAGCAGGACGGACGATTCTTCATCGTAATGGAGCTTCTCGAAGGACAGACGCTCAAACACCGCATCGGCGGAAAACCGATGCCGATGGATTTACTGCTCGAGCTGGGCGTGGAAGTGGCAGACGCGCTCGATGCGGCACACGAAAAGGGCATCATCCATCGCGACATCAAACCGGCGAATCTATTCGTCACGCAACGCGGGCACGCCAAGATCCTCGATTTTGGATTGGCGAAACAATCGCAGCGCGTTCCGGGCCGGGCCGATGGATTCATGACCGATGACTCGGGGGCGACGGTCGACCCGGAGCATCTGACCAGTCCCGGCATGACGCTTGGCACGGTTGCTTATATGTCGCCGGAGCAGGCGCGTGGCGAAGAACTCGATGCGCGCAGCGACCTTTTCAGTTTCGGTGCGGTGCTGTACGAGATGGCCACAGGCGCGATTCCATTTCGCGGCGACACTACGGCAGTGATTTTCAACGCGATTCTCGAAAAGGCGCCAGTGCCGGCGGTGCGCCTGAACCCGGACATCCCGCCGCGCCTGGAAGAGGTGATTTCGAAGGCGCTCGAAAAAGACCGGAGGATGCGTTATCAGCACGCGGCGGAGATGCGCACTGACCTGGCGAGATTGAGACGCGACACGGACTCGAGCCGCGTTTCCGCAGCGGTGATGGCCACGTCTTCGTCCGGAGCGGCTCGCGAGGCGGCCTTCCAGCAAACGCCTTTGAGTGCGCCTGTTGCGGTGGCGACGCCGGCGAGCGGGACGGTCGCCGCAGCGACCCCTACGACGAGCGCGGCAAGCGTTGCGGGTCATTCGACGTCCGGAGCCACGGCCAGCTCTACGGCCAGACGTCGGTGGCCGCTACTGGCTGGGGCGATGATTGCTGTCGCGGCTCTGGCCGTTGGCGGCTATTTCTACACGCATCGCGCGCCGAAGCTCACCGGAAAAGGGTCTATCGTGCTCGCCGACTTCACGAATACAACCGGGGACGCCGTCTTTGACGACGCGCTTCGGCAGGGCCTCGCGGCGCAGCTCGCGCAATCGCCGTTCCTGAACATTCTCTCCGACCAGCAGGTCCGGCAGCAGCTGCGCTTCATGGGGCAGGCTCCCACGGCGCGTCTTTCGAACGAGCTGGCGCGGCAAGTGTGCCAGCGGACGCAAAGCGCCGCCGTGCTGGACGGCTCAATCGCGCAAATCGGCAGCACCTACAATCTGGTGCTCAACGCGGTGAATTGCGCGTCCGGTGAGACGCTGGCCACGGCAACAACGGAAGCCCCGAACAAAGATGCGGTGCTGGGCGCGCTGGGCAAAGTGGCAGAGCAGATCCGCGGAAAGCTCGGCGAATCCCTGTCTTCGATTCAGAAGTACAACACGCCTATCGCGGAGGCCACCACGTCGTCGCTCGAAGCGCTGAAGGCCTATAGCCTCGGGCTCCAAGCGCGCGCGAGCAAAGGCGAAGAGGCCGCGGCGCCTTTCCTCAAGCAAGCGATCACGCTCGACCCAAATTTCGCCATGGCCACTGCGGTGCTCGGACAGGTGGAAACCAATCTAGGCGCAGTGAGTCTCGGCACCGAGTACACGAAGAAGGCTTACGATTTGCGCGACCGCGCCAGCGAGCTGGAGAGGTTCTACATCGAGTCCCACTACCACGAGAATGTCACCGGCGATCGCCAACGAGCCGACCAGGTTTATCAACTCTGGGCGCAAACCTACCCGCGCGACTCGATTCCGCGCGGCAACCTTTCCGTCTCCTACGTTCAACTGGGCGAGTGGGAAAAGGCCTTGCCCGAGGCTCTCGAAGGCCACCGGCTGAGCCTCGAACAGAGTCTCAACTATTTCCAAGTTGCCAGTGCCTATGTGGGCCTCGGCCGTCTGGATGAAGCCAAAGCCACGATCAACGAGGCGCTGGCAAAGAAGATGGATGTTGCCCTCTTCCACCTGACTCTTTACCAAGTGGCATTTTTGCAGAACGACCCCGCCGCCATGGCCCGCGAGCTCTCCGCAATTTCGAGCAGTTCGCCGGAGATGGCTACCCTATCGCTTAACATTGCGGCGGGTACGGAGGCTTACTTCGGGCGGCTCGATAAGGCCCGCGCAATCGTGCAGCGCGCCGTCGCCGCTCAGGAAGGCGCGGGCGCGAAGGAACGGGCCGCTGCCGCAATGGCCGCGCTCGCCGTCGTGGAGGCCCAGGTGGACAATGCGGCTGCCGCGCGAAAGGACGCCGCTGCGGCGCTGGCCCTCGATTCCTCATTTCGCACGAAGGCTGCCGTGGCTTACGCTTTTGCGAGCACGGGTGACGCGGCTCGCGCCGAATCACTTGCTGGTGAAATAGCCAAGGAACGCCCGTCCGATACGCTTGCGAACGTCTATGTGCTTCCAACCGTCCGCGCTGCCATCGAATTGAATCGCAACAATCCAAGCAAAGCGATTGAGATCCTCCAGCCCGTCATTCCTTACGATCTTGCCAACTTAAGAGGACTTTTGAGCGTGTATGAGCGCGGGCGGGCCTACCTGCTCCTGCATCAGGGCAATGAAGCCGCTGCCGAATTCCAGAAAATCCTGGACCATGCGGGAGTTGTGTTTAATGCGACCACAGGCCCGCTCGCGCGTTTGCAGTTGGGCCGCGCCTACGCGCTGGCGGGCGATGAAGCCAAGGCGCGCGCGGAGTATCAGGACTTCTTCGCGCTGTGGAAAGATGCCGACCCCGACATTCCCATTTTGAAACAAGCCAAAGCTGAGTATCCAAAGCTGAAGTAAACGGAACTGCGCGGATACGGAGAGTGGGTTAGAAACGGCCGAACAGCTGAAATCTATAAAAATTTTGGCGGGTGAGCCTGTAAGCCGGATACGCAGAAAGTTTTTGGCGGCGCGCCGTTTTTTCAGCAAGTCGCGATATTTGTTGGCGTTTTTCCCTTCCTCGGGAGCACCCGAGCTGTCGCCAGTGTCGCCGACGTCAGCCTTCATTGCACACTTTTCGCACGTCCCCAACGGAAGGACGAACAGAAGTGCCTAAGCGCGTTCTCGATGGCGACGCGATGTGGACCAGCACCAAACTGTCGGAATGCCCGGAGTGGTCGATCCCCTTCTACGCCTGGATTTATCCGCTCGCCGACGCCAACGGGTCTTTCGAGTTGACGAATATGCGCGTGATTTGGTCGAAGGTCGCGCCGATCCTTCCGACGTTCACACCCGACACGCTGGCGGAGTTGGTTCGGATCTTTCGTGAGCGCGGCCTTCTCTTCGTCTGGGATGAAAACGGTAAGCGATACGGTCACTGGGTTGGCAGCGAGAAGAAGGGGCGGCTGCCGCAACCCGCCAGGCGAACGGCTCGGTACGGTCCGCTTCTCGCGCCGCCCGTTCCATCGCAGCAACTGCAGGAGTTCGAGTTGCGACAGCGAAAGTGTCGCATTGCGACAGCGGCGGCGTCGCCGGTTTTGGTTTTGGTTTCGGATTTGGACTGGAGTGGTAGAAAAACAGGTGAGGACAAATCGTCGTCATCGCTAGAAAAACCCGACGACGATTCGGCTCTCCAATCTGACTGCGAATCGATCCAAAGCAAAATCGAAAGGCGCATGCAAGAGGCAAAAGCGAACCTGCTGAGGAAAGGCTATTCAGCGGACCTCGCAGACGCGGCGGTCGAGTTCATCGAAGAACGTTCCGACCACTCGGGCTCCATTCCATCATCGGCGAACTATTTCGTCGTCGCGGTGGATGCGGCCATGGCTAATCCGCGCGACAGAGCCGAAATCATCAAACGCGCGGAGCGCCGCGCGCGCGTAATGCCGAGCGAGTCCGAACTCAAACGGCGCGCTGCAGATCTCGAGCGCGATCCCGAAACATCGCGGCGGCTCAAAGAGATTCTGGAAACAATTCCGCGTGCCGCACTTGCGAGCGGCAGTGGATGAGGGCGCAAGATTGTGGACGGAGGGATAGGGGGTCAATTTTTGAAAACGGTCCTCGCTGCGGACCGCGCAGCAGCCACGCGCGCACACCCGCGAAATAAAAATTTCGCGTTTTGAAAGAAGGCGCCGTATCGCTGCAAGCTCGAGAAGGGTGTCGCGGCGGAGCTCA
>Ga0209625_1000222_pt1 | contig 14480 bp, 10 predicted proteins | sample JacPin_JW_Ref_M2_FD_187960 | JGI IMG/M metagenome (GOLD analysis project Ga0209625, IMG submission 187960) | Forest soil microbial communities from Algoma, Ontario, Canada - Jack Pine, Ontario site 1_JW_Ref_M2 (SPAdes) (version 2) | ecosystem: Environmental > Terrestrial > Soil > Boreal...
GCCACCTCCCGAGCCGTTTCCAACGATGTTCACCAACATGCCCAGCAGAAACCAGAGGCAGCCGCTTCCGCTCGATCCGCCGCGCCTGGCGAGACTGCCAAGAACGAGAAAGAAGAAAAGCACAAAGGCCAGGAAAACGAGAGGGACCCAGAACGCCGGGAATCCGACGTTCCCTCCGCCACGCTGATTTCGAGGCGCAGGCGGCTGACCACTCAAAGTAACGCCGGCATCGTCCGCAATGTATTTTGCCAACTGCCACGCGGCGACCTCGGCCGCCTTGCCGTAGTCGTTCTGGCGTAAGAAGGGCACCATCGCGCGGCCCGCGTCTCCGGCCCGCGCATCATTGATCACCGGTTCGAGCCCGTAGCCGACTTCGATGCGATATTTGCGCTCATGCGGAGCTACAAGCAATAACACGCCGCGATTGTCCTTCTTGCTTCCGACGCCAAGCTGTTTGAAGAGGTTCACGGCATAATTCTCGACGCCTTCTCCATCGAGCGATTGGACGGTCACAACGGCCATCTGCGCGCCAGTTTTTTGTTCAACCTCCGCGCATAACGCTTCGAGCCGTGTTCTGGCTTCTGGGCTGATGACGCCAGCCAAGTCACTTACATAACCGCTGGGATGAATCTTCTTGACGTCTTCCGCTGCGCAGAAGCTCGCGGTGAACAAAAGCAGGCAGTGAAGCACTGCGGTTCGAAAGAGGTGAGTTTTTCGCATGCAGGGTTCGAAGGCGTCGCCAAATGACTATAGGGCCAGCTTCGACCATCTGTAAAGCGATGTCGGCGTTACGCTTCCAACGAGCGAACCTTGCGAGCGTGTTGAGTTCACACCTATAATCCAGTGTCCTTGCGGCGGCATGAGCCGCGTGCGCATTGGGAGGATCCGTGCCGGTAGGAACTGCGTTTCACGAAAGAACGCTGGCGCTGTGCGAGAGCCTGAATTACCGCGAATGGTCCGGCTATTACACGGTCAGCGTTTATGAGATGCACCACGAGCACGAGTACAACGCCATCCGCAATTCGGCGGCGCTGATCGATATTTCGCCGCTCTTCAAGTACCGAGTGACGGGGCGGGACGCCACGAAGTTCGTGAACCGCGTGATTTCGCGAGACATTAACAAGGTTGCGGTGGATCAGGTGATTTACTGCTGCTGGTGCGATCCAGAAGGAAAAGTGATCGATGACGGAACGATCACGCGGCTGGGCGAGAACGAGTATCGATGGACGGCGGCAGACCCGAGTCTGCGATGGTTTCAGCAGAATACGCTGGGGCTGGACGTAACGATTGAAGACATTTCGGAGCAGACCGCAGCGCTGGCGCTGCAGGGGCCGACATCGGGAAAACTGCTGCACGCGGCGGCGGACGCGGACATTACGAACCTGAAATATTTTCGCGTGACGCGAGGAAGGATTGCGGGCGTGCCCGTGGACATTTCGCGGACGGGATATACGGGCGATTTGGGATTCGAAGTGTGGATGCCGTGGCGCGACGCGGTGAAAGTGTGGGACGCGCTGATCGCGAAGGGCAAGGCGTTTGATATTCATCCAGCGGGAATGATCGCGCTGGACATCGCGCGGATTGAGGCGGGATTGATTTTGATCGAAGTGGATTACATTTCGAGCAAGAAGGCATTGATCGAATCGCAGAAATATTCGCCGGCGGAGATTGGGCTGGGGAAGCTGGTGGACTTGAAGAAGGAAACTTTTGTGGGGCGCGAAGCGCTGGCGCTGGAAACGAAGAAAGGAGCGGAACGCGCACTGGTGGGACTCGAAATTAATTGGAACGAAGTCGAGGCGCTGTACGACAAGTTGAAGATGGCGCCACAGGTGCCCAGCGTGGCGTCGCGCGTGGCGGTGCCCGTGTATCGCGGCGGGCGGCAGGTGGGCAAGGCCACTTCGACGACGTGGTCGCCGACGCTGAAAAGAATGGTCGCGCTGGCGTGCGTGGACCGCGATCATTCCGCAGCCGGCACCACGCTCAGCATCGAGATGACCGTGGAAGCCGTGCGGCAAACGGTTTCGGCAAAGGTGGTGCCCCTGCCGTTCTTCAATCCGCCAAGGAAGACTGCGGTACCGGTGATTTAGAGCTTAGCTATGCCGAACGGCGACCCTTTCGCATCTCCCATTAAATGGAAAAACATAAAGACTTTTTTTCAACGGCTTTCCCGTATTCTTTCGACCTTTGCTGCCACACACAATCTCGCAATCGACGAGTACTACCACGAATCACCCTCGTGGACATTTCGGTTCCGGCATCCAAGGGGCGGTGCGGGCGGTATTCATGTGGAGCGTGTCGACGATTCCACGATTCGAGTTGGTAGCTCTTGGTACATCGATGAATTTGAGAATTTTACTCGCTATTTGAAATCGGATGAAGGCAGCGACCTGATCTTGGGGGCAATCGACGTACGCGAACTTCTAGAGGAGAAACTGAAGGATATCGTGACGTGAAACAAGAGCGACATGACCGCGTTTCCTGATTACGAGAGATTTTGGTCTCTTTACAGCAGAGAAGAATGGCTGCAAATGTCACCGATTGAACGCCTTCCCAAACCCAAGCTCTAGGCTCGCTATGGAGCCAGGCGGTTGTATTTCTTGAGGACCTCACGGAGGCGGTCGTGAGGGAGCGCGATGACTTTGTGATTCTCGATGCCGGTCATGGTCTCGGCGGCGACCATGGCGTTGATGATGGCTTCTTCGGTGGCCTGGACCGTGGCGGCGAAGACGGGCTCGATCAGATCGTTGGGCAGCATTTTCAAATCGACGACGTGGTCGGCAGCGGCGGCGCCGGGATTTGCGGTGGAGAAGGCGATAAAAATGTCGCCGGAGCCGTTGCCGGAGATGCTGCCGTTGCGTCCGAGCCCGAGAGAAACGCGGCGAGCAAGGCGCTTCAGTTGATGTGAAACGAGCGGCGCATCGGTGGCAACTACAACGATGATGGAACCGCGGTCCGATTCGTTGAATGAGGTGGAAGCGTACGCGGGATCGTCGGGAATCTCCTTGCCGACCGGCACGCCAGCGATGCGGAGATTTTTGCGCGAGCCATAGTTGCATTGCACAAGGACGCCGACCGTGTAGGCGCCTATTTTCGATTCGATCTTTCGCGAAGACGTGCCGATGCCGCCCTTGAATTCGTTGCAGACCATTCCCGTGCCGCCGCCGACGTTGCCTTCTTCGACAGCGCCGCTGTGTGCGGAATCGATGGCGTGGAAGGCGTGCTCGGGTTTCACATGAAAACCGTTGATGTCGTTTAGCCAGCCATCCCAAGTTTCTGCGACGACGGGGAGCGACCACCAGTAGCCGGTGGGATCGGGCTTGCCGTGAGCAACGCGCCACTGAATGACGGCGTCGCGGACGACGCCGACGCTGTGCGTGTTGGTGATCATCACAGGACCTTCGAGAAAACCGGATTCTTCGACCCAGGTTGTGCCGGTCATTTCGCCGTTGCCATTAAGCGACCACCATCCAGCAAATACGGGATTCATCATGGAATCTATGCCGCGGGGAAGAACGGCCGTGACGCCGGTTCGGACAGGGCCATTGCCGGTATCGCGCTTGCCTTCGCCGGAGATGAGCGTGGTGTGGCCGACGGTGACGCCGGAAACGTCGGTGATGGCGTTGAGCGGGCCGGGCGTGCCGTCAAAAGGAACACCCAGATCGCGGGCGCGGGGCTTGGCAGGCGGAGTCGCCTGAGCCGCGGCCCACGAAATTGCCGAGAGCGAGCAAAGAAGAATGGCGAGAGCGCGAAAACAATTTGAACGAGTCATGGTTTGTTCTTCTCCCAGGAAGAGTGCGCGGAACGCAGCAATTTGGTGTTTTTCTCCACGGCCTTTTCGAGCAGTGCAGCTTGCTGCGCCGCCAATTTCCAGTCGCGCTTTTCCACGGCTTCGGTGAGCCCGGGGAATTCCAAGTGCGCGTAGGTATAGCGCGAAGAATAAAGAAGATGCTGAAACCATGGGCGGCCGGGAATGCCCGCGGGATCGAGCCAGTTGGATTCGACCTGCAGCATTTGTTCGTTGAGATGTTGAATTTTCTCCGGCGATGCCGAGCCTGACAGAAGATCGTGAGCGACGGTGTTACGAAGAATGCTGCCCGCTTTTTCGAACTCGGCGATTCGAACGCGAAGCCGCTTCACCGGAAGACGCCGTTGCTCGGTTTTGTTCTGTTGCTCGAACTCGCGCAGGAATTGTTCCAGCGCAGAAGCATTGAAGCCGAAGTCAAAGGGAAGAATGTCGGCGTTGGCGAGACGCAGCGCGACAAGTCCCCAGATGCGAGTGAGGGCCAAGTGGTATTCGAACGCGGGATCACCGATGTGCGACATCCAGTAATGATCGTCGTACATCGAGTGATAGACGCCGTAGTCGCCGTCAAATCCCAGATTGATCACCGGGCGGCCGAGATGATTCAGAAACACCGTGTGATCGGAGCCGCTGCCGATGCGCGTTTCGACGAGGGCGCTATCCAGCGGCGGGGTGCTCGCTTTCGAATCGCGCATCGCGGTGGCGCGCCAGGCTTCGTACAGAGATTTTCCTGAAGGCGCGCGAACGTCTTTGGAGGCTTCCACGAGCATTGGGGCGAGAGAAGCTACTGCGGAGGGCGAGAAGCTGAGGCCCTCGGGACCCGCGGTAGTGGCGGCTCCGGCGACGGATTCATCCACGTTGAGATAGGCGACGAGTTTTTTCTTCAGGTCATCGGCGAATTGCTCGCCCCATTCGGTCGAGCCGGTTAGAGCGTATTCTTCGCCATCCCAACTGCAGACCACGATGGTGCGGCGCGGGTGGATACCACGCTGCTTGAGTTCGCCGAGGGAACGCGTGAGCTCCATCATGGAGGCAGTGCCGCTCGAAGGATCCACACCGCCGAAGACCCAGGCGTCGCGATGGTTGCCGAGCAACACCCATTCGTCGGGAAGCTCACTGCCTCGAATGCGCGCTTCGACCACCGTGTAAGGCTGCATGCTGGTGTCCATGTCCACTTTCACGTGAACTCTTACGGCGCCGGCGAAGCGATACGTGATGGGTAAAGCGCCCTGCCAATCTTTCGGGGCTTCAAGACCGTTCATGTTTTCGAGAAGCGGCTTGGCGTCGCGCCACGAGAGCGGAAGTGCCGTAATTTTGGGCAGCGAACGCGCTTCTTCCGGTGCGATGTGCTTTACGCCGGGGACCGAGGCCCAGCCGGGCGTGGTGGGATCGCCGGGAACGATGTAATCGTAAGTGATCGCGCCTCGCTGGATGTGACTCTCCGGGCCCCACGGGCCATCGGAGAAAACTTTTCCTTTCGTGTAGCCATCTTCCGCGGGATCGGAATAAATGAGCAGAGCGGCTGCGCCTTCGCGCTCGGCGGTGAGCGCCTTGAATCCGCGATAGCTGTAGGGATTCGAATAGCGGACGAGAACGATTTTCCCTTTCACGCTGATGCCGTTTTTCCGAAGGAGATCGTAGTCTTCGGGATTGCCGCTGTGCGCGTAGATGACTTCGGCGGTGACGTCGCCCGATGCGGAATAGCCAAAGTAGGAGCCGGAGACGGCGGGATTTTTTGTGTCCGGATCGGCGTCGTAAGCATCTTCGTGCAGAGACGCAGTGAAGTGGACCGGCTCCGTCATTTCAAGCGAGATGCTGCGCGGGCGGGAGTGCAAGACATCGTAGCGGCGAAGCGTGACGTCTTCCCATCCTTGCTTGCGCCATTCGTCCGCGACGAAGTCCGCGAGCTGATTGTTGCGGTCGGAAGCGGCGGGGTGAGGTTCCGCTGTGAAAGTTCGGTGCCATTCGCGAGCCTTGTCGGGAGACGGAATTGATTGAAACGTGGATTCGAGTTGGTGCTCTGCGGCGGCGTGCAGTGGAGAAAAACCTAGAATCGGAGAAGGGGGCGGTTCGGACTGCTTCTGCTGAGCGGAAAGCACGAAAGCAAGAACGAGGAAGGAACAGAAGAAGGCGTAAAGATTGCGAGAACGAAGTGGCATCGCTATTTTGTGCTCCACAAAAAAACGACCGCGCAGACAGCGACGAAAGAGAACGGCCAGACAGCGTATCAGGAGGGAAACACTTTTGCCAAAGCGGATTGGAGCGCGCGAGCGATGCGCGCGCATTCCTCGGACGAGATCGTGAAAGGCGGCGCGAGAAGGATGTGATCCCCGCGTAAGCCGTCAACGCAGCCCTGTGTCGGATACGTGAGCACGCTTTCTTCCAAACAGGCCTGACGAATGTTTTCGGCGATATTTTGCTGTTTTGCGAACGGCTCGCGCTTGGCTTTGTCTTTGACGAATTCGACGCCGAAGAGAAGGCCCAGGCCGCGAATATCGCCGACGTTCGGGTGCGATTGAAGCGAAGAAAGAGCGTCGCGCAGATTTTTTCCTGCGGGAACGACGCGGTCAAAAAGCTTGTGCGCTTCGAGGTAGTCGAGGACGGCGTTGCCTGCCGCGGTACAAAAAGGATGGGCCTGATAAGTGAAGCCGTGCATGAAGGCGCCGGAGCCGCGTTCGAATGCAGCGACGACGCTGGCGGAAACGAGAACCGCGCCGAGGGGCGCGTAACCGCTGGCAACGCCCTTGCCCACGAGAATCATGTCCGGCTCGATGTTCCAGTGCTGCGCAGCAAAAGGCTTTCCGGTGCGGCCCATGCCGGTCATCACTTCGTCCGCGATGAGGAGAATTCCGTTCTTGCGGCAGATTTCCGTGATGCGTGCGGCGTAGCCCTCGGGCGGCACGGCCGCGCCGAGAGTGGCACCGACAACCGGCTCGAAGATGAAGGCTGCGGCCTTACCGGATTCGTGTTCGAGCAGATGGACTTCGAGATCGTCGGCGCACGCGAGTGCGCATTGGGGGAACGTTTTTTCGAACGGGCAGTGATAGCAGAAGCACGGCGCGATGTGGCCCCATTCCGCGAGGACCGGTTCGTAAGGCGCGCGGCGAGCGACGTTTCCGCTGACGGACAACGCTCCAAGAGTGCTGCCGTGATAGCTCTGGCGGCGGGAGAGAACACGGTAACGATCCTTCTGGCCGCTTTCGAGGTGAAACTGGCGCGCGAGTTTTATGGCAGTCTCAGTGGCTTCAGAGCCGCCGGAAGTGAAATAAACGCGGCCGCCGTTTCGGAAATTCGGGGGAGCCAACGCGAGCAAGCGCTCGGCAAGTTTTTCTGCTGGAGCGGTGTGAAATTGCGAGGTGTGTGCGAAGGCAATTTGCGACGATTGCTCGGCCATGGCGCGGCCGATTTCCGGAACACCGTGACCGATGCTGACGACCGCGGCCTGGCCGGAAGCGTCGAGGTATCGGCGGCCGTCGGAAGAGATGATCCAGCAACCCTCCCCGCGAACGGCGATGGGATAGGATTTATTGAAATTGCGGGGGAAAAGCCCGCTGCTCGTCGGCATGAGAGGCCCGGGAAGGGATTGTAGCAGAGTCGCAACTGCGAGCAGCAAGACGCCCGGAGGCGGGCAACTCCCACACAAGCTGCGCGCTAATCCTTCCATGTGAACGGCGAGGCGCGGGCCGGACTATTGGATTCGTAAGAGAAACGTGACATCATTCGTGATTCTGTAAAGCGTGATTCTGCAAGGCATGATTCTGCTACAAACGCTGCGACTCATAGTGATTCACAGGAGAAGAATCGAGATGAAAGGCATCATTCTGCGGTGCGGCTTCATGGGGGCGTTTCTGGTTGGAGCCGGGCTGGCCATTTCCGCACAAGAAGAGGCGAGACATCCCATCACCTTTGACGACATGATCAAGTTGCACCGCATCGCGGAGCCACAGGTGTCGCCAGATGGAAAATGGGTGGCGTACGCGGTGGCGACGCCGGATATGGAAGCCAACCGCAATGCGAGCAACATCTGGATGGTGTCAACGGGCGGCGGCTCCGCGATGCAATTGACGCAGAGCGGGCATGATTCGTCGCCGGTGTGGTCACCGGACGGGAAGACGCTCGGGTTTCTCTCTTCGCGCGGCGGCGAATCGCAAGTGTATTTGCTTTCGATGGAAGGCGGCGAGGCGCACGCGCTGACAAAAATATCGACGGGCACGGACATGATGAAGTGGTCGCCGGACGGAAAGACGATTGCGTTTACTTCTTCCGTGTATCCGGATTGTAGAGACGACGATTGCAACAGCAAGCGCGACGCGGAAAGAGAAAAGAGCAAAGTGAAAGCGCACGTGGCGGAGCATCTTTTGTACCGGCACTGGACGCACTGGAATGACGGGAAGCGCAGCCATTTGTTTGTGATTCCGGCGGATGGAAGCGCCGCGCCGCGGGATCTGACGCCGGGCGCGAACTACGATGTTCCACCGGATGAGCGGAGCGGACCAGGAGATATTAACTTCTCGCCAGACGGAAAAGAAATGTGCTTCACGGCGGTTACGGACAAGATGGAGGCGATCAGCACGAACGGTGATTTGTTTATCGTTCCGGTTGCCGGCGGCGAGGCCAAGCGCATCACCACGCAGCCGGGATTTGACGGAAATCCCGTGTACTCGCCCGACGGAAAATACATCGCGTATCACGCGCAGCTCACGCCGGAATATGAATCGGACCGGTGGCGGGTGATGCTTTACGACCGCGCGGCGGGAAGAATCGAAAATCTTACCGAAACGTTTGACCGCAGCGCGGAGGAACTGGCGTGGTCGCCGGACAGCAAGACGATTTATTTCACGGCGGAGAACGAAACACAGAAGCCGGTGTACGCGATGGCGGCGCGCTTTGGCGCGGAACCGAAAAAACTTATTGCCGATGCCTATAACACGGCGATTTCGTTTAGCGCTGATGGGAAAACGCTAGTTTTCGAGCGGACGAGCCTGGGGCTTCCCGCGGAAGTTTTCGCGGCATCGAGCGACGGCTCCAACGTACGGCAACTGACACATCAGAATGATGCGATTCTTGCGGCGCTGGAGATGAATGCGCCGGAGACATTCTGGTTCGACGGCGCCGAAGGCACGAAAGTGCAGGCGATGCTGATCCGGCCGCCGAAATTTGACGCGACGAAAAAATATCCGCTGCTGGTGCTGCTGCACGGGGGGCCGCAGACGATGTGGTCAAATGCGTGGGGCTACCGGTGGAACGCGCAAGTGTTTTCCGCGGCGGGATACGTGACGCTGATGATCAACCGGCGCGGGTCGACGGGGTATGGGCAGAAATTCACCGATGAGATTACGAACGATTACGGAGGCAAAGCGTACGTCGACGTGATGAACGGAGTGGACTACTCGCTGAAAAAATATCCTTTCATCGATGGGACGCGCATGGCCGCAGCGGGCGGATCTTACGGCGGGTACATGGCGGACTGGATCGCGACACACACGGGGCGGTTCAAGGCAATCGTTAGCCACGCAAGTGTCTACGACGGGACGGCGATGTGGGCGACGGAAGAACTGTGGTTTGAAGAACACGACATGCAGGGCACGCCGTGGACAAATCCTGAAAGCTATAAGAAGTGGTCGCCAGTGACCTACGCGGGCGAGCTGGGAAAATTCAAGACGCCAACGCTGGTGATTGCGGGCGAAAGAGATTACCGCGTGCCGTACACGCAATCGATGGAATTTTTCAGTGCGCTGCAGCGGCAGGGGGTGGCGTCGAAGCTGGTGGTTTTTCCGGACGAGGGGCACTGGGTGCTGAAACCGCAGAACAGCCAGTTTTGGTACAAGACATTTTTGGATTGGCTGGCGACGTACGTGAAATAACAGAATAACCTTGCCACAAAGGGCGCCGAATGCTGCGCCCCCTACAAAGAGATTAGGGAGCGAGCAGGCGCTGAAGAGCGCGGCGAGCGAAGCGGAAGAGATGGTAGAGCAAGAAAATTGAGAGCGCGACGAGTGCGACAACGATGATGGTTGTCGCGAGCGGATGGGCCGTGGCCATCCAGGTGAGCCAAACGGCGAGAACGTCTTCGCCAAAGCTTAATGCCCAATTACTGAGCGGTTCGGGACTGGCGTTAACGGCGGCGCGCGCGCTGGCTTTCGTGCCGTGCGAAGCGAGAGCGACTCCACCGGCGAGCAGCGCGGCGCCCCAGCGCCATTCGGGTGCGGCTGCTCCCGCGGCGGCATAAGCAAGAAGCGCGGCGGCGGGCGGGCGAATGAAGGTGTGGATGGCGTCCCAGGCGGTGTCAAGGTAAGGAATCTTGTCCGCGAAGAATTCGATGAGATAAAGGGCTGTCGCTACGCCCAATACCCAGGGATGAGACAGAACCTGCAATTTCGGCGGCAGATGGAGCACCCCGAAGCGCTGGAGAAGCCCCAGCGTGGCGATGGTGGCATAGAGATTCAACCCGGAGGAAAATCCGGCGCCCAGGGCGAGGCCGAGTGTTTCGATGGGATTCATGCAGGTCCATCATAGCAGGTGGGAAATCGTCCAAACAGGCAGTAACTTCCCCATGTAGTGAGCGGAGTTTCCGTTTGACGTGTTTCTGAGAGCAAGCGATTCTGATTGCAGGGCGGTCATCCATGTTTGGTCTCGGCCATCTCTTTTATCCCTGGGGCTTTCTCCTGCAGGGCCTGGCGATTGTGCACTTCATCAGGCGGCGGCCGGAGAACTATTGGTTTTACGTCATCTTTTTTCTCGGACCGCCGGGCGCTGCCGTGTACATCCTTGCGGAAGTGCTGCCAGACCTGGGACTTCTTCGCGGCGTGTTTCAGGGGTTTGGACGAAGGTCGCGCATTCAGAGGGTAGAGACGGAGATTCTGGACAATCCCTCGGTGGCAAATTACGAAGAATTGGGCGAACTCTACAAAGACCAAGGACAGTATGAGAAATCGCGCGAGGCGTTCAATCATGCGATCACGGGACGAAGCGATTCGATCTACACGTTCTATTCGCGGGCGCAATCGTCACTGGGAATGAATGACCTGGCGGCGGCGATTCCGGACCTGGAGAGGGTGGTTGCAGGCGACCGGAAATTCGATTATTACCGGGCGGCGGGGCTGCTGGCGAATGCGTACGCGCAAACGGGCCAACTGGAACGTGCGGATCAGGTTTTCGCGGAAGTCACACAGATTTCGACGACTCCAGAGACGCTGTACAACTATGCAAGTTTTTTGAAGACGGCGAACCGGCAAGAAGAGGCTAGAGAGTGGTTGCAGAAACTCGTCGCGAAGAAGCGGACGCTGCCGCGGTACATGCAGAGGCGGGAGCGGCCATGGTTCCGCAAAGGTAAGGCGCTGCTGAAGGAACTGGCCAACGCGTAGAAATCGCGGGGCGTCCTCCCGGCACTTCTGGTTAACAATACCCCCCTCTCCCGTACGTTTTTCATACGTGATGAATTCTCAGAAATGGGCGCTGACAAAATTGTTCGGCAGGAATTAGCGAGCTGCGGTGGCGGGGCTTGGAGTTTCGGTGAGAAGGTGCTCGATGGTGGATTGAGTTTCGCGGGCGAGCTGGACGCTGGCTTCGCCGGTGGCAGAGCTGGCGAATCCGGCGTGGATGGTGCGGACGCGGCCGTCGCGGCCGAGAAAAATTGTAGTGGGATAGGCGCCGAAACCGACGAGTTGAGGAAGCCTGTCCGGGACTTCGTCGATGGCGCCAGCGAGCAGGACCGGATACGGAATGGCAAACTCCTTGATGAAAGAGGCGATGCGGGGCTTGTCTTCCAGTGGATCGCCCGCGGCTTCAAAACTTAAACTTACAATTTCCAAGCCGCGGGCGTGATATTTCCGGTACAGATGGACGAGGAAGGGAGCTTCGTCGCGGCAGTTGGGGCACCAGGTACCTCCTATGGTCACAAGAACGACCTTGCCGCGGAATTGTTCGTCGGTGTTTGAGACCGTCTTTCCGTCGAGATCGGGAAATTGAAACTGAAAAGGCTCGCCGGGATTTCTCACGCTGGTGAAACGCGCAGAATCCGGAGGTTCGGGAATGCCTTTGGCGCGCGCTTCCGCAATGCGAGCGGCCAAGTATTTGTTGAGCCGGTTGTAGGTGACATCCAGAGTGCCGTCCGGCTGGAGAGAGGCTTCAAAAAGAACGGGACGCTCTCCGGCGAAGTGGCTGAGGACAAGAGTGTTGCCGCGCCAGCGGCCGGTGAGGGTGCCGGTATCTCCGTCAATGCGCAGAATGGAGCCGGAAACTTCCTGACCGGATTGGCGGAGATAGAGGTTCCAGGAAAGGGCAGAGCGCTGATCTTTCGTGGGGCTCTTGTCCTCGGCAACTAGTTTCATTACCCAACTGCCGGCAATCTGCGGGTGGGAGGCGGATTCGGAGCCGGAAGGGCGAGAACGGCGAGCGTGAAAGCCGTACACTTTGCCATTCTTACGGTTGTAGCGGTAGGAGCCCTGGAATTGTTCTCCATCAAAAGTAGCGGTGAGCGTGGAGTTGAGAAACTCATATTGAAGCTGGAGTTCCTTGTTGACGAAGCGGCCGGAAGTGGAGCCGATTTTCTTATCGCCTTCGAAGAAAAAGCCCTGGACTTGGCCGTTGTTCGAGACAATTTCAAAGCGAAACGGGATTTCGGCTTGTCCGACGAGAACCGAGGCATCCCAGAGGCCGTCGATCGCCGTCTCTGCGGGCAGCGCATGAGGGAAAAACACAGCGACGAAAGTACAAAAGAAAAGCCGCATTGCAAGCATATACGACCGAATGGAACGACTGCGCGGCGGGAAATCAATCATAGCCTGACTTACTCCTGGCCCGGACGGGCGGCAAATCCAGCTTGCCCTTGTCGCTGAAATCGGCATCATCATTCCATCGGCATCAGGCCGTTCGAAAGGAAATTTTGGAGGCGCGAGGCGGAATCGAACCGCCGATAATGGTTTTGCAGACCATTGCCTTACCACTTGGCGACCGCGCCACCGGACTGAAAAGTTGTCAGTTCTCAGTAATCAGCTATCAGTCAAAAAAAATGTGCTGAAGCTTCTGTTCTACAACTGCAAACCCTTGGTGATGAACTCTGCATTTTTCATTCCGAATGGTTTTCAGGTGTCAGTTCTCCGTTGTTAGTCAGAACGAAAAATGCGTGAATGCTTCTTTGCTGTAACTGTTGACTCTGTCTTCCTTGGTGAAAAGTTCTCCTGATTAAAATTTTTACCAAGATGGGGCGCGGCGTGCTGCGCCCCTACAAATATACGCGGCTCGCCATGGTGGCGGGTCTAAACACCCGCCACTACGAAGACAGGCTTACTTGGCGGTGGCGGCCCGCTCGGGTTGACCCGCGCGGGTTTCGTTGACGATGGGGGCGCCGATCAGGTTGCCCCATTCGGTCCACGAGCCGTCGTAGTTGCGGACCTGGTTGAAGCCCAACAGATACTTGAGGACGAACCAAGTATGCGAGCTACGCTCGCCGATGCGGCAGTAGGCGATGATTTCGTCTTTGCCGGTAATGCCCTTGGACTCGTAGAGTTTCTTCAAGTCGTCGAAGGACTTGAAGGTGCCATCTTCGTTAGAAGCCTGAGCCCAGGGGATATTCGCGGCCTGGGGAATATGACCGGCGCGCTGGGCGGTTTCGGTCATGCCTGGAGGGGCGATGATCTTGCCGGTGAACTCATCGACGGAGCGAACGTCGACGAGCTGGCCGGGTTTGCGGCCCTCGAGGATGGCGAAGACTTCTTCCTTGCGAGCGCGAAGGGAATCGTCGGTGCCGGAGACGTGATAGGACGTGGGCGTGACGTTTGCGGGATCCTTGGTGACCGGGCGCTTTTCTTCGAGCCATTTCTTGCGGCCGCCGTTGATGAGGCGGACGTCCCTGTGGCCGTTCAGCTTCAATTGCCAAAGGGCGTAGGCGGCGAACCAGTTGTTGTTGTCGCCATAGAGAAGGATGGCGGTGTCATTGGAAATGCCGGAGGCGCTGAGAAGCTTTTCGAGGGTGGGCTTGTCGATCAGATCGCGGCGGATGTTGTCCTGGAGCTGGGTCTGCCAGTTCCAACCGACAGCGCCGGGGATGTGTCCTTGGTCGTAGGCGGTGGTGTCCACGTCGACTTCGACGAAGCGGAGATTGGGGGAATTGAGGTTGCGAGCGGCCCAATCGGTTGAGACCAGAACTTCGGGATGTTTGTAGTCGGACATTGCTTTCTCCTTTTGCGTTCAACTTGGAAAATCGTTTGTTGCAAAAGCAAAAACCCACCTGCCAGTTCGTTTCTGGCGGTGGGTTGAAGAACTCTCGAGGCTAAATTAGATCCTTAGAAGCCTAGCCTCCCCGCGCCAGAAGACACACGCATACAGCACGTACAACAGATGCAGAGCTGCGCGTTCTTCTGGGGGAAAATCAACATGATAAAAGCATACATCGGAGGCTCGGATTTGGCAATAGTACTTGGTGCAAGGTGGCTGGAGGTTCAAAAACCTGACTGGAGCATTGCATATTGGCGGGATTGCCTGTACGTTATCAGGCGACCGGTAAGTCAAAATGGAAATTCCGGTCCACCCAGCCTAGTGAGACGCCGTGGATCCCCGGCAGGCTCGCAAGCTTAAGAAAGATGGCCCCCGCCTGCCACTTTCTCACTCAAACAATTGCAGGAGAATCGCATGCGAATTTGCCGGTGTATTTTTGTTTTGGTCGCGGCCCTCTCCCTCT
>Ga0209625_1000223_pt1 | contig 14463 bp, 13 predicted proteins | sample JacPin_JW_Ref_M2_FD_187960 | JGI IMG/M metagenome (GOLD analysis project Ga0209625, IMG submission 187960) | Forest soil microbial communities from Algoma, Ontario, Canada - Jack Pine, Ontario site 1_JW_Ref_M2 (SPAdes) (version 2) | ecosystem: Environmental > Terrestrial > Soil > Boreal...
CTCGCCGGCGCGTATCTCATTCCGCCTTTCAAGCGCTACGAAGAAATTCTAGAGATCTTGTAACACGGTCCTGCGGGCCCGCATCTTCGGCTTGCGGAAACGTCAATCCGTCTCTGCAGTCGGGATAACTTCTCTATGCAGCACGCGCCGTAATACCGGCGTCAGAATCAAATAGACCAATCCAACAAAGACGGGCGCGATCATGCCCCACACGACCATCGCGTGCCAAATGGTCGTCCACAGGAGCTTGGTCGCACTCCACGCGCTTTCGCGAAACAAGCTGTAAATCTGCGGCACGGAAATCGGGAAATGCGACGCGTGAAAGAGTTTCTCGCCCAACCGGAAAAACGGCACCAAGAGCACGATCTGCGCCGGATAGACAAAATAATTCACGAGTTGAATGGCAGGCAGATTCAACCGCAGGACAATCGCGGCAATCGCGCACAGGGTCGTGGACCATCCCAGCGCCGGAAAAACACCCAAGGCCGACCCGAGCGCCACGCTCAGAGCGATTTTCTCGGGGGTCACTCCTTGCCGCAGCAGGTCAAGAATCGGCCTGACCAGCCGCCGTTTGAAATATCCTTCCTCCATGACCGGTCCAGTTCAGCTAAGGATTTTGCTTCGCAGGAGCCACCACGCTCGTGTGGTCGTGAATGATCTTCCATCCATCTGGAAAGCGTTGCCACACCAATGTGAACACTCCGCCGACATCATCTTTGTCCCGTTTCAAGTGCCACCGCCCCAGAACGAGCGCTGCGTCCGCCCCCAAAAAGCGAAACTCCAGCTCCGAAAAATCCAGCTGTCCCATCGCGCCCCTGTCGGGATAGTTCTTCTTGTATCGCGCCAGCACGCCATCCCAGCCACGCGTCACCCCACTGCTTCCAGAAAACGTCAGTTCCGGCGAATGCCAATATCCCACCAGGAACACGTCCACATCGCCGCGGTTCCACGCGGCCTGTTGCGCGCTAAGGACGGCGCTGATGGCCTCCCGGTCAGCCTTGCGCTCATCGGCGGGTTTGGGGAGCGCCGATCTCTGCGCGAAGAGGAAGACACTCGTTGCCAGTGCCACTGCCATCCATACGCAAGGACGAATCGTTCGCATGACCGCTCTCCTCTGTAACCCTTTGTAAACCCTTGTGTACAGGGAGGATAGGTGACAGGCTGCCTCCGAGGCAAGCCTTCCCCCATGTCTCCTTCCACGCGTAAGCCAAATCATTCCAATGGTTTACATCCGAGGTCCCAGCCCACTGGTACTTCGGGGCTATTGATAGCTATTTTCCTGACTGTCAGAATCCCTTTAGAGGTTGAGGAATGTTTAGCGCCATGCTACTCGCGATCTCTATCGTCGCCCTGTCTCAGTTCGCCCTTTACTATTGGCGTGCGGTTTTGGCAGGCGTTGCCGCCCAACCCGTTTCTGACCGGGTGCTGCTTGCTGCCCAGGTAGAGAATGGCCGCCTTACGCCTCAGGATTTCCAAACTTTGGCTGGCTTGCATAATTTGACGCCTGATCTCTCTCCAAATCGCAGCGGTTTGGGTTTGGTACGAATCTATTACCGGTCTATCGAAGGCCTCGATGCCTTCCTTGCCAAGAAGATTCCCAGTTTCTCCGCCTGGAGCGAGCGCGAGCGCATCGTGTGCGCCCGCTACGCCGCAGTTCAGGTCGACCGCCGTCTTCAGGCCAATCTCGACCTCGTAGCCTCACTTGGCTCCTGCTGATTCTCTTGCCGCCAAGCCTCTTAATAGTCTCTAGTACGCCCAGCGCAGCAGCACGCCTCCGGTTGTGTACCCCGCGCCCACGGTGACGATCAGCACCAGGTCGCCCTTGTGCAGGCGCCGCTGTTCCACAGCATCGCGTAGCCCCAGCGGAATCGTCGCGGCAGTCGTGTTCCCATACCGATCGATATTCACCATCACCTTGGAATCGTCGACGCCCAGCCGCTCCTGCGTCGCCCGAATGATGCGCAGATTTGCCTGGTGCGGCACCAGCAGTTGCAGGTCGTCCTTTGTAAAACCATTCCTTGCAAGTAGATGCGTCGCCATTTCCGTCATCCGCCGCACTGCGTATTTGAAAACCTGCGACCCTTCCTGGTGGACATAATGCAGACGCTTCTCGACCGTTTCCTGGCTCGAGGGATGGAGCGAACCCCCGCCAGGCATATAGAGAAATGCTCCCCCTGAGCCATCCACATCGTGCTCGAAATCGAGGATCCCTTCGTTCGAACCCGCAGCCTCAATCAGCGCAGCTCCCGCGCCATCTCCGAACAGCACGCACGTCGCGCGATCCTTATAGTCCAGAACGGAAGTCATGGTATCGCTTCCGATTGCCAGCACTTTCTTGTGGGTGCCAGCGCCGACGAACTGCGCGCCCACGGTCAGCGCGTATGCAAAGCCGGAGCACGCGGCGGACAGGTCAAAGCCCCACGCCTTCTTCGCGCCTATGCGTTCCTGCACCAGGCAGGCGGTGGCGGGAAAAAACATGTCCGGGGTAACGCTGGCGAGCACGATCAGGTCAATCTCCGCGGGATCCGTCTTGGTTTGCGCCAGCACCGCCCTTGCGGCTTCCGTCGCCATGTGCGAGGTGGCTGTGCCTTTCTCCACGACGTGGCGTTCCCGGATGCCGGTACGCGTCACGATCCATTCGTCGTTGGTCTCGACGATTTTCTCCAGATCCGCGTTGGTCATCACCTTGGGAGGAACGTACCCGGCTACACCCGTGATTTTTGCCGCGAGGCGGTGAGACATGACTCTCCTTGCTAATTATTTCCCTGACTAAAAGAACCTGAATTTTATGCGATAGCGCCGTGGGGATACAAGGCACAGTCCGGTTCAAATCAGAAACGCAGGAGATAACTCAATTTGACGAAGAGCAGCGCTCAGGGTCCATCTAGGATGTCTTGATATGACCTTACTATACGACGGCGTCGAAACACTTAAGATAGCCTAGCCAGGCAGCTAGGAGGCCGGCGGGAGAATTTCATAGCGCCACGAAAGCGTGGCAGTTTTCCGCAGCATGGCCGCAACGGAGCAGTATTTGTCCTCACTGAGCTGGATGGCGTGCTTTACGGCCGCGTCGTCGAGCTGCCCACGAAGACGATAGAGCATTTCCAGCTTCATCCAGACCGTAGGCGGCTCTGCCGCACGTTCCCCCGAGCAAATCACTTCCAGCGATTCGAGTTTCTGCCGCTTTTTTTCCAGGATGATTACAATGTCGGTGGCGGTGCAGGCCCCTAGCGCCAGCAGCACCAGCTCCATTGGGCCGGGCGCCTTGTTCGAGTCACGGTCGGAATCGACGGTCATCGCGTGTCCGGACGGGCTCGTCGCCACGAATTTCTGTTCGCCAATCCACTTCACCGATCCAGTCTGCATGCGGCCTCCCTGCAGGAAGCATAGCAGGACGTCGAATTTGAAACGAGCCAGGCAGATTCCAATTGGCGTTCGAATCGTTTTTTGGTTTAAATGGCGTGGCCCGGCTTGTACTCTCAATGGCGCGGGGAGGAGAGAACAAATGCAAATCCCAATCTCAAAGGCAAGGCAGGGGCTCGCGACGGCTGTGCTTGGGCTGGCAGCGCTTCTTTGGTCGTCAACCATCGGAGCTGCAGCGAGGCAGGGCGGTACAGCCGCCGAAGGAAAAGATCAACCCTACATGATTGAATACTACTACAAGGCGAAGTGGGGCCATGCGGATGAGTTTTTGGCGCTTTTCAAGAAGAACCATTATCCGGTTCTGAAAAAAGAGATCGAACTGGGCCGCATGCTAAAGGTGAGCATGACCGTTCCGCGCTATCACACCACGGAAGACGGCCGCTGGGATTACCGGGTAACCATCGTCTTCAAGAACGCGGCGATTGCCAACGACAATTTTGATAGCGCCGCCCTGATCAAGCAGCTCTATCCCGATCAGGAGACGTACAAGAAGGAAGAACAACGCCGCTTCGAAATCCTGGAAGGTCACTGGGATCTGCCGATCAAGGATCTGGACTTGGATGCCCGCTAAGGAATCATTCTTGAGCCACCTGTATAGCTTGATCAGCGTGGAGAAATGGTGGCAGTCCCGGAAAAACCAGAGCTCAGGAGTTACGCGGGCCGCTGGTCGCGGCAACTTCAATGATCGGGTTAGGCAGCGCCCGCATGGTGCGGACGAAAAGTTCCACGATGGCTCCGTCAAATTGCGCATTCGCACAGCGCTCTAGCTCGGCGAGCGCGTCTGTCGCACTCCGGGCCTTCTTGTACGTGCGGTCGCTGGTGATCGTATCGTAGGCATCGGCGACCGCGATGATGCGAGCCCCCAGCGGAATTTGTTCCCCGGTCATAGCCTCCGGATAGCCCGAGCCGTCGAAGAATTCGTGGTGATGCAATACCATTTCGCGGATGCCCGCGAGAGGCGTCAGCGGATCGAGGATCTTCGCGCCAAAATTCACGTGCGCTTTCATCGTCTCCCACTCTTCGGGATTGAGCGGCCCGTTCTTGTTCAGAATACTTTCCGGGACACCAACCTTGCCGATGTCGTGGAGCACGGCGCCCAAACGAACCTCTTCGACTTCGGCGTCTTTCATCCCCATCGCTTCCGCGATCAGCGCCGCATACGCGGAGACTTTCTGAGAGTGGCCTTGGGTGTAATGATCCTTGGCGTCGATCGCAAAGGCCAGCGAAGTGACCGTATCCAGCACCGCCTGCGGCAGTGCTTGCACACCCTGCGCCGGGGCCGTAGCGGGCTTGCCGTTATTCGGTTCGGTCGCCGCGAGCGATTCCGTGAATTGCCGCAGGCGCTGGTAGATCTCTTCAAACGCCTCGGGACCCGTCGAGAATAGCCGCTTGAGTGTCACACCGAGATACGCTTCGAGGACGTCACGCTTCCATTTCTTCGCTTCGTTGGGATCGAAGTGATCGGCGGTTGAGACGGCGTTGCCGCCCTGATGTTTCGAAAGATACATCGAAGCGTCGGCAACTTGGATAAGCTCTTGCGGCGACGAGCCGTGGAGTGGATAGCAGGCGATGCCGAAGCTGGCGCTGATGTTTTTCTCGCGCAGCAAGGGATCGGCGGATACCCAGCCGCGCAGCTTGCTGGCCAGTTGCCGCGCATGCTCCATATTGGTTTCCGGCATCAGAATGACGAATTCGTCCCCGCCGTAGCGGGCCACAACGTCGGAGCGCCGGCAATTGGTCTCCAGAATCTGCCCGACGCGCTGGAGAACTAAGTCGCCCTCGAGGTGGCCGTAGAAATCGTTCACAAATTTGAAGCGGTCGAGGTCCATGAGCACCAGCGCAAACGCGCGGCCGGCTCGAGTGGACCGCTTCCATTCGGCGGACAATGCTTCCATAAAAAAGCGATGGGTCTTGACGCCCGTGAGTCCGTCGGTGATGGCCTGTTCCTGCGCCTTTTGGAAAGAAAGCGCGTTGTGCAGCGCGCCGGCGATGAGGTCGGCCAGCGTGCGCAGCAGGAGCACTTCTTCCTCGGAGAAGTCCACCGGTACGGAGGACTCGATGTACAAAATGCCGTGGAGCTGTTCGGCATAAAAAACCGGCAAGGCAATGGCCGCCACGGAATCCGGTAGTAGCGGTTTCATCGCTCCATCGGCCGGAGCGGCGGCGCGGTATGCCGCCATGTGGCCATTGCGCGCGACGTGGCCGATCAGACCTGCGCCAAGAGAAATACGCTGCCCCAGGGTCCCGCGGCGTTTACCAGCTTCGGCTTGGATCACCACTTCCCGTGTCGCGTAGTCCAGCACGCCGATGCCGATGTGGTCGTAGGTCAGGCCGGCTTCGAGCTGCTCGGTGATTTTGGCGAGCATCTCGTCCGGATTGAGCGTGGCGATGGCGTTCCGCGAAATCGTGTTCAACAGCGAGAGGTGCCGCGCCTTGGTGCGCTCTTCGCTGAACAAGCGGGCGTTTTCAATCGCGATACTCGCTTCGCTTGCAAGGACCCGCAGAAGTTCCAGGTGCCCTTCGTCAAACACGTGCTCGTGATCGGAGTACACCGCCATCGCGCCGATGGCGTGATCGTAGGCCACCAGCGGTACCCCGCAGAAGCACCCTTTTGTGCGCAGAGGATCGACGCCCAGTTTTTTCATCTCCCCTACGTAATTGTCGCGAATGAGCACCGGCTGCCGCGTTCGAATGATGTACTCGGTGATGTGGTTCCCGGCAGGACGTGCGCGTTTCGGCATGCGCGCGCCATCCACGATCTCGAGATCGAATTGAATTTCGTCGCGCAGCGCATCCAGTTCCGCGATGTAGAAGTTTTCCACGTCGAAGAGCCGCCGCAGCTCCTCCCACACTTTTCTGGTCAGGTCTTCCTTGTTCAGCGTCGAGCTGAGCGCGCGGCCGATTTCGTTCAACACGTGGAGCTCTTCGGACCGTCGCGAAGTCTGCTGAATCAAGTAGCTGTTTTCAACCGCCATGCCGATCTGATGCCCCAGCGCCAGCAACAGCCGCAGCTCCGCGGCTGTAAAGCGCCGGCTGTCCGGCGTCCCGAGAAGGAGCACGCCGAAGGCTTGCTCCTTGGCCTGAAGGCTTATGGCCACCACGCTGCGAAGCCCGTGCGCCAGCGCCAACTGGCGGAATCGGCGGATGGACTGTTCCTTCTCGAGGGCCGAGAGGGAGTCGTCGCGAAGGTCGCGAAATCCCAGCAGGCCGCCCAAGCGCGCCACCAGGCTGACGAGATAGTCGTCCAGATTTTCGTCCTGAGCGACGCGGCAGAACTCCTCGCTCAAGCCCACGGCAACGACGGAAGTGGGGCCCTGCGGGTCACCGTGGTGCAGAAAGAGCGCGCCGGCCGGCAGCCGCGCAACGCCCAGTACGCGGTCCAGGGCCTGCGACAGCATGCGCTGAATCTCGCCGCCCACAAAGCTGGAGGTGGCCAGATTGAGATTCGAAAGCGCCAGCATATTGCGTTCGATGCGGCGCTTTTCTTCTTCGTAGAGCGCCATGACCATAAGCATGGACACGAACGCGCACGGAGCAGCGGCAACCACACTGATGCCAGCACCCTGGAGTTCCGGTGTTGCGCCCAGGATATGGAGTGCGATCCACAGAACTCCCCAGCCAGCGAAGGAAACGCCCAGCAGTCTGTCGGCGAGCGTTTCCTGCCGGCGGCTTTCCTGCCAGAACACCACCGCGACCGCGATGTACAGCAGAGAACTGGGGATGATCGCGGAAATGGAAAACACGTTGGCGGCATTGGCCGCCGCCCACAATCCGAAGAGGACGCCAACGGCCAGCCCGGGAATTTTCCAGGCCTTACGCTGCGAGTATAGCTGCGCTCCTAGAAAAAAGAGCACGCCGGAGAGCGCGAAAAGCCAATGATTCAACGCACTCTGCAGGGGGTTCGCCGCTGACCATGGAGCGAGAGTCGGCGCCACATAATGGAGCGCGAACACCGCCCACGCCACAGTCCACAGCAGCAGATACGTCTGGCGTTTGATCCTGTGGATGTACGCGAAGAATCCCGCCACCAAAGTGGTAGCGATCAGCAGCGCCAGCGAGATATAACTCTGATGCATCAGGAACACATTCGATTCTCCGCCCGCACTGCGGACGATATTCCGCAAGTGACCAAAGCACAAGAATCTTTCGTGCTCTGCTGTGTACTCATAATCCCACTCCTCGCACGAGAGGACAGTCGTGCGGGGACGCACGAAGGTCGCGCCTGTACACAAAACAAAGTACTTGTGATTATGGATTACGGAAATTTCAGGAAGCAAGCGTACCGGGGTACTGGTAGCCAAAGAGACAGCACCGCGGAGGTTACCGATTCAATACAAAGGGACCTAGGGCGTTTCCTCTTCTTAGCCCACAAACCCGCCAATTGGACCTAAAGAAATGGTTTGGCTACACTGAGAGTTTGAATTCACGCGGAAAGACGCCCTGACAATGAGTGACTCCATCCACAACACGTCTGCCGTGAGGGTGCGATTTGCCCCGTCGCCCACCGGCTATTTGCACGTGGGAGGAGCCCGGACCGCGCTGTTTAACTGGCTGTTCGCACGGCGCCACGGCGGCACGATGATTCTTCGCGTCGAGGACACCGATGCGGAACGCAACAAGCCCGAACTGGTGCGGGGAATTCTGGATGGCTTGCAATGGCTGGGCGTCAATTGGGACGAAGGGCCATTTTACCAATCGCAGAGAACGGAGTTGTATCTCGCGGCGGCGAAAAAATGTTTGGCCAACGGGGCCGCTTTCTTGTGCTACTGTCCCGCGGAAAAATATGCCGGCGGCGATCACGCGGAGCCGGCGCAAGACGAGGAACCGAAGGCTGGCGGTCCGCGGCGCGTTACGCGCTGTTCTTGCCGCGATGGCCGGCCCTCAACGCCCGAGGTGAAGCCGGCCGTCCGCTTCAAAGTTCCTCTTGGTGGAACAACAAAATTCGTCGACGCGGTATTCGGCGAACGCGAGTTTTCGAATGAAGAGATCGAGGACTTTGTCCTGTTGCGCTCCGGAAAAGGCGAGGAAGAATTCGGCCAGTCCATGTATCAGCTGGGCGTCGTCGTCGACGACATCGATATGCGCATCAGCCACGTGATTCGTGGCGCGGATCACCTTTCGAACACTCCGAAACAAGTGCTGTTGTACCAAGCATTGCGCGCGGAACCTCCTGTTTTTGCGCATGTGCCCCTGATTCTCGGCGCGGACAAGTCCCGCCTTTCGAAACGCCACGGGGCGACGGATGTAAACATGTACCGCACCGAAGGTTTTTTGCCGGAAGCGTTCCGCAATTTTCTCGCGCTGCTGGGCTGGTCGCCGGGCGGAGACGAAGAGTTTCTACGGACGAAAGATTTGCTGAAGAAATTTTCGCTCGAGGGCGTGAGCCGCACCAACGCGGTGTTCGACCGGCCGAAGCTCGAGTGGTTCAACACCCAATATCTGCAGAAGCTTCCGATCGAGGAGTTGCTGCCCGAAGTCGAAAATGAATTGAAGCGCAGCGGCTTGTGGAAACCGGAGTGGGCTGCGGGCGCAGCGCCCGGCCCGGACGGCAGAGACCACGCGTGGTTCTCAAAGACCGTCGATTTGCTGCGGCCGCGAATCCGGTTGTTGCCGGATTTTTCTTCGTGGTCGCACGCATTTTTCAGCGATGACTTCACGCGCGACCCCGCGGCGAAGGAAAAATTCTGGAAAGATCCGAAAGTGCCGGAGCTCCTTGCGAAGCTCGCCGATGCGCTCGAAGCGCTTCCGGAGTGGAATCACGACGCGTGCGACCACGCCTCCCGTGCGGTGGCCGAAGCCGGCGGCGTGAAAGCCGGCTTGCTGATCAATGCGACACGCGTGGCGATCGTCGGCCAGGCCGTGGCGCCTCCGCTCTTCGATACCATGGTGGTTCTCGGCCAGCAGCGTGTCGTCCGCCGATTGCGCGATGCGGTGGCCGGTTTCGGTAAAGCCTAGAGCAAGCCTCCCTTCAAAAATCTCGAAGTCTGCCGCCCTTGTCGAAGGTCAATTTTGGGAATGGACATGGCCGCTTATTGTTTTCCAAAAATTTCCCCGTGAGCGGGTTTGGCGGCGGACGCCGAGGCAGCGACGTTGAGCGTTGCGTCGAGAGTGATTGTGACCGGGGGGAGACAAAGTTCGCTGCTACAAGCCTGGTAGCGGAGCTTGAGAGGAATGTGCTGTTCGCCGAGAGGGGCGTTTTCGAGCGCGGTGACAGGGATGCGAAGAATCACGTTGCCCTGGTAGACGTTCAGCGGAGTTTTGGAAAAGGTGAATTTTTCCAGTTTGCCCTTGGGATAGGAGACTTCGCCGCTGTTGAAGCCGGCGGGAAGCGCCGCTTTGAGATCGGTGGCGATGAGATAGTCTTCTGATTTTTCGCGGGCGTTGACGTGGAAGCCCGGGCGAATCTTCATGACCACGGCAATTTGGAAAGAACTGCCGCGGCCGGCGGGATCGAGCGAGACGTAGGTTTCGGGTTTAACGACGTCGCGGCCGGAAGGAACTTGGGAGGATGCCGTGGGTGACAGGGCCATAGGCAGAGCAAGGACGGCGATGAAGAAAAATGCCTTGGCAGATTTCACAGAGTCACCTGGGCGCCGAGTTGCTGGGAGATGACGCGGCTCATGACAGCGCGGAGGTCTTCCCCAGTTTTTTCGTGCACGAAGGCCTTGCGCGATTCGTTCCAGCCGAGCTTGAAACTGGTGGAAAGCGCGGAGACCCAGATTTCCCGGACCGGCGCATTGGGCGAAATTACGAACTTGGCCTCCTCGGGTTCCTCGAAGATAACCTCGAGTTTTCCGGATTCGCCTTCGACGTCGAAACCATGCTCATCGCCCGCGGTGAGCATGCGGCGCTTGAGCTCCTCGAACGCGGAGTCGGCTTTTCGTTGAAAGTCTTTTTCGTCGAGCATGCATTTAGCGTACATGAAGAGAGTGAGCAGTGGGTAGTAAGTAGTGGGTAGTGAGTAGTGGGCAGTATGGAACCAAAACCAAAGGGTGCAGGGCGCGGCCCAATCTCGCACTCTGACATTATGTTTGGACAGACCTTAGATTTTTCGTTCCATAGACGAGAGCGAGGAGGGCGACGCAGATCCACAGGGCGGCGGCGTAGACGGCATACCAAAAGACTTCCTGTGCGGCAGAGACATGAGGCGGGCTGAAGATGACGAGCGAGCCGGTCGAGCTGACGTGCATGAGCTGACAGAGGAGCACGCTTGTTGTGTTGGAGTAGAGCCAAGCGATGAGCACACGCATGGCGGTCATGGCGGCAGTGAACGAAAGGAAAAAGGGCAACCAATAAGCGCCGTGTGGAGTGGCGGTGCCCAGGTAATCGATGACGGGCATATGCCAGACGCCCCAGAAGATGCCGAGCAAGACCGCAGCACCAAGAGCGGGTAGCTTCTGCCGCATCTTGTGAAAGGCGAAGCCCATCCAGCCGATCTCTTCGAAGAAGCCGGCGGGGATACCGAAGGCAAGTCCCACCAGAAAACGGTTGGGCGTATAGATCGGGGAGACGAAGGATTTGAGACAAAGAAGGACGGTGAGAACCAAGAGAGGTGGAATTAAGAGGGCGGCATACCAGCGCAGGGGAAAGCGAACGAGATGCATCCGAGAAAACAGGTCTCGCAGGCCGGTCGGGCCATCGAGGAGCCGGGTCAAAACGATGCCGACAACGCTCGGGCCGAGAAGCATGGCAGGGAACATGAGGATCCCGGTCAACTTCGGAAGGGGCCCGGTGCGGAGAAGGTGTGGCACGGCTACGAGAAGAGCGCCGATCCAGGAGACGGCGAACGTCAACGCAAAATAGCTGGCGACTGGCTGGCGGTGAAGGAAGGATTCGCGCTGCATGGCACTCGTTTGTTGCTTCATGCGAGGCGGATGGGGAGCTTCGTTGTTCACGGTGACTTTGCACAGAGTTTGCGTTTTAGGCGTCTTTGATTTCGCGGAGATGACCGCTGGTGACGTCGTAGACGAAGCCGCGGACGGCGACGGTCGCAGGAATCCAGGGATGGGTGCGGAGCTTCTGCAATTGGTGGCGGACATTTTCTTCGATGTTTTGGAAGGCGTAGAAGAAGGCGGGAGCAACAGCGGCGGTTCCTGTGCGATTCTGGATTCTGGTGCGCAGGTCCTGTTCGGTGGTGAGCATCAATCCGCAATCGGTGTGATTGATGACCATGATTTCCTCGGTGCCCAGCAGATAGTGCGATACGACCAGGGAGCGCAGAGTGTCTTCCGTCACGATGCCGCCCGCGTTGCGGATGATGTGCGCGTCTCCCGTTTTCAGGCCCAGAGTGCGAATCGAAAGGCGGGTATCCATACAGGTCAGGACCGCGAGCTTGCGCTCGGGGCGCGGGGTGAGTTGGCGCAATTCATGAGTGCGCGAGTAAATTTCGTTGGCAGCGAGGACTTCGTCGATGACGCTCATGGCCACGACAGTCTAGCAAAACTAAAGAGAGCGAGTAGTGGGTAGTGAGTAGTGGCAGTGAGGAAAAGAACGAGAAGGCCTCAGACTTAGCGTTCTAGTCTCTTTCGAAGGGCGGCGAGCATGCGGCCGATTTCTTCGACCAAGCTCACGGGCTTGGCTAGCTCTGGAGCGCTGAAAAAGCCAAGGCGCTTTCCGATGAGAAGATGGGTCTCAAGCTCTTTGAGAGAGCCGTTCGCGACATCTTGCGAGTTGCCGTCCACTCTCTTAGAGCTGAGATTCGATGGCCTTAGTTAGTTCTTCGTAGCTGATAAGACCTTGAACTTTTTTCACGATTTTCCCGTCGCGGGAGATGAGGAAACTGGTGGGATAGCCGAGAAGGCCGCCAAACTTGTCGGCGACGTCGTCGCTGCCGATGACGATGGGATAATTCATGGGGAATTTCTGGCCGTTGACGTTGAAGCGCTCCTTGGCAAGGAAGGGAGTGACGGCGCTCTTGCCTTCTTCGTCCATGGAGATGCCGAGAACGGTGAAGCCTTTCGCTTCGTACTTCTGCTGCATCTCGATGAGCCAAGGAATTTCGACGTAGCACGGATCGCACCAGGTGGCCCAGAAATTGACGAGAACGACTTTGCCCTTGTACTGGGTGAGCGTGGCGTCTTTGCCGTCCAGATCTTTGAAGGTGACTTCGGGGGCGGGCTGGCCGATGAACTTGTCGTTGGCTTGCTCGGTGCTCTTCTCCGGGCCTGTCGCTTTGACGCGCGTGGCCTTATCGGCGTAGTAGGTGCCGATGATGAGCGCGATGACCGTGGCCACCGCCAAGATAGTTTTGCTGCCTTGCATGGACGTAATTTTCTCCCAACGCCTTATAACGGCGAGCACGACGCCAACCACAACAGCCATACCCGCCAACAGCCAAAACGCCGTTCCGCTTCTTCCGCTAGTGAGAACATGTTCGAGCCACAAGACAACGACGTTCAAGAAACTCAGCTTTGCGGTGAGCCAGGTTAGCTTGTTAACGAAAACCAGGCCGCCGATGAAAAGCAAAAGAGCACCGCTGAAGAGTTCGACGGCGTGCAGATATTTTCTAAAGTTCTTATAGAACGTCATGAATTTGCCGATGCCCAGAGCCGTGAGAAGAAACGGGATGGCGAGGCCGGCGGAGTAGACCGCGAGGAGGAGAACGCCGCGCTGAATTTTGTCGCTCGCGGCGGCGATCGTGAGCACGGTCGTGAGGATGGGCCCAATGCAGGGAGTCCAGCCGAAGGCGAAGGCGAAGCCAAGCAAGAAGCCGCTCCACGCGGTGGGCTGGGCGGCAGAACTGCGGAGATGGACGTCGCGGTTGAGCCAGCGGGACAAGGCGGGACCGAAAAGGCCGATGATGGAAAGCGAGAAAAAGTGCAGCGCACCGAAGCCGGCGAATAGAGGAGCATGGCGAAGCAAAGAAACGATACCCAGGGCGACGAGGATGACCCCGAAAATAATGCCTGCACGGGGATTGAGTTTGATGAGCAGGCCGAGGAGATGCAGACCGAAAAGAAGGATGAGCGCACCGGCGATCGGCGTGAGTGCATTGCGATTCTGTTTGAGGAAAACGCCGACGGCGCTGGCAGATGCTCCAAAAGAGATGAAGACGACGGAAAAGCCGGCGATGAAGGAGAGCGAGGAGCCCAACAAGCTGGAACTCGGGACTTCCCCCTTGCGCAGCTGCTCCATGCCGACGCCGGAGAGCATGGAGATGTAGCCGGGAACAAGCGGCAGAACACAGGGCGAGAGAAACGAAACGAGCCCGGCGAGAAAAGCTCCTGCTAGAGAGACATCGGTCATCCTGATTCAATCCTCGGTGGCGACCTGTGGGTGCGACGAACCAGCGCACCTCATTAGACCGCAAAACTGATCTTCTTATTCTCCCACAAAACTCGCCCGCGCTCGTGCTTACGATGAAGCCCCTTCAAGCACTGCCGAAATCGCGAAGGAATAGGTGTGCGAGCGGCAAAAACGAAGCCAACTGATTAGACGCAGCAAAGGGTGCGAAGGGCGCGAGGAAGGGAAAGGGCGACAGATGAAGGATTTGGCTGGCGCGGGATGGCGGCGAGTGTTTCGAGGTGCGCTCTAACACATTGATTAAAAATAGGTTAGGTCCGAGCGGATTGGCAGACGCGTTGCCTTAGCTCAAGTGAGCGCCCGGAGGGCGCGCGGCAGGTGAGCATGCGATGGACGCCGAACAAAGTGACGCTGCTGCGAGTCGTCGTGGGGTTCGCGGCGGTGTGCCTGTTCGGCCGCGGAGCGTGGGCGAACCTTACGGCCGTGGGACTGACCGTGGCGGCGATCGCGCTGGATGCGTTGGACGGTCATCTCGCCCGCAAGAAGAAAATGGCCACACCGGTGGGCGCGCAGTTGGACATTCTGGGCGACCGAATGATCGAGAACGTGTACTTCACCTATTTCGCCGTGGTGGGGATGGTGTCGCTGTGGCTGCCGGTTTTGTTTTTTGCGCGCGGGGCGGCGACGGATTTCTTGCGCGGGTTGGCGATGAAGGCGGGACATTCCGGTTGGGGCGCGAACGCAATGCTGCGGACGTGGTGGGGGCAGGCGCTGGTGGCGTCGCGCTGGAGCCGGGGG
>Ga0209625_1000224_pt1 | contig 14459 bp, 13 predicted proteins | sample JacPin_JW_Ref_M2_FD_187960 | JGI IMG/M metagenome (GOLD analysis project Ga0209625, IMG submission 187960) | Forest soil microbial communities from Algoma, Ontario, Canada - Jack Pine, Ontario site 1_JW_Ref_M2 (SPAdes) (version 2) | ecosystem: Environmental > Terrestrial > Soil > Boreal...
CTTTTCGGTTTCAAGTTCGACCGCAGGCATCTTGCAGCGTGGGCACTGGACGCCTTCGGGCCAGCGCAAGCGAGTGAGCATCTCCCGGCACTTCTCATCGGTCGGGAACAGCGTATGTACGTCAATTAGGTTCATCGGAGACCTCGCATGGAGAAGGCTAGAAAGCGAATGCTGAAAGAGGTGCCAACGAGGAAACTACTGGCATCCATCAAGAAAGACTTGCGGCAGGCGATTAGGGCGTCTGCTACACCATCCAAACCCAAGAGAAAGTGAGACTTGCGATTCATCATGACTAATTGTCCCAAAGAGCCTAGCTTTTGTCAAGTATATAATCATGAGAAATCCTTTCAAACGACTGAAAATAAGCAATTTGCTATTCTCTAATCGGCGGTAAAATCGCGGTCCTAAGGATTCGCACCGAATGCAGATTTCGCGTCCGCTCAGAATCGCGAAACGATGAAAAGCCCGCCGCAAATCGCCACCAAATCCTCAGCGCAAGCAATCACGAAGTCGGGAACTTTCAGCGCGCGCACAAGCCCAGTGCGAGCCTGATAGCCGCCGAAAGCTCCAGCGACGGCGCCCACAATTCCCAGAATCGCGCCCAGCACTAACGAACTCGCACCCACTGCGACGCAAGCGCCCGCAAGTCCGCCCATAAGTATGCGCGCAATCAGCCCTGGCCCTTTTGTGCGCGGCGGCGTAGAAGGAAGCTGATCCGTAATCAGTTCGACGATCGCGAGCAGCACGAAAAGGATCAGGGACCACTTCGCGCCCATCCACGCGAGATGCGTCCCCGTCAGGTTGAGCCAGCCTTTGTGCGCGGCGTATGCGACGACCGCCGGTGCCGTCAGCGAACGCAGGCCCGCGATCACGCCGATAAGAAACGCCAGTAGCATGACTTCGGATGAGCTCATTCGCAGGCTCCTTGAATTGCCAATCGAGGACGCCCTTTTGTACCTGAAAGCAGTAGCGGCGTAAACAAGCGAATGAAAGACGGAGCTGGGCACTCGCTTCATACTTCGCCCGTCATCGCGACTATTCTGCCGCTGCATGTTGTCCGAAGAAAACCACTCGCCTATACTCGGCTTCTAACCGAACCGAGGAGAATCGCGGGTGCGAAATCAGGAGGCGGCGCGATACGCGCGTTGGGCGGCTGTTACGGCGGCTGCGATCGCGCTCGTTGTTGCCGGTGTGTATTCGAAACGCGCGATTCAAGCGACGCGCTCGCGGCACTCAGCGCCAGCCTCGGTGCCCGCCACCGTTCAGCAGCAGTCCGCAGAATTCAAATTCACAAAGATGGAGCAGGACCGCGCCATCTTCACGATTCGCGCTTCCACCGCGACGCGGTTCAAGGAGGAAGATCGCAGCTTGCTCGAAGACGTCTGGATTACGATCTACGGGCGCGCAGGCGACCGCAACGACAACATCCACACGCGCGAGTGCAGCTACGAGCCGAAATCTGGCGACGTCCACTGCGCGGGTAACGTTGAGATCGATATTCAAGGTGCGAATCCCTCCTCCGGAAAACCGGCGGACAAGCAGCTTCAGGTGACGACAAGCAATCTCTCATTCAATCGGGACACGGGCGAGGCTTCGACTCCGGAAAAGGTCGAGTTCCAGTCGCCACAAGGGCATGGGACAGCGACAGGGGTGTCCTACAGCTCGCAGACCGCCGTGGTGCGCCTGGAACATAGCGTTGCGATTGAAATGATTCCTGCGAACGGGAATGCCGATAAATCTGGTGGACGATCGAGCGATGGAAGAAGCGATCTAATGACTGGAGTCCCTGTGACGGCCACGGGCAGCAGCCTGGAGCTGCGCCGCAACGAGAGGCGCGTGGTGCTCAACGGGCCGGCGGTGATGAAGCAGGGGACGCGCGAGCTTTCCGCGGAAAAGATATCGATGGAGCTCGATTCCACGATGCACGCGCAACACCTGATCGCCGAGGGACATCCTGTGGTGAAATCGACCGAGAACGGTGTCATGAATGTCGCTGCCGAAAAATTCGAGGGATTTCTGAGCCCGGCGGGATGGATGCAACGGATTGTTGCAACTGGCAACGTGAGCGGAAGCCACGCCGCTAAAACCGGAACCGATCATTTCACGGCAGCGCGGGTCGAAATCGCAATGCAGCCGGAACGAAATCTAGTCCGGGAAATGACGGTGAGCGGGGGTGTGACGCTGGATTCGCGCCAGGAGGGAACATCGCGTTCGCTGAAAACGGACGCGCTACTGGTGAAATTTGGCGCGGGCAGCCAACCGGATCAGCAAAAAATCCAAAGCGCAGAGACGCTCGCTCCGTCTACGATCGAGACAAAAACTCCGGAGGAAGCAACGCAGCTGCGGGCGAAAAAGTTTGTCACACAATTTGGGCCAAGCGGGCGGCTCGAGAGACTGCTGGGGCATTCGGCCGTTGAGGTGCGGCGCGAAATCGGCAAGGGTGCGCCGCAGGTAAGTTCATCGGCGGAACTTGTAGCCACATTCGGCGCCAACGGCGAGTGGAACACGCTCGATCAGAGTGGCAACGTTCGCTTCCGGCAGGCGGACAAGCGCGCCAGTGCGGAGCGGGCAAACATCGTTCGAACAACGGATTTGATCGCGCTCGAAGGCTCGCCGGTCGTCTCCGACGCGACAAGCCGCACGTCGGCGGGCAGCGTGACGATCAATCAGAAATCAGGCGCGATCAGCGCGACAGGTAATGTGGTGTCCACATACCTCGCTGCAGGACAGCCCGGCGCGATGAGTCTCGGGCCAGGACCGGCGCATATTTCCGCTGACGCACTTTCGGGTTCGACGACTTCGGGCCATGTGATCTACACGGGTCGAGCGAAGCTATGGCAGGGCGACTCGGTGCTGGATGCGAACCAGATCGAGGTGTGGCGCGAAAACAAGAAACTCCAGGCGACCGGCAACGTTGTTGCCGTGTTTCCACAGACCGCTTCGAGCCCCATCGGTGGGGAATTCGGGCTTCCAAGCACCAAGCCAGCCGGGAAGTCGATAACGGCCACTGCGGGATCAGGATCGAATTACGCGGCGGCTAAAGCGGTTCCGACAGTTTGGGTGATCCACGCGCCTTCACTCACCTACTGGGACGACCAGTCAAAGGCGCATCTCGAGGGTGGTGTGACGGCTACTTCCCAGCAGGGGGAACTAACCTCGAGAATCCTGGATGCGTATCTCGGTCCGGCCCCAGGCGCGAAGGCTCAGGCCAATTCTCCGCCGATCGGAGCAGCAACCGGCTCGGGAAGCCGTCAACTGACACGGATCGTCGCGCTGGGCGCGGTCGTCGTGCGGCAGGGTGATCGCCGGGGCACCTCGCAGGAGGCGGTTTACACCGCGGCGGACCAAAAATTCGTTCTCTCGGGCGGAAAGCCCACAATTATCGATGCAAATAGCGACACAACCACGGGCGATTCGTTGACCTTCTTTGTTGCGAATGATACGATTTTGATTGATTCCCAAGAAGGTTTGCGTACTTTGACCAAGCACCGGGTTGAGAAATGAACCGGCATGTTGAGACTCCAAGCCGCCGATCTGAGCAAGGCCTACCGAGGGCGTAAGGTCGTTGATGAAGTTAGCTTGGATATTCATCAGGGCGAAGTAGTTGGGCTGCTGGGACCAAACGGGGCAGGAAAGACCACGACGTTTTACATCCTCGTCGGTCTGGCGCGTCCCGATTACGGGCGTGTGCTTCTGGACGGCGAAGACATTACTGACCTTCCGATGTACCTGCGGGCCCGCAGTGGTATCAGCTACCTGCCTCAAGAGCCTTCCGTTTTCCGGAAATTGACCGTCGAAGCGAACCTGATGGCGGTGCTCGAGACATTGCCGCTCACGACTCAGCAGCGGCGCGACCGGGTGGAGGAGCTTCTAGCGCAGATGGGGCTGGAAGGCGTGCGCGACAGCAAGGCGTACGTGTTGTCCGGTGGTGAGCGGAGGAGATTGGAGATAGCGCGTTCGCTGGTGCTTTCGCCGTCGTTCGTGCTGCTGGATGAGCCTTTTTCGGGCATCGACCCGTTAACGGTGGTGGATATTCAGAAAATCATCGCGGATCTCAGCGCGGCGGGAATCGGAGTGCTGGTCACCGATCACAACGTACGCGAGACGCTTGCGGTGACGAACCGCGCATATATTATCAGTGATGGCAAAATCTTATTTGCGGGTACGCCGGCCGAGCTTTCAACAAATGCCGACGTTCGCCGCATCTATCTAGGGGAGAGTTTTCGGCTGAATTGAAATTATGAACTGGCTCCAGCCAAAACTGAGCTTGCGCGTCGCGCAGAAGCAGATTCTGACGCCGGGCCTCGTGCAGATGGTGAGCGTACTGGCGCTGAACCGTCTCGAACTGCGGGAGATGATCAATCAGGAGATCATGGCGAATCCCGTGCTCGAGGAAGCCGCCGAAGAAACTCCTACCCAGGACAGCTACACCGACGAAGCGTTTCTGAAAAAGGAAGTCGAAAAACTCCCCGAAACTCCCGCCGCCAATCCCTTCGACGAATTCGATTTTGGCTCGTTTTTCAACCAGTACCTGGACACGGGCGCGGAACGGACGGCCAGCAGCGAGCGCGAAGAATCGGAAAAGCCGTCGTTCGATAAATTCCTTTCGTCCGCGCAGAGCCTTGCGGACCATCTGAGCTGGCAATTGAGTGTTGCCATCTGCACTGAAGTGGTTCGCAAAATCGCGGAATCCATCATCGGGAATCTAGATGAGAACGGCTACCTGACGGCCACGCTCGACGAGATTGCCGAGTCGGCAAATTATTCGATGGAAGACGTGGAGGAAGCGCTGGCGATGGTGCAGGAATTCGACCCGCCGGGAGTGGGCGCGCGCGATCTGCAGGAATGCCTGATGCTGCAGCTGAAAGTGCTCGATCCGCAAAATACTCTGGCGCAGCAGATCATCGCGGAACACCTGAAGTTGCTGCAAAACAACCAGCTGAAGGAAGTGGCGCGGGCGCTGAATCGTCCGGTAGAACTCGTGAAGCGCGCTGTGGACGTGATCAAGCGGCTCGATCCGAAGCCGGGCCTGCGCTACAACAAGATGGAGCCGCGGCTGGTCGAGCCGGATGTGCAGTTCCGCAAAGTCGACGGCGAATGGCAGGTGTTCATGAACGATGACGACCTGCCGCAATTGCGCCTGAACCCCACCTACCGGCGCCTTTTGGCGCGCGACGCGGCTGACCGCGACGTTCGCAACTATGTGAAGGAGCGGTTCACGGCGGCGATTCAGCTGATGAAAAATATCGAGCAGCGCAAGCACACGATTTTACGCGTTTGCCAGTCGATCCTCCGCCGGCAGGGCGATTTCCTCGATTACGGCGCCGATCACTTGAGACCGATGATGATCAAGGAAGTGGCGGAGGAAGTCGGAGTCCATCCTTCCACGGTAAGCAGAGCAGTGGCCAATAAGTACGTCCACACGCCGCAAGGGGTGATCGAGCTGCGCTATTTCTTCTCCGAATCTGTGAACGGGCCGCAGGGCAGCGAAATGTCGCTGCTTTCGTTGAAACGGCGCGTGAAGAAGATGATTGAAGAGGAAGATGCGACGCAGCCGCTCACGGATGAACAGATCACGAAAAAGTTGAGCGATGAAGGAATCCACGTTACACGCCGCACCGTCGCCAAATATCGCGAAGATTTGCGTATTCCGAGCACCCATCGGCGCCGGGTTAAGAGCTAGGCGCGCTCGCCGCCGTGAAGCGCACCCGCCATAGAGCAAACCACACTTCTAAATTAAGAGATTCCAGGCAACTCGTAATTCTCACCGGTCTCTCCGGCTCGGGCAAAGGGTCGGTCTTGAATACATTCGAAGACCTGGGCTATTACTGCGTCGACAATCTGCCGGTTGCCCTGATTCCGATGTTTAGCGAGATTTATGGAAACGGCGCGGGCGAAATCGAGCGCGCCGCGCTTCTCGTGGATGCGCGCGAAGGCGGGCAGATCGAAAATCTTCCCGGAATCTATCGAGCGCTCACCGTCGATCATCCGGCGACACTGGTTTTTGTCGAAGCGAGCGACGAAGTCCTGATGCGCCGATTTAGTGAGACGCGCCGGCCACACCCGATGGGGGAAGGCCTGTCCGTGGCGGAAGGCATTCGGGCCGAACGACGGAGGATGGCGCCGATTCGCCGCCTCGCGGATATCGTAATCGATACGTCGAAATTCAACGTGCACGAGCTGCGACAGTACGTGATGCGGAGCTTCCAAAAAACCGCTCCGCGGCCGTTGCTGATTTCTGTGGTGAGCTTTGGATTCCGTTATGGAATTCCGCCGGATGCGGACCTTGTTTTCGACGTACGGTTCCTGCCCAATCCGCATTTCGTGCCGCGATTGCGGCCGTTCAGCGGGAAAAATCCGAAGGTGGCGCGTTACATTCGCTCGTTTCCGCAGACGGGCCAGTTCCTCCGCCGCATTGAAAACTTGCTGGCGTATTTAATTCCTCACTACATCGGTGAGGGGAAGAGCTATTTAACTGTTGCGTTGGGATGCACCGGAGGCCGGCACCGGTCTGTGATGCTCGCAGAGGTGATTCGCCGAAGTCTGAAGCGGCGAGGCTACGCGACGAAGGTGGTACACCGGGATTTGGAGAAATCCGGTGCCTAATCCGGTCGTGCTTTGCCGAGGCTCCGCGACACGGTACTATCTCGGCAGACAACGACTTCAGGCGGGGGTTCGGATCAGCACGGACGTTTTTGCATAAACTCAGTGTTTGAATAATTTCAAGGGATTCTGCGACCAGACGATGGACGGACTTCCGCGCTTGAAACATCAAAGCGAACTTCGACGGCTGCTCCGTTATCTACGGCCGTACACGCCGCTCCTCGCCGGCGGTGTTTTCCTGATGATGGCGATGGGCGCGATCGAATTCCTTACTGCATTTGCGATTCGGCCCGCGCTCGACGTCGTTCTGAATCCGCAATCGACCGCCCAGAAGCTGACGCTCTTTCAAATTCCCTGGAGTGGACATACGGTTTATTTGAATTCCTTCGTGCCTGATCGCATTCGTCATGTGTGGAGTGTTTTTGCCTTGGCGCTAGTCTCGCTATTTCTTGTAAAGGGGCTGGCGGAATTCTTCGGCGGCAGTTTGATCGAGTACGTCGGTTTGTCGTCGATCACGGATTTGCGCAATCAGGTGTATGCAAAATTGGTGCAGCAGCCGGTGGGATTCTTTCACCATAATCCCGTCGGCAGGGTCATGTCCGCAGTCATTAGCGACGTGGAACAATTGCGCGCCGTTTTCTCGGATTATCTGGTGGATTTTTTCCGCCAAGTCTTTTCATTGATCGCTTTTATTTGCGTTTTACTCGTAGTGGATTGGCGAATGGCGATCGGGGCCGCCGTGCTGATTCCACTTGTTCTCTATCCGGTGGCAAGATTTGGACGAAGGATTCGCCATTCCTCGCAGCAGAGCCGGTCGCGGCTCGCGGACTTAAGCCAGATCCTCCAAGAAACGATCAGCGGAAACCGGGTGGTGAAAGCATTCGGGATGGAAGGATTTGAGATCCGCAAGTTCCGTGAGGCCTCCCGAAAATTGCTGCGGGAAAATATGCGCTGGGTGCGCGCGTTTCTGATGACTTCGCCGCTCATGGACGTGCTCGGAGCGGTTGTACTCTGCATGATCCTGCTGTATGCGCGCGATGAGATCAAGATTGGGCGGCTGACGATTGGTTTGTTTGGGGCCTTCACATTTGCGCTCTTCAAAGCCTATGAGCCCATCAAGCATCTCGGGAATATTTATCAGCTCTATCAGCAGGCGCTCGGCGCTTCCACGCAGGTGTTTTCGTTCCTCGACTTGCGCGAAGAGACGATGGAAGCGCCCGGCGCGAAAATCCTGCCGCAGTTTTCGAGCCGGATCGAATTCGACGACGTCGGCTTCGGATACGATGATGGACCGCTGATTTTGAAAGCTATCAATTTGAGAGTTCCGGCCGGCGCCGTAGTGGCAATCGTCGGCTCGAGCGGAGCGGGGAAAACGACCCTCGTAAATCTGCTGCCGCGCTTTTACACCGCGAATTCCGGCTCGGTTCGGATCGACGGTAACGATTTGCGCGGCGTGACACTTCGTTCGCTGCGCGAACAGATGGCGATCGTGACGCAGGAAACGATTTTGTTCAACGATACGATTTGGAACAATCTTTGCTACGGCCGTCCGAATATGCCCGAGAAACGGGTGTATGCTGCGGCACAAGCGGCGTTGGCACACGACTTCATTATGGAGATGCCCCAGCGTTATCAAACGCTGATCGGCGACCGGGGGCAGCGACTTTCGGGCGGGCAGCGGCAGCGGCTCGCGATTGCGCGCGCGCTGCTAAAGGATGCGCCCATCCTGATTCTCGATGAGGCTACCTCGGAACTTGATTCCGAGTCGGAGATGCTCGTGCAGAGGGCATTGAACAATTTGATAGCAGGGCGGACCGTGTTCGTCATCGCGCACCGGCTTTCTACGATTCGCCGCGCTGACATGATCGCGGTTCTTGAAGGCGGCACGATTCGCGAATGCGGCACGCACGACGAGCTGCTCGCGCGCGGCGGCGGATTGTATGCGCGGCTCTATGAAATGCAATTTCGCGACGCGGAGCCGGCCGCTCGATCGGCGGGACTCGTATGACCAGTTCAGGCGCGAGCTCAAAGACGGTTGCGGCAGGAGCCTCGAAGCCCCGGTTGGCACGCGCGAATGGCCTTAAGTCAATGACGGGCTATGCGCAGACCCGCATCATTGAGAACGGCTGGAGCCTGCGCGTTTCAGTGCGCAGCGTGAATCATCGTTTCCTCGATCTGCATTTGCGAGTGCCGGAAGGATTCGAGCCCGTCGAGCCGCGAATTCGGCAGATTGTGCGCGAGCGAGTGCGGCGAGGTCATCTGGATGTTACGCTGCACTACGAATTGGCGGGGCCGGCCGCGGTGGGAGTGAATCGCGAAATCGCCGCGGCGTACCTGGAGGCCGTGAACCAGTTGCGAAGCGATTTCAAGATCGAGCCGCAGCCCGATTTGGCTGCAATCCTACGTCTGCCGGGAGTGATTGGTCCGCCTGCGGCTTCGCTCGAAGATAAGCTTGCGGAACTTGAGGCAGCGGTGGCGAAGTGCCTGGTGGAATCGCTCGATAAGCTCGATCGCATGCGCGCCGACGAAGCAAGCGCTCTGCGCGAAGAGATGTCGGAGCGGCTGCGTATGATCGCCGATCTTGCTACGAAAGCCGAAGCAATGGCGGAACGCGCGCACGCCACGTTCGCCAAGCGGCTCGAGTCTCGCTTGAAGGAATTGCTCGGCGAAGCGCAACTCGATCCAGCGCGGCTAGCGCAGGAGGCTGCGATTGCGGCTGAACGGAGTGATGTGAGCGAAGAGATCACGCGTCTCCGCAGCCACGTCCAACAATTCGAAGCGCTGCTCGCCGGCGCGGGCGATATCGGCAAGAAGCTTGATTTTCTCTTGCAGGAAATGCAGCGCGAAGCGAACACGCTGCTCTCGAAGACTCCCGGCAATGAAGGCGAAGGGCTCGAAATCACTCGCCTCGCGCTCGAAATCAAATCCGAGATCGAAAAGTTGCGCGAGCAGGTGCAGAACATCGAATGAACGCTGGCGAGCCGCTGGTACTGATCGTGTCAGGGCCGTCCGGCTCCGGGAAGTCCACGCTGGTGGAAAAGATTTTAGAGCTTCCCGGGACGATGCTGTCCGTTTCGTGCACCACGCGGCCGCCGCGCAAGACGGAAACCGACGGCCGATGGTACAATTTTGTTACTGAGTCTGAGTTCCAGCGGATGGTGGCGCGGGGCGATTTTCTCGAGTACGCTCAGGTATTCGGCAAAAATTGGTACGGGACGCCGCGAAAATCGCTCGAGCAAGCGCTCGCACAGAAAAAAGATCTCGTACTCGAGATTGACGTGCAGGGTGCGCTGCAGGTGAAGCAGAAGCTGCCCGGGGCTGTTGCTGTTTTCGTGCTTCCGCCGTCGCGGGCGGAACTCGAACACCGCATTCGGGCGCGCGGCCAGGATTCGGAAGATGAAATCGCGAGGCGCCTCGAGCGGGCGCGGCAGGAGATGTTGAACTACAGCAGCTACGATTTTGCGGTGATAAATGACGACCTCGAACGCGCCGGACGGGAAGCTCAGGCGATCGCGCTCGGGTCGCGTTGCCGGGTGGCGCGGAACGAAGAGCGAATTCGAGAAATTCTGAAGTCTTTTGGAGGCTGATCTGCTTATGGCTGTTTCGCGAGAAGCACCTGAAAGCCAGTTTGCGTATGTGGTGGTCGCGGCGAGGCGCGCCCGGCAATTGATGATGGGCGGCCGGCCGCTTGTCGATAACCCGCAAGCGCGGAAGACCACGCGCATTGCCGAAGAAGAATTGCAAAGGGGTCTGCTCGAATACGAGACGACAGACGCCGTCGACGGTTCCGAGGATAGAGATAAGGACGGAAAGCGGCGGAAGTAACTGGCCGCCGCCGTTGCGATGAAAATTGCGCTTGGGGTTACCGGCGGCGTTGCAGCTTATAAGGCCGCCGAACTTGTTCGCCGCCTGCAGCAGGAAAAGCTCGATGTGCAGGTGGTGATGACGCGCGCCGCCCAGGAGTTCATTACCCCGCTCACGTTCGCGGCGCTCACCGGCCAAAAAGTCATCACGGACATGTTTAGTGCGCCCGACGCTGCGCCTGCGAATGTGGAAAGCGCCATCGAGCACATCGCCGTCGCGCAACGCGTCGATCTCTTGTTGGTAGCCCCTGCCACCGCGGACATCCTCGGAAAGTTCGCCCACGGCATTGCCGAAGATTTTCTCACCACGCTCTACCTTGCCACGAAAGCTCCTGTGATGGTTGCCCCCGCGATGAATGTGAACATGTGGGACCACCCGGCGACGCAGGAAAATCTCGCGGTGCTGCGGGCTCGCGGCGTCCACGTAGTTGATCCCGACGAAGGCTATCTCGCGTGCGGCATGACCGGCGCGGGGCGGCTGGCTGCGACGGAGTCAATTGCGAAAAAAGTTTGCGACGTGCTTGGTTTGCGTCACGATCTCACCGGCCAGACGGTGCTCATCACCGCTGGCCCCACCCGCGAAGACATCGACCCGGTGCGGTTTCTCACCAACCGCTCGTCGGGCAAAATGGGTTACGCGCTCGCGGAAGCTGCGAGTCGGCGTGGCGCGCGCGTCGTGCTCGTCAGCGGCCCAACGGACCTCAAAATTCCAGAAGGCGTCGATTGGGTGCCGGTGCGCGCCGCAGAAGAGATGCGGCGCGCCGTGCTCGATCGGGCGCGCGATGCCAATATCGTCATCATGGCCGCGGCTGTGGCGGATTATCGGCCTGCCGCTGCGCAAGACAAGAAGATGAAGCGCGGCGAGGGCAGCGTTACGCTTGATCTCGAACCGACGCCCGATATTCTTGCGGAACTCGGTCGTGCCTCGCAGGATGCGGACAAACGCCGCATCGTGGTGGGGTTCGCCGCCGAAACAGACCGCGTGGCGGAAAATGCGCGCGGCAAGCTCGAGCGCAAGGGCGCGGACATGATTGTCGCGAATGACGTGCTGCAGGAAGGCGCCGGGTTCGACACCGACACGAACATTGTCACGATGTACCAGCGCGACGGGCAAGAAATTGCGTTACCTAAAATGAGCAAGTTCGACGTGGCAAACCGCGTCCTCGATCAAATCCTCGAACTCCAAAAAACTCGCTAGCAATTTTTCCGCAACATTCTCTAAATTTCGTCTATGGCCCCTCAGCATCCGCCAGTATTGGGTACGAATTTTCGTAGCAATCAGTTAAACTCCCCTCGGCGAAAATTTCTTCAGTCGGCGGCAAATAGGGGAATCGATGGATTCGACGAAGCGTAGCCGTGTGGAAGCTTGGCTTCAGTACGGCGACGATCTTGGCCTGGCGCCTTATTTTCTTGCTCGGTCAGGACCGGCGGTCTTGTCGTCAGGGCCATCGGACCAGTCTACGTCGATGGAGATGGCTTCCCCGGCGAAATCCATCGCAGCCGCAGCGGGCACTATGCCAGGTGCGCCAAACAGAATGGTTGGCCCCTCGCTGCCGATCATCTCCGTCGCGCCGGGACCGACACTATTTGAGGCCGCCGAACGCGTGGTGGGCGAAACGCTCGAAGACATTCGCGCCGATCTCGGCGAATGCACACGCTGCCGTCTGCACAAAGCGCGCACCAAGATTGTATTTGGCGTCGGAAATCCCAAAGCGGAGCTGGTCTTCGTAGGCGAAGGGCCCGGGCACGACGAAGATGTGCAGGGTGAGCCTTTCGTCGGTCGCGCGGGAAAACTTCTGACGCAGATGATCGAGGCGATGTCGCTTCGGCGCGAGGATGTCTACATCTGCAATGTCGTGAAATGCCGCCCGCCTGAGAATCGCCTGCCCGATAAAGACGAAATTGCCGTCTGCTCGCCATTTCTGCTGCGGCAACTCACGAGCATTCAGCCGAAGGTGATCTGCTGCCTGGGCGCGTGCTCGGCGCAGACCTTGCTCGCCACGAACCAAGGCATCTCGCGATTTCGCGGCGAGTGGTTCGACTTCCGCGGTTCAAAATTAATCGCCACCTATCATCCTGCGTATCTGCTTCGCAACCCGGCTGCGAAAAGCGAAGTCTGGAAGGATTTGCAAAAAGTAATGGCGGTCCTCGGGCTTCAGCCGAAGAAACGGTAGCTCCCCTTCCTTGCAACTATCGCTCGCCATCATTCTAGGACTCACCGGCGCCGTGTGCTGGGGCGCGGCGGATTTTGCGGCGCGGTTTGCATCGCGGCGCGTCGGTGCTTACCGCACGCTTTTCTTCATGCAATTCTTTGGGTTCATTGCCCTCAGTATGTATCTGAAATTTCGCGGCGGATTTTTCGAAGGTATCGCACCGGGATGGCAGCCGTGGGCGCTCGCAGCGCTCGCCGGCGTGATCAACATGATCGCGTCGCTCTCGCTCTACTATTCATTTCAGATCGGCGTGATGAGCATCGTGGCGCCTGTGTCGTCGGCTTATCCGGCGCTTACGGTGACGCTCGCAATTATGAGTGGCGAACGAATCACGGGGTTTCGCGGTGTGGGACTTGCGGTCACCCTCGTCGGCGTAATTCTGGCAGCGACGTCCTTCGCGCAGAGCCCCGGCGATTCCGAGAAGGAAAGCGCGCATCTGGCCAAAGGCGTAGGCTGGGCGATCCTTGCGGCTCTCGGGTTCGGCGTGCTTTTCTGGTTCCTTGGATTTTATGTTGTGCCGGCGGTTGGGCCAGCAATTTCCGTGTGGGTGATCCGGCTAACGTGCTTTTCGGTCCTCGCGCTCGCTGCCGCTCCTGCGCGCCAAAGCCTCAAGCTTCCGAGCGGCAGCGTTTGGTGGCTGCTAGCAGCAGTGGGCTTCCTGGACACGGCGGCATTTGTTGCGAATAATGCCGGCCTGCGCACAGGCCAGGTGTCCGTCGTCAGCGTTTTAGCTTCGCTCTACGGCGCGGTCACAGTCCTGCTCGCCTGGATTTTCTTGCGCGAGAAGCTCGAACGCAGCCAGTGGTTCGGGATCGTGCTCATCTTCGTAGGAATAGTGTTTGTAAGTATTTAGCCTGAAGCGGGCGCCTCTCTGATTTCCAATTTCGAGTTCGACCCTGGATTTAGTTTGCGTTTTCCACAGATCCTGCGCAGTTCTGCGGATATTCAACTGCCCGAACCTGTGCTACCATTGCCCGTTTTTATATTACGACTAAGACGACACTATCGGCCGCCACTCGGGCTCAACGGGCGAACCCTGCCGTGCGCACCAGGTTCCAACCTCCAGCTTCTAGCTTCCGGAACCTAATCGCAAATCCGGAATTAGAGTTCGAGCTAAGTCACAGCAAACACAGCCTACTAAAAATTCCTAATCGCAAATTTTTCGCAATTTTTCATCCCGCTCCGCAAACCAGCCAGCCATTGCTTACCACTCGTTCGTTGACATCAGTTTCTGAATTTCTAATCTACCGTGGCGCGATTAGAAATCCCGTAAGGCATTGAAAACATGACACCGCGGCCACTTCTAATCGGCGGTAAAAGGGGCCCCCTTGCCTCGCTCCCCGTGTCTGCGGTCTCCTCTTCCAGCATCCAGCCTCTAGCATCCAGCTTCCAGAACTTAGGGACTGCTACACTATCAGCGCCCATGGCTCAAAGATTCTGCGAAGTGGCGCTGCCTGTTCCCCTTCGCTCGACGTTCACGTACGCAGTGCCTGCGTCGTTCAACGGCGAGGAACTAATTGGACGGCGCGTCGTGGTGCCATTCCGCAATCGCGCGATGGTTGGCGTAGGTCTTTCCCTATCGGACCGTGCGCCGGAGCTCGCCGGCGGCAGGAAATCCATCAAGGGAATTGTCGAGCTGATGGATCCGCTTCCGGCGTTGCCGCCGAAGCTGATCGAGCTCGGGCAATGGATTAGCCGGTACTATGTCGCGCCGATTGGCGAGACGATGCGCGCGATGCTTCCTCCGGAGATTGAAGTACGCCACGGTCGCGAATATTCG
>Ga0209625_1000225_pt1 | contig 14442 bp, 8 predicted proteins | sample JacPin_JW_Ref_M2_FD_187960 | JGI IMG/M metagenome (GOLD analysis project Ga0209625, IMG submission 187960) | Forest soil microbial communities from Algoma, Ontario, Canada - Jack Pine, Ontario site 1_JW_Ref_M2 (SPAdes) (version 2) | ecosystem: Environmental > Terrestrial > Soil > Boreal...
AGACGCTTTCAGCTCTATACATTTCGTATGCGATTTCCGGGCTCGGCGCTGGCGTGGTGTACGGCACGGCGATTGGAAGCGCGCTCAAATGGTTCCCCGATCACCGGGGACTTGCTGCCGGTCTTACGGCTGCCGGCTTCGGAGCCGGTTCGGCCTTTACCGTCGCACCTTTAGCCAACATGATCAATCCCCCGGGGCAGCCTCCTGGTTCCGGGTACCAGCACACGTTCATCGTGTGGGGAATAATTCAGGGCGCGGTGGTGGTGCTTGCTGCGCTGTTCCTGAAGGCGCCGCCAACAGGTTGGTTGCCGAAAACGTGGAGATTGAAGGGAAGCCCAGAGGTAAAGGGCCGCCAAAGCCCGCGGGACTTCAAACCCGGAGAGATGGCGGCGACACCGCATTTCTGGCTGATGTACGTAATTATGGCAATGGTGGCGACAGGCGGTTTGATGGCGACCGCACAATTGGCTCCAATGGCCAAGGACTTCAAAGTAGATAAGATGGTTGTCGTGCTACTGGGGATGTCGTTGGGACCCGCATTGACTTTTGCACTTTCGGCCGACCGGCTAATAAACGGGCTTTGCCGGCCTTTTTGGGGATGGGTGTCGGACCGGATTGGGCGTGAGAAGACTATGACCCTCGCGTTCGGATTAGAGGGAGTCGCGAAACTCGGGCTTCTTAAATTTGCGAGCAATCCACTACTGTTTGTCGTTTTCAGTGCATTCACGTTTTTCGGATGGGGTGAGATTTTTTCCCTGTTTCCGGCGCTATGTGGAGACTTCTTCGGCCGCAAGTACGCCACCACGAACTACGGATTCCTGTATACGGCCAAAGGTACGGCGTCAATGTTTGTGCCGATTGGATCGGCGCTTGTTCTGGGCAAGGCTTTCGACTTTCGAGCGGACATATTGCTGCTGTTGGGTGGGGCCTTGGTGTTATTCGCGGTGTTCCTAGCCCCTACGGTGATGCGCGTGCAGCTGAGCGCGGCCGCGAGGACAGGGCTACTGGTAGCAGCGGGCGTACTCGTTGCATATGGGATCATTCTGACGGTAATCCCTGACAAGATTTGGACTCCGTTCGCCGCTAAATTCACAGTGCCGAAAATTGGGTGGATTGGCGTTTTCATGATCACCATCGTTTTCGACTGGATCGCGGCGATATTGGCCTTTTTTGTCTTGCGCAGGATGAAGGCCCCGGCTGTTGGTAATGAGGTTGCTGAGGTTGCACCCCAGGCTGGGACGTCGCCTGCGCGCGCTTGACGATTGCTCCCGGACCGTACTCGGTTAGCTCCGCAATTCGCAGTGGTAGTGTCGGCTTTCGTGGAATTCGTAACAAATCCGACTACGAAGTCGAGATAGTTAGTGGCGATTCGCCGCGAGGAAAAAATAATAACAGAAGCAGATGGGCTTTCTGCGCCGCTGGCGAAGCGACTCACGGGTTTAATGATTCTTGCTCTGCGAGGATGATCGAGGCTGCCAGGCCTTCCTTACCGCCTTGTAATCTGATGACAGGCCGTTAGCTACTTGGATTTCGCCTCTGACAAACCGCTCGTGATTCTCTTCGAGTTCGGTGGGTAGATAGCGATAATTCACGGTGACGCCAAAGGAATCACGCAGGCCGTATGGCCGCAGGTTTCCAAAAGTATTGATTCTCTCCAGGCGCGCGCCATTCGAGAGATGAAATGTAGCGACGGTGTCGTAGAGCCTTCCTCTCTCACGCACTTGTGTGAGATAAGCGAGAGCGAGGCGCTCGAGTGGCCGCGCAAGGACGTCTCGATGCGCAAGAGGCTGCTCCAGCAGGTGGAAAAGGCCTTCCACCGGGTCGCGACGCCGCCCTGCCGCAGTGAGAGTGCGGGCATCATCGGCCAGCAAACGCATTAGGCGATCCTGCGTGAAACCGTCTTCATTCTGCTGATCCCGCAAGGCTCGCGAAAAGTTCGGCAGCGGCGATAGAGTACTGTAGATTTGAATATTCGGAAGCTCGGCAGCCAACTCGTCCACCACCTGCTTAATCAAGAAATTGCCAAAGGGAACGCCCCGCAGCCCCCGCAGACAGTTGTTGATGGAATAAAAGATGGCCGTATCTGCCCTCTGGGGCGCGAGAACCGGCGCCTGGATATCCAGTAACGGTTCGAGATCGCCTGTCAATCCATTCGATAACGCCACTTCCACAAAGATGATGGGTTCGTCGACCAGCGCCGGATGAAAAAACGCAAAGCAGCGCCGGTCAGCTTCGAGACGCCGGTGGAGGTCCGGCCAACCATTGATCTCATGCACTGATTCGTAGGCGATCAGTTTTTCCAAGATCAAAGCCGAGGTGTGCCAGCTAATGCGCTCAAGGCGGAGAAAGCCTCGATTGAACCAGGACCTGAATAAATGCCTCAAGTCAACGTCCAGGGCCGCGAAATTCCCGTTAGTGGAAGCCAACACATGTTCTCGCATCGCGACCAGAGTTTCAGTGCCGCGTGGCGCCGTGTTGATTCGACGGAACAGCTCCTGGCGTGGAGATTCAACGGCCGCCGATAATGTCGCCAGGGTGTGAGGCCCCGGTGTGCTTTGATACTCTGCTGCCGCGCGAAGGATTGAATCCGGGTCGGGCGCAAAGTCACGGGACAGCATTTCAAAAAACCGCAGCCGCTGCTCGCCGTTCATCGCCCGGTATGCATTGATGATTTCCTGCGCGAGCGCCGTCTGCGAAGCCTCGCCGCGTTCGGAAAGCAAGTGGCGACACATGAAAGACATATCCGTGCCGCGACGGTCGCGGAGCACTCGCAATAACTTGTCGAGGAACCGAGGCATCCTTCCAGAATTATAACGAACCTTTGCGGTGCCCTTCGTCAAAATACAGTCCGCATGACATTTCGACAGCATTACGTTGTCGTCGACAGACGAGGTGCGATAATCGTGTTAGCACAAAGTCGGCGTAACGGCGGCAAGGAGTTGGAGAGCGAGCGATGGATGAAAGTGTGCGAGCGCAGATCGAGTCCCATCTGTCTCATCTGGATGGTCTCATCCGACGCGGGCGCCAGATTCGTGACAGGTTAACATCTGGTGCGGGCAATCCAACGGTGATTGCTGAAACTCGCGCTTGGCAGGAGCATTGTGGCACGACGATCAATCAACTGTCGGGAGGTAGCAAGGCCCATTGGTTGGCCCGGTCGTTTAGCAACGCTTTCCTGATGCGAACAGAGGACGGGCGTGCCGTGGAAGGGGTGCCTCCGGCCGAGATCGTCAGGCGACTGCTCGACGTTCTCGATCAAGCGGTTGGATCGCTTTCCGGAATGTCCGATAGCGTTGTTGGTGGTGGAACTTCGTCTCAATCATCACACGCGCCATCGGATGCGCCGGCGCGTCGCCGGTTCGAGTTCGTTCACAATCCAGAGCTACGGCCTGTTGTTGAGCAGGCTTACGCTGATAGCCGACGCGCCCTTGAGCAAAAGGAATACGACGTGGCGCTGCGCACTTCTTGCGGAGTCCTCGAGGCCATCGTGACCGACGCGCTGGAACACAAGGGGCTGAAGGCGCTGGCAACCTCGGAGTTGCCCGCCGGGAAGATTGGCGATTGGTCATTTGACGCAAGACTTGCTGTGGCAGAGAAGGCGGGACTGATCCGCGGCGGGTGCGCCCGGCTTCCAGCGATCGCGCGAACGTATCGAGATCGTTCAGACGCCGACGGCGAGAGCGGCCTGAAGGCAAGAGTCTCCGAGCGCGATGCGCGGCAGACCGGGCAGGTGCTTAATGTCGTGATTAGAGATTTGGATCCCGGCCGATAATGAACAGTTTCTCTTCCATTGTTGCTCCGTTCTCAGTTGCCCCTCGGCGTACGCGATGCGATAATCCGGGCATTGGGACGGCGTTCAAGTTCGATGCTGAACGCCAATACCTAACTGATTCGGAATTCGTAGGACTTTCCTCCCGGACGGCGATAGAAATGAGGGCGGACGCGTGCCTTTCATTTCGTGAACAGCAAACAGGTTGGTCATTCATTTCGGTACTTGGGCATTGCGGCACTCAGGCGTAGAGGCGCCAACGAATGACGCTGAAGTCCGTTGAAACCCTCCTCGATGTTTTGCAGTTTGCCGACAGTCATACTGCAGTAATCGTGCCCGAACTCGGAATCCGCATCAGCTACGAGTCGCTTCGGCAACAGGTGTTGGCCATGGCGACCGCTTTGGCTTCCGTGGGAATTCGACGCGGCGACGCCGTGGCGATCGCACTGCCCAACGGACTGCCTTCGATTGTAAGCTTTTTGGCCGCCTCTATTGCTGGAACGGCAGCTCCTTTGAATCTGGCGTATCCGTATGAGGAGTTTCTTTTTTTCCTCAATGACACGAATGCTCGCATTCTTCTGTGTCCCCCGTCAGGCGCGGAATTCGCGCGCAGCGCAGCCTCCGATCGCAAAATCCCAGTGTTTCCAGTGGGAATGAGCGAGGATGGGAATGTTTGGATTGCGGGCAATCCTACTGGCGCCACTGCAAAGGAGCCAACGCCTGACGACATTGCGCTGGTGCTGCACACCAGCGGAAGCACCGGTCGGCCCAAACGTGTGCCCTTGCGGCATTTTAACCTCGCGGTCTCGGCGGCGAATATAGCGAATGCTTACGCTCTCTCGGAAGAAGACGTTTCATTGTGCATCATGCCATTGTTCCACGTTCATGGGTTGATGGCGTCACTCATGGCAACTTTACTTTCCGGCGGGACTGTCGTTGTTCCCACAAGGTTCAACGCGCTTTCCTTCTGGCGGACGGTTCGGGAGCATCGCGTGACCTGGTTTTCGGGAGTACCCACGATGCACCAGCTTCTGCTGGCTCGTACTCACCAAAAACCGGAAGAGGCCGCCTCACTGCGCTTTATCCGCTCTTGCAGCGCTCCTCTGTCGCCGAGCCTCATTCACAAGATCGAGGGACTGTTCGGCGTGCCTTTCGTTGAAGCCTACGGGATGACAGAAGCAAGCCACCAGATGACGTCGAATCCTTTACCGCCGCGACATCGCAAGGCAGGCTCTGTCGGGGTCGGCACTGGCTTACGCATCAGCATCATGGACAAGGAGGGCAATCACCTCGGCACGAATCAGCGAGGCGAAGTCGCCATTCAGGGAGCGAACGTGTTTCGCGGGTATGAAAACAATCCCGAAGCCAATGCTCGCGCCTTTGTGGACGGATGGTTTCGTACCGGCGACGAAGGAATGCTCGACGAAGACTGTTATCTACATTTGACGGGCAGGATTAAAGACATCATCATTCGCGGGGGCGAGAATATCGCGCCTCACGAAGTCGATGAAGTCTTGCTGCGGCATCCTGCTGTCGCCGCGGCGGTCACGTTTGGATGCTTCCATCCGACCCTGGGCGAAGAGGTGGCTGCAGCCGTGGTCTTGCATGAGACACAGCAGGCAACTGAACCCACGCTGATCAAGCACTGCCGCGAACATCTGGCCGAGTACAAGTGTCCAAAGAAAATCTATCTGGTAAAAAATATCCCGACCACCTCGACTGGAAAAATTCGACGGCGAGCGGTAGCGGCCACGCTCGTGAATGATGAATCATCCGATTCCTAATCGCAAGGGCGGGCGAAATCGGAGCCTGAAGCGGCTATTTCAATTCTTTAGCCTTCTTTCTCACTGCCGCGAGAAGCGGAGCGGGCAGTTCGGCGTAGCCTTCCTCACCCGCATATCGCTGGCCATCGGTATATATCCAATCCAACAGATCGCCTAATGCGGTTGCTCGCGCCGAATCGGACGATTGAGTTCGCAGGTAAATCCAGGTGAAACTGGTGATGGGATAGGAATCGGTTCCCGACGCGTTCGTCAGAGACGCGGAGAAATTATTCCACCGGGGCGCTTCCGCCGCCTGGCATGCCGCCGAAATCGTGGTGGTTGAAGCTCTAACAAATTTTCCGGAGGGGCTAAGCACTGCAGCTTGTGGAATATTCGCTTTGACCGCGTACTGATATTCGACATAGCCGATGGATCCTGGAGTGCTTTTTACCTTGTCGGCCATATCGGAGCTCCGTTCCGCCGCTTGGCCAACTGGCCACTTGGGTGAAGCGGTGGTTCCAATCTGCGCGCGAAACTTGGAGCTCACCTTGGAGAGAAAATCGGTGAGGACATAGTTGGAGCCCTTTCCTCCAGGACGGTTGATCACCTGAATTGGAAGGCTCGGCAGAGTGATTTCCGGATTTAGCTTCGCGATCTGAGGCGCATTCCACATCTTTATATCGCCAAGAAGGATCTCGGCCAATACCTCTCCGGAAAGCCGAAGCTCCTGATGAATATCGGTGAGGTTGTAGATGGGAACAATTCCGATCAGCACGACCGGCAGCTCGATCAAACTACCCTCTTGGCGCTCTTTCTCTGTGAGCTGAGCTTCCCCCGCGGAAAAATCGCCCGCGCCGTGAGAGATCGTTTTGATGCCTTCGACGGTGCCGACGGTGAGGTAGCGCATCTGAACGTTGGTTTTGCGACTGCCGTACTCCTGGGTCCACCGGTTGTAAAGAGGCGCGGGAACGCTCGATCCCGAACCAACGAGGACAATTGTGCTCTGTGCCTTGACAGAGTTGCCAAACAGGCCGAGAACAATTAGGGGAAGCAGCCAGACATGCGAGAGAAAACGGCGGCTGGAACACCGCTGCGGAATGCCCGAGGCCGAGAACCTGACGTGAGCGTTCATAAGTTCTCCTGAACCGTGAAATGGACCTGGCGTATTCGTCGAATTGGGGAAGCCTTCTGACTGTAATTTACCATCGTATTGAACGTATCCAGACTGCATGCTCACTGATGGTTATTGTCAGGCTAGATACATCGTACGGTTGGCGGCACGGAGTGTAAGCATAAGACTCCCTGGCTGAGGCGGCTCTCCGCTCCATCGCAAATCAAAGAAACCACGGCACCTACGGCATGAAATGCCGCAACACTCACTAAGCACTTTCCTGTATTGTTCCCGGTCGCCTCACCTGCGGATAATTCTTTGGGTCCGTCTCTTCTCAACATCTGTCGACACTAGGTTTTTGCACGACGCAGAACGAACGCGAAAAGGCCGAAACGTAACGGCGTGAAAGGCCGTCGTTGTGAGGGGGCCGCAAAGCATTTTCGCTCTGCAACGCCGTTCTATTGCTATATTCGCAGAGAAAATGAGCGAGAAATTATGAAGTATGTTTGCGTTCACGGTCATTTTTATCAACCGCCTCGGGAGAATCCGTCCCTCGAAGCCATCGAGCTGCAAGACTCCGCTTACCCATACCATGATTGGAATGAACGGGTGACCGCCGAATGTTACGCGCCGAACGCAATTTCGCGATTGCTCGACGATCAGCAAAGGATTGTAAAGCTCGTTAACAATTACTCACAAATGAGCTTTAACTTCGGACCCACTCTGTTGCTCTGGATGGAACAAAAAGAGCCCGCCCTCCTCGAAGAGATCCGCGAAGCGGACAAGATGAGCCAACAGCGCTTCGGCGGACATGGTTCAGCGATAGCTCAGGTGTACAACCACATGATTTTGCCGCTCGCACACCCGCGCGATAAAGAAACGCAGGTGATCTGGGGAATTCGCGACTTCGTCGCGCGCTTCGGGCGGCAGCCCGAAGGCATGTGGTTGCCAGAAACGGCAGTGGACATCCCTTCTCTCGAAGCGCTTGCCGCACAGGGCATTCGATTCACCATTCTCGCTCCGAGACAAGCAAAACGTGTGCGCCGGAACGGGAGCCGCAACTGGAAAAACGTTTCTGGCGGCCGGATCGATCCGAGCAGGGCCTACAATGTGCGGCTGCCATCGAAAAAAACGATTGCGGTGTTTTTTTATGATGGGCCGATTTCTCAGGCCGTGGCATTCGAAGGCCTACTGAGCGACGGAAAACGATTCGCCGATCGGTTGATGGGCGGATTCTCAGACCAGCGCACGTGGCCGCAGCTTTCGCACATTGCAACCGACGGCGAAAGCTACGGTCATCACCATCATTTTGGCGAGATGGCCTTGACGTATGCGCTGAACAGTATTGATTCGGGCGGAGTGGCGAAACTGACAAACTATGGCCAATTTCTCGAGCTTTATCCGCCCGACCATTTGGTGGAAATCATAGAAGGCACATCTTGGAGCTGCGTGCACGGGGTTGAGCGCTGGAGATCCAACTGCGGCTGCAATTCGGGCGGACACCCGGAATGGAATCAGGAGTGGCGAGCGCCGTTACGCAATGCGCTCGACTGGCTGCGCGACACACTGGCGCCCGTATTCGAGCAACAAGCAGCCGCGTTGCTTCGGGATCCGTGGGCTGCTCGCAACGACTATACTGACGTTATTTTAAACCGGGCCGATGAGAATGTGGGCGCCTTCCTGGGTAAGCACGCGACTCGTGATTTGAATCGTGAGGAGCAAATTCGAGCGCTAAAGATGCTCGAGATGCAACGCCACGCGATGCTGATGTACACCAGCTGCGGATGGTTCTTCGACGATCTTTCCGGACTCGAAACCGTTCAGGTGTTGCACTACGCAGGAAGAGCCATTCAGCTTGCGCGCGAAACAACCGGAGCCGAACAACTGGAAGCACAATTTTGTGAAAAGCTGCGGGAGGCAAAGAGCAATCTGCGTGAGTACGGAAATGGCGAAGAGATTTATAAGAAGTGGGTTGCGCCCGGGATCGTCACTGCAGACGAAGTGATGGGACATTATGCGGTGAGCTCACTCTTCGAGACTTATGAAGACAGGACCAAGGTCTATTGCTACACGGTCGAGCGGCAGCAATACGGCGTTGAAACCGAAGGACGCGTTCGTCTCGCCGTGGGCCGCGGCCGCGTGCGCTCTGAGATCACAAAAGAGGAAACCGCGCTGAGCTTTGCGGTATTGCATCTCGGTGATCACAACATTACGGGTGGGGTCCGCGAATTTATCGATGAGAATCGATTTCAGGAACTACGCAACAAACTACACGAAGCATTTGGGCGGGCCGATACCGCCGCCGTGATTCGCATCTTAGACGAGGAGTTCCGTAAGAGCACTTTCTCACTCCGCTCGCTATTTCGAGATGAGCAGCGGCACATCATTGATCTGATTCTCAAGGATACTCTGGGCACGGTCTCGGGTTCCTTCCGCAGCATGTATGAGAATCAGGCACCGCTCATGCGCTTCCTCAACACGCTCTCTGTGCCTGTGCCTCCTGCCTTCATCTCGGTCGCTGCCGTTGCGCTGAATAGTCAACTGCAACAGGCACTTGAACGGCCGGACGTTGATGCAGCGGCCGTGAAGGCGCTCTTACGTGAAGCGGAATTAAACAAGGTTGCGCTCGACAAGACCACACTCGAATTCACTATACGAAAACGCCTGGAAGCGCAGGCTTCCGCTTTTCGTCAGAATCCCAATGACTTCGAAACGCTGAAGCGTCTCCATACGCTGCTTGACGTTGCCAGCGAACTACCTTTTCCAGTTCAATTGTGGGAGGCACAGAATCTCTGCTTTGCGCCGCTGATGCAGGCTCCCACAAACCACAACGGGACCCGGCCGAACAACGAAGAATGGGTCCGTGAACTCGTGGCAGTGCGTGAGAAGCTCCACATCCAGGGTCCTCATTAATGCCTGCTCGGGCGCTGCTGGCGACGTACCGCCTGCAGTTCAATTCGAACTTCCGATTTCGTGACGCGATTTCGATTCTCGACTACTTGCGCGACCTTGGTATCTCGCATCTGTACGCTTCGCCGGTCCTCGCAAGCCGCAGCGGCAGCGGCCATGGATATGACGTCACCGATCCGACAAAAATCGATCTCGACGAAGGAGGCGAAGAAGAATTCGCCGCGCTTCAATCCGCGTTGGAAGAACGCGGCATGGGCCTTCTCCTGGACCTTGTGCCGAATCATATGGCAGCGAGCAGTGAGAATCGATGGTGGATGGACGTGCTGGAGTTCGGGCCGGATTCTCCATTCGCACCCTATTTCGATATCGACTGGAAACCGCCGTCGCGCACATTGGAGAACAAACTACTGCTTCCATTTCTCGCAAGACCGTTTGGTGACGTTCTGAATGACGGAGAGCTGCATCTTGGCTGGCAAGGCGGCAAATTCGTCCTGCAGTACGGCGAGCAGATGTTTCCGATCGCGCCGACTTCATATTCGCAGATTCTGAACTCAGGTGTGAATGGAAAGGAGGCGAAGCTTGAGACCGATTCCCCGACTGCCCAGGAATGGAGGGGAGTCCTTGCTGTGGCGCAATCGATCGCCCTTGGCAATGGAGCATTAGCTGTGGCGGATCGGCGCGCGAAGTTCGAGGGCATGTGCGACCGGCTTCATCAATTGCTGACTGCATCCCCGGAAATTTACGCTCACATCGAAAGGACGCTTGAGGTTCTCAACGGCAAGCCCGGCACCCCGAGCAGCTTTAACGAACTCGAACAGATCCTTTCCGGGCAACACTATCGCCTGGCTTTTTGGCAAACTGCAAACGACGCCATTAATTACCGGCGCTTTTTCTCGATCACTGATTTGGTCGGCGTGCGAGTGGATGATCCGGCCGTTTTTGACGCCACTCACGAAAAAGCAATACGCATCGGGCTTAGCAAGAGCTGCGCCGGATTTCGAATCGATCACATCGACGGCCTGCGGGAACCCGCCCGATATCTCAAACGCCTGCGCGAGCGACTCTCGTCGCAACGCGCGGAGCCTGACGATCTGTACTTGATCGTAGAGAAGATTCTTGAACAGAACGAGTGGCTGCCCGACGACTGGCCCGTGGAAGGCACCACGGGCTATGACTACTTGAATTTCGCAAATCGGCTGCTCGTTGACGAGCAGCAAGCTGAAGCGCTTGAGAAGATTTATTCACAGTGGGCAGGGCTATCCGTCGACTTCGGTGATTTGCTTTACGACAAAAAGAAGTTCGTCATGCGCACTCTGCTGGGAGTGGAAATGAGAGCCCTCAGCAGAGCGCTGGCAGAGTTGGCTCGTGACGATCGCTATGCGCGCGAACTACGTCCCGCCGAGTTGGCGGAAGCTTTGACCGAAATCACGGCTTGCCTTTCTGTGTATCGAACATACATCCAGTCGATTGATGTTCCGGACACGGCGCGAAAAGTAATCACGGATGCGATCGAGTCTGCGCGCGACCGGCGATCTGCATTGCCTCCGGATCATTTCAATTTCGTGTCGGATGTACTTCTACTCACACCCGCAGAACATGTTCGTCCCGATCAAAGAGAGGCTCGTCTCGCGTTCGTCACGCGCTGGCAGCAATTTACCGGGTCGATTATGGCCAAAGGTCTGGAAGACACTGCTCTCTACATCTATTTTCCGCTGGCATCACTGAACGAGGTTGGCGGCAATCCGAGGGTTTCGACAACCGATCATTCTGACTTCCATCAGTTTATTGCTACACGCCAGAAGAATTGGCCGAACAGCATGAACGCGACGACGACGCATGACACGAAACGATCGGAGGATACTCGCGCGCGGATCGCTGTTTTATCCGAGATTCCTGAAAGATGGGAGGCTGCCCTGCGCTGTTGGTCACGTGCGAACGACAAATTCGTGCGTAAAGCGAATACAGCGGCGGTGCCCGATCGAAATGAGGAATATCTCTTATACCAAACTCTCATTGGCACCTGGCCCCTTCACGAGGATGAATGGAACACGCTTGTCCCGCGCGTTCAAGACTACATGATCAAGGCGACGCGCGAGGCCAAGGTGCATACGCGCTGGACGCGGCCAAATGAGGGTCATGAATCGGCGTTGCGCGATTTTGTTGCCGACGTGCTCGACAGGACCCGTAACTCAGAGTTTTGTTCGAAATTTGATCAATTTCAGCAATTCACGGCCCTCTATGGAATGTTGAACGGACTGAGTCAAACGCTGTTGAAAGCAACGTGCCCCGGCGCGCCCGATTGCTACCAGGGTTGCGAGCTGTGGGATTTGCGGCTCGTCGATCCCGATAACCGCAGGACAATTGACTTTGAAAAGCGCCGCGCATTGGCTGCCGCCCTGCGCGAAACGTACGAATCGCGGAACAGTGAGAATATCGAGAAAATGCTCGGATCGTGGCAGGACGGACGGGTGAAGATGCACGTTCTCAACCGCGCTTTGAATGCTAGGAAAGCAAATCCCGATTTATTCCTTGACGGCGATTACCAACCGCTCGAAATTCAGGGCACGCACAAGGACCGCGTGATTGCTTTCGCTCGCAAACATGGCAGCGACTGGATGATTTCCCTTACTGTTCGATGCGTTGCCTCGGTGCAGGCGCCGATCATTGACGCTGATGAACGGCGTCAATTCTGGAATCACACAGAGCTGGTGCTGCCCAAGGACGCACCCAATAACTGGGGAAACGCACTTGCAGGCAGTTCAACTCCGCTGTCAAGTACGACGGGTCGCATGAACGTTGGAGCGGCGTTTGAGGGTTTCCCGCTAGCTTTGCTGCTGCCGACGTAGGAATCGAAATAAAATTTTCCCTTACCGGTCTAAACCTTGACGCAAACGCTAGAGTCTTCAGGGTCGCTGCGCTTTTGGCGGTTTGGAGCGTGTGCTAACATCATAAGTTTGGTGGGGCGCTGTTTGTCACGCCGAACATCAGAATGCCATCCGCGACGATGAAGGCCTTACGCAAAATGCGTCCGCAGCGGGGCGCGCAACTTGAATCCGTAAGTATTCCCGCAATTGGACCCACAGACGCACTCGTACGGGTGCGTGCTGCATCGATTTGCGGCACCGACCTGCACATTTACGGCTGGGACCGTTGGTCGGCCTCGCGAATTCATCCGCCTCTCACTTTCGGCCACGAATTCTGCGGCGTTGTCGAAAAAGTTGGCGACGAGGTGACGACGATTCGCGGTGGCGACTTCGTGAGCGCGGAGATGCACGTGAATTGCGGGCATTGCCGGCCGTGCCGCATGGGCCAGCCGCACGTTTGCCAGAATGTGAAAATTCTTGGAATCGATGCGGATGGATGCTTCGCGGAGTTTGTGCGGATTCCAGCGCGCAACGTGTGGAAAGTCGATCCTGCGATTCCCGAGCACTACGCCGCGATCATGGACCCCCTCGGTAATGCGGTGCACACCGTGCTGGCGGGCGAAATTGCGGGGCTGAACGTGTTGGTGACCGGGGCGGGGCCGATCGGATTAATGGCGATCGCGGTGGCGCGAGCATCTGGGTGCGCCACGCTTTTTGCGACGGAAGTAAATGCGCACCGGCGCGAGCTGGCAAAGAAAATGGGAGCTGATGAGGCGCTCGATCCTTCGCAAGGAGATGTGGTAAAGCACGTGCTCGATGCAACGGACGGGGCTGGCGTCGACGTGATGCTCGAAATGAGCGGACACCCCGACGCGATTCACAAAGGATTTCAGATGCTGCGACCGGGCGGACGCGCATCGTTACTCGGAATACCGAAAGATCCAGTGACGCTGGATCTTGTGAATGACGTGATTTTCAAGGGCGCCACGGTGCAGGGAATTTACGGGCGGCGGATGTTTGAAACCTGGGTGCAGATGACGGAACTGCTGAAGCACGGGCGGCTGAACCTCGATCCGCTGTTCAAAGAGCGCATGCCGCTTGAAAAATTCGACGACGCGTTTTCACTTCTGGAATCCGGCCAGGCCGGGAAGATCCTTTTCTATCCCAACGGTTCTGCGAAGTAACGCGCTCTCTACCGCAGCAAATGTCTCCGGGGGAATCATGACGACAACCGCTACACGCCCGCAGCTTCAGTATCTGCGGGAGGCGCTCGAAGAGCTGAAAGCAAAGAATCAATATTTCCATTTGCGGGTGCTTGAGGGCGAGCAGAAGCCCGTCGCGATATTCAACGGGAAAGAAGTGATCAACCTCAGCTCGAATAATTATCTGGGTTTGACGACGCATCCCAAGCTCCGGCGCGCGGCGATTGACGCCACTCGCAGGTATGGCGTCGGCTCGGGAGCGGTGCGGACGATTACCGGCACGATGAAGATTCACATGGATCTCGAAGAGCAGATCGCGCGATTTAAAAAGGTCGAGGCATGCGTGGTGTTTCAGTCGGGATTCACAGCCAACGCGGGAACGGTGTCTGCGATTCTTGGCAAAGAGGATTTGATCATTTCCGACGAGCTGAATCACGCGTCGATTATCGACGGGTGCCGACTCTCGCGTGCGACGATCAAAGTTTTCAAGCACAAAGATATTGCCGATTGTGAACGCGTGTTGAAGGAAACGGAGAATTGGCCGGGGAAAAAGCTACTTATCACCGACGGCGTGTTTTCGATGGAAGGTGATATCGCCGATTTACCGGCGCTCTGCGATCTGGCCGAGCGATTCAACTGCATCATGATGGTGGACGACGCGCACTCTTCCGGAGTGCTTGGGAACCGCGGACGCGGAACGATCGATCATTGCGGCGTTCATGGACGCGTCGATATTCAGGTGGGGACGCTGAGCAAGGCGATTGGAGCGATTGGCGGGTACGTTTGCGGCTCGAAGGACTTGATTGAATTTTTGTATCACCGC
>Ga0209625_1000226_pt1 | contig 14398 bp, 12 predicted proteins | sample JacPin_JW_Ref_M2_FD_187960 | JGI IMG/M metagenome (GOLD analysis project Ga0209625, IMG submission 187960) | Forest soil microbial communities from Algoma, Ontario, Canada - Jack Pine, Ontario site 1_JW_Ref_M2 (SPAdes) (version 2) | ecosystem: Environmental > Terrestrial > Soil > Boreal...
CTCGGCGGGTTGCGTCCTGGCAGCGCGATTAACCGAAGATCCGCATTCGAGCGTGCTGCTGCTTGAAGCGGGCGGCGCGGATAAGGCCAAAGAGATTCACATTCCCGCAGCATTCTCCAAACTCTACAAGACGGACGTGGACTGGAACTACTCGACCGAGCCCGAGCCTTGCCTTCACAACCGGCGACTCTATTGGCCTCGCGGGAAAATGCTGGGCGGGTCGAGTTCGATGAACGCCATGATTTACGTGCGCGGGAATCGCTTCGATTTCGATCATTGGGCCAGCCTCGGGAATCAGGGCTGGAGTTTTAAAGATGTACTTCCCTACTTCAAGAAATCGGAGATGCAAGAACGTGGCGAATCGGAATACCACGGCGCGAGCGGACCGCTGCATGTGACGGATCTGCGCTGCGTGAATCCTCTGACGCGTGCGTTCCTGGAAGCTGCCGCACAGCTCGGCGTGCCCAACAATCCGGATTTCAACAGCGCGATAGAGGACGGCGTCGGCCTCTATCAGGTGACGCAGAAGAACGGCAGCCGGCACAGCGTCGCCGATGCGTACCTCAAACCGGCACTCGGCCAGAAAAATCTTACCGTCGTAACGAATGCCCACGTGTCGCAGATCACGCTCGAGAACCAGCGTGCTGTAGGCGTCGAATATTTGCACGGCAAAAGCACGAATGTGGCGCGCGCGGATCGAGAAGTGATTCTCGCGGGCGGCTCGATCAATTCTCCGCAACTGCTTTTGCTTTCTGGAATCGGGCCGGCGGATGAAATCAGCCGCGTTGGCATTCGACCCGTACATGACCTGCCAGGCGTGGGCAAAAATCTCCAGGATCACGTGATGGTTTCCGTCGGCTACCTCTGCACCAAACCCGTAAGCATGGCCACGGCCGAATCGATTCCCAATCTCATCCGCTATTTCGTGCTGAAACGCGGACCGCTTGTTTCCAATGTGGCTGAGGCCGGAATTTTTCAGCGGACCCGCGACGGATTGCAAGTTCCGGATTTGCAGCTGCTGTTCGGCCCTGCTTATTACGTGAATCATGGCCTCACTCCGCGCAAGGATCACTGCTTCGGTTTCGGACCAACGCTTATCACGCCCGAAAGCCGAGGCTCGATTTCGCTGAAGTCTTCTAGTCCGCTCGATCCACCCGCGATCCGCGCCAATTACCTTTCAACTGATGCAGACATGCGAGTAATCATCGAAGGCGTGAAGCTTTCGCGGCGGCTTGCACAGCAGGAGCCTCTTGCAAAATTTCGCGGGGACGAGCTGCATCCGGGCGCGAGCATCCAGAGTGACGAAGAGATCGCCGAGTTCATTCGGGCCGAGGCTCAAACCCTCTACCATCCGGTGGGAACCTGCCGAATGGGTAACGACCCAATGGCCGTCGTCGATTCACAGCTTCGGGTTCGTGGCATCGAACGATTGCGAGTGGTTGACGCGTCGATGATGCCGCGAATCATCGCTGGAAACACGAATGCACCCACCATCATGATTGCCGAAAAGGCCGCGGACATGATTCGAGCGGCCGTTTAGTCGCCCGGCAAGTCGCGGGCGGTTCGCACTTTTGACTCCGAACAATTCTGTTATCCTCTTCGCCGTGCGGCGTTCTTTCTTTTATGCATTCATAATTTGCGCAGGCTTGTCATCGGCTGTGCTTGCTCGCGGAATTTCCCTGCGCGCCCTGCATCCTCACTGGCAACAATCGGAGCAGCAAAATCCGGCACAACAACCTGCACCACAACAGCCCGCTTCACAACAAGGCGCGCCTCCGCCTCAAGCCCCATCGCCGCAGGGCGCTCCGCCCGTTCCTGCCGCGCCCCAACAGACTCCGCAACAACAGGCTCCAACGCCTCCCGTGCATATTGGCCCGGTCGTGGTCATTGACCCCGGCCATGGCGGGACCGACACCGGTGCGCGTGGTTCGAGCGGCTTAGTGGAAAAGGACGTGGTGCTGCAAGTCGGGAAGATTCTGCGCGCAGAGCTGGAACGAATGGGCTATCGCGTGGTGATGACTCGCAGCGACGATTCAAATCCTTCGTATGAGGATCGCGCAGCGTTGGCGAACGCGTATCGGGACGCAATCTTCGTCAGTTTGCATGTTTCATCCACTGGCGCGACCGGCAACACGCGGGCATACTTCTACCAATTTCCTGTTCCCTTTCAGGCGACGGATACTTCGCTGCTATCGAGCGCAGTGAAGCAGGGTTCTGGAACTGCGATTCCCTGGGAGGAAGCACAGCGTCCCTTCGCCGAACAAAGCCGCCGGTTGGCAAATCTTGTGCAAATCGAGCTCATGCATCGGTTTTCGCAGTCGCCGAACGCGCCAACGCCTGCAGCGGTGCGCAACCTGCGTTCTGTCGCAGCGCCTGCCGTAGCGGTCGAAATCTCGAGTGTCTCCGTTTCTGATCCGATTGAGTTGACTTCGCTTTCAGGCTTGTTCGCAGCTTCTATTGCAAGGGGCATCGCTGCTTTCCGCCCGATGCCTGCGTTGCCGTAATGCCGCGCGATCTCAAAATCGCTCTGGGAATCTTGACCGTGGCGGTGTTGGTGGGTCTGATTAGTTTGCGCGGCCTGCACCAACGCATGCAAGGCCTGGCTGAATCGCAATCTTCAGACGAGAAGGCGCGCCGCGAGGTGCTTGCGCCGGAAATTTCAACGTCAAGCGATGTGCCGCAAGGCGCAAAAATCTACTGGGCCGCTGGCGAGGACCGCGTCACCGCCACAACGGTGGAACTGGCCCTGTCGGCCGATCCCGTACAGCGTGGAAAGCAGGCGCTGGAGGCCTTGATTGCCGATACGCCTTCGCCGGAGCAGCGAACGATTCCGGCCGACGCTGAGCTGCTTGCTTTCTATATATTGTCCGACGGAACCGCGATTGCGGACTTCTCCGATGCGCTTTCCTCAGAAACTCCTTCCGGAATCGAAAGCGAGCAACTCGTTGTGGATTCAATAGCGCGGACACTCGAGAACAATGTTCCGACACCGCGCCGGCTGAAGATTCTGATCCATGGGCAGGAAGCTGAAACGCTGGCAGGACACGTGGACCTTACTGGATTCTTCGATCTCAATCCCCCAAATGCAGCGCCGCAGGCACCCGCGCCTTCGAGCGCAGCGCCAGCTCCGAGCGCACCGTCGAGTGTTCCCGCGCCACCCAAAACTCTGGCCCCGGGCAGCGTTCCGAAACCCCGACGCTAGTGAATTTTGGTGCGAGGTTTTTCCCTTATCACCATTATTGACACCCGCCGCCGCAGTCGGCACACTGTTTTCGAGCAGTTCTCTCCGTGAGACGCCCGGTACCCGAGAGGAGCGAATCGTGCGAACAGATGGACGCGCAGCCGATGAGTTGCGCCCGGTAAAAATCACTCCAGACTTTATTCCCAGCGCCGAAGGCAGCGTGCTGATCGAGGAAGGCAACACGCGTGTGATCGTCACCGCAACGATTGAGGACGGAGTGCCTTCATTTCGAAAAGGATCGGGCAAAGGCTGGGTGACCGGCGAATATGGAATGCTGCCGCGCTCGACGGAAGAGCGTACCCCGCGCGAATCGGCGCGAGGCCGTCAGTCAGGACGCACGCTGGAGATTCAGCGGATGATTGGAAGGACGTTGCGCGCAGTAACGGACATGAAGGCCCTTGGCGAACGCACGGCGTGGCTCGACTGCGATGTGATTCAAGCGGACGGCGGAACGCGAACTGCTTCTGTCACGGGGGCATTTGTGGCATTAGCGTTGGCATTCGAGCGCATGGTTGCGGCGGGAATGCTACGGTCGGTGCCGCTGACGGATTCGCTCGGGGCGATCAGTGTCGGAATCGTAGATGATGTGCTTCTTCTTGATCTCGCCTACGACGAGGATTCGCGCGCGCAAGTAGACATGAATGTCGTAATGACGGGCAGCGGGCATTTTGTCGAGGTGCAGGCTAGCGCGGAGGGCCGGCCGTATACGGACCGGGAGCTTCAGCAACTGCTGTCGCTGGCAACGCGTGGAATTCGCGTGCTGCACGAAGCGCAGCAAGAACTGCTGCACATGAATTTCAGCACGCGAGCGCGATAAGAGCTCCTTTGAGCCCGCTCCAGCCGATTCAGATATTTCTCGCCTCTTCAAATCCCGGAAAATTGCGCGAATACCGTGTTCTCGCCGGCGATTCGCCGATCGAAGTCGCACTTTTGCCGAATTTCAGCGAGATTCCGGCTTTTGAAGAAACTGCGCGGACGTTCGCCGAAAACTCCGCAGGAAAAGCGATGCACTATAGCCGGTTCGCGACGAGCATGGTGCTAGCGGACGATTCCGGTTTGGTTGTGCCGGCGCTCGGCGGCGCTCCCGGCGTTCTTTCCGCGCGTTATGCCGGTCCGGGAGCGAGCGATGCCGACCGGGTGCAGAAACTGCTAGGAGAGATGCGCGAGTTGGAAGGAGAGGATCGCAGGGCGCGCTTCGTTTGCGTCACTTGCCTCGCACAGAGCGGCTCCGCTCTGGCGGTTCTATCGGACTCCGCCGAAGGATTCATCATGCGAGAGCCAAAAGGCACAGACGGCTTCGGTTATGATCCGGTTTTTTTCTTCCCGCAGCTGGGGCGAACATACGCCGGGATCACACCCGAAGAGAAAAATCGATACAGTCATCGTGGTAAAGCCTTTCGCAAGGCGCTCGCTTTCTTGGAGGGCCGCACACCGTAGCCCGGGTGCTAGAGTCCTTTCTCTTCCTAGGGAATCAAATAACTTGCCCTGAAACTGTAGGCGCGGGAGAATGAACTCCTTGCCTGCCGAGGTGGCTTCGTGGCAACTTCCAAAGTCGCGCCGAATCTGCTTTCAAACCTACTCTCGCGAGTGGCGGAGGCTCGCGCACAAACCGACGCGCTTTTCGAACTTTTGCCTCCCAACTCGTTTTACGAGCGTCCGATTGCCGAACGCCATCGCTTGATTTTTTACCTCGGCCATGTGGAAGCGTTTGACTGGAACCTGTTCAGCGGTCCTCTCGAGCTTGTCACGCACGATGCGACGTTCGACAAGCTCTTCGCGTTCGGAATCGATCCAGTCGGCGGAGGCCTCCCCACCGATAAGCCGGGAGACTGGCCCAACATCGCCAGGACTGAGAAATACAAATCGAACATTCGCGCGCGTTTGGATCAGGCTTTGCGGAATTCCGATGGCAGCCGCGATGCGCTGCTGGCGGACGGAATCTTGTTGAACGTGGCCATCGAACACCGCTTGATGCACGCCGAGACGCTTGCGTATCTGCTCCACAATTTGCCGCTCGAAAGAAAGATTCCACAGCCGGCTCCGAGGAGCGATCCTCGTCCTGCGCCCGAGCCGCGCTGGCTCACAATTCCTGCGGGCACCGTCACTCTCGGCAAATTGCGCAGCGAAGGCACTTTCGGCTGGGATAATGAATTCGAGGCGCAGCAGGTTGCAGTTTCCGAATTCTCGATCAGCGCGTTCCCGGTGACGAATGGCGAGTACAGGGAATTCGTGCAAGCGTGCGGCTATGAGGATTCCCGTTACTGGCGGCCAAAGGATTGGGAATGGAAGCGCCAACAAAGGCTCGAGTATCCACAGTATTGGCTGCCGCGTTCGAATTTTGCAGCGACGGATCCCGATACGCAGTGGGAATACCGTTCCATGTTCGGCATTCTTCCGCTGCCGCCATCGTGGCCTGTTCACGTGAGCTATGCGGAAGCGGCTGCGTTCGCGCGCTGGGCCGGCAAAAAGCTACCGACCGAAGCGCAGTGGCACCGCGCCGCATACGGAACACCGCAAGGAATCGAACGCCAATATCCATGGGGTGACGCGCCTCCCGATCGCCGGCATGGGAACTTCCACTCCAAGAGTTGGCACCCGGCGCCTGTGGACGCACATCCGGCGGGCGCGAGCGCGTTCGGCGTTCAAGACCTGCTTGGCAACGGGTGGGAATGGACGTCGACGCATTTCGGGCCACTTCCAGGCTTTACGCCTTTTTCGTTCTATAAGGGCTACTCGGCCGACTTTTTTGACGGGAAGCATTTTGTGATGAAGGGAGGATCGGCGCGCACGGATGTCTCGATGCTGCGGCGGTCGTTCCGCAATTGGTTCCAGCCCCACTATCCCTACGTGTACGCGACCTTCCGGTGCGTGGAGGAATAAGTCATGTCGAGTGCCCCGCGATTAGTTCCTACAACCGTCTCTACACAGGTTCTGTCCGAGTTTGCATCGGATGTGGTGATCGGACTTAGCCAGCCGGGACAAAAAGAACTGCCGTCAAAATATTTGTACGACGAAGTGGGCTCGGCGCTGTTCGACGTAATCTGCGTGCTTCCCGAATATGGATTGAGCCGCGCCGGCATGCGGATATTGAGTCGCCATGCTGGAGACGTTGTGGACGGTCTGCCGAGTCCGGTGATCGTCGCGGAGCTGGGAAGCGGCAGCGGCCAGAAGACGAGATTGCTTCTGGAAGCGCTTGCCCGCAAGCAACGCGTGAACTACTACCCGATTGATATTTCGGGGAGCGCCCTGAGCCGTTGCCAGCAAGAGCTTGGACAGATCGATCGCGTGAGCATCGTAGGGTTCGAGCGCGCATATCTGGATGGCTTGCAGGAGGTTGCGGCGCGGCGGCGCGAAGGCGAAAAAATCTTCCTGCTGTTTCTCGGGAGCACGATTGGAAATTTCGACCGTCCGGCCGGAGATCAGTTTCTGCGCGAGGTGCGAGCGATCCTGCGCGAAGGCGATGCTTTGCTGCTCTCGACCGATCTTGAGAAACCAGTGGAAAAGTTGAAGCTGGCTTACGACGATCCCGCGGGAGTGACAGCCTCGTTCAATAAGAATCTGCTTGCCCGCATCAACCGCGAGCTCGCAGCGGATTTTGATCTCTCGCGGTTCGAGCACGTGGTGCGCTACGACGAATCGGAGCGGCGGATCGAGATGCATCTGCGCTCAACCGAATGGCAGCGCGTGACGATTCGCAGAGCCGGATTTGGATTCTCCCTCCGCGAGGGCGAGACCATCTGGACCGAAAGCTCCCACAAGTACGACTTGAAGGAAGTGGTTCAGATGGGCCAGCGAACCGGATATCGTTGCGTGGGCCAGTGGTGCGATTCCGAATGGGGATTCGCGCAAAATCTTTTCTTCGCCTCGTAATATTCTTTGCCTCGTAACACGGCGTTTCGTTAAAAACTGTCACACGACCAAAGACCGTCTGGTTAATGGAGAGGGTCCGCTTCGACGATTTCGCGAATTATTTCCTTGGCGCGGGCCACAGCGGAGGGAAGGACGAAGACGTGCAGCTTGCCGCCGTCGGGCGCGATGACGCAGCCGATGCCGACTCCGCGAAAGCAATCTTTGAAGGCTTGCGCCAAATTACTGTCATCGCCAGACCAAACTTCGGACGTGGCTTCGTCCGAGTTGAAGCTCTCCAGGTCATCGTCGGCAATACCTGTCGACACATCGGATTCGTCTGAATCCGGAACCTCTGCTAGATTTTCGTGTTGAGACTTCTGCTGTGACGTCAAAGCTTGACCACCGCGGAACCGGCTCAAAGGACCAATTTTGTCCAGAAGATCGGAATTTCGATCCAAGAGGAAGCCGGGCGATTTCCAGACTTGCGAATCGTCTGGGGCAATGCTCTGGATAGCGTCCAGAGCCGCGCCGTGATCTCGTTTTTTAATTTGAATCCTGTAAATCGATTGATGAAACGCCGGCATGAATCTCGAGTCGACCGCGTCGTTTTCGTAGGGGATATTGCTGGCATCAAGCCTGTCGCAGACTTCACCCTGAAAGCGGGCATCCTGACCCGCCCAGAGAATTTCCATCTCTTCGGAGTCCGCGTCGCTCGAAGCGTCGGGGAGCCGGTTGACGAGCTCCGCGCCACAGTCGGAGCACTGTGAAGCCCTCGCGATATTCAGATTTGCAGACCGGGCAGAACATATTTCCGCGGAGCTAAAAGCGCTCGACGGCGAGTGCGACCGCATTGCCGCCACCCAGGCAAAGCGCGGCGATGCCGCGCTTTAGATTGCGGCGCTGGAGCTCGTAGAGCAGAGTGACGAGCACGCGCGCGCCGGATGCGCCAATCGGATGGCCGAGAGCAACCGCGCCGCCGTTGACGTTGACCTTTTCCGGATTGAGGCGAAGCTGGCGCGTAACGGCGATAGCCGCGACGGAGAAAGCTTCGTTGAGTTCGACGAGATCGACATCCTTGTCGCGATCCCAGCCGGTTTTCGCGAGAAGCTTTTCGACCGCATCCACCGGCGCCATCATCACCCATTTGGGTTCGACGCCGCTCACGGCCTGCGCAACGATGCGCGCCATCGGAGTTTTGCCAAGGCGTGCGGCGTTTTTTTCGCTCGTTACAACGACAGCAGCGGCGCCGTCATTCGTCCCGGGTGCATTTCCGGCTGTAACGGTGCCGTCCTTCTTAAAAGCGGGCTTTAGTTTCGCGAGCGCTTCGAGCGTCGTGTCTTCACGCGGCGATTCGTCGGTCTTGATGATGACGGGATCGCCCTTCTTCTGCGGAATTTCGACCGGCACGATTTGTTCGCCGAAGAAGCAGGATTTGATCGCGCGGAGGGCTTTCTTGTGGCTCTCGTAGGCGAACTGATCCTGTTCCTGGCGCGAGATGTTGTACTTTTCGGCGACGAGCTCGCCGGTGACGCCCATGTGGAAATTCTCGTACACGTCCCAGAGGCCGTCGTTGATCATCGAATCGAGGAGATCCTGATTGCCGAGGCGGAATCCGGTGCGCGCGCCTTTCAAAAGGTAGGGGCAGTTCGACATGGACTCCATGCCGCCGGCGACGACGATTTCGGATTCTCCGAGAGTGACGGCTTGCGCGCCGAGCGCGACAGCTTTCAGCCCTGAGCCGCAAACTTTATTGATCGTCATAGCGGCGACGCGCGAATCGAGACCGCCGCGCAACGCGGCCTGGCGCGCAGGATTCTGACCAAGTCCGGCTTGCACCACATTGCCCAGGATGGCTTCGTCGACTTGCTTGGGATCGATTCCGGCGCGGCGAACGGATTCGGCGACGACTTTCGCGCCAAGCTCGGGCGCGGACAGCGGAGAGAGTCCGCCCATAAATCTTCCGATGGGCGTGCGGACGGCGCTTAGTATGACGGGGGTTTCCATGACGATTCTCCTTCGGTGGAACGATCAGTATAGGCGTGCGCTGCGGCGGGGTCAATTTGCGGGCGGGATTGAGAAGGCTGTGGCGAGTGCTGAGTGACGAGTGATGAGCAGGGCGCCCGCGGCGGCTAAATGCGATTCGAAATCGCGATCCGTTCGCGATTAGGAATTTTTAGTGGGCCTTCTTTGCTATGACTTACGGCGAATTCTAATCGCGCGTTCGCGATTAGAAATTCCTCGGAGCGCGACCTGGGCGATGCCGCGTCGTGCCAAAACGGGAAGAACGGCGAAGGCTTGCGCAGATGAGTGAGCGCAAGCGGTAGCGGACAAGTCGAAGTCGCATTTTTCTTCGAAGACAGAAAAACCATGAAGGGCTTGCGCAGGTGAATCAGCGCCCTTCGTCGGCGTGGGGCGTCCTCAGGGTAAACAAGCGGTACGGAGGTGTTCCCGCGATCGGTTACGGAGGGGATGAATCCTCTCCCTGACGGGAACGAAGGCGGGAGAACGGTTTTCGCGCTACGGCGAAAAACGCGATAAGAAATCGCGATTTTTTTGCGATTAGAAATTTTTAGTGGGCTGAGTTTTCTATGAGTTAGTCGAAACTCTAGTTCCAAATTTGCGATTAGAAATTCAGTGGTTAATGGCCCTTCGTCGGCGGCGTTCCTCCTCTGGGCAAGCGAGTGACGAGTAGCTGGAAAAGGATTGCGCGGGTGAGACTGCGCCCTGCGCGGCTCAGGGCAAGCAAAAAGTGTGAGTTTAGATGAGATGCAGGCTAGCGATGCGTCGGCATCCGCGATCGGTCGAGTGCCCGGCTCGGCAAAAGCGCACAGGCAACAGTGCCTGTGCCACTGAACGGAGGGTTCCGACGATGCGACCGGGATGCCGCGGGCGGAGATTCCCGACAGAGCAGTCGGGTCCGGTGGCAGGACTCCGGTGGAGTCCACCGTCCCGCAACTGCGTCCGGGACGCACAGTATGCGGACTCCAGAAACCGGAGACGCAAACCGCTCCCCTCCCTTCCAGTGTCCCCGACCTGGCTGCCGATAGTGTCGTGTTCGTCGTCATATAAAAACGGGCAATGGTAGCGCGGATTCGGGCGGCTGTAAATCCACAGAATTACGCAGACCGGTGGAAAACGCAGTGCCGTGACAGTGGCAGGGGGGTACAATTTCCGTCGCCTAGTCTCGGCCGGGATTCTTTCGACGTTCTATCTATCTGGAGGTCGGGAGCATCTGGACTCGAAGTTCAGACTTTTCACCTGACTGCTTTTTCCAGGAACTTGCGCACTTTCGGTGCTCAGTTCGCCCAGACCGAGAATACATGCGAAGTGTTGTCCCCTACCGGCGGCTCTGATAGCATTGCGCCAATTCTGGGTGTGGAGGTTGCGGCAGTGCCCAAGGTCAAGCAGCTTACGGTATCTTGTGACAACATTCCTGGGTCGCTGGCGCGCGTGGCGGGTATCATCGGCGGAGCGAAAGTGAATATTCTTGCTCTGAACGCCTCAGCCGCTGGCGCTATGGGATACATACAATTCGTGGTCGATAACGGAGCGAAGGCCAAGAAGGCGTTGAAACGTGCGGGATATTCCTGCTACGAGGAAATTGTGCTTCACACTACACTTCCCAACGTGCCCGGAGCCCTGGCTCAGTTCGTGAAGAAACTGAGCGCCAAGAACATCAATATCGGGGCCTGCTATCAAACTACGGTGAAAGGTTCGAAAAGCGCGAGCGTCGTGCTTGCAGTTTCCCACCCAGAGAGTGCAGCCCTCGTCCGGTAGCACCTCCCCGCATCACATTCCCTCAGTAAGAGGCCTTGTCATTTTCTTCTCTCAGCAAAATTCAATTGTTCAGGAAGGCGGCGAGGATCGTGGAGAAGATGACACGGGAATCTGCCTCGGAGAAGGTAGCCGGGTAACGCGTTGCCCTGGCCAGATACTGATCGCGAAGCAGCCCCTCGATGGCGCCCATCAAACCCGATCGCAGAGCTTGGAGGTGAATGTGCGGCGCCAGTTCTCCCTTGGCTTGCATCTCTTTCAGCACGCCATCCAGGAATTTTATGAATTCCAGAAAACCAGGGGTCAAGACGATCATGTGCCCGTCACCGCGGATCCGCCGGCCTTCCAAGAGGAACAAAGTACGAAGCGCGCGGTCGCGTTCGAGAAACGTCAGCATCATATCGATGACAATTTTCAGCTTGTCGGTGGGCGAAGGAATCCTTTCCGCCGCCAACCGGATGGCCGGGTTGATTTGCTCCCAGGCAAATTCGAAAACGGCCTCGAGCAACCCCAACTTGTTGTTGAAGTGCTTGATCAGCTGGGACTGGCTGGTGCCCGCTAAACGGCAGATAGCCGCAGTCGTCGTGTCTTCAAAGCCGCGCTCGGCGAACAGGTCCTTCGCAGCCTCTCGCAGGCGGTCGTGACTCGATGTCAGTACGGCAGTCTTCTGCGGCACTATCTATCCCCGTGCGACTGCGACTACTGATCCTCATCGCTATGATACTACCAACCTCGTCTGTCAACGATTCTCGCAAAACGAGACCCCTTTTCTCGCACGCGGGCCTGCTGTCTTTTGTCGCTTGCGGTCGGTGAAACACTGTATTGACTGGCCGCGATAGTAGCGACACTATCACGCGTCGTTGCAAGACCTCTTTCAGCTTCGGTAAAACTTTCGGGGACTCCCCCAACGGAGACGGCCATGCCTACTACAGCTTTCGAACGTCCCTTGTCCCTTGGTCTGCGAGTGCTCGCGCTGCTCAGCCTCTCGCTCGCCGCGGTCGTTACCCAAGCATCAGGACAAACCAGCGACAAACACTTTTTCTGGGCCCCCGGACAAACACCCAACGCCAATTCTGTGTCGAATGACCTTATTTACCACGGCGGGAATGCGGGAGCAGGCGCCATCGGCGTCGAAACCAAGCCAGGGGTCTATCTGATCTTCTGGGGGCCCGATTGGGCAAACGGTTTTACGACCACAGACGCTAAAGGAGTGCAGTTTACCAGCCAGCAATTGCAGAGCTATGTGACCTCGTTCTTCACCAATCTAGGCGGCACGCCCTGGGCAGCCATCCAGACCGAATACTGTAACAACGTCCCGGCCGGAACCACCAACTGCGCCAGCGTCAGCGGCGGCGGATACGTGACCGATCCGAGAAAACAGCTCAAGGGTGTTTGGACCGACGCGACGCCCGTGCCCAGCGACATCATTGCTCTGGGCTTGGCCGAAAATGTAGCCGATGATCCGCTGGCGACGGAAGCGATCCGCGCCTCCGCTCATTTCAATTACGATCCGCAGGCGACGTACATCATCTTCACGCCGCCGAGTTCCATCGCCACGGGACAGCCAGTTTATTGCGGATACCACACCCAAACGAACAGCGTCGATGGCCTTGGGAATCCCTACCGGTTGCAATATGCCTTCATCCCGTTCCTCAATATGAACTGGCCGGAACTGGGCACCGGCGGCTGCGGCATGAACTCGGTGAATGTAGTCAGCGATAGCTTTGGCCACGGAGTCTTCGATGGCTACAGCATCGTAACCGGGCACGAGTACGCTGAAGCCATCACCGACCCGGACAATTTTGCCAGCGTGCAGGACGGCTGGAACGACGCGCAGGGGAACGAAACCGGCGACAAGTGCGCTTGGACGGATCTCGGCAATGTCCCCATGGATAATCACACCACTTTCGCGGTACAGCCGCTATGGAGCAACAAAGCATTTGACGTGACCGGCCAAGGTTGCGTCCGCTCCGCGCCGACCAATCCGCATGCGATGCCGGCAGTGGGCATCACACCGCCCGCGATTGATATCTGCATGACCCTGCCGACCTGCCCGCCTGGCGTCGCAGCCGGCCAACCGATGCCCGTCAACATGGCCTATTTCGGCGGACGCGTCCAGGTGACTCCCAAGATCTATCTCGTCTTCTGGGGTTGGGGGGACGCGAATGCATTCGATCACACGACTCCGGGTAACCCGGCGAGCGATCCGGACGGAGCCGGGGCCCTGATGACGAGATTCGTGGAAGCTATGGGCGGAACGACGTGGGGCGATATTTCCGCTCAGTATTATCAATCGAATTACAACGGAAACTATTCGAACGTCGGGAACCCGAAGCAAATGTTGGTGGGCGTGTGGCACGACGACACCAACCCCATTCACGACAACCTCGCGCCCATCGAGCTTGCGCAAGAGGCCGTGCGCGCGGTTCAACACTTCAACGCAACCGACCTTGCCGATTCGAATTTCGTCATTGCCACGCCCCAGAAGTTCAATGACGCTGGTTTCAATCAAAGCTCGTACTGCGCCTGGCATGACTACACAACCCCCACGGGTTATCCCGGAGTGAAGCAGGGCATCGCGTTCACCAACATGCCGTACGTGCTGAATGCGGGAGGCGGATGCGGAGAGGACTTCGTCAATCCCGCACCCACAGGAAATCTTGACGGCGTCACGATCGTCCTCGGCCACGAGATCGCTGAAACTCTCACCGATCCCGGCGCCGAGTCGACTACTGGCCTGGTGCCGAATGGAGGCTGGTTCGACTACCAAGGCTGGGAGATCGGCGACAAGTGCGCGTGGGTCGGCGACGGTCTCCAGGTGCCGGGCGCGCCCTTCAACATGATCGGAAACGACGGTCGCGCATACCCGGTGCAGACGTTGTGGAGCAACAAGAGCCTGCAGGGAGTCGGTTACTGTTCGCAGGGATTCTGAAACGTTTTCGGCGATAACCCGGTCCGATCAACCGGTCGGACCGGGTTTGACTGAGGTGAAACATCGACCCTAAGCTCCGCACGCGTCGCATGCTGAGATAGCGGCGCCGACGAAGGGCCACTGATTTTCCAATCGCGAAAGGATCGCGATTTTTCCTCTACGTTCATATGCGTTCGCGCGAAACGGGCGGCGGGCTGGAATGCGCCCGCCGAAGGTACAAGGTCGCGGACCGCGCCACGCGAATAGCGTGCCGCTCGTTTGCCCAGAGCAGGATCACCGCCCGGCGAAGGGCGAGTGAATTTCTAATAGAGACATTCGAGAAATCAGAAAATCAATCAAGTGGTTGGAAACAGGGCAGAAAGCAAAATTCTAATAAGTACAAAAACGGACGCGAACCGCTCCGCTCGCTTCCAGTGCCCCCGACCCGGCCGCCGATTGTGTCGTGTTCGTGGTCATATAAAAACGGGCAACGGTAGCGTGGATTCGGGCGGCTGTAAATCCACAGAATTACGCAGACCTGTGGAAAACGCAGTGCCGTGACAGTGGCGGGGGTACAATTTCCGTCGCCTCGTCTTGGCCGGGATTCTTTCGACGTTCTATCT
>Ga0209625_1000228_pt1 | contig 14245 bp, 14 predicted proteins | sample JacPin_JW_Ref_M2_FD_187960 | JGI IMG/M metagenome (GOLD analysis project Ga0209625, IMG submission 187960) | Forest soil microbial communities from Algoma, Ontario, Canada - Jack Pine, Ontario site 1_JW_Ref_M2 (SPAdes) (version 2) | ecosystem: Environmental > Terrestrial > Soil > Boreal...
CATTACGCTTGAGCAAGAGTCTCTCGCGGCTGCGGATCAATTCGGGGAAGGCTCGAACATTCTGAGTCTGATTGGATCGCCCAAACCACCAAAGACGGAAAGAAGGAAATCGTTCACCGAAACCGGTCCTGACGATCCAACGTTGTAGTCTAAATTGCGGCTCACCCGAAACCTTGCCTGCCAATGATTGGCCAGACGATTTCGCACTATCGCATCGTGGAGCAAATCGGCGCCGGCGGGATGGGCGTCGTATTCAAGGCTCAGGATAGCCGGCTTGAACGCGCGGTGGCGCTGAAATTCCTTCCTGAAAAACTGGCGCAACAGCCTCAAGCGCTCGACCGCTTCCGGCGAGAAGCGCGCGCCGCGTCCGCTCTAAACCATCCCGGCATTTGCACGATCTACGACATCGGCGAGCAAGACGGCCGGGCGTTCATCGCCATGGAGTTCATCGACGGCGAAACGCTGCGCAGTCACATCAGTGGGAAGGCGCTTCCTCTGGAAGAACTGCTGGAGCTCGGGATCCAGATAGCGGAAGCTCTGGAGGCGGCGCACGCTGAAGGAATCATTCACCGGGACATCAAACCCGCCAATATTTTCGTGACGAAGCGCGGACGAGCGAAAGTGCTCGATTTTGGCCTCGCAAAGCTTGTTCCCAAAGGAGTCGCGAGTGCGGACGCGGGTTCCGAAGGAGAACCGCCGGATTCCAATTCGATCGTTGGAATCATAAGCGGCACTCCTTCGTACATGTCACCGGAGCAGGTGCGCGGAGACGGTCTGGACCCGCGCACCGACATCTTTTCGCTCGGTCTCTTGCTGTACGAAATGGCGACCGGGCGCCAAGCCTTCAGCGGTGGCACGGGCGGCGTTATTATCGAGGCGGTTTTGACGCGCCCGCCGGTTCCGGTGCGAAGTAGCAATCCCTCAATTCCACCAAGGCTGGAAGAAATCATCGACAAGGCGCTGCAAAAGGATAGAGGCCAGCGTTACCAGGACACGGCCGACTTGCGCGCTGAACTGCAACAGCTAAAGCGAGAATTAGATTCGGGCAGTCGAGCTGGGGATGAAGGCTCAGAATCTGCCGCGATATCAAATGCAAGTCGTTTTTCGTCGACCGGCAAGCAAAGGTCACAGACCTCGACAGTTCATACACGTAGGCTCCGCCCGGAGCGCATTTCAAAAACCATCGACTCGCTCGCAGTTTTGCCGTTCGAAAACGCGAGTCGCGACCCTGAGCACGAATACCTCAGTGACGGGATCACGGCGAGCCTTATCAATATCCTCGCGACGGTGCCAAAACTGCGAGTAATGGCGCAGAGCACAGTATTTCGTTTTAAGGGCCGCGGGATTGACCCTCAAGCCGTTGGCCGCGATCTGAATGTGCGCGCCGTGCTAACTGGACGAGTGATGCAAAGCGGCGGCTCTCTGCGGATTGGAGCCGAGCTGGTCGATGTAGCCACAGGCTCTCAATTATGGGGCGCGCAATACGACCGCAAGCCCGGCGACATCTTTGCAATCCAGGATGAAATTTCCAACGAGATATCGGAAAAATTGCGGTTGCGGCTAACCCGGGCGCAAAAAAAGCGGCTCACCAGACGCCACACCGAAGATCCCGAAGCTTACCGCATCTATCTGAAAGGTCGTCATCACTGGAACCAATGGACCGAAGAAGGGTTTTACAAGGCAATCGAATACTTTCAGCAAGCGGTCGAGAAGGATCCCGCCTACGCTCTCGCTTACGCTGGTTTGGCCGATTCCTACGTGCTCCTGGGATGGAACAGTTATCTGCCGCCGAAGGATGCGTTTCCTAAAGCCAAAGCGGCTGCATGGAAGGCCCTGCAGTTCGACCCGGATCTCGGCGAAGCCCACACGCCTCTGGCAGCGGTGTTGTGGCTTCACGATTGGCAGTGGCAAGAAGCTCAGAAGGAGTTCAAGCGCAGCCTTGAACTCAATCCCACCTACCCGACTGCCAATCATTGGTACGCCGAGTATGTGATGACGATGGGCCGCCAGGCAGAAGCGATCGCCAAAATAAAAAACAGCCAGCCGCTCGATCCGTTATCTCTCATTATCAACGTCGCAATCGGACGGGACTACTACTTAGCCCGGCGATACGAAGAAGCCCTCGAACACCTTCTGCAAACTGTCGAACTCGATCCGAACTACCCCGTCACCTACTGGGTTCTCGGCCTGCTCCACATGACAACGGGTCGCTACGAATTGGCCATCGCTGCAGCTGAGAAGGCGGTGAACCTGTCGGGCGGTAGCCCTCTGATGCGCGCGGCGTTGGCGCATTCCTACGGAAAAGCTGGAAGGGCAAAAGAAGCGCTACAGATTCTCGACGATCTCACGACACTCGCAAAGCAGAGATACGTCGCGCCGCACTTCTTCGCTGGAATCCATATCGGCCTGGGAGAAAACGACCGCGCAGTTGAATACCTGGAGAAATCCTACGAAGAGCACTCCCACTGGCTTATCTATCTTCATATCGATCCGAGCATGGACGATATGCGGAACGATCCTCGTTTCCAGGACTTGTTGAGGCGCGTCGGCCTCCCCGCACCCCCGGACGCGGTGCTTTAACGCTCCCTTGCTTTTCGCCAAAGTGTCACGACGTTCGATACCGTAGCGAAACGGAAATTTCATCATTTGCAGCACTGTTCCCATCCGCCCTATTTGCCGGCAAATCAGTCGCATGGATTCACTTCGCCGAATCCCTGGTGAGTCGATGCTGCCCGACGGTACATTGCCGCCTGTCGCATTTTCCCACCGACGCCGAAGCTCTTCGAGTCGGGCGTCCACAAATCCGGCTCGTCCTGATTTGCGTTCTGGTTTGTCGCGGCTACCGTATCCCATGTTTAGATTGCTCGAGTTTTGATTTGAGAATATCGCTACTCATTCCATGTTCTCACAAAGGCATTTGCCACGTATTGTAGGGATTATCCATTCCACACAGAGAGGATGGGGAGCTATAAACCAGAATCCATAAAGTGACAACTCTGATAGAACGAAATGCAGCCGCGCCAAGCGTCGCGGCGCTAGGGCCGCGAGTAGTAGCCCTGGCGGGTGCGCGCGGTGAGGCCGGGCTTGTCGACGCTGACTTCCAGGCGGTGGTATTCGTTTCCCCCGCCCGCTGAAGAGGGAACAAAAGAAATTTCGTAGTAGGGCGCGGCATCGGCGAGGCATGTTTGCAGGGCTTTGGCGATGTCGTTGTCCGAGGTGAAGACAAGGCCTCCGTTCTGAACGGCAAACACCTGAAGCCCAAGATTTGCCAAATCCACCTGGCTTGATTTGGTGACCGGCTTGAGGAAGGACTTATAGTAGTCGGCGCTCACGAGAGGTTGGGAGGCGCCGCGCGGATCGATCATGTAAAGGGTGACGCGCGCTTGAGCGAGATCATTCGAAACTTTGACGAGTTCGGTGAAGACCTGCTGTTGCTGCTTCGAGTCGAACTCACCGCTTGCCCTGGCCAGAAGCGGCCAGCCGGGCGAAAGCCAGATCTCGATTTTGCGTCCCGGGCGGGCCGCTTCGGCCGCGGCGAGCTTTTGAAGCGCGGTGAGCGAGAGCTCCCAGCGCTCGGCCGCGCCCTGCAAGCCAGCGGAACGCCGAATCGCGCGGAGGCCCGGGCTATCCTTATTGAGTTGCGTGGCGAGCGCATTGCCGTCGGCCGAAAAATCTCCCAGCATCTGGACGTCGGTGTCCGTGACAACTGCGATGGAAAGGGGGAAGGCGAGGCGTCCTCCTTCAGTGCGGAGGAATTTTTCGAGCTCGGAACGCGCGTACTCTACGGTCTGAATCTCGGTGTTCACCGAGTCGAGCACCACCACGACTTCGACCGACGCGTCACGTCCTTTGAGCGCTTGAAATGAAGTGATCGCCTGGGGCTTCCCGTTATCGAGGACTTTGAAATCCTGCTGCTGGAGACCGCCTTCGGCCCCGCCTGATTTCGGCGAAACGACGACGTCCAGGACGATCTGCCCGTTCGCGGGAGCAGCCGGCGCCGCGCTCTGCGCCAACGCCGATCCAGCGGCGAGGATCGCAAGAAGAAAGAAACAACCGAGCCGCGCCACTGTGTTCATAGGAGACCCTCTTGGCGAATCGTCCATCGGATCGATGAACTTTTGCTGCGTCGAGTCCCAGACTCGAAAATCGTCCGTGCCGGTGGATGCAAGGCCCGTCAGTCGCTTCTTTAATGTGACGATATCCTCGACGGCTTCAACCCACAGGATGGATTCGTTTATCTTTTTGAAGATGTCATACTTCGCGGTCATTTAGAGACCTCCGGCCCGCAAAAGGATCGGATGCCGTTCGCGCTCCGAGAGTGGCAATATTTCTCGGTATCTCTAAGACTTCTCAGTCTCCCCGGCGATTCTAAGGCTGCTAGACTCGCTTTATGGGTAACACCGCACCGAAACCTTGCAAGAGATTCTCCAAGAGAATTCCTCTGAACGAGCTTGCAGAGCCGTTATCGAATATCTTCAACGGGAGTCCGAGCGGGATTTATTCCTAAAGAAGAGGCGCAATTAAACGTCAACCCGTCTGTCCGTCAAAACCATTCCCGCCGTGCCGCAACGCCCGCCAAATTCAACCAAAACGAGCCAAAGTTGTGTCTTGGAGCGATGGCGGCAGACGCCGAATGCGTGCTGTGCCTGCTAAGCCTTTACACTGAAAACCTGATAGCCGCTGCCTCAGCACTAGGAAGAGTATCAATCAATAGGCTTTGCCCTGAGGGCGAGATGGCTAAGCGGGTTTTAGTTGCTGATGACAATCCATTGATACGTAAAATGTTGTGCAGGCTCTTTGAGGTCGAAGAAGACTACGGAATCTGCGCGGAGGCTGCGGACGGCGAGCAAGCGATTGAGCTAGCATTGAAGCACCGCCCCGACTTGATAATCCTCGATTTGGCCATGCCTCTGTTCAACGGCTTAGAGGCTGCCCACAAGATAAAGAAAATGATGCCTCACGTTCCGATAATTTTGTTTACACAGCACGCAAAGGTAGGGATAACGCTCCTTGAAACTAACGGGACTATTGACCGAACGGTTTCAAAGAGCGATCCCGGAAGCCTCATGGAAAGCGTAAGATCACTCGCTCCGGCCTAAGTTCCTCGGCTGTACCCCGTTAATTCTGTGCGCACTACCAGAATGGGCGTAGAATCCCACTGGGTAGGAAGAGGAGCGCACAATGAGTGGTAGGCCACAAGAATCTGAAGATGCTCCTGAAAAACCGTCGGTCACGCTTCCCGGAAAGGTCGAAAAAATCATACCGGGAGTCGTTCCAACGATGCCCGATAAAGCGCAGATTGCGGTCGAAGGAGCGGAAGATCTCTACAAAGAGATTCGCGTCGAAAATACTCTGCAAGACGAGAATGGAAAGCCCGTATCCCTGAAGCCCGGTGCCGAAGTAGAGGTCACAATCGAAGCCGAAAAGCACGCGACGGAACCCAAGAAGTCCGACTCAATACGGCCCGCCGATCAGCATTCTGTGGAGTGAGTTTCAAACTCACCACAGACAGGGCAATCCCGCTAAAGTGACTAGGCGCGTCTCTCCCAAAATCGCCTGAAATAAATGTCCTGTCGCCGGTCGCGATGAGGCGCAGAAAGCTAGAAATGCGATAGAGCATCAACAAGCGGTGAGTATTTTTACAAAGCTGGTGACTCAATGGGCGGAAAGTCGATAGCTGCTTCGATCGCCGGCACTAGGTCTGTGGGTATATAAACGTTCGCGATGTAGCCGCGGGCGCCGGCTTCTGCCGTGGCTCGGGCCATTTCGAGCGAATCATATTGAGTAACGAAATAGATCGTCGCCGACGGCAAATGCTTCTTGATAATTTCGGCGGCTTCGATGCCATTGAGATTTGGCATTGCGACATCGAGCAGAACGACGTCTGGATTTAGAGCTAACGCTTTCTGCACGGCGTCCTGTCCATCCTCCGCTTCCCCGCAGACGCTCCAGCCTTCATGAGCTTCCAGAAGCAATTTTAATCCGGCCCGAACCATGGGCACATCGTCCGCAACGAGAATTCGCAACATTGCGACACCTCCGAAAAAGCAGAGGAAGCACCGAGGTCAAATGAGACAAAGGGCAAGGCCAAAAAGATGACTCGTCTTCGCCTGCCACAGTAGACTGGCACTTAGCGGGAAGCAACACATCAGGTAATCACTGTATTCATCATGTTTGCGTTACTCGATGCGCACAAAGTTAACAGTCAACACATTGTACTACTGGAAAAACTGAAACGCCTTGGCCGTTGTCCACATGGTTGCTGGGTCGCTGCGACGAAGGCACTGGTTGGGGGTCTAGTTTACGCTTCAATACAGGAAATACCCGATGCCTGCAAGTTGAGCTCTATGTCATGGTGCGGGTCGCAGTCTTTACGTATTCGTCACGACCACAATGCCCAGCCGTATATTGATCGCGGACGATAGCGGAGTCTTTCGAAACGCCGTTCGTGCCTACCTCACGCAACGCAATTTTGATGTCTGCGGCGAAGCAATCGACGGCAATGATGTCGTCAAAAAGGCAATGGAACTACAACCCGCCTTGATTATTCTCGATATCCGAATGCCCGAAATGAACGGTGTCGAAGTCGCATCCGTGCTGAAGGGCCGGATGCCGAATGTGCGGATCGTGCTCCTTACGATGTATGACGAAGTCATGGGCTACAAATCACTCATGTCAGCGATTGGTGTCGATGCGACGATACCCAAGATGAACTGCTTTGACAGCCTAGCGCAATGCGTCCGAGGTTTACTCAGTTCACCGGCGCCCCGAAGCGCCCGAAACGAACAGAACCAGCAGGCTCAAGAAACCGGTTCACGAATACTGTAAACACCCTATACCGCAGTCAAGACCTGCTACGCTGGTTTTACGTGGGTCATTAGGATGACATCCAAGCGGATTCTAATCGCGGACGACAGCGACACCGCTCGCGGCGTCCTAGCCAAGTTTTTCGCTCAACGGGATTTCGATGTCTGCGAAGCGGTCGATGGCGAAGATACCATCGAGAAAGCTCGGAAACTCAAGCCCGATCTGATCCTTCTGGATGTGGCGATGCCCCACACGAATGGCATCGCTGCGGCCTCTGTCCTGAAAGAGATGCTGCCAAACGTTCGCATCGTTCTATTCACCATGTATACCGAAGCGATCGCCAGAGCATTCCCTAACCAAGAGTTTGCCGCTGACGCAGTGATCAGCAAAGGCGACGGCATGGGGAAACTGGAAGAGTGCGTTCAAAGCCTGCTGCGTTCATAGCAATCGTAGCCCGACGACAAACACGTTGCGCGGCGGGCTTGGGGAAGTTCTGACTCAGTGCGCACCAGAAATCGAGCAGCCTTACCTTTGCGGTCAGCGCGGAAGACGCAGGAAACTGGCATCTAGTTACCACGCAGACAGGTGCTCACACGCTGCCGCCATTCTTTCGGCACGCTTAATAATTCTTCAGACTGCCCGTACTCTCGTGAATCGCTGAGATGCCCGAGCTTGTTCGCACAGTTGTCAAGCAGCGGTAGGTTAGCGTCAGAGGATCGCGATCCTGCGATCCAGTGGCTCCCGATTGAGCGTGAAATTGCTCTGCGCGGCTACTGACGCGGGAACCTCGTTACTTGATTGACTTGTACGTTTCTAAACAGGAAAGTCTGGCCCGTCGAGTTTCCCGCGTTTGTGCCAGACCATCCACCATCAGTCACTAGCAGGATCGCATCAATCTTGTAGTTAAGGCTGTTGGCGCAGGCAACGGCACCCGAGTAAGTGTTGTAGAAGGTGCCGGGGCAGAGTTGAGACGAATCCCAGCGCAGCCCTGCGGTGTCTGTGGCGAAATTTCCGGTGGAGAACCACATGTCTGGTGTAGGGCAATCCATAAAGCCTGGTGGAGTTCCAAGGTAGACGAATATATTCTTATTTCCCTCAGGGTTCGAGAAGCTTATGGAAAACCTCGGGGAACCGCCGCCGAAGCAACCGTGCTCAACGTAGTAATCCGTTTGAAGATTTGTGAGCTGGTCCAGCGTCGCCCCCCTCAGCGTATACATCACCATCTGTCCGAAGGTGAAGGTTCCATCGGAGAAGCAAGTCGGGTAACCTGAACCACACACCGATTGCTCATACAGAACCGCTCCTCCCCCGGTGGGCGATTTCACGGGGCGCGCGGTCCCAATAAATGTTCCGTACCCGTTGGGGTCCGGCGGTGTGGGGTCGGAGAACGAGCTTTCAAGAACATTTTGCGTGGCGGACACGCTGCCTGTTGCAGTCCCCACGGTCATCGTTCCGGTAGACCAATTGTAGTTATACGACGTTGAGGTAGTGATTGGGCTGAAGTTGACGCCGATGTTGTTAACCGGCATCAACTGAGCAAATACTGGCGCCATCGGCACGATGAGCATTACGAACACGAGCGAAACGAAGGAAAAGAGCAGTCTCTTCATATTACCTCCTCGACAAGATGGAGAATTGCCCTTGGTGGCTGGGGGGTCTGAGACGACGTGGCGCGATGAGTTACCGGGGCAGGCTTAAATTCGTCTGCCTCCGTCATCGTTGTGATCGTCAATGCCATGAACATTTCGCGTATTCAATACGGAAGTTTGTGCATTTTTGGTGGCATTTTCAGGGTAGAAGCACCTTATGAGGCAGTGGAGGTCAGCCACTGCACGGAGTGGCGGCGATTCAATCCAAGCTCGTGCCTTGTTTTGAAGCCGCTCTTCAATACGAATAGGCGAGGTTTTATTGCAGCCTCTCGCTCGGAGCTGTGTAAGGCACGCGGAATTGAAACGCCCTTCAATGCCCAACTGCCGGCGATCATCGAAAGGACTCTTTTCGACGACGTTACGCTTTGGAATCCTTCATTCGCGCCCTCTGCGATAATCGATAGCCCTAAAACAGTTTGAGGTCGCGACCAGCACCCCTTTACGGCCTGCATGCTCCGTTTTCCACAGGTCTGCGTAGTTATACGGATATACAGTCGGCCGAACCCGCGCTACCATTGCCCGTTTTTAGATGGAGAGTCGAACGATGCTATCGGACGAGGAGATGGTCCAGCGGCGGAATATGCACCACACCGCCTCTGATTCCGCGCCACTTAGCGTCTATTTTCTCATCGCGAACGCGCGATTAGAATTCAGCATAAGTCGTAGCAAAGAGAGCCTACTAAAAATTCCTAATCGCGAACGGATCGCGATTTTGCATCTGCGGTGCGCCGCACGGCATCTAGGCACACACGCGCGATACCCATACGTTCGCTCCGCCATCTTCACGGATGAAGGCCTTTCTTCACTTCCATCTGAGGCAGGTAGGCCAGCCCCCTTTACCGTCCTGCTTGCGAAGAATTCTCTGCCCATGCGATTCTCGAAGCCTCAACGGGAGAATTGCGAATGCGCGTGTGTGACGGTTGCGGGGCGCCGGGGGACGAGGCTCACGTCCGGCAGCGAATCGAGCGGCTTGAAATGGCTACGCGTTTTCGTCCGATTCACATCCAGGTTCTATTGCTCGGCGATGCTCCCCCAATCCGAATCGAGGACTACTTTTATCGGCCGCTGCGGGACGGAGAATTGCGATCCGCAGACGCCAAGAATTTCTTCATCGAGATGCTGAAGGCCGCGAGCATCACTCCAGACGCTGCCGCGAACGAAGAAGCGGCGCTCGCCGAATTTCAGCGCCGCGGATTCTATTTGGCGGATGCGGTGGAATGCCCGGTGGCAACGCCGGAAGAGTTAAGCGTGCCAGTTACGGACGCGTCTTCCACCGTCCTGAAGCGCATCGAGTTCTCCTATCGGCCGAAGCACGTCGTTCCGATCGGCGCTGCGGTGAAATCGTTGATTCCCCTATTGCAGAGATCTTCCGTCGGAGATCGGCTGGTCGTCGCGGATCCCGCCGGCATCCGGCCGGACGCGCTCGCGACAAGTGGAGCGCAGATCGCCGCCGCGCTCGCGCATCTGGCCTGAACAAACTCATATTTCCCGCTCGCCCGTCCAAATTATTCTTACTGCAACTTGATTCTTCTCTACTCCCGTGACATCCTCTCCCATTCCCAACGTTCTTGCGCGGAGGATCCCCGTTGCCGGTTTGCGAGGGATGCGGGACACGAACGGACGACGCTCATGTTGCGCGCCGAGCCACCCGGCTCGACCTTGCGTCCCGATTGCGGCCCGCTCGAATCCGCGTTCTTCTCCTCGACGGTGCGCCGCCTTCGCGAATCGAAAACTACTTTTACCGAGCAGCCCTTAATCCCGCCGATCGCTCCCTGGGTGCCCGCAGATACTTCGAAGAACTCATGAAGGCTGCGGGAGTACCGATCGCCGCCGGTTCTCAGGAAACCACTCAGCTCGCCGAATTCCAGCGAAAGGGATTTTTCCTCACCTATGCCGTAGAGTGTCCGTTTGAGGAGCAAGACGATCCTAAAGGGGCGCTCCGGCGTCTCGCGCCCACCGTAATGAAACGAGTCCAATCCGTTTACGATCCGGCTTACATGGTGCCGATTTCACAACCCACTGCGGAATTGATCCGGCTCTTCGGAATGATTGGATGGGGCGACCGCTTGGTGCTCGAGAACGGCTTGCCGTTCAGTGATTCCTACGGCGCGGATCCTCGCCGAAGCCTCGGTGCCGGAAAGTCGCTAGGCGAACGTATCAAGACGGCACTCGCCTACCTGCCATGATGTTGTGTTCGGTCGTCTGATCCGCTAGTCCAGGTACCCAGTTCAGATCCTAAGCTCAGGCGACGAAATATATTTTCGCGAGGAATCGCTTTAAGCCCTACGAGCGGGGTGCTAAAATCGCTTCGCCTTTTGATTATCGCGAAGGGGAGCATCCGGATGAAAGCCCGCAGCAAGTTTCTAACTGGCTCGGGAATCATTGTGATCACGCTCGTCTCGCTCGCCTACGTCGGCTTCACGCAGAGTAAGACTTACTACCACACGATCAGCGAGCTTTCGACGTTACAAGGCAGCGCTCTTCACCAGCGCATGCGCGTTTCCGGAAACGTGCGTAGCGGAACGATCCAGCGGGTCGCCGGCCGAGTGGATTTCGTTCTCGAAGAGCAGGGAAGGACTGTACCGGTCAGCTATGTGGGCCGCGATCCGCTGCCGGACACGTTCAAGGATGGCGCGCAGGCGCTCGTCGAAGGGCGCATGAAGCCCGACGGCCGGTTCGAAGCGGAGCAGGTGCAGGCAAAATGCGCATCGAAGTATGAAGCGACTCCCAACCAGGCGCCCGGAGCTTCGCAGCCCGGGCAAACGTCAAATTCCGTGCCCGGCGGGGAAGGCAAGAGCTGAGACTAGGTCAAGGTACTTGACCGTTTTAATGTCGCTTTTTAGCCCCAATGTAAGCTCCAATTTAGGTCACCAATGAGTCACAAGATCAATACCTGCTCCGCGAGGAAAAGTTAGTGGATATTTTCGGCTCGTTCGCGTTGTTGCTGGCGTTCATCGCGGCCGTGTACGCATTTTGCGCCGGGATCGCGGGCATCGTCACGCGGCGCACGCTGCTGACGAAGAGCGCGCACAACGCCGGCATGGCGGTCTTCGGGCTCGTCACCCTCGCCGTTGCGTCGCTCGAGTATTTCTTCCTCACCGACAATTTTTCGATGGAGTACGTGGCGGCGCACAGCAATCGCGCGCTGCCCGCCTACTACAAGTTTGCCGCATTATGGGCCGGTCAGGAGGGTTCGCTGTTATGGTGGAGCTTTCTGCTCTCAACCTACGTTTTCTTCGCGCTGTTCCTTAATCGCAAGAAGCATCCGGAGCTGATGCCGTACGTCGTGGTAATCTGCGCCGGCGTGCAGATTTTCTTTTTGACGCTGAATAATTTCGTCGCAAGCCCATTTAACGTGCTGGGCGGACCCGATGCGTCCGGCACGATGCGCCTGGCAGCGTTAAGCGACGGCCGCGGCCTGAATCCGCTGCTGCAATACCCGGAAATGGTGATTCATCCCCCGATCCTGTATCTCGGCTACACCGGATTCACGATCCCGTTCGCCTTCGCACTTGCGGCGTTGCTTGGTCGTTACCCGGGGGAGAAGTGGATTCATGTGACTCGTAAATGGACGATGTTGGCGTGGTGCTTTCAGAGTGTGGGGATTCTTTTGGGGGCGCACTGGGCGTATGCGGTGCTGGGGTGGGGTGGATATTGGGCTTGGGATCCGGTTGAAAATGCGTCCCTGCTTCCGTGGATTACGGGGACCGCGTTTCTGCATTCGGTGATGATGCAGGAGAAGCGCGGGATGATGAAGGTATGGAATGTCTGGCTCGTGTTTACGACGTTCATGCTTTGCATCCTTGGGACGCTGCTCACGCGCTCGGGCGTTGTGAGTTCGGTACACGCGTTTGCGCAGTCGTCGATAGGGAACTGGTTCGTTGGTTTTCTGGCGCTCGTCTTTATCGTTTGTTTCTGGGCTTACTGGCTGAACCGCGATTATTTGCGCAGCGATAATCAGCTTGATTCGCTGGTGTCGCGCGAGTCGAGCTTCCTTTTTAACAACCTCATCTTGCTCGCGGCCTGCTTCTCAGTTTTGTGGGGCACCCTGTTTCCGGTACTTTCCGAATGGGTTCAGGGCAACAAGATCAGCGTTGGGCCGCCATTCTTCAATAAAGTAAATATTCCAATTGCGCTTTTTCTACTGTTCCTTACAGGTGTGGGACCGTTGCTCGCATGGCGCAAGACTTCGCTCGACACGCTGAAGCGGAATTTCGCATGGCCGTTAGCCGCTGGAATCATCGCGGGCGTGATTGCCGCGATCTTCGGATTTCGTGAAATCTATGCGTTGATCTGTCTGATCCTCTCGGTATTCGTCACGCTGACGATTGCTTCGGAGTTTTATCGCGGCGCGCGGGTGATCGCTTCTCGCGACCATACGAACCTGCTTACGGCCATCGGCGAACTAACCATGCGCAACACGCGACGCTACGGAGGCTACATCGTCCACTTCGCGATGGTGCTGATTTTCATCGGCGTGGCGGGATCGGCGTTCAATCGTGACGTGCAGATGGAAATGGGAGCGGGACAGTCGCTGAAGATCGGGCCGTACACAGTGTTGTGCCAGAATTTCGACCGCCTGGCGAACAATAACTTTGAGTCCGAGCGCGCTACGCTGGAAGTTTTTCGCAACGGAAAATCCGAGATGATGCTGTATCCCGAGCGCAGATTCTTTCTGGCGAGCCAGGTGACCGAGACGATGGTGGCTGTGCAGACGTCGCCGATCTGGGACCTATACGTTGTGTATGCGGGACGCAGCCCCGAAACTGGCAAACCTGTAATCCACGCGTACTTGAATCCGCTGGTGAAATGGATCTGGTTCGGCGGAGTGGTGCTCGTGCTCGGCACGCTGTTGGCGATGCTTCCGAACCGGCGCACGGCGCTAGTGCTTCGCCCTGCGGAAACGCGCGAGCGTGCCTGGAGCGAGCCGCGCACGTCCGCCGTGGGTGCAATTGCTCGATCCGATGCTCATGACTAAGAAGCGCGACCATACAACCGCTGGACGCCTACGTACGCGATGCAGGGCGTGCGCGTTGGGTGCATTTGCTCTGGCCGCAATTGCGCCTCTCGCTTCGGTCGCGCGGGCGCAGGAATCCGCTCACGCGAAGGAACTCGGCCAGAAGTTAATGTGCGTGTGCGGCTGCAATCAGATTCTTGGCTCGTGCAATCACGTTGGCTGCACGTATTCGCACGACATGATGAAAGAGCTAGAGGACCGCATCGCGCGCAACGAGCCGGACGACCTGACGCTGCAGGCTTTCGTGCAGGAATATGGGCCGACGGTGCTTTCCTCGCCTCCCGCGAAGGGGTTCAACCGTATCGCGTGGATCGCGCCGATCGTGTTTCCTCTCGTTGCGCTGGCGCTCTTGTGGGACGTGGTGCGCCGCTGGAAACACCGAGGCGCCGTGGCGACCGCGTCGGGGCCGCGCGTTTCGGCGGACTTGATCGCCCGCGCCCAGCGCGAATCCAATAAGGACAACGAAGCATAATAATCCATGAGTAGTATCGACATCGCCGTGGCCTGCGCTCTTCTCGCGGTCGCGAGCCTCTATTTCATATTCAACGTTCGGCTGGACGACTCAGACGCCACGCCGCACCGTACGAAGCTCGATCAATTAATGGAACGCCGCGACGCAATCTACGAGAACCTGCGCGACTTGCGCTTCGAGTATCGAGCCGGAAAATTTTCGCGAGTATTCCCCCGGCGACGACCTCCGGTTCCTCGATTGGAACGCCTTCGCGCGCCTCGACGACCTTACCGTCCGCACCTTTCGCAGCGAGCGCCAACT
>Ga0209625_1000229_pt1 | contig 14237 bp, 11 predicted proteins | sample JacPin_JW_Ref_M2_FD_187960 | JGI IMG/M metagenome (GOLD analysis project Ga0209625, IMG submission 187960) | Forest soil microbial communities from Algoma, Ontario, Canada - Jack Pine, Ontario site 1_JW_Ref_M2 (SPAdes) (version 2) | ecosystem: Environmental > Terrestrial > Soil > Boreal...
CTGAGAGCGTATCGGCCTTTCCACTTCCATACCAACCCGCTCCCGCCAGCAACCCTCCGATCATGACCAGGAGCTTGGGTCCGAACTTGTCGACAAGCCAGCCTTCGAAGGGGACGAGCCAAGTCTCAAGAAGAACGAAAACCGTGAAGGCAACTTGGATCAGCGCCAATTCTGCATTCAGGTGTTTCTGGAGAGGGCCGACGAACAGCGTCCAACCGTATTGGAAGTTCGCCACCGCCACCATACTGAGGACGCTGAAGAAGAGGATGAGCCAACGATTGTCGAGCAGCGACTCCGCAGTTGCGTTTTTCTGATCTATCGCTGTAGCCACGGGTATACCCCTTAGGCGTTACGCCTAGAGATTAGAAGAGCGCTATCAGGACTACCTTTTTCGGAATTGTCCTACTTCATTCCATTTGTCCCCTAAATCGGACAAATCGAAAATCCGTGCGAACCCCCACTGGTCCGCTAAGCGAACCTCTAACACCCTCTCCGCAACCTGTCAAGAACTTAGTGAGTTCGGGTCTTGGGAATCCTCGACAGATGGACTCGGGTAAACGATGCCGATTTAAGTAGCATCGCGCAATTCTCTTGACATGTTCTTGAACGATATGATAGACGCTCCGTGCCTTGCAGGAAAACTTTCTGCGGAGAGGGTAATTATGCGCTCGCCAAAACTTTGGGCTGTGCTTCTGACGTCGCTTTTCGTCGCGTCCGGTCCGCTCGCCTTTGCGCAGAGCGCAAAACCGTCGGACGACTCGGCGCAGCCGAAACCCGCAACCGCGGTTGCAACCGAGGAAGAGGTTCAGCAATTGCGCCGGGAGGTGGCGGAGCTGAAGGCGCAAATCCAGCGGCTCATCCAAACGAGCGCGCAGCCGCAGTCCGGGGCCGCGCACCTCGTCCAGGCTAGCGCCGTCGCTGACCCCGTGCAGCCGGATGCCAGCGCTGCGCCAGCCTCTGCCACCACTGAAGACATCGATGCTCTACAAAAAGAGATCGATGTACTTCAGAAGAAGGCCAGCGACACTCCTCCGGTAACAGCAGGATGGAACGGCGAACACTTTTACCTCAAGAGCTCCGATGGCAACTTCACGCTCCAGCCTGTCGGATACTTGAACGCTCAGTATGCCTTCTACAGGGGCGACGGAGCACCTTCGGACACATTCAGCATCAGGCGCGCCCGCTTTGGAGTTCAGGGCAACTACGGAAAGCAACTCGACTATGCATTCCTGTTCGAGACAGCCTCCACCGCCACTCCGACAATTGCAGTTCGAGACGCTTACATAGATTTTAAGCCTTGGAGCGCCTTCAAGATCATGGGCGGCCAGTACAAGGTGCCCTTTTCTATGGAAGTTGGAACCGGCGACACCAACGTCGAGTTCGCTGAACGTTCCATCGTTTCCGTACTGTACCCGGATGCCGCAGGAACCTTCCGCGCTCCCGGTGTTGACGTGCACGGCGACCTGGCGGGAGAGCGGATGCAATACTGGGTCGGCATTTTCAATGGAAAGGGACTTCTAGCCAACAATACCACCAACGAAGTCGAAGTCGTCGGCAGGGTCCGCTTCGCCCCATGGAAAAACTCCGATAGCCCCTGGCTGAAAGGACTGTCCTTTGGGGGTTCTGCCGAGCACAGCCGCTCCAAGGCCCTTTCAGGCGAGTTGAGCTTCAGCGGCGCCTTGAACGACAACACCTACAATTTCTTTGAACAGTTCCGGATCAACGGCGGAATCACACGATATAACGGTTTTCTTGCCTTCCTGAGAGGACCGCTCGGTATTCGTGCCGAATACACTCAGCTCTTGGAGAAGCGCAGCGGCATCGGCTCCTTCGTCCCCAGCGGAGTCGGGTTCAACACGCTTCCCGGCGTTGTGGGCAAGGGCGCTTACGTATCGGCAACTTATTTGCTCACTGGCGAGAACGAGCCGGAGAACGCTATTCCGCGCGTCAAGCACCCCGTGATTGGACCCAATTCCCCCGGCGAATCGGGCGGCCCGGGTTGGGGCGCGTTTGCGCTCAAGGCCCGCTATTCCTGGCTGCAGGGCAGAGCAGGCGGCATCACTTGCGATGCCACCACCACTCCCGCCTGCCCGATTACTCCGGGAGTCGTCCCGACGTTTAGCGACCACACCGTCCAGTGGACCGTGGGATTCAACTGGTATCTCAATTACTGGGTTCTCGTTAAATCGGATTTCAACATCAACCAGCTCATCAACCCGAGTGTCCAAGGCATTCTGCCGCGCAATTACTTTGTGGCTATTGAGGGGATTCAGTTCCGGTTCTAATCGAGGTCTTGAGCGCCTCGGATGAGCCCGTCGCTGGTTACTACGGGGGCCGGCACGAGAATCCGAGGGCGCTGAGGATCAGCTGAGGATCAAGAGAACAGCTTTTATTGAACGGGTAGTCGGACCCCGGCAAACATCGTTGGAGGAGATTCGATGAGATCGAAAATGTTGCCCCTTGTAGCTTTCGCGATTGTGCTCGCATCGACTTTGATTTCGAACAATTGCGGAGGCGCCAATAATTGTCCCGTCTGCGGCACGGACAAGAACTCGACAGTCGGGTTGATCGATGTGATGCTGGTGCCGGAACACAACGGCAACGGCGAGCCCGGCGGGCCTTTCAACATCTTCGACATTAGCTGGGTGGACCCCGTCAACCGGCTGTACTACGTGTCGGATCGCATCGGCCTCGATGTCCCTATGTTCAACACCGTTTCCAACATCGCGCTGGCCGCGATCGGTGGTGATAACTCCGTCGCGGAGGCCGGGAACAACGCGAGCATATGTTTCAAGGACGCGGCTGGCAATCAAATCATTCCCCCCATCACTAGCGCGCAGGGCAACTTCACTCGGTTTGGCTGCAAGACGATGAACTTCACTCTTCCGGGTTTCTTTGGCCCTAACGGCCATTTCGGCGGATTTATGGGAGGGCAATGCTGCGCATCCCGCGCCAATAACTTGAATCCGTTGTCAGGCCCGAATGGTCTTGAAGTCTCCGCGGACGGAAATTTCATGTACGTTGGCAATGGCAGTTCGACTGTGGTGGTTTTCGACCTGACGCAGACCCTAGCGACCGGAGGCACTACGCCCCCCACAGTCATAGCTACCCTCGTTTCGGGCACTTCTCCCGATTATGATGGTCCTGTCGGCATCGGCCCTTGTCAGGCGTCCGCAAATGGACGAGCGTTTTCTGATGCAACCTGCGGAGATCTTCGCGGTGATGAACTCGCAACCACCGGAGCCACCCCGGCTGTGGATCCGCTCGGGAACAAACATGATCTGCTGATGGTTATCAACGGTGATCCAGGCCTTCCTTTTACAACGATTTTCGATATCACTAACGTCATCCATGCCACGGGGACCGTACAGCAACAACATTGCCTCCCAGTCAATCCCACTGCGCCCTACAGCCCCGGCGGACCACACACCACGTTTCCCCAGAATCTAGCCTCATGCGTCCTCGGCCAGATCTACTACGATGGTTCGCCACAAAATAACATTAACACCGTGATTGACGATGGAGGTATGAATACCGGCATTACCTGTCCGAATCCCTCCCTCCAATTTGCTGACTTCACCCCCGTGCCGTCCGGTGCCTCTGGCCATGGCGTCGGTGTTGGCGGTGCGGATGTTCCTTGTCACCGTGCGGCGCTTACCCCCGCGGGCATTACCGAGATTGCCCCAGCGGGGCTAGGTGGCATGGTATTTAACCCCAACACCGGCCATTTCCTCCTGACGAATGGAAATGCATCGAGCGACATCACCTACGGGACGGTCGACGAGATCGATCCCTTCCACACGTTCCCGGGCGGCCCGGCACTTGGAGTTCCGGCGGTAATCAACAGCTTCCCGGTGCCCAACTGTATGCCGAGCGGCATTAGTATGGGGCCCGGCACGGACGCCCTCGTGACCTGTGCGGGGCATGATGGAAGGCAATTCGCCCCGCTCACTTACATCATCAACGGAACCACAGGCGCCATCATCTCCACGATCAACTTCGTGGGCGGCGTTGACCAGGGATGGTTCAACCCCGGTGATAGCAAGTATTACTTGGCGGCAAGAGACATGCTCCCCGGTCCTGTCCTCGGCGTGATTGACGCCCGTTCGCGGCAGTGGCTGCAAAACGTGCCCACGAACGGCAACGCCCACAGTGTCGCGGCCGATCCGATCAACAACCACATCTTCGTGCCTCTTCCCGCTGGCGGGAATTGCCAATCGCAAGCTCTCGACGGCTGTGTGGGCGTTTACGCGTCCCAGTAGCTTGCACCCCGGAACTCGTCTGAGTGAGAGGCCCGAATTCGCCTTGGGGATTTCGGCCTTCCGCTCTTGGGGCGTAGCGAACTACCGGACGGGGGTCTCTTGGTAGCGCATCATTTTCCATTCCCCGTCGCGATTCGTCCAAAGTTCGCCGATGAAAATCCTTTTGAATCGCGTGGCCGAGCCTTTGGGGAATTGCATGGTGGACTCATAAGTGACGAAAGCATAGTTTGGCCCGAGCGGCTGCACCTGAAAAAGCTGAAGCAGGTAATCGGTGTACATGCTGTGCTCCACTTCGCGCAGTATATGAGGCTTGGGGCGCTCGCCATCGCCGTCGGCCTCCACAGCTTGGAAATCATCGGTCAAAAAGGCGGCGTAGCTATCTTTGTCTCTTCTCTTGAATGCCGCCCACGCGGCCTTCACCTTAGCTTCGAGCAGTTCGGCCAGCTTGGACTGAGCATTCGTGTCCTTTGATTGTGTGCTCGCCGGGGTTTTGCCCGTCGCCGCGGCCTGCTGTGCGGACGCAAAGCAGGGCAATGCAAGCGCGATACACGCGCAGAAAATCCAACCTCGCATCTCTGCCTCCTCAAATCGAAGCGCCGCGCATCTTACAGGTCTCGTGCGATGCAGTCAAAGCGGAGTTCGCTGCGCTTCGAAAGTCGAGACATCGAGATCTTGGCTATAGCCGGTTGCCGTCTTGAGTGCTCTTGGCTAGTATGGATTTGTGGGTCGCGATATAGGAATATTCGAGGCATCTATGCCGGCGCGAGCTCATGCGCGAGCGAGATTTCAAGAGTGAAGAACAAAGAAAAGGGAGATGAAACAATGAGATCAGCCCCGCTACTCGTGCTTGTTCCCCTTCTATGGGCGTCTCTCGCATCCTCGGCGACGGCTCCGCCGCAATCGTCATCGGGGCAAGCATGGAGCCAAACTCAAATGTCAAATGGGATCACCTACACCCGATTCACCCTGACGGGTAAGTTCCTGAAACGGCCTGCGGGTGATGTCTCGAATCCCCCCTCACTGGCTGTGGATTGCGGCAGGGGTCGTGGCTCCGAAGGCAGGCTCATAGACGGAAATCTCCTGGTCGGTGTGCCCCTGAAGATCCATTACGTGGAACCCACAGAGATCCATGGAACGTCTTATTACCCCAAAGTGTTCGTTCAGGTCCGTGTGGACGACGCAAAGAGTGAGAAACGAAGTTGGACGCCGGGAAAGGACAAGGCGTCCGCCGTGTTTTCTAAACACTCACTTCAGAAAATACTTCGCGCACACACCGTGGAAATCACCACCGAGGATGAGAACGGCTCGGAAGTCGCCGTGCAGTTTGATGTTCCTGACTCAAAGGCCGTCGAACAAGCCTGCAACGTCGACACCAAGAAGTGAAGACCAAAACTAAAAAATCGATCGCTGGTTGCAGGTGATACTCAGTCAGCTAAGCTCTATCTTCACCGGCACTGGACTACCGAATTTTCTTCCGATTCTGAAGTGCACAACGGCAGGCGCCGTCTCACAGTGTGCTTCACGATCGATAATCCTTCACCGTTCGTGAGGTAGATTAAGTGTCGCCCATCTTCGGAATATATGCTCGTGACGCCGGTGAACGTCTTCACGGTATGCGGATTCTTGGGATCGGTCATATCCATCAGCCGTACAGTTTGCGTCGGGACAGTGCCTTCCCCCGACTTGTCGGATTGAACCGCGATGGCAAGCCCCGAGCCAACCTCTTCTAACTTGCCGCCAGACGCTACGCGGTCAACAATCTGCGGCTTCTCCGCGTCGGTTACATCAACAACGGTGAAATGAACATTCTGCTGCAAATAAAGGTACCGCCTGCCATTTTCCTCCTGGAAAAAGATTTGACGCACCGCCGATCCGGGCAGAGGAATATGCGCCACCACTTTGGTCGTCTCTGTGACGTCGCTCTTGGAGTGGTCCTGAGCGGCGGCCCACGTGTTAATTGGGAGGAATGTCGGCGATGCTAGAATCAGCGCAAGGCCTAGGCAGATCTGGAAGGTTCTGTCGCGAAACATATTTTTCCCCTTCTTTGACACACTTCCTTCTGAACGTGAATTGACCCGTGACACCTCTTCCCCTGGGGTTCTGGCTCCGCCAATAGATTGCGAGGAATTACCGTTAGAAGGGAATACAGTTGAATATGTATACTCCGATTGGCGAGGGGCCATGAGGAAAACCAGAAACGGATGTCCAGGCAATGAAACCGAAGCGCATCGCGTTTATCGCCGAGGGTTAGCTGGCCGATGAGTTCCGCCGCGCAGGAATTCCTCCGCCGCGCCGTCGAAAAATCCGCGGACCTCACACATCGCCAAATCATCCGCCGCGGCGTTGATCAATACAGCAGCGCCAACGATCGAGGCCGCTCCCGCTTTTCCGACTGGGAAGCGGCCCGGCAGCGCTGCCATGAAATCAAGTGGGAAGCACTCAACAATCTCGATCGCTATCTGCTGGAATTCGAACAGCGGGTGAAGGAACGTGGCGGTCACGTTTTCTGGGCCGCAGATTCCGCTGAAGCCTGCCGCTACATCACCGAACTCGCCGTCAGCCGCGGCGTCCGCAAGATGGTGAAATCAAAATCAATGGTGGCCGAGGAAATCCATCTCTCACCCGCGCTCGAAAAGGTTGGCGTCCAGGCGATTGAGACCGATCTCGGCGAATACATCGTGCAACTGCGCGATGAACCTCCTTACCACATCGTCACGCCGGCGATGCACCTCACGCGTAAAGATATCGCCGCTCTTTTCAAAGAGAAATTGGGCGACGTGGATACCGATGATCCTGTCGAGCTGGTCGCCGCGGCTCGCCGCGCGCTGCGCCGCGATTTTTTCTCAGCCGAAATGGGGATCAGCGGCGCGAATTTTCTCGTTGCCGATGCGGGAATGATTGCGGTCACGACGAACGAAGGCAATGGCCGCCTCTGCACCAGCGTGCCCCGCATTCATGTGGCGCTCGCGGGCATCGAAAAGGTGATTCCGCGGCTGCAGGATCTTGCGGTGTTTTGGCCTGTGCTCGCAACGGCGGGCACCGGCCAGCCAATCACCTGCTATAACACGTTGATTGGAGGGCCCCGGAAGCCAAACGAAGTGGACGGCCCAGAAGAATTTCACGTCGTCCTGCTCGACAATGGCAGGAGCGAATTGCTGGCTGATGTCGAACAGCGCGATGTCTTGCATTGCATCCGCTGCGGCGCCTGCCTCAACGTTTGTCCTGTGTTTCGCACCGTCGGTGGCCACACCTACGGCACTACCTACCCGGGACCGATCGGCAGCGTGCTCACACCCCACTTGCGCGGGCTCGACGAGTTTCAGCATCTCTCCTACGCATCTTCGCTTTGCGGCGCGTGCACCGATGCATGCCCGGTGAAAATCGATCTCCACCACCACCTTCTCGAAAATCGGCGTAACGCGGTGAATCGCTCCACTCGCCCTTGGACCGAACGGATCGGTTTCAAAATCTGGCAATGGACCATGGGGAGCGCCGCGCGCTTTCGATTCATGGGCGGTTTGGCGCGGATGGCGTTGCGCGCCGCGCACCGTCTCGGTCTTGACGGCACGGCGTTTGATCCGATGGGTCCTTGGTCGAAAAATCACGCTGCGCCGCGCGTTCCTGAAAAATCGTTTCGCGCCCTCTGGGGAAAAGATCATGCCGCAAACTGAAAACCCAAGCCGCGAAAAAATCCTCGCGCGCATCCGCACCGCGCTGCGCGAGCCTGCTCCGCGTCACGAAGCTGCCGGAGCAAGCGCAATCTTTGCTCCCGTCACCGGCTTGCTCGACCGCTTTCAGAAAGAGTGCGCAATCAATCTTACGGAATATGTCGCCGTCCCCAATTTGCGCGCGAGTGGCGCGGCCATAAAGGAAATTCTCGCGGCGCTTCCGCCGGGAGAAATTTTTGTTCAAGATTCGCCTGATCTTCGTGAGCTTGCCTCGGAGTGGCAAGACGGCCGCATGATACAGTGGTCGAGCGAAGGAGGACCAAAGGAGTCTTCGCAGGCCACGATTTCCGCCTGCGAAGCGCTCGTGGCGCAAACGGGCTCCGTGCTCGTTTCTGCGGCGTGTGGAGGCCGAGGCGCTTCGGTCGTCGCGCCGGTTCACATCGTCGTTGCCACAGTCACTCAGCTCTTGCCGGATATCGATGCGGCATTGGCTCGGGTTCAGGAGCGCGGCATCGTCGCCCAAAATTCATTTCTTTGCCTCATCACCGGATCGAGCCGCACCGCGGACATCGAAAAAATTCTCGTGATGGGCGCGCACGGCCCTCGCCGTTTGATCGTGGTGCTGGCGATGAGCTGAATTTTCTGTATCATTCGCAAGAAATCCGCGTACTTGCCGGGACGTGCCGGGAACTGCGAAAATAATCGAGCGTTTATTTTGCTCACCGGTTCGCCCAGACTTCGTCAGTAGAAGAGAGTGCAGGCAATGGCAGCCTGCAATCCGTTTCGAGCAAATATCCGAGCGCCGCGAAGGCGGCCACAGAACCGGGAGGTGTGATCGATGAGCGGTGTACGAGTTTTAGTCGGGACGCGCAAGGGCGCGTTCATTCTGACGTCGGATGGCAAGCGAGAGAAGTGGGACATCAGCGGCCCGCACTTTGCCGGCTGGGAAATGTATCACCTCAAAGGCTCGTCCGTGGACCCGAACCGGATTTATGCGTCGCAATCGACCGGGTGGTTCGGCCAGCTGATTCAGCGCTCGAACGACGGCGGCAAAACGTGGGAGCCCGTCGGCAACAAATTTGAGTACGACGGAGTTCCCGGCACGCATCAGTGGTACGACGGCACGCCGCATCCGTGGAAGTTTGCACGAGTCTGGCACCTTGAGCCGTCGCTCACCGATCCGGACACTGTGTACGCGGGAGTGGAAGACGCGGCGCTGTTCCGTTCGACGGACGGTGCGCAAACTTGGCAAGAGCTTCCCGGTTTGCGCGAGCATGGATCGGGGCCGCGCTGGAACCCGGGCGCTGGCGGTTTGTGCTTGCACACGATCATTCTCGACCCGAAACAACCGGATCGAATCGTCATTGCCATCTCCGCAGCAGGGACGTTTCGTAGCGACGATGCTGGCAAGACGTGGCGGCCGATCAACAACGGCTTGCGCTCCGAGGGCATTCCGAATCCCACGGCCGAAGTGGGCCATTGCGTTCACCACGTCGCGATGCACCGATCGCGGCCGAATTCCTTGTTTATGCAGAAGCACTGGGATGTGATGCGCAGCGACAATGTCGGCGACTCGTGGCAGGAAGTGAGCGGCGACTTGCCCACCGATTTCGGTTTTGCGATCGACGTTCACGCGCACGAGCCGGAAACGATCTACGTGGTGCCGATCAAAAGCGATTCGGAGCATTTTGTCCCCGAAGGGAAGTTGCGCGTGTTTCGCAGCCGGACGGGCGGGAACGAATGGGAGCCGTTGACAAAAGGACTGCCGCAGCGCGATTGTTACGTCAACGTGTTGCGTGACGCGATGTCGGTCGATTCGCTGGACTCGTGCGGCGTTTATTTCGGCACGAGCGGCGGGCAAGTATACGCGTCGGCGGACGCCGGAAACAGTTGGAATGCAATCGTGCGTGACTTGCCGGCCGTGCTTTCCGTGGAGGTCCAGACGCTCGCATGATTCGCGTGGTGCTTCCGGCGCATTTGCGAACGCTCGCGCGCGTAAACGGCGAAGTGAGCGTCGAAGTCTCCGGCGAGCCAACTCTGCTCTCGGTGCTGAACGCGCTGGAGACGCAATATCCGATGCTGCGCGGGACGATTCGCGACCAGGTGACGCACGAGCGGCGGCCTTTCGTGAGATTTTTTGCCTGCGAAGAGGATTACTCGCATGAGCCCGCGGAAACCCAGCTGCCTTCCGCGGTCGTCGCCGGCAAAGAGCCATTTCTAATCGTTGGAGCAATGTCCGGCGGCTAAAGTTTGATTGTCCGCTTTTCTCAAGAAGAAGCGCGGGCCGCGGCCGCGTCGCGGACTGGTTGCACATTTTTCATCAGCGCGCGGACGCGATGCACGTCGACCTCGTTTTGCATTACTCCGTCCCGCTTCAGACTTGATCCCACGATGATTCCGTCGGCGTACTGTAAGAATGCGGCGACGTTTTCTGCGCTGGTTCCGCTGCCGATTAGAATCGGGCGTTTCGCGAAAGATTTTGCTTCGCGTACTTTCTCAACGTCCGGCGCGCTTCCCGTAAATCTCCCCGAGACGATCAGCGCGTCCGCGCCGTAGAATTCGGTCCACTCGATGTGCGTGCGCAAATCGATTCCGGGGAACGGCACCGAGTGTTTCTTGTCGACGTCAGCAAAAATATGAATTCCTTCGGCGTGGAGTTCTTTCCGTTTGCGCATCAGTTCCGCGGCACATCCGTGGTCGAATTCGCCCGTGTCCCAAACGCGTGCGCCGGTGAGAATACAAACTCGAATCCATCGCGCGCCCGCTGCCAGCGCGATCGAAAGACAGACGATGCCGCCGTTGTGAATCACGTTGATGCCAACAGGCACCGGGAAATTTTTCACGACTTCGGCTGCGGCTACGGCGTGCGCAGTCATCGCTTCGGGCTTCACGTCGTTGCCAACGTAGTAGGGAAGGTCCCACATATTTTCGACCGCGAGCCCATCGACGCCGCCCTGAATGAGCGCTTCGGCGTCGCGCAGCGCGTGGTCGATAATTTTCTGCATCCCATAGCCCGTGTACCCGGGCGCGCCAGGAAGCGGCCACAGATGCACCATTCCGATCACGGGCTTGGGGACGGGAAAGAGATCGGCGAGCGATTTCATTCGCGGGCGGTCGAGCTCTTTTTTCCATTCGGGCAACTGACTGCGATCCGGCAGTGGCGTCATGTGTGCCTCTCAGGGCGCGAATTGCGATTTTGAAGGCGCGCGAGCGCGCTCCGGCGCACAGCGTCCCATTTTCCGCGCAGGCGCTGCGACCGCATCAGCGCAGCTACTTCGCGTGAACCCGGAAGTTTTTCTCCGGCGCCAACGAACGATACAGCCGCCGCGCCGCCGGCGGTTGCCGCGATGGCGCCTTCATCCAAGGACCAGCCGCGCAGACGCGCCTGCAAAAATCCGGCAACGAACGCGTCGCCCGCGCCGGTGGAGTCGACCATTTTCACATCGAATGACGGAACATGCTGCGGCGCTCCATTGCGCGCAATCAGGCAGCCGTTCTTTCCCAATTTCAGGACCACTTCGCGAGCGCCCGCTTTCTCGAGCGCCGCAAACGCGCGTCGCGGATCGCGCGCACCGGTAAGCAGCGTCGCTTCGTCCGCACTGAGAAGGAGGATATCGACGCTGGGAATTATTTGCAAAATTTTTCCGGGGATCTGCTGGGCGGGCGCCATTCCGACGTCGAGTGAAACCCAGCCGCCGCGGGCGTGAATTTCGCGCAGGATCTGTTTGGCAGCGCGCGCGGGACCAGGATTGAGAAAATTGTAGCCGACAAGATGCGCGGCAGTGGCTCCGTTGCACAACGTTTGCGCGTTGCGCAGATTTCCCACGTAGCCGTTCGCGGCGCGGCTGCCGAAAAACGTGCGCTCGCCGTCGGGCGTAATGTTGATGTAGAAGAAGCCCGTCATCGCGTTGCTCGTTCGCTGAACCCAGCGCGTGTTCACGCCACCTTGAGCGAGATGATCGAGCACGTAGTCGCCGAAGCGGTCGCGCCCGATGCAGCCGGTGAGCCGCACGTCAACGCCCCAGCGCGCGAGAGCCAGCGCCGAATTTGCGCCCACTCCGCCGCAGTGCATTTCGAGCTGCGGTGCGAGGCAATCCTGTCCCGGCTTCGGCCAGGCCTTCACGCGGCCGAGCATGTCAACATTGATATCGCCGATCACGACGATCGCTGGCTTGTGCCGAGTTTGGTTGCGATTGGTCAATTAGTCTCCAATCTCCTAATCTCCAGCCTCCGACAATGTCCAGCGCGCGAAGCGTCGGGAATTGGCCCGAAACGCTTCCGCGCAACTTCGAAAAGACCCCCTGTTTACCGCCGATTAGAAATTTTTATGCCGCATCTTTTCAATGTGTTACGACGAACTCTAATCGCGGCACCGTAGATTAGAACTACCCGCGTTGAGGAACAAGCGGTAAGCGGTACCGACTGAGGAATCGGGTGAAGAAAACGCCAAAAATTTGCGATTAGAAATTTGCATGTGATTGGTTCTGCAAGCGGTTAGGTGGAATTCTAATTCCGGATTTGCGATTAGAATTCGTGGAGGTTGCTGGCGGCACCGAGGAGATCGAAAAGAGAGAGCCTCCGACTCCCGTCGGTCGCTTACTTCGTTCCTCAGGACGGGCAGGGTGACAATCCGTGCCCAATTGTCATTTGCGATTCGGCGCCACGGAGCTTCAGGAAAGTTGGCGGGCACCAAAACGGTAGGCGGGGAACGTCGGCCGCCGCTTTCGCGGCTTTGAGCCTTGTGTCCCGTCTTACAGCTCGCTTTAGCGCTTATCTTCATAACTCATCCATCACGGTAGCAGAAGGATACGAGGGGACGCAAGAGATATCTGACGTGCGCCAAATGATTGTGCGGGTGAGGCTGCGCAAGCGGAAGCGCCCTGCGCGCGGGCAGTTATGTCGCGGCTAAAGCCGCGACCCACAAGGCGTTGTCCGTTCCCTAAGTTTTGGCGTGCGGGCGAAGTCGGCGACGACGAAGTCCGACGAGAAGAGCGCTCGTCGTGGCTGCCCGGCATACCTATGGCCCAAAAGGCCTCATCTCTGAAGAGGTGACCTACATTACATGCGTGGCCGGCTACAAGGTGGCGTCGAGGTCGAGATTCTCGATCATGGCGTCGAGGTCCTCTTGCGCTTTGCCGCGCTGCGATTGCAGATCAGCTGTTTTGGTCTGCAATGATTGTAGTTGGGTTTCCTGGCCTTCGAGCTGCTGGGTGTAACGCTGCGTCAGGGCACGCTCTTCGGCGCTACCTTTCAGGGATTTCAGGTTTTCGCGGATGCGCTGCTGGTCGTCGAAGATTTTCTGCTGCTGGTTGTCGACTTCGGCGAGCTGGCTATCGAGCGCCGCGATGTGATTTTTTTGTTTGACGATTTTGCGAAATTCCGCTTCGACTTCGGGATTGATGGATTTTTGCTGGAGGAAGACCTGGACTTGGTTGTCGTCGAGATTCGTGAGGGCGTAGCGAGTTTCGATAGAATTGGATTCGCTCACGACGAGTGTGAAAGTGGACTTTGAGCCGAGAATCATGCGAAAGCGGTGGTCGGTGGCGGTGGTTTCTTCGGGTTTGGGAGTGTTGCTCGAAAGGCTCCACCCGGGGCGCAGGGCATGTTCGACAAGGAGCGCGCGCGGCGAGCTATCCTCGTTGCGCGCGGTGTAGATGGTGTCCTGGCGGGACGCGCTGGTTTGAATCATGGTGCCGTGCAGGATGCGAACCTTGGTGACGCGCTGGGGCTCACCGTGCATTTTTTTGTCGACGCGGACGCCGAGATCGGCCGCGTAGGAGACCAAGCGCTTTTCGCCGGGCTTGACCGGCTCTATGAGGCCTTCGCCGGCGAAGGCTTCATCTTCGAGGACGCTGAAGCTGCCGCCGTCGAGCGTAAGCGGGCTGGAATTTGTGAGCCACAACGCACGGAGAGGCCTTGCGGAGCCGAGCGAGGGATTCCAGAGCGAGACTTTCTCGGTCTGGATGTGGGCCTGGACGATGGGAACGAGCGAAGACTCATTTTTGTGAATCGTGACGCGATCTTTGAGTTTGTATTCAAAGAGATCGCCGAGGTCGGAACCCTGCGCGGCGGACGGCATTCCACGGCGGGCTTCTGCGATTGCTTCGGAACCGACGACGCCTCCCAGAACTCCACCTGCAACGCCACCCGGAATGCCGCCCCCCGTTCCCGACACGTATCCCACTCCGGAAGAATTACGCGCGTTGCCGATGCCGCGCCCGGTGCCGAGGGTGTTACCGGAACCTGTGCGGTTGCGACCAGAAGAAACCTCTAGCGCTGACATTGAGGTATTGGCTGTAACGGAGCT
>Ga0209625_1000230_pt1 | contig 14223 bp, 11 predicted proteins | sample JacPin_JW_Ref_M2_FD_187960 | JGI IMG/M metagenome (GOLD analysis project Ga0209625, IMG submission 187960) | Forest soil microbial communities from Algoma, Ontario, Canada - Jack Pine, Ontario site 1_JW_Ref_M2 (SPAdes) (version 2) | ecosystem: Environmental > Terrestrial > Soil > Boreal...
GCCTGACCAAGGATCGGCGGATTCGGTTCACGTCGATCCGGTCAAAGTGGTCCGCACCAAGTTCCCGGTACTCTTCCTTTCGCTTCAGCATGTGATAGGCAATAACTAACAGGGCGTGAGCTGCCGCCATGACCGCGCGCTTGGCTCCCCGCCGAGCAGCAATGCGCCGATACAGCGCCGAGAGGTAGTTATTCTTCATCATCGAGATGGCCCAGGCCGCCTGCGACAGGCAGCGGCGGAGCGAGACGTTGCCCTTGCGCATCTTGCCGCTCAGCCGTTTCCCGGCGCTCTCAAAACTCCCCGGACACAAACAAGCCCAAGAAGCCAGGTGCCCAGAAGACGGAAACTGATTCATGTTCATTCCCATTTCCGGCAGCAATCCCCAGGCGGTCACCCGATCGACTCCGGGAATGGTGCATAGCCGAGTGACCTTATCCTCAAAAGGGCGCATGCGTCTATCGATCTCCTGCTCGATCTCACGCAGTTTCGATTCCGTGAAGCGCAGATGCTCGAAGAGCTGGCGGAGCAAAAATCGATGATGCTCGGTCATACGACCTTCCAGCGCCAATTTCAGTTCCGGGATCTTGTTCCGCAGCAGCCCTTTGGACATCTCGGCCAGTCGGGCAGCGTCTTGCTCCCCAGCAAGGTCGCCTCCAAGCTCGCTCTCCCCGAAGCACCCAAAGCATCGGTCGCTACCGATGCCAACTCAATGTTGGCATCCTCCCAACACCTTCTGAATTCGATTCGCAATCCGGTTGATCTCCTGTACCAAACTCACGCCATACCGCGTGAGGTCGCGAAGTTCACGTGTTGGTTGCGGGGGCACGAAACTCCCGCGGAGCAATCCGTGCTGCAGCAAGTCCGCGATCCACTGGCTGTCTTTCTGGTCCGTCTTGCGACCGGGCACGGCCTTAATGTGTTGCGCATTTACCAACAACACCTCGAACTGCTCGGCAAGAATGTTCCACACCGGCTTCCAGTACACGCCGGTGGACTCCATGGCCACATGGGTTACGCCGCACTGCTCCAGCCAATCACCCAACTGAAGCAGATCGTGAGTGAATGTCCCGAAGCGCTTCTTCTCTTTACGGCTCTTCCCCTTGGTCTCCCTCCACCACACACATGCGGTAATGCTCTTCTTATGTTTCGTCCAGACCACAACAGCAGGGATAGACAACTTCCATCGCGCGACTCCTTTCTACCGCGCGGCGTTGGACGCTTCGAAAAAGCGAAAATCTCCTACGCGTGATCTCCGCAACTTCCGGAGGCTACATTCGTTGTGCTTCTCAGCGTCCCAGCCATACTCGTAAGCGGGCTCTGTGAGCGCCAGAGTAGCTCGGCCTCTGTCGCCAACGCGGCTGCACAAACGCTACGCCCTCTCGAACCCATTTTCATCCTTCGTTGTGGACCCCTGGGGACCATGACTTACTCGTAGCGCAGGGCGACCATGGGGTCGACGCGGACGGCTTGGCGTGCGGGGAGGTAGCAGGCGGCCAGGGCGACTAGTGCGAGGAGGAGGATGACGGCTGCGAAGGTGACGGGGTCTGTAGCGGTTACGCCGAAGAGGAGGCTGGACAAGAATCTGGTAGAAGCGAGGGAGCCCGCCACACCGACTCCCAGGCCGATCAGGAGCAAAGTCATTCCCTCGTTTAGAACTAGTTTCATTACGTCGCTTCGCTGCGCGCCGACGGCGATGCGCGTGCCGATTTCGCGCTGGCGCTGGGAAACGGCGTAGGAAATTACGCCGTAAATTCCCACCAGGCCGATGAGGAGCGCCATGGCGCCGGCGATGGCCAGCATGACCAGAGTGAATGAGGTGCGCGCGAGAGATTTGTCATAAATTTCCTGAAGGGTGCGCACATTCGCTAGTGGAAGATTGGGATTCATGGACCAGACGGCCTGGCGGACGGCGGCAAGTAAAGTTTGTGAGCCGGCGCGTTTGCTGCGGACGATATAGGAAACCGAGCGCTTCACCGCGACCGCATCGCCTTCGAAGTCATTCATCAGCAGCGGAAAATAGGCAGCCGTGGGCGCTTTTTCCTGCACTCCGTCATCGCGCACGTCGTTGACGACTCCGATGACTTCGCGCCAGGGGCCCTGGAGGTCCTCGCGGATCTGTTTGCCGAGGGCGCGCTGCGGGTCTTGCCAGAGCTCGCGCGCGAGATTTTCAGAAACCATCGCGACGGGGCGGCGCTCGTAGGTATCGGTCCAGGTAAACTCGCGGCCAGCGATAAGGCGATTGCCGACGGCGGCAAGCAAGCCGGGCGACACGGATTTGAAGAGGCGAAGTGGCGGCACGCCCCGCTCGTAGGACTTGTCGCGGGCATAGATCAGATCGTGGCCGGCGCGCTCGGTGGGAATCACGGTGGTGAGCCCGGTGAATGTTACTCCCGGAATGGCGCGGATCTTTTCGACGATTCCCTGCTCCAAGCGAATCACGGCGGTGGGATCCTTCGCTTGGGATTCAGGAATGGCGATGCGTAGAGTGAGTACGTCGCGTGGATCGAATCCGGGATCGACTTTGCGGAGCGCTTGAAAGGTGCGGATCATTAATCCCGCGCCGATGAGCAGCACCAGCGCGAGGGCTACCTGCGCCACCACCAGCACGCTGCGAGTGCGATGCTGCTCGCGGCTCTGGCTTGCGGCGCGTCCACCGCCGCGGAGCTGATGCTGGATTCGCGGACCAGCATATTTGATTACCGGAATCATGCCGAACAAAATTCCGGTGAGGAGCGCGGCGCCGAGGGTAAAGAGGATCACCGCCGGGTCGATGGAAATTTCATGCAAGCGCGGCAGATGCGACGGAGCAATTGAAACCAGGACTCGAACCGCGCCATAAGCGAACGCCAAGCCGAGCGCGCCCGCGAGCAATCCGAGCGCGACGCTTTCTATGAGCAGCGCGCGAGCGATATCGAACCAGCTTGCGCCGAGCGCCACGCGAATGGCGAGCTCGTGCTGACGACCTTCGGCGCGAACCAGTAAAAGATTCGCGACGTTTGCGCAAGCGATCAGCAATACGATTCCAATGGTGCCCATCAGCACCCATAGCGTTTTTCCAACATCGCCGATGAGCATTTGGTTGAGGTATCGCGATTTCGGAGCGAGGCGCACGTCTTCAAATTCCTTGACGGTCAAGCCGGGTTGTGGAGGAAAACTGTGCAGGGCCACGGGAATCATGCGCGCGATGTCGGCGCTGGCCTGCTCGATGGTGACGCCGGGTTTCAGACGCGCGATTCCCGGATAATCGAAGCCGCCGAGAAATTCCTTGGAGCGATCGAATTGCAGCGGGAGAATAAAGGCGGCATCGCGGTCGAGAAAGCTGAAGTTCGCGGGCATTACGCCGATGATTTGGCGAGAAATGCCGTTGTAGATAATCTGGCGGCCGATCACGGAGCGGTCCGCTCCGAAATGTGTCTGCCACCATCCATAGGTGAGAACCGCGGTTTGTGGGCTGCCGGGTGCCGCGTCATTTTCCGAAAACCAGCGCCCTAGTGTCGGCTGCACACCGAGGATGGGCAGAACCTCGGTGGTTACGTTGAGGCATTGCACCTCTTCCGGCTCGTCGAGTCCGGTAACGCTTTGCGTGTTCCAGCGGTACAAGCCGACGCTTTGGAAAGAGCGTCCCTGTTCGCGGTAGGTGAAATAAAGGAACGGCGCGGGATCGGCGTCCGGGAAGTTCACACCGGGAGCGGTGAGGTGCAGATCGATCAGCTCCTCGGGGTGTAGATACGGAAGCGGCTTCAAAAGAACGCCGTTGATCACGCTGAAAATCGCACTGTTCGCACCGATACCAACCCCCAGCGTGAGGACGGCAATGGCGGTGAAGCCAGGGGATTTGCGGAGCGCGCGCAGGCCATAGCGAATGTCACGAAACAAAGTTTCGATGAAGTGGACGCCGCGGGCCTCGCGGCATTCCTCTTTGACGCGCTCGGCTGCACCGAACTCCAGCTTGGCGCGCCGGATGGCTTCCTGGTGAGGCACGCCGCTGCGAACCAGATCCTCGGCGTAGGCTTCGATGTGGAAATGAAGTTCGTCTCGCATGTCGCTCTCCATGCGAGAGCGGCGCAGGGTGGCTTGCAGCCAAGAACGAAAACGGCTGAAGATGGTCATACTTCCTCGGGCCTGGTGCCCAGAATTCCGGCGATGACGTCTGCCATGCGATTCCAATTATCCGTTTCGGCTTGGAGCCTGCGTTTCCCTGCGGCGGTGAGGCGATAGAACTTGGCTTTGCGATTATTCTCTGATGCACCCCATTCACTGGCGATCCAGCCCTGATGCTCCAATCGATATAGCGCGGGGTAGAGAGAGCCTTGTTGAATCTCGAGGCGTTCTTTGGAGACTTGTTGGATACGGAGGAGGATGCCGTAGCCGTGCAGCGGGCCGAGGGAAACGGCCTTGAGGATCAGCATGTCAAGAGTGCCTTGCAGAAGGTCGAGCTGTTTTTGCACGAAGGAAAACTCTCCTAGATCAACTAGGAATGTAAGCGCGACTCTCCTAGACTGTCAAGGGAAAAAGCGGAGAAGTGATGTTCATAACTCAACTGCAAACATGGGGCACCCGGCAATTCGGGGAAAGTGCAGACCCACCCGCCGCGGCGGGTAGACCCTGAAAATCGAGGGCAAGGCACCCTTCTTGTTACTTTGAGTTGTCTTAGGGAGGCGGCTGGGAGTTCGGGCGATGGGTGGATTCGGACGGCATGGATGGGAGTTCACGGGTATAATTCGCGGCAACTATGGCGTTGACTACGGGGACCAGGTTTGGGCCTTACGAGATTGAGGCGCTGCTGGGTAGAGGCGGGATGGGCGAGGTTTACAGCGCCCGCGACACCAGGCTGCAGCGTACCGTAGCGATCAAGATTCTTCCCTCACATTTGTCTAACCCTGATTTGCGGTCGCGCTTCGAGCAGGAAGCGAAGTCTATCTCGGCGTTGCAGCATTCGAACATTTGCGTGGTGCATGACATCGGTTCGCAGGACGGCGTCGACTTCATGGTGATGGAGTGCGTTAGCGGGCAAACCATGGACCAAGTGGTTCCTCCCGGTGGGTTGGCAGCAGATGTGGCGATCAGATATGCGTTGCAGGCCGCGGATGCTCTTGCTTATGCGCATGCGGCGGGAATTGTGCACCGTGATTTGAAGCCTTCCAACGTTATGGTGGACAAGAATGGCATGGTCAAAGTGCTGGACTTTGGGCTTGCGAAAGCGGTTGCGGCCGAGACCGACTTAGCGACCATCGCAACCATCACTACCAAACCTGGAACCATCGTGGGGACGGCGGCGTACATGTCGCCGGAGCAGGCGGAAGGAAAAGTGGTGGATGCGCGCAGCGATATTTTTTCGTTCGGCGCACTGCTGTATGAAATGCTGAGCGGGCGACGAGCGTTTGAAGGCAAATCGAGTGCGGCACTGCTGGCGGCGGTTTTGCGTGACGAACCGAAACCACTGAGCGAACTCAAGAGAGAAGTGCCGCCAGAGTTACGGCAAATTGTCAGCCGTTGCCTCAAGAAAAATCCGGCCGCGCGTTATGCAAGTGGCACGGAGCTGGCTCGCGATCTGAAGAGCTGCCGCGATCTGCTGTTCCCGGAGTCGGGGACGATGCTAAGTCCGGCGCGAATAGTCCGGGAGGTACAGCGCCCGCGGGTGCTGGTGCCGCTGGTGTTGTTGGCGGTGCTGCTGGGTGCAGGAGCTGCGTGGCTCGTGAAGCACGAACGCGATGCACGCTGGGCGCGTGAAACAGCGGTGCCGGAAATTTCGCAGTTGTACGATCAAGGCAAATTTGGCGCAGCGTACGCGCTGGCGGTAAAGGCGGAGAAGTCGATTCCCGGCGACCGCGCGCTAACAAAGCTGTGGCCGGTGATTTCCTACCAGATGTCGCTGGAAACAACCGCGCCCGGCGCGGTTGTTTCCCGGCGAGAGTACAACGACAGCAATGCGGTGTGGGAATACGTCGGCAAGACTCCGTTTAAGGACGTGCGGCAGCCGCGCGGGATTTTTATGTGGAAGTTTGAAAAGCCGGGATTTGGCACGGTCTTGCGGACAACGCTGGCGATAATCCCGCGATATTCGGTGCCACCGGGAGATCCCGTTGAAGGAGAGGTTACGCTCGACGAAGTGGCGAAGATTCCGGCGGGCATGGTGCGGGTCTCGCCGGAGAAATATTTCAAGGTGCTGTTCATTCCCGGCTTTGAAGGGATGCCGGAGCTGGCGCTGAAAGATTTTTGGATCGATCAGTACGAGGTAAGCAACCGGCAGTTTAAGGCGTTCGTGGATCAAGGCGGATATCAAAAGCACGAGTATTGGAAGTTCGATTTTCAGCGCGATGGGAAACGCCTCTCGTGGGATGAGGCGATGGCGCTATTCCGGGATGCTGCGGGACGGCTTGGACCCAAGGAGTGGATCGAGGGCGAATATCCCAAGGGACAGGGAGACTATCCGGTCACAGGAATCAGTTGGTATGAAGCGGCGGCTTATGCGGAGTACGCGGGCAAGAGCCTGCCAACTATTTATCACTGGAATCGCGCGGCGGGGCCGCTCTATGCGGCGTTCATCGTGCCGGCAAGCAACTTTGGCGGCGCTGGGATTTTGCCGGTGGGCAGCAAGCAAGGCATGAGCCCGTGGGGCAACTACGACATGGCGGGCAACGTGAAGGAGTGGGTATTGACGGGGGCCGACTCCGGGAAACGTTACGTGCTTGGGGGAGCGTGGGATGAGCCCAACTATATGTTCATCGATCCCGACGCACAGTCGCCGTTTCTGCGCGCTCCAAATGTTGGATTCCGATGCGTGAAGTACATTGAGGCGGACCCTGCCATGGAAGTTGCCAAAGCTCCGATGGCTTGGCCTCGGCGCGACCTGACCAAAGAGAAGCCGGTTTCCGATCAGATCTTCCAAGCATACCGAGGGTTGTATAACTACGACAAGATGCCGCTCAACGCGACGGTCGAATCGGTGGCCAGCAACGAAGAAGATTGGAAGATCGAGAAGATCACGTACGCAGCGGCGTACGGAAACGAACGGGCCATCGCGTATCTGTTCCTCCCGACGAAGGGTAAGCCGCCATTCCAGACGGTGCTGTTCTATCCGGGGTCAAATGCGTTGCAACTGCGAAAGTTCTCGCTGTTCCCTGTCGCATCCTTTGATGCCATTCTGCGGAGCGGGCGCGCGGTGCTGTACCCGGTGTACAAGGGGACGTTTGAACGGGGCGATGGCATGGAGTCGGACGTGGCGAACACGAGCAGCGCGTGGAGGGACCACGTGATCATGTGGACCAAGGACGCTTCACGGGCGATTGACTATGCGGACACGCGCGCGGACCTGGATCACAATAAGGTGGCGTATTACGGGATTAGCTGGGGCGCGGTGATGGGCGCGATTGTTCCCGCAGTGGACCCGCGTATCAAAGTGGCTGTGCTGGCGCTGGGTGGAGTGGATTTTCATCGGTCGCTACCGGAAGTGGACACCATCAATTTTCTGCCGCGGGTTAATCAGCCGACGCTGATGCTGAACGGGAAATACGATTTTTTCTTTCCGGTGGAATCAACGCAGGAACCGTTCTACCGGTTGCTGGGGTCGAAGCCAGATCAGAAGAAACATCTGCTGTACGAGGGCGGGCATAGCGTGCCGCGGAATGAACTGATCAGGGGGACACTGAGCTGGTTGGATCAATATTTGGGGCCGGTGCAATGAGTTTATGTGCTGTGAGGAAAGATTCGAGCGATAGCGTAGAAGACATCTACATCGATTAGGCAGAAACTAACTCGATACCTGATTATAAGCGAGGAAAAGGCGACGAGACTGGGGTCAGAAGCCGAGGGCTCGCGCTAGCCACATGCCGAGCGCTGCGTAAACCCCTGCCATCCAATCGTCGGCCATGATGCCGAGGCCGCCGGGGAGCGACTCGGCTTGCCGGGCAGGAAACGGCTTCCAGATATCGCATGCGCGAAAGAGGATGAAACCGAGCAGCAAGTATTTCCAGCCGAGCGGTGATTGGTAGGTGATGAATCCGAGTGTGGGTGGCGCCCAGGAAGTTGTTGTTCTCCACCATACCGGTAAGGCCGAGCCCACCAGAAGTGTGAGGTGCTGGCCGGAAACCTCGTCGATGACCACGCGTTGAGGATCTTTTTGTTGCCAGTAGCGGCTCGCACGACCGGCGCTCCAGAGACCGGCCACGGCGACTGCGAAAGCAACGAGGCACTGAATGATTAAAAGGGGATCCACCTCTATCCCGCGGACGATGATGAACTGGAAAAGGTTCAACCCCAGGGCTGACAGTATTTGATAGACCGACAGCGCGAGAAGCAGCCCGGCCAGAGAGCCGAAAGTTCCCGGGGCCACGGGAATGTAGCCAAGACCGCATGCGGTGGCAATCAACAGCGCGAAGTGCGGCTTGCGTTTGGGTGGTTTGAGAGTGGGCTCAGCCTTTGTTGTGGTCACGTCTGAGTAATATACTTCCGTAGCTTTGCGCAAGTACAGGGCGGGAAACGCCAAAGCAGGAGGAATTTTTTGCTGACAAATAATTCGATAAATTTTGTATTAGGGGCGCTCGCGGTGATTTTTGCTGCTGCGGGAGCACAACGAGTGCCACAGACGCTGCAACCGCCGGCCAACGAGCAGTTGGTTGTGCAGGTACACGCCAAGGGTGAGCAGATTTATTCCTGCAAAGTGGATGGCGCGCAAGCTGGGTGGACGCTGAAGGCTCCTGAGGCGCAGCTATTTGACAAGGACGGCAAAAGCTTCGGGAAACATTTCGCGGGGCCGTCGTGGGAAGCGAGCGACGGCAGCCGCGTGGTGGGTAAAGCTGCGGCAAATGTGGCTTCGCCCGACGCGGACTCGATTCCGTGGTTGCTCGTGAAGGTTGTGAGTCATGAAGGAGAAGGCGTGTTTGCGCGTGTTACTTCTATTCAGCGAATTAATACTAAAGCTGGAAAGGCGCCGGTATCCGGGTGTGATGCTGCGCATGCGGGGCAGGAAGTGCGTGTGCCGTACTCGGCGGACTATGTGTTCTTTGCGCCGAAATAAATAACTAGACGCTATTACGCTATTTCATGGGCGCGCTGGAAACGACTTCAGGGGCTGAAGCCCCAACGAATCAAGAAGCTGATTGTCGCGGCTTTAGCCGCGACCTACAAATCTTAGAGCAGGCGAGGCTGGCACGATCGTGGACCCTACGGCTCGTCAAACTTAAACAGCTGCGGGGTGTGATAAATTCGCTGGCCGCGAGGTACAGACAAATGATTTTCCTTGTGCGCTGGATTTTATTAGTGGGCACGGTTTTGTTGGCTGCGGCGGCGGGATTTGCCCAAGCGCAGGCGCCCGCGAAGTATGCGGCCACGGAAGGCGACTATGTGGCGCACGACTTCAAGTTCAAATCGGGCGAACGGCTGCCGGAGCTGCGGTTGCACTACAGGACGCTGGGGAAGCTGGCACGCGATGCGCAGGGGCGATCTACAAATGCGGTGCTGATCCTGCACGGAACCGGGGGTTCGGGGCAACAATTCCTGCAACCACAATTCGCGGGAGAATTGTTTGGGCCTGGGCAGCTTTTGGATATCAATCGCTACTTTATTATTCTGCCGGACGGAATTGGTCACGGGAAATCTTCTAAGCCCAGTGATGGAATGCACGCGCATTTTCCTTCGTATGATTACGACGACATGGTGGCTGCTCAGCATCTGCTGGTCACTGAAGGGCTACAGATACAGCACCTGCGGTTGATCATGGGCACTTCGATGGGGTGCATGCACTCGTTTGTTTGGGGCGAGACTTACCCGGACTTTGCGGAGGCTTTGATGCCTATGGCGTGCCTGCCGGTGCAGATTGCCGGGCGCAACCGGGTGTGGCGAAAAATGTTGATGGATGCGATTCGCAATGACCCGGCGTGGAGTGGCGGTGAGTACAAGGAGGAGCCGAAGGAAGGCCTGCGGACCGCGGAGGACCTGCTGGTAATTGCGGGGAGCGCGCCGCTGGTGATGCAGAAAACGCTTCCCACTCGCGATGCGGCGGATAAGTATGTCGACGATGCAGAGAGGCGCGCCAGCACACGGGATGCGAACGATATGCTTTACCAGGTGAACGCGTCGCGTAATTACGATCCTTCGCCGCAATTGGAAAAGATTACGGCTGCGGTTATGTGTATTAACTCTGCTGACGATTTTATTAATCCGCCGGAGCTTGGGATTGCAGAGAAGGAGAGCAAGCTACTGAAGAATGGGACGTTTGTGTTGATTCCCATCAGCGAGCAGACGCATGGGCATGGGACGCATACCTGGGCTGTCGTGTGGCAGTCCTATTTGAAGCAACTGTTGGATAAGACGGCGCATTGAGGCGGTAGCGCGATATATCGCGGGTTAGGCCCGGTTCCGTAGGAGAATTTAGTAGTTCCACCGCGGAAGTTCCCACGGGGGCGCTTCGGAAGCGACTTCAGGGGCTGAAGCCCAACGAATCAAGCAGCTCAGCGTCGCGGCTAAAGCCGCGACCTACAAATCGCAGCGCACACACCGTCGCGGCTAAAGCCGCGACCTACAAACCTTTCAGGCGGATGCGGCGGAATTGTTAAAGGATTTGATGCCGGCGGTCTCGTCGTCGAGGACGTCGAAAACGGTGTACAACCTGGTCATTTGCAGCAGGTCCTGGACCTTTTTGGTGAGGTAGACAAGCTTCAGCTCGCCGCCATCATTTCGCACACTGGTGAAGGCGCTGACGAGCACGCCCAAGCCGGCGCTATCGATGTAATCGACGTCGGCGAGGTTTAAAAGGATTTTTTTTCGGCCCCTAGAAAGCAGGTCACGAACCACATCGCGAATTGCGGCGGATCCTTCGCCGAGTTCAATGCGGCCGTTAACTTGTACGATTTCCACGTCATCTATCAGTCGTGTGACTAACTTCATCTGCAATCTCCCGGGACACGCTCAGCTTGAAGGATGCCGTCGTGAAGTAAAGCGTTATATCTTCATATGGAGCGCACGAAAAACCTTCACATTAGTCATTGTGGGGCCATGTTTGCCCGAAAGGCAATGGCTCAGCGCGGCTGGCCGGCGCTGCTAGCAGTTACGCGGGATTGCAACATCATCGATGGCAGTTGCACCGCGACCGAGGGCAGCTGAAAGTGCCAGATGCGGGGGCACCGTCCGATTTCACTCCACAATGATGCGGTCTGCCCACTCCACGAGCGAGACGAAGATCGCTGGATTTCCAAATTTGGCGCCCCATTGATTCAAGTCTGTTTCCGTGACCCCACGGGCCCGGGAGCAGGCTCCTCAAGCAAAGATGGGAATGTGTTTGGCCACGATCTTATCGAGTGTCTCGCTTAGGGGAGGCCAGCCGACCGGGAGGATGGCGTTCACCATGGACTTGCGCATCAAGGATGTGGCTTCAGCGAGCAGAAAGATTTGTACCTGGTGGCCTGCCTCCGCGAGTACGAGGCCGTGAGCAAAAGGAAATGCCGCGCGCGTGGGGTCATCGGGGCCCCAGGCACTTTTCATCATGATTTTTAGTGATTTCTTCGATTCCTCGGCTTTAGTGCTCCATGCCAGAAAAGGTAAAGTAGACAGCTGAGCCAAGAATTTTCGTCGCGCCATATTTGTTCTCCTGGTGTCGGATGCCTCTGAGAATGCCGCAACAGTACCCGCAATCGCGGGACGGGCAAAGCAAAAAAAAGAGGCGCGTGGGAGACTCACACGCGCCTGGCTTTTTTATAGATTAATCTTTCGTGTACCTCAGGGATCACCTCCTTAGTCAACTGGAGTGTCGACTGATTTGATTATAAAATTTTTTGGGCGGAGTTCAAAGAATAAAGCTTGGACCGCCTTTCGAAATTGGCAACCATGAGAAACCCCTCCTTGCTGGAACAGAATGGGCGATGCGGACAGCGCGGTGTGGACCTGAAGATGAGAGGCTTGTGGGAGGCGCACATGAAGAAGACGAAAGCTGGCGATGGTGGATCTCAGGGCAAGGGTGTGCGTGCTTCGGCTAGAGGTAAGCGCATCACGGGCCGGGGTAAGAAAGTTTCGGCTTCCGGCAAGAGTGCTGCGAGAAACGTGGATGAATACATTGCTCGTGTGCCGGAAGGGGCGCGGAGCAGATTGAGAGAGATGCGTGCAGCTATTCGGTCGGCGGTGCCGGCGGGAGCGGTGGAGATAATCAGCTACGGGATCCCGGCGTTCAAGTTGAAGAAAGTGCTGGTGTGGTTCGCGGCGTTTTCGGGGCACTGCAGTTTGTTCCCTACCGCGTCGGTGATCGAAGAGTTTAGAGACGAGCTTGGCTTTACGACGTCGAAAGGGACTGTGCAGTTTCCGACGGACAAGGCATTGCCAGTGGCACTGATTAAGAAATTGGTGAAGGCGCGGGTCGTGCAATGTGAGAAGGCTCAGCGAAGCTGAGCCTTTGTGATTTGCGCGGCAGCGCAAGCCGCCGCGTCCCCAACAGTAAGCACCCTTCACAACCCGCCTGCGCACAGGAATCGTGCGCGGAATCGTTTTGGCTAAGTGACGGCGACAGGCGCCACCTCTGAAGTAGGATGACAATTTTGCGGGGAGACATATTGGCTCTTGTGCTGGGCCAATGGGTGCTAGAATTGGCTCAGGGTGAGAGACAATGCTTCCTCTTCATCTCCAATCTGAGAGTCACGTTCCCCTATACATTCAATTGCGCGATCAACTGCGGGCGCTGGTACACGCGGGCGATTTGCGGCATGGCGACCGCATTCCGGCCAGCCGCGAGCTGGCCAATATGCTAGGCGTGCATCGCACGACCGTGGCGAATGCGTATGCCGAGCTGGAGTCCGAGGGGTTGATTCAGGGGCACGTCGGGCGCGGGACGTTTATCAAGAAAAATGGGAATGGGTTGAAGATTACTCCTCCTGCCCCGCCAGTGCTGAATGGCAGCACCGGGATTCGATGGGAGCTGCTGTTTGCGGATGAGCGCGGCGAAGAAGTGCTGAGCCGGTTGACGGCCAGCGCGCCGATGGATGCGTTGTCGTTTGTGATGGCGCGGCCGGCGCAGGAATTTTTTCCTATTGATGAATTGCAGACGTGCGTGAATGCGGTGCTTCGCAATGAAGCGACCGAGGTATTGAATCTCGGGCCTTCGGATGGATACGCGCCGCTGAAGCTGGCGTTGCTGGAGATGCTGGGACGCGAAGGAATAGCGGCGAAAGATGAAAATTTGCTGATTACGGACGGCTGCCAGCAATCGCTGGATTTGATCAGCAAGGCGTTCGTGCGGCCGGGCGATTCCGTGATCATGGAAAATCCGACTTATCCGGGGGCGGTGGCAATTTTTCATGGGGCGCGGGCGCGGTGCCTGGCGGTGCCGGTGAAGACGCACGCGGAACCGAACAGCGAGCTTGGTGTGGACGTGGAGGCGCTGGAAGCAACGCTGGCGGCTAATCGCGTGAAGCTGATTATTCTGACGCCCGATTTTCATAATCCCACGGGGACGTCAATGTCGCTGGCATCGCGGCGAAGAGTTTTGGAATTGGCGGCGCGGCACCAGGTGCCCATTGTTGAGGATCATATTTATGGGCGACTGCACTTGCGGGAAGAGCGGGTGCCGTCGCTGAAGCAACTGGACCGGTCGAACCTGGTGATTCATATCGACAGCTTCGCCAAGGTAGCGTTTCCGGGTTTGCGTGTTGGGTGGATTGTGGCGCCGGCGGCGGCCGTGGACCGGCTGCGACTAGTGAAACAGACTACCGATCTGCACACCGATCAATTGGCGCAAGCGACGCTGGCGGAATTTTTGCGGCGCGGACTTTTTGCCAAGCATCTGGCGAAAATGCGGAAGGTTTATTCGGCGCGGCTGGAGGCGCTGGACCAGGCGCTGCGAAAGCATATGCCGGACGGGACGCGGTGGACGCGGCCGGAAGGCGGGATGTGTTTGTGGCTGGAGCTGCCTCCGGGGTTTGATGCCAGCGAATTGTTGATTCATGTGAAAGAGCGGGGTGTGTTGTTTGCGCCGGGGCGGTACTTTTATGTGCAGAATCCGTTGCCGAATACTTTGCGACTGGGATTTGCGAGCCTGGATGAAAAACAGATCGCGCGGGGAGTGATGACGCTGGCGGAGATGTTGAAGGTGGAAATGCGCAAGAGGCAGCGGGGTGTGCGACGAGCGGAACGCAGTCGTGTGGCGCTAGTTTGATTATTTTGTTAGGGGAAGGCTAGGAATAATTGAGCGACGAGATAACTTTGGCGCCGAATCCGGAGAATAAATGCTTCGGATGTGGCGGG
>Ga0209625_1000231_pt1 | contig 14178 bp, 12 predicted proteins | sample JacPin_JW_Ref_M2_FD_187960 | JGI IMG/M metagenome (GOLD analysis project Ga0209625, IMG submission 187960) | Forest soil microbial communities from Algoma, Ontario, Canada - Jack Pine, Ontario site 1_JW_Ref_M2 (SPAdes) (version 2) | ecosystem: Environmental > Terrestrial > Soil > Boreal...
CAGCCAGCCCCACGGCTCCGTCCCCGCCTCCGTGTGGAGCTCCTCCTACGTCGTCTTTCTCGACGACCCGGCGGGTTGAATTCTGCGGCCCTCCTTGTAGTGGCTCCACACCCGCCGGAGTGACGCTGTGCGAGAATGTGCCTGCACCATGCCGAACGACCGCGAGCTCGCCACATTTCGCAAACAACTGCTCGGCTGGTTTCGCCAATTCCAGCGAGACTTGCCGTGGCGGCGAACGAAAGATCCCTACTGCATCTGGCTTTCGGAAATCATGCTTCAGCAAACCCGCGTCGCCGCCGCCATTCCTTACTACGAACGATTTCTGCAGCGATTCCCGGACGTTCACGCGCTCGCCGCCGCGCCGCAGGAGGAAGTGCTGCGCCTCTGGTCGGGTCTCGGATATTACAGTCGCGCGCGCAACCTTCAAAAGGCTGCACAACAAATCATTGCGAAACACGGCGGCCAATTTCCAACGCGCTTGGATGACGCCCTCGCATTGCCAGGCATCGGAAACTACACCGCTGCGGCGATTCTGAGCATCGCCTTCGGTGAAAAACATGCTGTCCTCGACGGAAACGTCGCGCGCGTCCTTGCGCGTCTCGGCGCGATTCACGGCGACCTCCGCGAGTCGCAGGGTTGGCAAGAGTTGCAAGAAACCGCGGATCGCTTGCTCGAGCCGAAATCCTCGGGCGATTGGAACCAAGCCATGATGGAACTTGGCGCAACGCTGTGTACTCCAAAATCGCCGCAGTGCCTGCTTTGCCCGGTCGCACAATTCTGCGAGGGACGCAAACTCGGCATCGCCGAGTCCTTGCCCGAAAAACGTAAGACGCGCGCCACAGTGCAAGTAACTCTTGCCGCTGCGGTATTCGTAGACGAAAAGGGCCAAACACTTCTGCTGCCACCGCCAAAAAAAAATACAAAAGAGAAATCCTCCGCCGATCACGTGCCAACTCTGGTATCAAAAATGTGGCACTTCCCCACGCTTTCGGTGACCGGGGAATCAGCCGAAAAACTGAGCGCGTTCCTCCGAAAACTTATGCCGGGCGCTCAACGCCGCAACTGGCAACTCGTCCCGGCCGGCAAGGTTCGTCACGCGGTGACCTACCGCGCCATCACTCTCTTGCCGTTCCTTATCAACGTAAGAAAACTCCCCCGCGTCCCCGGCGCGAGGCAGGTTCCACTAGACAACATCTTCAGCCTCCCCGTTTCCAACCTCACCAGGAAAGTCGCCCGCGCCGCGCTGGCTGCAGCGGCTTCTGTTCCAGCCAAGCACTGAGAGTTAACCTTTCGTTCATTCTCGTTTTCGCCCCGGCCCGCAGGTGCTACGATAAAAAGTCCGCCATGGCCACGTCCATCGCAACTCCGAGTAAGCCCGCGCTGCCCGCCGAGCGTTTCTTCCGCACCTCGCTTTCACTGCTCATCCTCACTTCGACCGTCACGCTCGTGAGCACCGGGAAGCTCGACGTCTTCACCAGTTTTGCTGCTCCGCTCATCGTGCTGTACAAGGGCTTCCGCTCGTGGCACGGACGCCCCGCCGAACTTTCGCAGCGCTCCGCAACCTGGTGCGTGCTCGCTTACCTGGCGTTCTTCCCCGTGGACGCCTTGTTTCTCTCGCGTTTCTCTGTTGGAAATTCGTCCAATCCGCCACTATTCGCCGCGCTTCTGGGGGTGGTGCATTTTCTGATTTTCGTCACCGTCGTCCGCTTTTATAGCGCTGTCACGGACCGCGATGCGCTTTTTCTCTCGATGCTCTCGTTTGCGGGTATTCTCGCCGCAGCCGTTCTCACCGTCGATACCACCTTCCTGATTCTTTTTTTCATCTTTCTCCTGTTTGGTGTTTCTACTTTCGTCGGGATGGAATTACGCGGCGGAGCCGCCGGCGCGGTTTCGCCGGCACTCCATGTGCACCCTGAGCGAGATAGAAGATTGAATCGCGCGCTGAGTCTTTCCGCTCTCAGCGTGGCCACGGGATCCATCGTATTGGGTAGCGTGCTGTTTTTCTTTTTTCCGCGTTTCAGCGCCGGGTATCTCGGGCGCACCAGCTTCAACACTTCGCTCATGTCCGGTTTCACGGAAAACGTCGAGCTCGGTCAAATCGGCGAGATCAAAAAGAATTCCGCAGTGGTCATGCGCGTGCAAACAGGAAAACCGATTGGTTACGACCGGCTACGCTGGAGGGGCATCGCGCTTACGACTTTCGATGGGAGGCGGTGGACTTCTTCGGATCACAAGCCGCAAGAGCTGAAGCCCGGAGGGGATGGCTGGATTTACACCACGGATTCGAAACTGAAAGCGGATTCGGGTGAACCGGGCATGTTCTACACCGTGTACCTTGAACCTCTGGCCACCGATGCTATTTTCGTTCCCGGCAAGGTCACCCGTCTTCGCGGAAATTTTACCGGCGAAGGCGGAAACTCGTTTGCGGCAGTGCGCCGCACCTCTATCCTTCGGGATTTCACCGGCACCTTTTTGAATCCCTTCCACAATTACACTGCCGTACGGTATGCCGGTATTTCAAGCTTACCTCCGCTCAATGCGGCCAAGCTCCGCGCGGCTTCGACGGACTATTCACCGGGTATCACGGAAACGTACCTGCAGATCCCCACGCTTGATCCGCGCATCCCGGAGCTTGCCAAACAGATCACGAAAAACGCCCGGACTCCTTTCGACAAGGCAGTGACGATCGAAAGCTACCTGCGCGACCGTTTCACGTACACCCTGAATCTGGCCGGGAAACCCGGAGACGATCCACTCGCTCATTTTCTTTTCGAAACTCGCGCGGGCCACTGCGAATATTTTGCTTCGGCGATGACCATCATGCTGCGCACGCTGGGTATTCCTTCGCGTGAAGTCAATGGCTTCCTGCCGGGTGAGTACAACGACCTGGGTGGAGATTACATCGTCCGCGCAAGTGACGCGCACAGCTGGGTGGAGGTCTACTTTCCCGGCATGGACTGGCAAACATTCGATCCCACGCCAGCGGCTCCCGAAAACGAAACCGGCTTCCTCACGCGCCTGGGGCAGTTTGCCGACTGGATGGAGATCACCTGGAGCGAATGGGTAATCGGCTACGACTTCGCCCACCAATTGGTCCTGGCGCAGAATCTGCAACGGGACTCGCGAAATTGGAGCGAATCCGCGCGCAATTGGTTCGAAAGCAAGCAGCAAGCGGGTAAGAAATGGATGAAGTCGCTGCAGCTTCAGCGCGGCATGCTGGGCTATATGCTGCCGGTCGCGCTGGTGCTCTTTCTGGCGGCTTTGCGCTTCAATGTTCTCGCTGAACTGAGCCGGCGCGTCCGTTTGTTCTTTCAATTGCGCGGATCCAAAGTGGTCCGCGCCGATCCCCAGCTTGCATCGCGGCTCTACGCGGAATTGCTTCGAATGCTCGCGCGCCGTGGACTGATGCGAAGCGTGTCGCAGACACCGTTCGAATTCGCGGCCGCCGTGCATTCACCGAATCTCGCGCCCGCCGTGCGGGAATTCACGCAACTCTACGGCCAAGCGCGCTTCGGCGGCGCGCCTTGCGACACCACGCGCTTGCGACAGCTCCTCGACCAGATTCGAACGGCTTTGCGCGGGCGCTGAAGACAAATTGCATCCTGCCAAGAAGGGGCGCACCGTGCTGCGCCCCTGCAAATACGCGAATGAACGGCGCGTGTTACAATTGAAAATTGCGCAAAGGCGCAAATTTACAGCCTATGACCAAGGTCGGATTCGTCAGCCTGGGATGCCCCAAGAACCTCGTGGACAGCGAGGTGATGATGGGTATTCTTGCGCGCGAAGGCTACGAACTGACGCCGCGCGCCGATGAAGCGGAAATCCTGGTCGTCAATACGTGCAGCTTTATTGAAGCGGCGCAAAAAGAGTCCGTGGACGCCATTCTTGAAATGGCGGAGCACAAGAAATTCGGCGCGGCAAAAAAACTGATCGTGGCGGGCTGCCTGGTCGAACGGTATCGCGCGCAGATTCTGGAGCAGGTGCCGGAGGTGGACGCGGTCATCGGCACCGGCGAAGTCGAACGCATTATGGAAGCGGTGGAAGGCGATCTTCGCGTGCTCCCGGCGCAGCCGCCCGCATTTCTGTATCATGACCTGACTCCGCGCATCGTCACCACGCCAAAACATGCGGCGTACATCAAAATCGCGGAGGGCTGCGATCATCCCTGCACGTTCTGCATCATTCCGCAGCTTCGCGGCGCCTTTCGCAGCCGGCGATTCGAATCGGTGGTGCGCGAGGCGGGGAATTTAGCAAAGGCCGGGGCGCGGGAAGTCACGCTGATCGGGCAGGACACTACCTCTTACGGCGAAGATCTCGGCCTGCGGGAGGGCCTCGCGCAACTCCTGGAAAGACTTGCGCAAACCGACGGATTGCTGTGGGTGCGATTTTTGTACGCCTATCCGAATCGCGTCACGCAGAAATTGCTTGATACCATCGCGGCGCATCCACGGCTCGCCAAGTACATGGACATGCCGCTGCAGCACGCCAGCCGCAACGTGCTGGCGCGGATGAAGCGGGGTTCGAACGGCGACGCGTTCTTGAAATTGCTGGAGCGCATTCGAAAGACAATTCCCGGGGTTTCGCTGCGCACATCGTTTATCGTGGGCTTCCCGGGCGAAACCGAAGGCGATTTCGAGGAGCTGTGCGATTTCGTAAGAACCGCAAACCTCGATTGGATGGGCGTCTTCGAGTATTCCGACGTGGACAATGCAGGAAGCTACGCGCTGGATGAAAAAGTAGACGCGGAGACGATCAGCGATCGCCGCAACCGCTTGATGGCCATTCAGAAGAAAATCTCGCGAGAGAACTTGCGAGCGAAGTATTTGCGCGCAAAGCCGCGCGCGCCGAAGGACCGCACGTTCACGGCGCTGATCGAAGGCCCTTCGAAAGACAATCCTCTGGTCTGGGAAGCGCGCCTCGAAGGCATGGCCCCGGAGATCGACGGCAAGCTGTACCTCACGGACATTGAATTGCCCAGCGGAGAAGTCGCGGAGACCGGCGACGTCGTCCGCGTTGAAATTACCAAGTCGGACGCGTACGACTTGGTCGGCCGCGTCGTCGAAATTCTGCCCCGGCCTGCGGAAGAGGCCGGCGCGGAGGCTGCGCCAATGCCACCGGTTGCGGCCGCCGAAAAACTTCATCGCATCGCCACCGGGGCACCCCTCCGCGTCCTGGCCTGAGCTATACTCTTCTTTCGAAGATAAGACTTTCCCGGCCTCCGTGATATCTGTGCGTGCGGATTGAAAGGACTTACACAGAGATCGCAGAGGACGCAGAGTTCACAGAGAAGAACGCACCATGAAACACAAATGCCCCATTTGCAAGACGGAGACTGACTCTGCGGTCCACGCGGACTTCCCTTTTTGCAGCGAGCGCTGCCGGGAACGGGACCTGGGCAACTGGGCCAGCGAGAAATACGTGGTGTCCGAACCAGTCTTCAATGAAGAAGACACCGGTGAAGGCGAGGGGAATGCCATCGTCCTCTCTTTGGACAACGATCTGGACAACCCGAATGACGCCGACCACTGAGGCCACGGCAGCGCCCGCGGCACCGCCCAACAAACCGCGGCTCGCGCTCGCGCTAGCCACGGCTCTTGGCGTCGGCTACATTCCCAAGGCGCCAGGTACATTTGGGTCGCTTGTGGGTGTTGCGACCGCCTACCTCTCGGCTGTTTTTTTTCTGCGGCCCACGTCCTTTGGCGGATTGCTCCCTCCGCACCCCGATTCCGATGCGGTGCTAACGGATAACCACTTTCTCGTCCCAGGCAGCGACATTCACAATGCCATCCTGGCACTGCCAGTGTTCTGTGCCTTGGCCCTCCTCGTCCTTCTTGCGGCGATTGGAGTGTGGAGTGCTTCCCGGGCGGCCGCTTACGCGAGAATCGAAGACCCGCAATTTGTGGTTATTGATGAAGTCGCGGGACAGCACCTCGCTCTCCTGCTCCCGCTCGTTCCCATTGCGCTGCCGCATTTTATGGCGCACATGGACTTTTCCGACTTCGCGATTTTCTTCGCGCTAAGCCTGATAAATTGGAAATATCTCTTGCTCGGTTTTATACTTTTTCGAGTGTTTGACATCTGGAAGCCATGGCCCATCCGCAGGCTGGAAAAACTGCCGGGCGGCTGGGGAATCATGGCTGATGACTGGATGGCGGGCATCTACGCTGCAATTCTGCTGCGTGTCGCGTTACACTTTGGTTTGTTCACGTTTCACATTGGTCTGGTATGAAATTCGGCTTCGGCTCGTCGGCAGAAAAAAACGGCATTCCACACATTGAGAGAGTTGCGCCCACGGCGGCTATTCCGGGCGGAGAGATGACCATTCACGGGCGCGGGTTCGTCTCGGGCGCTCAAGCGCGCCCGGTGGTGCGGTTCGGCGAAGCCGAAGCCAGCATCGCGCTCGCCAGTGAGAATCGCCTAGTAGCGCGCGTTCCGGAAGGCGCAAACGGCGGAGTGGTGCGCGTCGCCACGGCCGGACACGAAAGCCAGCCGCACCCCGTACACATCGGCCTGCAGATTGCGGACAACCTTCACCCCGTGGCGAATCCCGCGGTCGATCTGGACGGCAACATTTACGTCACGTTTTCCGGCCCGCGGGGCCAGCGTGTTCCCGTTTCGCTTTACAAAATCACCGCGAATTACAGCGTGAAGCCGTTCATCACTTCGCTGATGAATCCCAGTGGCCTGGCGCTCGATCGCATGGGCAATCTGTTCGTCTCCTGCCGCAACGACGGGACGATCCATCGCATCACGCCCGATGGCCGCGCCGAGCAGTGGATTGAAGGCATGGGCGTCGCCACAGGCATTGCGTTCGATCCCAAGGGCAATCTGTACGTCGGCGACCGCAGCGGCACGGTTTTCAAGATCAGCCCGACCCGCGAGATTTTTGTTTTTGCCACGCTCGAACCTTCCATCGCCGCGTATCACCTGGCGTTTCATCCCAGCGGCGATCTCTACGTTTCTGGGCCGACGACCTCCAGCTTTGACCGCATCCACCGAATCACGCAGGGCGGCGATGTGAGCGTTTTCTTCCGTGGACTCGGCCGGCCGCAGGGGCTGGCTCTGGATCGCGACGGAAATCTTTATGTGGCGGCTTCGTACGCGGGCCGCCGCGGCATCGTGAGGATCACGCCGCAAGCTCAGGCCGATGTCGTGCTCAGCGGGTCCGGCATTGTGGGCATGGCTCTCCAGCCTTCCGGCCGCGCGATTCTTGCCACGACTGATTCCCTCTTCACGCTAGATTGGGACGTCCGCGGCTTGCCATTGACCGGATAATTGAACACATGAAAGCGGAAATCATCGCGGTTGGTTCGGAACTGCTGACTCCGGACCGTGTGGACACCAACTCGCTCTTCCTGACCGAAGAGCTGAACAAGCTCGGCATCGAGGTGGTGCGCAAATCGATCGTCGGAGACAATCGCGACTATTTGAGCGCCGCATTCAAGGAAGCGCTGGAGCGCGTCGAGCTGGTTGTCGCGTCGGGCGGGCTGGGTCCTACAGAAGACGACCTGACGCGCGAAACCGTTGCGGAGCTTCTGGGCCGCAAGCTACACCTTAACAACGAGATTCTCCGATACATCGAAGGCCGGTTCCGGCAGCTCGGCCGGGAAATGCCCGCGGTGAACGTGCGGCAGGCGATGGTGCCGGAAGGCGCGGAAGTGCTCGAGAATCCGCGCGGTTCGGCGCCGGGGCTATGGCTCGAAGACTCGGGGCGCTGCGTCGCGCTGCTACCAGGCCCTCCGCGCGAATTGAAGCCCATGTACCGGGAGCAGGTTTTGCCGCGGCTGCAGCGGCGCAGCTCGAACATCCGGATGTTTCACCGGGAACTGCGCGTCGCCGGCATGGGTGAATCGAGCGTCGAGCAGCGCATCAGGCCCATTTACACGCGTTATGCCGACCTGAACACCACGATTCTCGCCGCGCCGGGCGAGATTCAGATCCATTTGAGAGTGTGGACCGACGACGCGGCGCACGCGCAAAAAACGCTGGACGAAATCGTGCAGGGATTCGAAATCGCGCTGGCCGACCGCATTTTCTCGCAGGATGGTTCTTCGATGGAAGAAGTGGTGGCCGGCCTGCTGACGAGGAACAACTCCACCATCTCCGCCGCGGAAAGCTGCACGGGCGGCTTGCTCGCCCAGCGGCTGACGAGCATCGCCGGCAGCTCATCGTATTTCCTGGGTGGAGTGGTGAGCTACAGCAACGAGCGGAAGACGGCCTGGGCGGATGTTCCGCCGGAACTCATCCAGTCCAAAGGCGCGGTCAGCAGTGAAGTGGCGATCGCCCTTGCCGACGGTATCCGCCGCCACGTCGGCAGCACACTGGGCGTGGGGATCACCGGCATTGCCGGACCGGGGGGCGGGACCGAGGAAAAGCCTGTGGGCACAGTACACATCGCGCTGTCGCATGCCGGTGGCGTCAAAGAGCGCGGCGTGCTCTTCCCCGGAGATCGCGAAGCTATCCGCTGGCATGCCTCGCAACTGGCACTCGATCTGGTGCGCATCCATTTCCTCTACAACGGTGGGGAGCCGCCGGCACGCGCCACCAAGAGGTCTTGAATAGTGCGCCTGTTCGTCGCGCTGGAGATTCCCTCCGCGGTGCGGGAAAACTTCGCGGCCCTGCTCGAATTCCTTCGGGCGGTCTCGCCGCAAACTCGCTGGGTGCGTCCGGAGAATCTTCACGTTACGCTGAAATTCATGGGTGAAGTGCCGGAGACAAAACTAGCAGCCACTCGCAGTGCGCTCGTCGGTGTGCGCTCCGATCAACCCGTAACACTCGATTTTCGCGGACTCGGCTTCTTCCCCAACGAAAAACGCCCTCGCGTTTTCTGGGCCGGCATCGAGGCTTCGCCGAATCTGAAAACTCTGGCGGCCGATATCCAGAGCGCGATGGAAAAACTTGGCATGCCGCGCGAACAGCGGCCTTTTTCGCCGCACTTGACGCTCGCGCGGTTTGAGTCTCCCGGGCTGCCAGATAAACTTCGCTTCGCGATCCAGGAAAACAGGGCGCGCGAGTTTGGTTCGCTCCGCACCAACCAATACCATCTAATCGAAAGCAAGCTGAAACCGTCCGGCGCGGAGTACACTACGCTCGAAAGTTTCCCGTTCGTGGCGGCGGAGGCCTAACGGAGCATGCTTGAGATTTCGATCACCGTCTTTCTAATCCCTTTCGCCGCGTATCTTCTTGGCTCGATTCCCTTCGGGCTGCTCCTCGCGAAATTGTTTGGCGGCGCGGACGTGCGGAGAGCGGGCAGCGGCAACATCGGCGCAACCAACGTCGCGCGCGTTGCGGGCCCATTGGCCGGGATGCTCACGCTGGCCTTCGACACCGGGAAGGGCGCGGCAGCCGTCTGGCTTGCCGGCCGTGTCACCAACGAAAGCGCCACCTGGATGATGATCGCCGCTCTCGCGGTGCTGCTTGGACACTGCTTCCCGCCATGGCTAAAGTTCAAAGGCGGCAAAGGCGTGGCTACGGCTCTCGGCGTGTTTCTTGCCCTGAGCCCGCTTGCAGCGCTCAGCGCTCTCTTGCTCTTCCTTCTTTGCGTGGCCTATTGGCGGTATGTTTCGCTCGGTTCCGTGGCAGCGGCGGCGGCCATGCCGCTGCTCATCTATTTTCTGTGGGCACCGCGCCATGCGCCGCCGATCATCATCAACGTGGGAACGCTGGCCATCGCCCTGCTGGTGATTTACAAGCATGACGGCAATCTTCAGCGCCTCGTGGAAGGTACGGAGCCGCGCTTTTCTTTCAGCAAGAAGAAGGAAGCGGAATGACGAGGATCGCCATCCTCGGCGCGGGCGGCTGGGGAACGGCGCTGGCAATCGTTCTTTCCCGCAGCCGCAAGCCCCACGAAATCTCGCTTTGGGTGCACAACGCCGGACTCGCTGAAGCGATTCGCCGCGACCGCGAGAACAAAACGTATCTTCCCGGGTCGAAATTGAGTGAGAGCGTTCGAGTTCATCCTCAATTGGAAGCCGCGCTCGCTGGCGCGCAGGTCATTCTCGGCGCCATGCCCTCCGCCCATGCTCGCGCCGTTTACGCTTCCGCACTCCCGTTTGTCGCCGCCAACGCAAGTTTCGTCAGCGCGAGCAAGGGCCTTGAGCCATCAACACACCTGCGGATAAGCGAGGTGATCGCGCAAGTTGTCTCGCCGAAATTTGTGCCGCGCATCGCGGTGATTTCCGGACCATCGTTCGCCGTGGAGGCCGCTCGCGGCGAACCTACGGCCGTCGTTCTGGCCTCGCGGGATGCCGCGCTAGCCACTGAACTTCAGGAAGAGTTTGCCGGGCCGAACTTCCGTCTCTATACCAACGACGACGTCCTGGGAGTGGAGCTGGCCGGCGCGATGAAAAACGTGATGGCCATTGGCGCGGGCGCGTGCCAAGGTCTCGGGCTAGGTTCGAATGCGCTGGCGGCGCTGATCACGCGCGGCCTCGCGGAAATGGCGCGTTTGGCGGTGGCGCTGGGAGCGCGGCCGGAGACGCTTAGTGGTCTGGCGGGATTGGGCGATTTAGTTCTCACCTGCACGGGCTCGCTCAGCCGCAATCGATTCGTGGGAATCGAACTCGGCAAAGGACGCACTCTGATTGAAATCCTCGCAAATATGCGCATGGTTGCGGAAGGCGTGAATACGGCTGCGCCGTTGCTGGCGCTGGCCCGCGAACACCGGATTGAAATGCCCATTACGGAGCAGGTCGACGCTATTCTGCATGCGGCTAAGGCTCCCAAGGACGCCATTCGGGACATCATGGAGCGGCCTCTGAAGCGGGAATAAACGCGGGCGCGGTTTTCAGTTGTCAGTTTTCAGTCTTAAGTTGTTAGAAGGTGTTTCAAAGCTCCCGTTTGGCCAGTGTAAATCATTGATTCTAAAGGTGCCGAACGGGGTTTGAAATGCGTTCTAGTCTTAAGCTGTTAGCTGGAACTGGAGGAATTGGGTTTGACGGTACCTATGAACACGGTCTGCTGAATCATCTCTGATGCCGGACGGCCATCGAGAATCGTAAGACGTTTTCACATTTTGGTTGTGAGTGGACGATGAGCTGAGACTACTGTACCCGACTGCACCCACTGAATACTGGCAACTGGTAACTGTCCACTTTTTCGGCCTCTAGTACCAAAGTTCCAGTTGCACATGCGCGACTCGGAGCGCTACCGGACCGCCTAAGTACCTCAAGTTCTCCTAGAATGAATAGTGGAGATGTCACTAGATACCGAATCTCGTTGGGGACGTGTGCGCGCCGGGCGCGTGCGAATCCTTTGGCTCGTTCTGGGCGCGCTTTTGCTGGTCAGCGTGCTACCTATGGGTCTCTACCACCGCCAAGTATTGCAGCTTAGCCAGGAAAAGCTGGTGGATACCGAGCGCGTCCAGCAGACCGATCTGACCAGGTCGCTGGCGCAGGAAATCGAGTTGTTCGAATCCAACCTGACGCAACAACTCCTGAGCGAGCGCCAGATTCTGGCGCTGACCGGCCTCATCGACAACGTGGAAGATTCGGCGGCAGAACCCAAGGTCACCCGCCTGCTGGAAAATTTTGTCGAGAGCAATCGCGATACGTTCATTTACCTGACGGCGGTCGGGAAGTCCGGAAAAGGCACAAGCGCGTCACAGGGAAATTTCCGGGCCGAGCAAGATCCGTTCGTGGCGAGAGCGCTGCAGCGGGCCTTCGTCACCTGCCTGCAGTCGAAGCAACTGCAGGTGGTCAAGTTTCGCAGCGATCCTCTGGCAGTGGCTCCCCAAAACCGGCCGGCCTTCGTCGTGGCCGTGCCCTTGAAAGACGTAGACGACAACTTTACCGGAATGCTGGCCGCGGTCGTCTCCCTGGAATCCATCCTTCATCGTTTGCAGGAAGCCAGCGTGAGGGGACGCACCGTTTTTCTAGTGGATCACAACGGCCGCCTGGTGGCCCACCCGGAGACAAAAAACTTCGTTCCCGGCGCGGACGTCAGCAGCAATTCACTTGTGGCAAAAGTGAAGGCGCTGCCGCAGGAGCTCCGCAACACGGAAACGGTGCGTTTTACCGAAACGGAGAAGAAACACCCGGTCGAGATGATCGGAACGTATAGCACTTTTCCTGAAGTGAATTGGGCGGTCATTGCTCAACGGAGCCTCGATCAGGCGCAGAGCGACACCGGCGTCACCGAGCTGAACCGGGAGGCGCTGGCGTTCGTCAGCGTGGTCATTTTGTCCGCCATTCTCGTCGGTTATTTCTTCGCAGTGGGCATCAGCGGACCCATCCGCGGGCTGGCGGCCTCCACGCGCGCGATCAGCCGCGGCGAATTTCACCAACGCTCTCCCGTACGTGGGTCTTCGGAGATCAGCGAGCTCGCTGAAAACTTCAACAAGATGGCCGGCGATATCGAGGAATACATCGAGCGGCTGAAAGAAGCCGCCGAGGAAAACCGCGAGCTGTTTATCGGGTCCATCCGCATGCTCGCCGCGGCCATCGACGAAAAGGATCCCTACACGCGCGGTCACTCCGGCCGCGTGGCGAAGTATTCGGCGCTGATCGGCCAGGAGTTGGGACTAACCACCGAAGAGTTGGACAAGCTGCGTATAGCGGCTTTGCTGCACGACGTCGGAAAAATCGGCGTCGAAGACCGCGTGCTAAAAAAGCCCGGCTCGCTCACGCCCGAAGAATTCGGGTTGATGAAGCAGCACACCGTGAAGGGCGCGAACATCATGCGCCCGGTTTCGCAACTGAAGGAGATGCTCCCCGGCATCGAGCTGCACCACGAACACATGGACGGCCGCGGTTATCCTTACGGCCTGCAGGGCCAGCAGATTCCGCTGATGGCGCGCATCATCGGCGTGGCCGATACCCTCGACGCCATGACCACCAACCGTCCGTATCAGTCGGCGATGGAACTGGACTACGCCATGAATCGCATCCGCGCCCTGGCCGGTTCAAAATTCGATGACGTGGTGGTGACTGCTCTCGAATCCGCCGTCAACGGCGGCAAGCTCCGCCTTAGCGCCGTCGAAGTGCACGTCTAACGTTAATCTTCCTGACTTATCTCCGCCCTCTCTTCTCTCAGTGTGTCTGGTGCAGTCTGCTGAGCTTCCGCGCGTGCCTGGTGTCAGTCCAAGAGGCGGCATCTGTTACAATTTTAGGTTGCGACGGGAGTAGTGCGCGCGACCGTATGATTTCTCTCTTCGGCAAGCCGGAACCAACTCTTGCGGAACGCCTGAAGGCTTCCGTCAGCAAGACTAAGGCCGCGCTCTCCGAGACGGTCGACACGATCTTTCTGGGCGAGCGGAAGATCGATCCGTCGATCCTCAAGGATCTGGAGACGGCGTTACTCTCCGCCGACCTGGGCGTGAAGCCGACGCGGGAGATTCTGGATGCGGTGCGGGAAAAAATGGACCGCAACGCGCTCGCCGACGCCGCGCAGCTCAAGCGCGAGATCAAGTCGCACATCATTCGAATTCTGAATGCGCCCGTGCGGCCGGATATGGCGGCTGGGAGCGGCATTTCCACCTCGCAAAATGGCAGCGGCACGCGCGTGATTTTCATTGTGGGCGTCAACGGCGCGGGCAAAACCACCAGCATTGGGAAGCTGGCCAACCGGCTTCGCCACGAAGGCCGCAGCGTGGTGCTTTGCGCCGCGGACACGTTTCGCGCCGCCGCAGTCGAGCAACTGGAAATCTGGGCGCAACGGAACGGAATCGAGGTCATCAAACAGAAATCCGGCGCCGATCCCGCTGCGGTCGTTTACGATGCAGTCGCCGCCGCCAAAGCCCGCTCCGCCGATGTCGTCATCGTGGATACCGCGGGACGCCTGCACACCAAATCGAATCTGATGGCTGAGCTCGAAAAAATGAAGCGCACCGCCGCAAAAGTGATTCCCGGCGCGCCGCACGATGTTTTGCTGGTCCTCGACGCCACCACCGGGCAGAACGGGCTTGCTCAGGCCCGTGAATTCACTTCCACCGTCGCTGTCACCGGCATCATCCTGACGAAACTTGATGGCACGGCTAAGGGAGGCATCGTTGTCGCGATCTCGCGCGAGCTGGGCTTGCCCATCCGCTTCGTCGGCATCGGCGAGCAGATCAACGACATGGTTCCCTTCGACGCGGAAACCTACGCCAACTCCCTCTTCGACTGAACCGTGGACGCTCACGCAATTCGCTTCATGGAACACGCGCTGGCGCTGGCCCGCAAAGGCACCGGCCTCGCTAGC
>Ga0209625_1000232_pt1 | contig 14137 bp, 14 predicted proteins | sample JacPin_JW_Ref_M2_FD_187960 | JGI IMG/M metagenome (GOLD analysis project Ga0209625, IMG submission 187960) | Forest soil microbial communities from Algoma, Ontario, Canada - Jack Pine, Ontario site 1_JW_Ref_M2 (SPAdes) (version 2) | ecosystem: Environmental > Terrestrial > Soil > Boreal...
GTGAATTCGTTGTCGCGCATTCCGCCGAGTCTAGCCGAACTGCCCCTACGACAGAAAACCCCTCTTTTATTGGGTCTCTACGAATTCCTGCTCAGAGCCGTTTTTACAAACTTTGACCAGGGCGGGAGTAAGCGCCAAGCCCACCACTTAAGTTCAATATTTAGGAATACGCTCACTTTCGAGCGCTTCCCGCTATCTGTTCCTCTGTTCCAACAGTGCGATCACCTTATTCGACTGACATGTTCGGAAAAGGAAATATTCTTGCTTTGAAAACCCCATTATTTACATTTTCGTCCATGAGCAGGTACACATTTGAGGTGCCCTTCTTGAAACAGTCCGTCACAGAGCTTGTGCGGCATCGTCGGGATTGTCCTGCGCCAGAGCGATACCAATGCTCGTGCTCAGAACCAAGCAAAATCGTTGCTATCGACCTTGCTTTTGTCCTCCTCAAACGGGACAGCGATAAAATAGGGCAAAAAAATCTACGCTCTATTAGATGGTCGGCGGACGAAAAGGTGTCCCCACTCTTTTTTCGAGTCAATTGTTGGGGCTAGACGCTGATTCTGAGACGGTAACGGGTCTGTTGAATGTAGGTGTGCGGTTTACGGTCAGAACTTCGTCTTTCCGACTCGCAAAGGCTAAAAAAACGCACAGCGGCAAAGCAACCAGATAAAAATGCGAAGGCGCGAACGACCAGCATAGCGGAGCGATGAATAACAACGCGGCTGACCGGCCCGCGGGTGATCCCGACCTCAGATAACGATCCAGTGCGGCAATGATCGGTAAAAACAGAATGCTCATATCGTGTAGCAGGAAGTGGTAACTGACAACGGCGCTCGCAGTGATGGCGAAGAAGAATCGGTCGGGATCCGCTAGTTTCGCACCCGCGATGGCGGCCCAGATCAATACGAGTATTGAAATTACAACGGTGATGAATTGAATGGCATGGTTAGAGACATACTGGCTGGCTAAACCATAAACCAGCCCGCGTAAATTCGGCATCGCCGTAATCTGAATGGTATAAAACGATTGGTCAGCTGACGACGAGAGCCTTACGCCCATCGCTCGCAATAGCTGAAAGTATTTTTCTGCTTGCGCCCATCCGACCATCCACAAGGAAATTCCCGCCAGCGAGACGGCGGTGATCGCGAAACCCGCAGTAAATTTCCAACGTCGCCAAATAAGAAACAGCAGTGCAATTGGAAGCACCACGGTAAATTTGAACAAACCTACTGCAACGAAAACACCCGCCCAAAATTCCATGTTCCGTTCGATTGCAAGCAACCCGCACGTGAGTAGAAGCAGCAGAATAACGGAATCTTGCCCTTGAATAAGGGTGACCCCTATTGGGATGAACCCCGCAATCAATCCCGCAGGCAGCCAACCGTAAACTTTGGCAATGTTTTGGTTTCGCGGGCGCAGCAGCCGATACAGAATGACGAGAAGAGCTAAATTGAAGGCCAGAAACGCGAAATATCCAGCACGATATCTAAGAACGGAGAAAGGCGCGTAGAACAAGGCTTCGTATGGCAGGTGGTTGTATTGCATTGGGAAATCGCCGGGGCTGACGTAGGTAATCTGAAAGAACTGTTGCGCGGCCTTTTCGTAGAGTTCCCGCGCGTGCCCGGTTCGCAACATGAGCCCCGCGACGTAAAGATGCCGAAAATCTGCGCGTCCCCCAATGAACAATGGGAGATAAAAAATCCAGGTCCATACTTGAACAGCAATGAGAAATACTGTTATCCCAAGCGCCAGGGGCTGCACGTAGTAAGGCAGCGCGTCCGTTTGCATGCGGCGTTGCTTCACCTGGCCATGATAAATCACCCTAGACACACCCATCTAGGATGCTTTGAGTTCTGGGGTTTATGCGTCATCAAATCTTTGACGGCAATGGCAAATTTTTTGGCGGCAAAGAGTTTTACTGGTCACAATATAATCATCATTCGGAATACGGTGAAATTTTCGCAGGAACTTCATCGGGTTCGACCAACCAGACCTTCCGCTCGGGGTAATAATTTATTAATTCCTTATTTTGGCCGGGACCTGCGTCGCGAGCCCAGATGATTTTAGCGTCATCTATTTTTGCGTCGTTATACACCCAGTCGTATTCCGATTGTGAATTCTTCTTATAACGCACCACCGCGATATGCGTGCCGGGATTCTGTGCGAGTATTGCGGTGACGCGAGCTCTTTCAGTTTTGAGTGGAACGTAATTGTACCAAGTTATTAAACGGGCAGGTGGCGGCGATAACTGAGACGAAGGCAGGCTGACACGTAAGACGATCATCAGCATACTAATGGCCGGAATCGCCCTACTTAGAAATAATCCTACTGGTTTGCCACGCCAATGATATGCGCGCGTTTCACGCATCGCGATTATGATCGCAATATAAATTAGCCCGGTCATAGGAGCTGCATAATGGGGGAAGAAAAATACTTCTGCTGCGATTCCCAGACCGCAAACAACCATCTCCGATGCGAGGAAGGCGATTTTCCAGCCGGCGAAAGGCCGAATCGGGAACCTCGACAGAGCGACACTGGTGAGTAATGGAAGCGTCAGCACAGGTCCGAGAAAGAAAAACCAAACATGAATTGCCTTCACGGCAGATACGGCGATCATTCCCTCAAATGTCCGCGCTGATTTATAGAAATTCAACTCCTTGCGGGTATAAAAATCGCGCATGTTTTGATAGCGATAGGCAGGTTCAGGCCGAGGAGGCTGCCACAGAAAGTATGGCGCTACCGCATAAGTATCGCGCTCAACCAATTGTGGCAGTTGGAAGGGACTGCCGGTAACCCGATAAAAGTAATAACCCGTGAGTAGAGCGGCGGCCGTCAAAACTAACCCTAGAGGAACCACGACATGCCTCATCGTTTGCCAGAAATGGATCTGTTTTTTTGAAAACAGTTTCAGCAATAAAGCGGCCACCACCGGCAACGTCAGGATAAGCCCCTCATAAGGCCGGCTATTAGCCAAAATTGCCAGCCCAAAACCGAGAATCAGCGCGTCTCGGACTCGTTCAAACACAAAAATGCGTGGAATTGCGCCGAGAACCAATGCTCCGCCAATGGCCGCCACCGCTCCTCCCCAGTAACTATTTGCCCAGTATCCGCAGACACCCAAGCGTAATATTGCGAGAATACCGCCTAATAGGGCCCACTGAGGGGTGACCCACCCTTGAAGCATCCAGCAGATTGCAGCGCACATTATTCCGATACTTAGCCAAACGCCAACAAACGGGTGACGGGCGAACACTTCACCTGCGGCAAGAATCAAACCCTGTCCGGGGGAGTACATTGAGCTGTACGTTGGCCGCATGAGCACATGGAAGGTCTCAAGGTGGGTCCACATCGCGGGGGTAGGATTTGTTAGCCGCCCGTGCGCCAATGTATCGGCTAAGAGTAGATGGCTAAATTCGTCGTTGATATGGGGTTGAGGAATTCCCAAGACAGGCAGCAACGCAAGACGAGCAATCAACGCCGCTAAGCCTACAACCAGGATCGAGAGTCCCTTTTTCTGCGCTAATTGCCGAAACTTTGACTCGATTGAACGGAACCAACTCGACCCGGATTCAGGGAATGTCAATGCGACCACAACGGCGCAAATTACTAGAGCGAGTTCGATGGCTATCAACATTGTTCGAGGGTTTGCACGGAACGAATGACCTTAATTCAGGTATGAATCATACACTGAGTGATTACCAGACGAACCCTAACATGGTGGCAGTACTTGTATTCAGCGGAGTGCAAATCTTGAATGTCCTGTCGTAGGCACTCTGCTAGAGTATTTCGGTCCAGACCGAAGGAGTTGCTTCCCGAGACTAAGGAAGAGCTAAGCAAAATGAAATGGCTAATTACAAAGCAAGACTTCGCCCCCTGCTCGTAATTGTCTTTGTTCCACTCGTATTTTTGTGCCTTAACGGGTTGACACTTGCTTTTTCTAAATCCGAAATTATTCATTTTGATTTCCGCACGCAGTACGCCGCGGGCTATATGGTGCGAACCGGCGATGGGCATCGTTTGTACGACTATGACGAAAACCGCAGGGTCCAAAGCGAGAAAGTAGGTCCATCTGAACTGGCTCTCCCTTTCATTCACCTCGCATATGAGGCTTTACTTTATGTGCCATTCTCTCTGCTCACTTACCAATCGGCTTATTACTGGTTTTTGTTAATCAACGTTCTCGTTTTGGTGTGGTGTTATCAAATGCTTCGTCCACATCTTTCGAGCCTCGTCGAGGTATGGGTGTATCTGCCCGCTGCAATACTGGGATGTTTTCTTCCTGTAACCATGGCCCTCTTACAAGGGCAGAGTTCGATTTTATTATTGGCGATCGTGATTTTGGTGGGTGTCCGGTTGGAGCGAGGACAAGATGCGTGGGCGGGTTTCTTTTTAGGACTGAGTTGCACAAAATTTCAATACGCCGTGCCTATCGCCTTACTTTTTCTGGTGTGGCGACGATGGCGATTCGTAGGCGGTTTTGCAATTTCGGCAGCGTTCGTTGCGGCAATCTCAGTATGCGTGACCGGAATCACTGGTCTTATGTCGTATGCGCATTTACTAGGAAGCATGAGCGCACACTTTTCCTCGCAGAACGGAATGTATTTGGGGATCCGTCCGGAATTGATGCCGAACCTGCGGGGCTTGATCTACGGCCTGGGTGGTGGTGCGTCACGGACAACAAATCTGATCACATTCATTCTATCAATAGCGGTATTTTTATGGGCTGCCATCAAACCACCGTCGCTTCCACTAGCATTGCTGACTGCTTTTCTGGTTAGTTACCACTCCACGTTTACCGACGCGACGCTGTTAATTGTTCCGATTACCATAGGATTAGCAGCTTTTTTACAAAATTCCACAGGAACTGGCCTGATTGCGGCTACCTGCGCGATCGTATTCGTCGCTCCGGCTCCCCTGCTTCTTGCAGGAGTAAGGTTTCACTTGTTGGCGGTACCGATTTTGTGTCTATTTTGTCTTTGGGATTTAGTCTCGCCTACGATCAAAACAGCACATGCGATGCAAGACACCCATGCGGCAGTTTAAACGTTAAACTCCGCGCGTGCGGTCGAACCTATGTTGGAGGTCAACGTACCGGAGCGATTTCCAACCGGTCGCCGACCTTCGTTCCAGAGCGATAGATGGAATGGGCAGGCAATTCCAGGACACTTTGCGCGCGCAAGGAGACTTTAGATATGCGGAAAGGCCGAACGTGTTCTTCGACGTGCACAACCTCTTTTTCCTTACTCAGGAAAATCAAGTCGATCGGGAACAGCATTCCGATAGTGTGCACGCCGCTCGACGGCACAATCCACAGTCCCCGACCTAGTTGAGCCCAGCGCTTAGTCTTCCCAAGCAATCCTACAAGGCGACGTAAGTAGCTATCTGCAACCAACGTTTCCGTGGCCACAAAAGTTTCCCTTGTCTTGTTGTAGACGTACAGATGTCGATGATCGTGTCCATTGCTGGACATGCGCCCCCTCCGCCGTCGAAAAATCGCCTTAGCTATTGACCGAGCTACTCGATTGTCTTGCGCTTGCGCCGCCAAATAATGATCCCCAGCACTACTACAAAAAGTATTCCAGCTATCAATTGAATATGTTCCATGACAGTTGACCTCCGTTAGATTCGCCCCCAAGAGAGGCGTATTGCTCCCAAAACTTTAAAGGCTCGGCAGCAATTGACGCATAATCGCGATGATCGCCGGACCTAAAATCACCACCATCAAAGCGGGAAAGATAAAAAACACGAGTGCAGGCACCATCTTTACGCTTGTCTTGGCAGCCATCTGCTCGGCACGCTGTCGCCGCTTCATGCGCAAATCATCGGAATGAACCCGCAAGGATTGCGACACACTGGTTCCAAAACGTTCTGTCTGAATTAGCATAGACACAAGCGCATTTATGTCATCAAGACCTGTGCGACGAGCGAGCTCTCTCATTGCATCGAGCCGAGTCTTGCCGACACGCATTTCAAGATTAACCAACTGCAGTTCGTCGCTCAGTTCCGGATGCGCTACGCTTAATTCCTGGGCCACTCTCAACAAAGCCTGATCCAACCCGAGACCCGCCTCAACGCAAATCACCAGTAAATCAAGTCCATCTGGAAGGGCCCGCCGCAGAAGTCGTTGGCGGACATGCATGCGCCACGTCAACCATATGTCAGGCAACAGATATCCGGCAAGGGCCGCTATGAGGATAACCAGCATTGGACTCCATGTATAGATTCCGGTAAAAAATACCAGGCCCAAGAGGGCTATAGGCACGATAATTTTAAATCCTCTGATCGCCATCATCGCTTGAGAAGTTCGATATCCGGCACGAACCATGAGAAGTTCGTTCTTAGGTGTCTGGGCCTTGGGCGAGGCTCCTAATTTGCCAATGGAAGCCAGGGTGTTGCGTGCGAGCTCCTTTTGTTTTGTCGCGAAGTTTTGCTGTTTGGGCGGAGGTGCGGCAGTAGTGAATAATCGTGAAAGCCTGCCGGCGATACCGACCTCCGATGGGCTCAAAGCGTAAAAAATCGCACCAACGATAATTATCGATGCGACGAAAGTCAGGATGGTAATAGTCCAAATCATTTAATAACACCTTCGTTGAGAATCAAACTTCGATATGAATGATCTTCCATAAAATTGCCGAACCTATTATTTGGAGCGCTGCAGCGATGCCTAGAATCTTCGGTCCAGCAGGATCCTCGGTTAGAGTCTTCATGTACTGTGGATTCACAGCGGTCAACGCCAGCAACATAATCGGCGGTATCGCGATCAAAATCGCTGCTGTCAGTTTCCCTTGCGCGGTCTTGGTCTCAACATCACGGTGGATGCGAAATCTGTCTCGAATTACACGCGATAGCCCATCCAAAATCTCTGCGAGATTTCCGCCTGTCTCCTTTTGAATCATCAAAGAAGTTACAAAGAAACGCACGTCGATGAGCGGAACTCGTTCGCTAAGGTTTAAAAGAGTGTCGCGCAAGGGCAGGCCAAAATTCTGCTCTTCGAAGGTGGTCCGGAATTCACTTCCGATCGGTTCGGCGGACTCCTTAGCGATCATTTCCATGCCGGTTGTGAATGCGTGTCCGGCGCGGACGGCGCGGCCCAAGAGATCCAGGGCTTCAGGAAAATGCTCCTCAAATTTGGCGAGTCTGCGCTTGCGCGCCCACATGATGTATGCCAAGGGAGCAAAAGCCAAGAGCAGCGCAATCAACGCAGATCCAAAAAAATTGTGCAAAAATGTTTGGGCCACGTAATAACCGCCGAACAATAGAATGCCCATCATTAAAATGATTCGTGCGGGCTTGGTGGCCATGCCGCCCTGAACTATGTAGTCGTTGAGCTTAGTGGTCCAAGTCCACCTAATCATCAACTGGTGGATGGCCGGCACGCTGCTCAGCAACTCATCACGAACTAAACTTGTTCCGAGGCTGAGATTGCCGCGACGCTCCGCCTTTCGAACTGAATCCATGCGGCGGCGAACAACTTCCTGATTCTTGTCGGTGCTTACAAACATCCAAACCAAGAGACATATGGCTACTACCACAACGAAAGTGAGGAAAGCCAGCAAAATGGCCATATTTAGACCCTTCCCGCCGAATCAGACTTTCCCATCGGGGTGTAAGGATGTTGACCGCAGGTGTTCATGGGCGTGCGCATATTACTTGTTCCTGTTCATCGTTGCATAGGAACTTCAAACATCGACATAGGAAGGGCAATGCCGCTGACCAGCAGACGTTCCGAGAACTTTGGCCGAATACCGCTGGGCACAAAATCTCCGAGCACTTCCCCGGTTTCGCGAATACCCCGTTTGCGGAAGATGAAGATTTCCTGCATGGTCACGATTTCACCTTCCATACCGGTGACCTCCGCTATGCTGATGATTTTGCGGGTCCCGTCACTCAAGCGGCTTACCTGAACGACCACGTCGATTGCGGCCGCGATCTGGTTGCGGATAGCTCTTTCCGGGATATTCAGATCGGACATAGCTACCATGGTTTCCAGGCGGCTGATGGCGTCGCGTGGGCTGTTGGCGTGGATGGTGGTTAGGGATCCGTCATGACCGGTGTTCATGGCCTGCAACATGTCCAAGGCTTCTTCGCCACGTACCTCACCCATGATGATGCGGTCGGGACGCATGCGTAGCGAGTTGATCATGAGTTGCCGTTGAGCGACCGCCCCCTTTCCCTCAATATTGGGCGGGCGGGTTTCTAAGCGGACGACGTGGTCCTGGTGAAGCTGCAATTCGGCCGCGTCCTCAATGGTGACGATGCGCTCACGATCCGAAATATTGGAAGAAAGCACGTTGAGGAACGTGGTTTTACCGGCACCGGTACCGCCGGACACCAGGATGTTGAGTCGCGCTTTCACGCAGCCTCGCAAAAGGTCCATCATCGGGGTCGTGAGGCTGTTGTTGCGAATCAGATCCTCCGCTTGTAACGGGTCCCGGCCGAAACGGCGAATGGAAAGCGAAGGACCATCCACCGCTAGCGGCGGGATGATGGCGTTCACGCGCGAGCCATCCGCGAGACGAGCATCTACCATTGGCGAAGACTCGTCGACACGCCTGCCGATAGCCGAAACAATGCGGTCGATGATGGCCATCAAATGGGCATCGTCACGGAACTGGATGTTGGTCTGTTCGAGCATGCCGCGCCGCTCAATATAGACTCGCTTGTGGCCGTTGACCAGGATGTCAGAGACGGTAGGGTCAGCGAGGAGCGGTTCCAGCGGCCCCAAACCAAAAACCTCGTCGAGCACTTCCTGCGCTAAGCGCTCGCGCTCCTGCAGATTCATCGGAGTGGATTCCCCGACGACCAGCGCTTCCAGGATTTGGCCCACTTCGCGACGAACTTCTTCCCGGTTGACTTCTGTCAACTTATCTAGATTCAGCTTTTGAATGAGACGGCGATGAATTGCAGTTTTTACGGCGCCGAAATCAGTGCGTGTTATTGGACTAGGAAGCGACGGCATGCTCGATCACCTTTTCGATGGAAAAGAAAAAAATCCACCGGCGGAACCTTTCTTAGCGGGCACCTTGTCATCAATTCCGGCAATTTGAGCGGCAATTTGCTTGTATCGATTGCTGAGATTGTTGTTGTGATTTTCCATCAAAGGCGTGCCCAGATTGATGGATTCGCTAGCCTTGCGAAAATCGTTGGGGAGACACGCGAAAATTGGGCGGCTGATGTCTTTCTGAACGCTTTTGAGTACGTCCTCATCGCCTTTGTGCCACCGGTTGATGATGATGCGGGCGCGATCCGGTTCAATTCCGAAGCCTTTCAAGGCGAGTAAACGACGTTCCAGAGTCCACAGCGCAGGGACATTGGCCTCCGCTACGATAAGAATCATGCGGGCCATGCGCAGGATGGGACTCCATTCCGACGAGAACTGCGAACCCATATCGAGCAGCACTACATCACAAGTACTTTGTGCGACGTTAACAACGCGCTCCAATGAAGCCACTTCTATTCGCTGCCATTCTTCTGGCTGCGTAATTCCGCCCAGAATTTCGAGTTTGGTTTTATGCGGTGTCAGCAGCCCGGCAAAAAAGTGGCTGTCGAGGCGATCCATATTTTCAACAGTATCGCGCACGCTGAAACGTGGGTGCAGGTCCAATAACAAATGAACATTGCCCAGCGGGCGCGCGAAATCGAGCAATACCACACGCTTTTTCGCAAAGGTTGTTAATTGCACGCCCAGATTAACTGCCACGGTGGTACAGCCTACGCCGCCCTTAGAACCCATAACGACAATCAGTTTTTCGAGGGAAGGGCGTTCTTTTACATCCAAATCTTCCGAAAATCTGGTCAAAAGTTGCGACAAAACATCCGCGTTCACAGGCTTAGGCAAGAAATCCTGTACGCCGCTACGCATGGCTTCCAGCAGGAGTTGATGACTGGGAGGCAATATCGCGGAAAGCGCGACGACTTTTACAGCGGGGCGAAGCCGCCGAACGTGTGCGGCAAAAGCAAAAAAATGTTCGGGATCGCGGGACAGGTCCAGAAAAACGACGTCGGGACTCATGTCCCCGGCATCAGGCAATTTGTCCGATGAAATGGTCCACTGCTTCACAATTTTGACCAAGCCGGTCTGTTGCAAAGCAGCAAGCAGGTGTGCGGAGCTCGCAGCGTCGTTACTTGCGATAGTTACGGTAAGCATTACCGATTTTACCTAGTCCCCTAATCTTGATACAAAACTTCGCGCCCTTCTAGTGTTATCGTGGCGAGGGATTCTGTGATTGCGGCGCCACTGTCGGTGCAAGAAACCCCTTGGGCATAATGGGCCCGCCCGGCGCGGAGTCTTGAGCCTGAACGATCCGCGGAGTAACGACGATGAGCAATTCATTCTTGCTCTTGGTTATGGAACGGCTCTGGAACAGCTTTCCCAGGATCGGGATATCGCCAATGCCTGGAATTTTCTCCAGCAGATCAGTAACGCGATTATCGAGCAATCCGGCGATGGCGAAGCTTTGCCCGTCACGCAAGTCCATCTCTGATTCCACGCGGTTGGTAGCCAATGCGGGAATGTTGAATCCCTGAATAACTAGGCCGTTGGAAAAGTCGAGAGAGCTGACTTCCGGCTTCACTTTCAAGTGAATGATGCCATCGGGCATCATCGTGGGCGTGAAGGTGAGCCGAATTCCAAATTCTTTAAACTGTATGGTGATGGCCGCAGCGCCGCCCGTTCCGGTGCTTTGCAGAACTGGAAACGGAAATTCGCCGCCGGCCAGGAAACTGGCTTCTTTCCCGGACATAGTCATCAAGTTTGGTTCAGCTAAAATTTCCAGGACGTTTTCGCTTTGCAGAGCTTTAATCGTGGCCGCGAAGTTGATGTCCGGGCGGAAGATGAAAATGTTCATCAAATCACTTATACCGATGCCTGAGCCCAAATTGCCTGCGCTATTCAATGTAGGCGGCGAAAACTGCTGCGTCGAAAGAGCTCCAATGTTTTTGCTGCCCGGCAAGCTGAGGAGGTTGATTCCTAACTGGCTAAGCTTCGAACGGTTCACGTCCGCAAATTTCACCTGCAATAGAATTTGTCCGTGAAGAGCGGGCGGCACTTCCATCAAGCTGGTGACTTTTGGCGTCGCGTTCTTGACCACTTCCAGAATCTTGTCCGCTACAGCTGCCGAGGATATGTGTCCTGAAAGCATCACGACATCCTTGGAGGTTTCGATGTGAACTTGTTCCGAAGGAAATACTTCGTGAATTTTCTGACTTAACCCCAGAACGTCGATGTCGACGGATACTTCGAAAGCCTGGCTCTGGTCAGCTTCGTCCCAGATCAGCAGCGATACGCCTCCGGGCGTCTTGCCGTTGACCAATACTTGCGTAGGGCTCACCACCAGCGCCTCCGCGACGGCAGGGTCGGCCAACGAAACACGCTTAATGCGCGCTGGAGAGGTGATTACCAGCGAGCGCCCCACCAACAAATGAAGCGTTTGCGCGCTTTCCGATTCCTGCGGTTGATCTGTGGACTTTACCGGAGCGGGCTCTTCCTGCGCAGGAGGGGGAACCTGCTGCGCGATTACGCCGTCGGTTATCAACAGCAGGATGCTACCGAGGCAGAGTCGAAGTATCGGCGACTTCTTATCGTTTTTGGGCTGAGAGGGCATTCGCTCATCCTGTGACAGCATTAAGGTGTCGAACCTGGGAAGCTCTTGCTCTCGCGCTTGTTTCCGGTGATGACTTCGATGACATACGGCGCGGGAGGTAGTGGGGGCGCTTTGCTTGAACCCGAATGCTTAACGGGTGGTGCAGGCAACGCTCCGCCAAATAGTGTCGCTTGCAACACGGGCGCGGGAGAGACCACCTTCGTATCGATGGTGTTTCGCAGAGCCAACTGCAGTTTGCCTTGGTTGGCGGCCATTGTAAGTTTGGAAGCGTCTTCGGGGTTGACGAGCAAGGTGATGACTGGAACAGTCTGCGGCTTGCCGTCGCGATCTTGTTCGATCTTTTGGCCGGCGGCGAGCACACGAACGTTCTCGAGGATGGTGCGCGTGACCGTTCCGCTTCCCGCTGGAATATTTCCGGTAACAAGAACGTCAACCATGGTGCCTGGAATGACGAAACCTGCTACGCCCACGACCTCGTTGACGGAAACGGAGAGCGCGCGCATGCCTTCGGGAATAGTTGCCGATAAGCCCGCGCCGGATTGCTGAGACGCCAGTTTGGCTTCCATAATTGGCTCATTCTGAGCAACCGGAGTGATCAAAGCGCGATTAGCTACATCCTCGATTCGCGTCATCATACCAGCAACGGGAAGTCCTGATGGCCAGTCAACTAATTTCACATTGTTCGCATCCAGGCGTGTTCCGAGCTGGAGCGGAACGGACGCTACCACAATGTGTTGAGTAGCCTTGGCAGCTGGTGTTATCGAAGCTTGTTTAAAAACTCGATAGACAAAGGTGGCAAATATGAATGCAACCACTACCGCTACTGCGAGGCCGATAATGAGCCGGTTCCTATTCATAAGTCCGACCTCTCCTCCAAGCCTTTAGTGATTCAAACGCGCCAGCACGAAACATACCGCTGTAGATACCGCAACAGATATCCCGAACGGGATTTTTAACAAATTAGGATTGTCGAGAGAGACTGCCGGATTCGGTTGTAAACCAAACACCACGAATCCTCTCACTAACTCGACTATATTTCTTGCCGTTTCCTTCACGCGTCCAGTCCGTATCGTATAAGCGGCACTCCCGATTCCAGAAGCGACGATGCTCCCGAACAAAATAAAAAGACAGAGAACTGGACCCAAGAACGCGCCGATCGCGCCCATGAGTTTCCAGTCCCCCGCACCCATCGCTCGCAGCAGAACCAAGGGCAGCAATAACCCCAAGGCCAACGCCGCCCCTTCCAGAGAAATCTTGGCACCTGACCACCCAGAGATTACGGTCCGCAAGGTAATACCAGCGAGAATACCTGGGACCGTAACCCAATTGGGTATCTTGCGGGTCTTCCAATCCGTAACGGCCGCGAGAAAGACGATCGTCAATACGAATGCCCAGATTATTTCACGAGGCCCCATCAGATCGATTCGCTGCTATGCGTAATGGTACTTTGTTTCGTCAAGGTAAACCTATCCATATCTTTCGTTCGTGGCATAGTGACAGGTACCCTCGCTTCAAGCGAGCATACTCACTTGAACTGGATTACGCTACAGAAGCGTGCGGAGCCGTTTCCAATAACTTACGTCGAGCTGGTAAGCTGAGCGTTCGCATTTCCAAACGCATCACTAATACTGCTTGCCAAACCCTGCATCGTCACCACACAACCTAAAGCGATGAGCACAACGAGCAACGCATATTCTACGAGATCCTGGCCTTCTTCTTCATTCCACAATTTTAAGGCGACTTTTAGCATTTCGTTATCTCCTCTTTAGATGGGGGACGAAACCGATCGTACAAATTTCTAACGGCAACAGCGATCATGTGGTAATTAGAATTCTTTCTTGGATGTCAGGAAATCGAGCCGCTGAAGGCTTCGACAGTTCTCAGCGACCCGACTCCGACAACCGAGGGCGAACAAACAGCGAGGCTGGCCGGAATAACACTAATTTCCAGGGACAGACCAAACTAGGTGGAGCTGGTGAGTTGTTGGTTGGCATTTGCGAATGCGTCGCTGATACCGCTGGCCAAACCCTTCATGGTAAGAACGGCTCCCAACGCGATTAGAACAACCAGCAAAGCGTATTCAACCAGGTCCTGACCTTCTTCTCCCTGCCAAAGCTGCTTCATGATTTTCATGTGTTTTCTCCTTTTAGTTTAAGTGACATCAGAATAGCGATTTGGGCGGCGCTACTGCCTATACAGTAAGCACCTTAGGTACCAAACTCCCCAACGAGGAAAGTCACCAAGCGGCTTATAATGAATAGCTTATGACAGGGGTTATATAGCCTACTTTAGGGCGTCACTCTTTGTGAACAACTTGAGAGATCTACTTCCACTTAGGTGACGCAGGTGAGAAAAGCTACATACAGAGTTTGTGGAATTGATCATAAATACCTTGCAATCTGCTGCAAATACCAAGTTTAGTGGGAATGAACGCCTCTGCCTCGGGGGTCAGTTGAAAACCGGCCAACTGGGGTCACTTCAAAACCGGCCAACGGGTGTGGCCCAGGACGTGATCCTTTTTATCCCGCTTT
>Ga0209625_1000233_pt1 | contig 14110 bp, 10 predicted proteins | sample JacPin_JW_Ref_M2_FD_187960 | JGI IMG/M metagenome (GOLD analysis project Ga0209625, IMG submission 187960) | Forest soil microbial communities from Algoma, Ontario, Canada - Jack Pine, Ontario site 1_JW_Ref_M2 (SPAdes) (version 2) | ecosystem: Environmental > Terrestrial > Soil > Boreal...
GCGTTGAATATCAGTGGTTTCCCGACGATTCCGGGGTCAGAGCCCAATTTATTGGCCCACAGCGAATAGCTAAGTACCGCCACATCGTTGCCGTTGGGCTTGGTGTCTTCATCGGGCATAAAAAAGCGTCCATGAGCGGGCCGTAGTCCAAGGACGTCGAAATAATCTGCGCTGACAAGTTCACCTTGGAGTTCGCGCGGTTCCGCGCCGCCGCTCCAGGTCACAGTAGTGGGCATAAACGCCGCAAGATCCGTAAACACCTGGTTATCGCGGCGATAGTCTTGGAAATTTGGGAATGACATACCGAGCTTTTCAGCTCGAGCTTGGGTGACCAGCATCTTGCGGTCGACCGTGTCCATCTCCACCAGTCGTGGGAGGTCGCGGACCGGAAGCGCGTTCAGCAAAATCGCGTTGACCACTGTGAAGATGGTGGTGTTGGCGCCGATGCCCAACGCCAGAGACAGTACCGCTACAGCTGTGAACCCGGGATTTTTTCGCAGCATGCGCAAGCCGTAGCGCAGGTCCTGCATAAAAACTTCCAGTACAGGCAAGGTTTTGCGGTCGTGGTATAGCTCTTTGGTCTGCTCAATTCCACCCAGTTTCATCAGTGCATCCCTGCGGGCTTGCGTGGCGCTCATTCCTTTGCGTACATTATCTTCGGTGTGCATTTGTAGATGTCCTTCCAATTCTTCCGCAAAACTGTCCCGCGATTCACCGTGGACCGTGCCTGCTAACCGCAGCCAAAATGCTCGCAACGTTTTCATGCTAATTCCTTCATGACGGAACCTTCATGCCGATTCCTTACCGGGAGCCAGGAATCGCGCCAGGATAGCTGTGGTCTGTTCCCAATCGCGCTCTTCGCGGCCCAGGAATTTATGCCCGGCGCGTGTCAATTTGTAATATTTGGCTCTGCGGTTGTTGTCGGACTGCCCCCACTCCGACGTGATATGTCCTTCCTGTTCGAGTTTCAGCAGCGCCGGATACAGCGTGCCGTAGTTCACCGCCAGGAGATCGCCGCTGGTCTGCTCGATGCGCCGCGCAATCCCGTAACCATGTAAAGGGCCAAGCGCTTCCAGCGTTTTGAGAATCATCAATGCCAGCGTGCCTTGCCACACATCCACTTTTTCAGCCATTTGTTCGTGTCGCCTCTTCGATCCTATTGGAAACCCATAGTAAACCCGTCGCATTCCTATGGGAAGCCAATAGTAAGACGCTCCGGGTGGCTGATGGTTTCCACCGGGGATTCGCTTTCTAGGTGTTTCCAGACCTCAGATCCCAAGACTTTCTTGACTCTTCTGCAACTTGCCGTTAGCCTCGTGCGTTCCATTAAAAATGGCACTGCTATCTTTCTCTGAAAAAAAATTCCCTTCATGGCAAGGAGCGTTTGATGCCCACCCGTGTGTTTGATCAATGCTGCACGGTCGTATTCGCGGCGCTAATCGCGGCATTGTGCATGGCGCCAGAAAGCCGCGGCCAAGGAGGCGAACCGCCTTATTTCGCGATTCGTGGTGCGAAAATCGTTCCGGTGTCGGGGCGAACGGTGGAAAATTCCACCATCATCATTTCGCGCGGAATTATTTCCGCAATTGGAGCGGACGCCAAAATCCCCGACGAAGCCTGGATCATCGATGGAAAAGGCCTGACCGTCTATCCCGGACTGATCGATTCGCTTACAGATGTCGGATTGCTGGTGACGCCTCCCGCTGGCACACCCGCGGCGCCCAGTACAGCAGAGGCGCCCCCGCGGCTTCCGCAAACGCAAACGGTTGCGCGCAGTCCTGAGGACCGGCCCGGAACAATGCCCTGGCGCAATGCCGCGGATGAAGTAAATCTGGCTGACAAGCGTATCGAAACCTGGCGCAATGGCGGCTTCACTACCGTCATCGCTGCGCCCAAAGCCGGTTTTTTCCCCGGTCAGGCCGCGATCCTAGATCTTGCCGGAGATCGACCGAGCGACTTCGTCGTGAAAACTCCCGCCGCGATTCCTCTAAATCTGCGTCCCGCTGGAGGATTCAACAGTGGCTTTCCGGATTCGCTCATGGGCGTGCTCGCATACGTGCGTCAGGTTTTCCTGGATACTGACTGGAGCATTCGGGCGCTAGCCGCTTACGAACATAATCCACATGTCGATCGCCCTCATTACGATCGCACGGAAGCGACACTCGCGGCTGCCTTCGCAAAGCATGCCGTAGTGCTTATCCCGGCAAACAATAGCGTGGAGATTCGACGTTCATTCGAGCTCGCGGATCGCTGGAAGGTCAGTGGCGTTATTTATGGTGGACAAATGGCTTACGAGGATGCCTCGGAGATCGCTGCCAAAAAACTTCCCGTGTTGATGAACACGAAATGGCCGGAAGCGGAAAAAGATGCCGATCCCGAAGACAAGCCATCCTTGCGCGAATTGCGTTTTCGCGATCGCGCTCCATCCGCACCGGCGGCCCTCGCCAAGGCCAATGTGAAGTTCGCATTTTACTCCGGTGGTTTAACCGCGCCGAAGGATGTGCTGAAAGCAGTGAAAAAATCGATTGACGCTGGTTTGCCAGTTGATGCAGCCCTGCGAGCGATGACGCTTTCCGCAGCGGAAATTTACGGCGTGTCAGATCGTATGGGTTCCATCGAAGTCGGCAAAATTGCCAACCTGGTCGTTACCGATGGCGATCTTTTCGAAGAAAAGACCAAAATCAAGATGGTCTTCGTCGATGGGCGCAGGTTCGAAACGCACGAGCCCGAAAAACCCAAAGATCCGCCAAAAGGTGACATCAGCGGCAAATGGAAGCTGGCGTTCACAACGCCAGAAGGCCCGGAAGAAGCCACCGCCGACCTCAGCATGGAAAAAGACGGCACCATCTCCGGCACGGTGACCGGCAAGCGTGGAACCGGATCAATTCTTAGCGGCTGGGCCTCGGGTGAAAAATTTAGCTTCGTCATAAATCTTCCCGTCAGCGGAACCCCTACGGACGTGACCTTTTCGGGAACGTTCGACGCCACCTCGTTGAAAGGTTCGCTGAGCGTCCCCGGATTTTCCACGGATTTTACCGGCACAAAGCCTGGGGCTCGCGCTGAACCTGCCGCGATGTCCGTAATCGCAACCGCAGGTGCGCTGTGAACGGCTCCGTCGCGAAGCATGCACGCCTAATGTGTTTTATCGCTCTGGTGCTGGTGAACTTAGCCCTGCTCTCCAGCGTTTTCGCGGCCGATCCTCCGGACGCCGCCGCTGCCCCGGTTCTGCTAATTGAAAACGCTACGATACTCACCATCTCGCACGGAACTATCGAGCACGGCTCCATCTTAATTCGCGACGGCAAAATCGCGGAGGTGGCCCAATCCATCGCCAAGCCTCAAGGTGCCGAAGTAATCGACGCCAACGGGCAGTTCGTGATGCCCGGCATTATCGATTGTCATTCCCACATCGCCGTAGACGGCTCCGTGAATGAAGGCAGCGTCCCGGTCTCATCCATGGTGAATATCGCCGACGTGCTGAATCCCGATGACATCGATATTTATCGCGATCTCGCCGGCGGCGTAACCGTTGCGAATGTTTTGCACGGTTCTGCTAACTCCATCGGCGGACAGACGGTGGTCATCAAGCTGCGCTGGCGCGCGCCAGCCTCGCGATTGCCATTCGAAGGCGCAGTGCCGGGCATTAAATTCGCTCTCGGTGAAAATCCCAAGCGTTCCAACTTCAGCGTTCGCGGCCAGGAAAGGCGCTATCCCGCAACGCGCATGGGCGTGGAAGAAACCATTCGCGCCGCCTTCACCGAAGCGCGCGATTACGAAGCCAAATGGGATGACTACAATAAAAGAACTTCGGCAGGAGAAAAAAATCTCATTCCTCCGCGCCACGATTTGCGCCTCGATCCCCTGGTCGAAGTATTGGAAGGGAAGCGTTACGTGCACGCGCACTGCTACCGTGAAGACGAGATTTTGATGTTGCTGCGCGTAGCCAAGGAATTCGGCTTCAAAGTGCGAACTTTCCAGCATGTTCTCGAAGGTTACAAAGTGGCTGACGAAATCGCCGCCTCTGGAGCGGGTGCTTCCACGTTTTCGGATTGGTGGGCGTACAAAGTGGAAGCCTACGACGCCATCCCTTATAACGCGGCGATCATGACCCGTCGCGGTGTAGTCGTCTCCATCAATTCCGACGACGCCGAAGAAGCCACCCATCTGAATCAGGAAGCCGCCAAAAGCATCCGTTACGGTGGATTATCGCCTGAAGAAGCATTGAAGATGGTCACCATTAATCCCGCTATGCAGTTGGGCATCGACAAGCGCGTAGGTTCGATCGATGTGGGCAAAGACGCGGATCTGGTCATCTATAACCACGACCCTTTAAGCGCCTATGCAGTAGTGCAGAAAACCCTGATCGATGGGCGAGTTTACTTCGATCGCGCGCGCGATATCGCCGAACGCGCCGATCGTGAAAAAGAAAAGAAAGCCCTGATCGACAAAGAAAAGAAAGCAGCCGAGAAAAAATTCGACGAAAAGAAACAGAATGAAAAAGTGCCCGATAAACCGCCCGCTAAGCCGGACGAGAAAACTAAGCCGCCTCAATCAACGCAGGGAAGCGCTGCTAATGAAACGCACAGAGTCAATAACGCAGTAATCAGCGCTGGCGGTGCACTGTGAACCGGACGCGTGCGACAGCAATGTTCCGCCACGGCCTAATTCTCGTGACAGCTTTTCTATTTCCTGCGTTGCTCGCAGCGCAACAGCCCGCTCCCAAAGTCTACGCTTTGGTGCACGCTAAAATTTTTACTCTAGCCGGAGCACCCATCGAAAATGGGACGCTGATCATTCGCGACGGCAAGATTGTCGCGGTTGGCGGACAGGTCGAAGTTCCGCAAGACGCCCAGGTAATCAACGGCGACGGCCTCCAGATTTATCCAGGACTGTTCGACCCCGTGACGCAAATGGGCCTGCGTGAAATCGGCGCGGTCAGCTCCACTGTGGACTCCACGGAAACTGGAAACTATAACCCCGCCGTCGTGGCCTTAACGGCGGTATCGCCATCCAGCGAACACATTCCGGTAACGCGAGTCGCGGGCATCACTGAAGTCCTGGCCGTACCGGCGAGCGGAGGCATGGATTCATTTGGACCGGCCGGTGTCATCGGCGGTCAGGCCTCGGCAATTTATTTGGCGGGCTGGACCGTTGACGACATGCAACTCAAAAGAAGCGTCGCCATGGTCGTGAACTGGCCAGAAATCCAAACCAAAACCTTCGACTTAACGACATTTACAAGAAAGGAAAAGCCCTACACCGAAGCAAAGCTGGAATACGACAAGCAGGTGATCGAGTTGACCGATTGGATTGAGCGAGTGCGGCATTACGCGCAAGCCATGGGCCACGGCGGGCCTGCCGATTTCTCGCGCGATTTAAAACTCGAAGCGCTGGTGCCCGTAGTTCGCGGCCAGTTGCCGCTGCTCATCTTTGCCGACCGTTCGCGCGAAATTCGCAACGCCATCGAATTTTGCGACAAGCAAAATTTGAAAATGATCTTGGCCGGCGGCTCTGAAGCCTACAAACTCAAAGATCTGCTGCGCTCGCGAAGCATCCCTGTGATTTTGCGCCCCGTACTTACTTTGCCTTTGTATGAAGACGATCCCTACGATCGCCTGCTATCGCAGCCTGCGGAGCTTTCCGCCGCGGGAGTCAAATTCGCTTTCGGAAGCTTTGATAACTCCTTTGCGCGCAGGTTGGGCCAAAATGCCGCCAACGCCGTGGCCTACGGCCTGCCCTACGATGAAGCGCTGAAGGCCGTCACTCTATATCCAGCGCAGATCTTCGGTCTGGCTGATCAGGTTGGTACGCTCGAGAGCGGCAAGGTCGCTAATGTTATCGTAACCAACGGCGATCCTCTGGAGATCACCAGCGAGGTGCGCTACCTTTTTATCCGCGGACAACTCACTTCGCTCGACAATCGCCATAAAAGGCTATTCGAAAAGTACTCCGCGCGCCCGAAGCCATAAAAATCAAACCATGACGACGCGCAGTCTGTTCGGACGAATACGCGCAATTCTCTTCCTACAGCCGAGCCCTGCGCCTTGTACGTGAATCCCCCGAGCGGCCCTAACACTGAGGCGTGGCATACTGCGGCGGGGCAAGTTCGCAAGAATAATGACTATCGCGACGCAGCAACCTATCCAATCCACGCCCAGAACGTTAAGCGGTAGGCGCTGGTTACTTCCCACCGCCGTCTCAATTTTATTGGCGCTGTGCGTCGGTGGGATTATTCTCGCCCTTCACTGGCCGTTTTCTTCGCAGAAAGTTATTCAAGCTGTCCAGGAAAGTTGGCCCGGCAAAATAGCCGTGCAGCGCTTCCGCAGCACCTATTTTCCGCATCCTGGCTGCGTACTTGAAAATGTTGCTCTCACGCGCGGTTCTGACAACTCTGCCGCGCCGCTGGTCGCCATTCAAAGAGTCACTATCCAAGCCAATTACCACGATCTTTTTTTGCGGCCGGGTTACATATCCAGAATTCTTCTAGAAGGCCTCAAAATTTCAGTCCCCGCGGAGCAAGACAATTCGCAGCACACGTCCAAGTCCAACAAATCGTCCACTCGTATCGGCGAAGTTTTTACCAGAGACGCGACGCTGGAAGTCGCGCGCAAAGATGACGGCCCGCTGAAATTCGAGCTTCATCAACTCAGCCTCAAATCCATCAGCGATAATTCACCCATGTCTTATGACCTCGCGATGCGCAACGCTGAGCCCCCAGGGGAAATTCGTTCGAGCGGAAAATTCGGTCCCTGGGACAGCCAACATATGAACGACATCCCTCTGTCGGGCTCATACACATTCAATGACGTCGATCTGGGAATATTTGAGGGAATTGCCGGAACGCTTAACGCCACAGGAGATTTTCACGGCGTATTGGGCCGCATAGAAACTCAGGGAACCACGGACACGAGAAAATTTGAGGTCACCCGCAGTCACCACGCGGTGGCCCTCAAAACAAAATTCAACGCTTCCGTTGACGGTATGAGCGGCGACACCATTCTGCATTCCGTCGCCGGAGCGTTTCTCAAAACGCCAGTGCACATCGAAGGCTCCGTCGCCGGCAAACCCGGCCAGCCTGGCAAGACCACCTCGCTCAATTTGAACGTTCGGAATGGCCGTATCGAGGACGTCCTGTGGCTTTTTGTTCGCGAAAAAAAAGCACCCATGGAGGGAGCGACTAATTTTCATGCACACGTTGTCTGGCCTTCCGGGCGCCAGCCGTTTTTAAAGCGTGTAGTGTTTCAAGGCGACTTTGAAATCGAGCAAGCGCAATGGACAAACCCAGAACGCCAGATGAGCGTGAACACGTTAAGCAAAAAAGCCAGCGGAAAGAAAAAAGATCCGGACACTCCCAACGTGACTGCCTATTTAAAAGGTAGCGTGTTATTAAGCGATGAAATCGCCGAATTTCATGACACTTCCTTCAAGGTGCCTGGCGCCGAAGCTATCCTGCGCGGCACCTACAATTTAGAGGACACCAAGATCGATTTTCACGGAGATTTGAAAACGGAAGCGTCGTTGTCGGAAGACAGCAGCGGCGTAAAAGCCGTGCTGCTAAAACCGTTGGATCCTTTATTCAAGAAAAAACACGCCGGAGCGGTAGTGCCTGTTGAGATGACGGGGACATACCACGACCCGCACTTCGGCGTTACCCTTCAGCCCCAAAAAAAATAGCAGCAGCCAACGGCTGCCAACCTTACTTGCCCTCGAATGGATAGCGATCCTGTAATTGCACCGCCTTGGCCACATTGCGTCGCAACGCGATGGTATCGACCGGCGCGCGCTTTGCGAAACGCTTCAGCACCGACATCTGCGTGGTCAGCATGTCTCCTTCGTGAAGAGTGGCAATGGCGCGTTTCGCTTCGTGCTCTACACGCTCCGCAGCATCTGAAATAAACACCCGCGCTGCGTCGATCATCGGCTGTGCCGCTGCTTGGCCTTTACCGTTTGCGGCTTTTTGCGCGCGTAGCAGCGATGATTCCATCGCATAAATTTCCATAACGATGTTGGAAAGCGCCGCGACCAATTCTTGCTCGTCGGCCAGCTTCTCGCGATATTTCTGGACCGCCCCGCCAGCCGATTGCAGAAATATTTTTTTGCACTTGGCAACCACCGTGGCCTCGGCCGCCAAAACATCGTCGCTCGTTTCCTCAAACGATGGCCCGGCCAGAATTTCGTCCGCCAATTTCATGGCCGCCGGCATCAGCGCCAACTGCCCACCCATAGCACGCTTCATCAGCATTTGAATGATCAGCATGCGGTTGATTTCATTGGTGCCTTCGAAAATGCGATTGATGCGTGAATCACGATAAGCGCGGCAAACTGCATAGTCTTCGTGAAAGCCATAGCCACCAAAAATCTGCACTGCTTCGTCAACCACGAAATCGAGCATCTCGCTGCCATAAACCTTGGCGATGGAGCTCTCGACAGCGTATTCCTCCAGAACCTTCATGGTGTTCTGGATTTTCTCGCTGGCGTCTTCCGAGCCATTATTTGACGCCGAGACCATGGCCGTTTCCATGTTTCCGGCCGACCGATAAATCATCGATTCCACCGCAAAAAGCTGAATGGCCATTTCAGCAAGCTTTTCACGCACCAGCCCAAAATCGCCGATAGCTTTGCCGAAAGCTTTGCGCTCCTTGCTATATTTCGACGCGGTCGCCAGTACGTACTTCGAACCGCCCACCGCCGAAGCGCCTAGAGTAAATCGTCCGGCGTTAAGAATATTAAATGCCACAATGTGCCCGCGCCCGGCGTCGTGCAAAAGATTTTCTTTGGGGACTTTGCAGTTTTCCAGGAACACCGGCGTTGTCGAACTTCCGTGGATGCCCATCTTGTGCTCTTCGTTTCCAGGTTTGATTCCGGGAAATGTACGCTCCACGATGAACGCGCTCAATTTTTCGCCGCCAATCTTGGCAAACACAATATAAATGTCCGCGAAGCCGCCATTGGTGATCCACATTTTCTGCCCGTTCAAAATGTAGTGCTTGCCGTCCGGCGTCAGTTCCGCGCGCGTCAAGGAATTCTGCGCATCCGACCCCGCTTGCGGTTCGGAGAGGCAATACGCCCCGATCCATTCGCCGGTAGCCAGTTTGGGAAGATATTTTTTCTTTTGTTCTTCAGTCCCGAAATACACAATCGGCAACGTCCCTATGCCCGCGTGTGCTCCATGCGTTACAGCAAAACCACCGTAGATGGAAAGTTTTTCCGTAAGCACGGTAGTCGCGATCTTGTCGAGTCCCGCGCCCCCGTATTGCTCCGGAATTCCGCCGCTCAAGAGCCCCAGTTCACCCGCCTTTTTTACTAGTTCCGGCAGCAAACCCGGTTTCTTGGCCTCCAGATTCTTGATATGCGGTATTACTTCCTTGATGACAAATTCTTCCGCCGATTGGCCGATTAGTTTTTGGTCGTCGTTTAAGTCCGCCGGAGTAAATACATCCTCGGGCCGAGGCGATTCCAGCAGAAAGCTGCCGCCTTTGGTTCCTTGTGGTATGGTGGTTGCGGTGGCCATGGTCAAAGGGCTCCTCGTGGGGGGACTGGCTGTGCTCAATTCAATTATCTCATTTTTGCCGAATGCGCGCGCAGTAACGAATGACCCCGTTAGAGTAGAGGCAACACCTGTCCGCTACAACCCTCCGCCGCCAAACAAGCTGTAGCACAGTAGGGTTAGCACAATCATCGTGATGCCCACGTAGGTCCAATCTCTTTCGTATATAAATGCAAACACGGAAAACAGCACCCGAGCCACGGGCGTCGCGATTAACAGCAGCAGACCTAATTGGATCAATCCGCGCCCGTGAAATTTCGCAGCCTCACGGAGAATTCCATCGACCGTGCGCAACTCCGGCGGCTCCCCCTGAAACACGCGATAATTCATAGCCGGTAAATCGTGACGCGACAGGTAAACAACTCCGCCAATAAATACCAGGCTGGCCGCGAGCAGCACTCCACTGCGCAAAAGCACCGCCATGATCTGGTCCATGCGCTGATCCTGGCGTAGGTCCGGAGCGGTCATTTCACATCCTCCCCGCAAAGCCGTTGTAAATCATTTCCATCGCGAGAAATCCGATCACCACGGCGAAAACCAGTCGCAGGCTTCGAACCGTAGCACCTGCCAGGACGCGTGCTCCAATCAGCGAGCCACCCAACACACCGAGCATTACCGGCATGGCCATGCCTGGGTCAATATATCCGCGGCTGAGATAAATTCCCGCGCTGGCCGCGGCCGTCACGCCAATCATGAAGTTGCTCGTAGTCGTCGACACTTTAAATGGCAGCTTCATGGCTTGGTCCATGGCCAAAACTTTTACCGCTCCAGATCCAATTCCCAGCAAGCCCGACAGAACGCCCGCTCCAAACATCAATGCGAATCCCAGCGGCACTCCGCGCACGTGATATTGCGTCATGCCGTTGGGCGTCGGATAGTTGCTATCCATGCGCAGCCAGGTCGCAATACGATCGGGCGCCACATCGGTCTTGCGTTCAGATTTTTCGCGCAGGCTCGCGACCGCCGAGTAAATCAGTGCCAGCCCAAAAATAATGGCGATCACTGACACGTGCAGATGCAGCGCCACCGCCGCACCCACCAGCGCTCCCACAGTTGTAGCGATTTCCAGGAACATTCCCACGCGCACGTTCGAATAGCCTTCTTTCACGTACGCAGCGGCCGCTCCCGAAGAAGTAGCGATCACCGAAACGAGCGCGGCGCCGATCGCGTAACGAATGTCCACGTGGAACAGCAGCGTGAGCATCGGAACGATCACCACGCCGCCTCCCAGCCCTGTCAGCGAACCCAGCAAGCCGGCCAGCAGCGAGCCCATGCCCACCAGCAGCGTGAATTCCAGTGTGTTCAAGAGATGCTCCGGGAAGCGCTAAGCAGTTTAACCGCAGCGCTCTGAGTTCAAGATAGGGGATGACGTTAAGATTTTTTGGAACGCTTGAGAAGCAAAAAATGGCGAGACTCGGCTTACAAATTTAGGAGAGTAGCTCGAAAATTCCCGCCGCGCCCATTCCGCCTCCGACGCACATCGTCACCATGCCGTAGCGGCCCTTGCGGCGTTGCAGATCACGAATAATCGTGGCCGTGAGTTTCGCGCCCGTGCATCCCAGCGGGTGCCCCAGTGCGATAGCGCCACCATTGGGATTCAAACGCGCCGGATCCAATCCCGCCTGCTGAATCACGGCCAGCGATTGCGCGGCGAATGCTTCATTCAGCTCGATCACGTCGATGTCCGCGAGAGACAGCCCCGCAAGCTTCAGCGCTTTTGGAATGGCGAACACTGGCCCGATGCCAAATTCCTCCGGCGGGCAGCCAGCAGTCGCGTAAGCCACAAACCGCGCCAGTGGCGCGAGCCCCAGCGCTTTTGCGCGCGCGTCCGACATGATAATCGTCGCCGCCGCGCCGTCGCTCATCGGCGAGCTATTTCCTGCGGTGACCGTCCCTTTCGCGTGAAACGCGGGCTTCAGTTTGGCGAGCACTGCGATCGACGTATCCGCCCGAGGCAATTCGTCGGTTGCAAACTGGAAAGTTTGTGTGACCGGTTTTGCGGCGGTCTTGGTGTCCATGCCGCTGCCGCGGTTCGCCCCATTCGAGTTCGCCAGCGTCGTGATGCTCACCTCCACAGTCACGGTTTCATCCTTGAAATTTCCCGCCGCAATGGCCGCCAACGCCTTTTTGTGAGACTGCGCGGAAAATTCATCCGCTTGTTCGCGCGTAATTCCAAATTTCCGCGCGATATTTTCCGTGCCCAGCCCCATATTGATATACGCATCGGGATAATGGTCGACCAGCCACGGATTCGGCGAAATTTTATTTCCGCCCATGGGCACCATGGACATCGATTCTGTGCCGCCCGCCACAATTACCTGTGCGGCCCCGGCACGAATGCGCTCGGCGCCAAGCGCAATGGCCTGCAGGCCCGAAGAGCAAAATCGATTGATAGTCATCGCCGAGGTTTCCACCGGCAAACCGGCCCGCAAAGCAGCGATGCGCGCCACGTTCATCCCTTGCTCGCCTTCGGGCATGGCGCAACCCAAAATCACGTCGTCAATTTCTTTGGTGTCCAGTCCGCCGACGCGTGCAAGCGCTTCCTTGATTACCACTGCCGCCAGATCATCAGGGCGCGTGGCGCGCAGCGATCCTTTATATGCGCGACCCACCGCGGTGCGCACCGCGGACACGATTACAGCTTCGGACATAAGGAGTCTCCGTTGTAGCCGCGACTAAATCGCAGCTTCCCCTCGATTGTTTGCCCGGCAGCCGCAAAATGCAAATCGGCGACGAGCACAACCGCGCGTTGAATCAGAAACAACCAGTATCACTGTTTTGTTTTGGACGTCGCGACGGAGCCTTTGCGAGGAATAGAAATCTTTACCGGCGGCACAATATTGTATTTTGTGGCGTAATTGCCCTGATTCACAGCGATGCCCACTCGCCCGCGTGAGTCGATATACAGCAATGATTCGCCCACCGGAACGCCCATAAAAGTTTTTACATACGGCACCGCAACAGCCTTCGCGCCAATTCGCAGCGTAACTTTGTCCCCTAAGTTGTATCCGAGTTTCTTAAAATCATCGCCCGGCACATCGGTGATCAGCGAACCATAAGGATCATCTAGACCGATCACATCGCCATCGATCCCGCGCTCATTCATCGCAGAAGTTTTTAGCTTCAATTGCACCAGCTCCCTCACTTCAGGCCCGGCTTGATTGAAGTCCCACCCCGCCGCGAGGTGCGCCGCAGCCGGCGAAAAAATATCGCGTCCGTGAAAAGTAGAAGAAATCGCATCGCTGATCATCCAGCTTCGATTGGTAATTTCCCGCGCGCTTTGCAAGCCGTCGCGCTCAATCACCGGAGTGATGACCCCGTTGTCAGGCAATACGAAGTATTGCCCCTTCTTCGATTTCACCACCATGGCCTTGCGCGACGTGCCCACTCCCGGATCCACCACCACCAGAAAAATCGTCTCGGCAGGGTAGTAGGGTGTAACCCCAGCAAGAAAACGCGCCGCTTCTTCAATCTGAAACGGAGTTACCTGATGCGTGATGTCCGTGAGCCTCACATCAGGCGCGATGCCCAAGATGACCGCCTTGCAAATCGCCACCGCATCGTTCGCAGTGCCAAAATCCGTCATAAACACAATAGTCGGCCGCTCAGATCGCTTCTGCGGCGAAACGGCTTCTTCTTGCTGTGCACGTGTACTGCAGCATGTCACGCCGAATAGAACAGCGGCCAGCAATGCAAATCGTAATGCTCGACGCAAGCATATGGTCCCCAAGAGCCCGTCCTCCAGTTGTCGCCATGCCCGCCAAGACATTTGCGGTGTTGCGGCCATTCAGCAGTCGTGAAGCGCCAAAGTATATCGAAGCCGCGCACAAAAAAATACCATCCGCACTTCCGGCGGAATTCGTAGGATTACTTCTTCCAGTCAGGTAAAGTAGAACAGCGTTTTTCGACGCGCACGATTCGTCAACCCAGCTAGGCCCATCGAGCTTCGTCCCACACAAGGAGAATCACTTTGGTTCGAAATGTATTTCTGCCGATGGTTTTGTGTTTCTGCGCGGCCTCCGCACTCGCCGACCAGGTCACTCTGAAAAATGGCGATCGCCTGAGCGGCACCATCGTGAAGACTGACGACGACAAGCTGGAGATGAAGTCGGAATTTGCCGGCGATGTCAAGCTCCCGTGGAGCGCGGTAGGCGCCATCGTGTCCGCCGAACCTCTCCACATCGCGCTCAAGAATGGTCAAACCATAGTCGGCATAGTCACCACCAAAGACGGAAAGTTCGAAGTGGCCGCTGCGACTGGCTCCGTTGAGGCGCCCAAGGCGGAAGTCGTCGCGGTGCGAAATAATGCCGAGCAAGACGTATACATGCGCATGGAGCACCCGCGTATCATCGACCTGTGGGCTGCGCTTCTTGACACCGGCCTCAGTCTCACCAGAGGAAATTCGGAGTCCACCAGCTTTGCGCTCACGGGAAAAGCCGCGCGCACCTCGAAACGCACCAAAATATCTCTCTACTCCACCGAAATTTACGCGCGAAGCACCATCGCGGGAGTCAGCAATACCACCGCCAGCGCCATTCGCGGCGGTGCGCGCGTGGATGTGAA
>Ga0209625_1000234_pt1 | contig 14094 bp, 17 predicted proteins | sample JacPin_JW_Ref_M2_FD_187960 | JGI IMG/M metagenome (GOLD analysis project Ga0209625, IMG submission 187960) | Forest soil microbial communities from Algoma, Ontario, Canada - Jack Pine, Ontario site 1_JW_Ref_M2 (SPAdes) (version 2) | ecosystem: Environmental > Terrestrial > Soil > Boreal...
CCCCCCCGTCTTTCTTGATTCACTTCTCCAGGTTAGCTGTCCGGTCGCTTCCATCCAGCCACCGGAGTCCGGCAATAAAATCTGCATGCTTACAAGCCCGTCGCCACCCAGAATCATTGCGGCCGAAAGGGCTAATCCGTCCACACTCATGTCATAGATGAAACCGCCGTTTCCCTTCCCCAGGCGGACGTAGATCGGGGGGGTAACAAGGGTGCGTGTCCGGGCCCGGCGTTCGGTGACGCCGAGAGCTTTTCGAGCGCTATGTAATGTGCCCAGCATGCCCTGCAATCATGGATCAGGAATCCTGCAAGAAACCTGCCATCTTTCACGTAAATCTTAGGTTTACGCAACACTACCTTCAATCCGGTAAAACCCTGCACTGAGGCGAATTACAGTGCTTCGAACCACCAAGAACTCTGCACAATCTTCGGGAGGTACGGTTAGTTTTCTGGAGTGAGAGTGACTCGGTCGATCCAGACAGTGCCGCTGATCTGGTTGTCGAGTTTCTCGCTTGCGGGCCGCGCGACCCTCACGACCAGTAAGCGCGTATCGGCCTTGGTTTTGAATTCAAATTGCACCGAGGACCAGCCAGACGTGCCCACGGTATTCTCGGTCGAGAGGAACAGCTTCCCCATGTCAAAAGCATCGAACACCTGGAACCTTGGCCCGCTGTCCGTGGTAATCCCTTTCACGCGTATAGCGCCTGAAAACTGGTATCGCGTGTTCGGCTGGACGGCCACGTACTGGAATACATGGCCATAGTCGAGGTTGCCCTTCCCGCTGAATTCGATGCGAAGCGTGCGAGATCCCTCGAAAGCACCCTCGAAATCTATCCCAACCACGGCTCCATCGACGCGGACAACGCGCCAATCCAGTCCCCCGTCTAGAATGTCGCGTTCAAAGCTCCCGTTTTCCACCAAATTGGAGTCGTTTACAAGCGGGCCGATTTGCGTGGGGAAGCGTTCGGCCAGTGCAAACCACGCGGCGGCCAGGCGGTCGGGCTCGCGGTGTTGGATGAGCGCGTCGAGATAGGGGAAGGTCTGGCGGAGGTCAAATGGCAATTTCAGTTGGAGCAGGCGCAGCCAAACTTGTTCCGCGGCCGTCACGTCGCCCGCTTCCATTTCGAAGTTCAGATAGTCAAAGAATACGGATGCCTCGGGAGGAAGCATCTCCAGAATCGCGCGATTGTCCCGCGTCGCGCTTAAGGCAAGTCGGAACACGTCCCGGTGGGCGGGGCTGTTTCCTGCGAGGACGACCTGAAGGGCGCGCAGTGCCTCTGGGGTCTTGTGAGCCCGAAAGGCAAAATTGGCGAATCTCCAGTTGATTTCCGGTGAATTGGGAAACAGCCGGAGAGCCCGCTTGAATGCGCTCAGCGCGTCGTCGGTTCGCCCGGCCCAGTCGTAGGCTGCGCCAAGATCACTCCAAAAGTGAGCGTCATAGGGACTCAGGCGCGTTGCACTCTCGTAAAACGCAACGCTCGCGTCTAAGTTTTTGGTGGTCCCGTAGAAGTGCGTGAGGGTGCCGAGCGCGTCATAATACTGCGGATTATCGCTGTCCCACTGTATGGCGGCTTGAACCGAGGTTGGTGACTCCTGACGAAAATACCAATCCGCGATCCCTCGCCTTCCCACTAGGTAGATGCAGAAAAGCAAACTAAGCGTCAAGCCAATTCGAGCCGTGAATTCCGCGGGCGGCACGCTTCTCATCTTCAGCATGAAGCGCACTCTAACTGTAATGTTGTCTCCACGGTTCGATCTTGCCCCTGCAACCCGCCAGACGCAACATCAAATCATGCATCAAGAATTGTTCCCCCTAGACCGTCCTCTCATTAAGCCGGGATTCGTCCAGGCGCAAAAACTCCACCGTCACTCAGCATGAACAAGTTAGAGTGAAATTGGGCCTCTCAACGTTGAGGACCACAACCGCTCATTACTGGAAAGCCGTAAGACATCTTCAGCCCAATCCGAAATATAGTATCCGCCTACCCAGGAATCGCCCATCTGTGGCACGGCCACTTCATTCATTGCGGCACAGTTCGACTCGTAAGCTCGTCTGATAACGCCGTCTTCTTTCGTGTTGCGGTTGTACACCAAGTCTCCGTGCTGGAAGTTCTCAGTCATTGAACCTCTCAATGCTCTTTTCCGACCTGGGTAGCGATGCGGGAAAGCTAGTTGCAGAAAGCCTTAGCTAAGAGGAAGGTGTTGATTTGCATTCCGCCGTTGGCGTCGAGAGTGCCATGATATTTGATGAACCCAAGCCTTCTGAACTTTTGCATAAAAAAATTGACTCGCGGGCGTGTTGTGCCGATCATCGTTGCCAGGGTCCCTTGCGATATTCCAGTAAATTTGTGCATCTTGCGCTGATTCCCCTTCCCTGCAAGTAGCAGAAGAGCACGGGCGAGCCGCCTCTCGCCGCACTGAGAAACCTGGTCAATTAAATCATCCTCGATCCGCATATTGCGCGAAAGCATGTAAGACAGGAAGGCATGGGAGAGGGCACGGTCAGCGTAGAGCGCTCGGATCATCGCGTTTCTTTCAATGACTTGGAGCGCCGTGGGTGCAATCGCGGTGGCGGTCCTGACACGCATATTCTGACTTCCAAGGCACGCTTCACCAACAAATTCGCCTGGTCCCAGAATGGCAGCAATTGCCTCCTTATCACTCTTGGAGGCCACGGAGAGTTTCACGCGGCCCCTTTGAATGTACATGAGTGTCCCGGCGAAATCGCCTTGAGAGAAAATGGTTTCTCCTGTTGCGAAGCTTTTATTTAGCGTGACCACTCCGCTCAAATCGAATGAAATTTTGGGAGGGACCTCAATACCGGACCTCATGGGCTGATTGGGCTTCCGATTCCGCTGGGAGATTGCACGCCGCGCGGATTTGGTCATTCGCGGCGTCGCCATTTCCTTCTTGACATCGCTTAAGCTGGCTTCTTCCCGGAACTCTTCTTGCCCAGTCTTCACGGGTTTGTCGCCTCTTAGGATCACATCGAAACCAAGCCAACTCTGTTCTCCAATACCCAGCATCCTTGCCCGAACTGCCCCAAACGTTTTCGTCAGGTGACTTCCGCTTGAGCAGATTCGGCACTTGAAATACAAACGATATCTCGACCGTCTTTAGTTTATTTCAAGGCGGGACCGAGACAAACCGCGAAGTCTTGTCACCAATGCTGTGAGACGAGGGCCGTCTTCCGCAGTGAGCGCGGTGAATCTTAATCCCAGCCCACTACCGGGCTTTACATGCCGGACAATTGCTTCGGCCCTGATTTGTCCTTCCTGAACAAGAAAGTCAACCCTGACCTTCGCGCCCACATCCTGCGCTTCTTCTGTTTCGACAAACAGACCTCCCGTACTCAGGTCTCGGACCTGTGAAGTATCCCCACGTCCTTTACAATTCCAGTAGACCCAGACTTCGTGCGGCGTCTCAACCCGCGAGTAGTGCCTCCTCGAAGGGATACTATGACCAGCCAGGAAGTACTTATCGGTGCGCATGTACGTCCTCCCAAGATCAGGTTAGGTTCCCTAATGCGCGGCTTGCACCTGACAGTTCTACCCCAATGGCGAAGCCGCCAGTCTCCTTGCGTTGGCAGTAAGCGACCCTTGCTTCAGACCGAAGGCCATTTCGGAGAAAAGTAACCAGCACGCGGGTCTCAGGCAGCCAACGCCGCACCGTGACAACGCGCGCACCGTGAAGGCTTACGTTCTCAGTGAACGTCAATTCCTTAGACACGGATTCGTCTGGGCGCGATAGCTCTGCGAGCAATATCTGCGGGATACGCTTTCCGGATCGACCGTCGGGTCGACTGTTTGAAATGGGTGCGACCATGAGCCCTGGGACCTCCCGGAGAGGCACGGTGTCCCGAGTGCCGTCGAGCCGTACTTATAGGATTCGCGACACTTAAAATCAATCGGGTGTCTACCCTGAAATGGAGGGGTCGAACACCTTAGATGGTGGGCTGCCGGAAGGATTCTGACAGCAGGTCTGGGCGCGAAGAGAAGAGAGACACAGACGCATGTATAGGCGGTCGAATCTGTTTGTCGGGTGAAGACCCTAGCCGAAGATAGGGTGTTTGCTGTATTGACCTTCCTTCGCGGTTGATAGAGCCTCTGCCAGTAACCGGACCGATATCCAACGGGCATTGGAATCGTTAGGAGACCAGCAATGGCTCGATACCTCCGTATACGGTGCATCGTGAAGATCCAGCAAACAGACGCACATGAGCGTATCGAGGCGATTTGTGGGCTCACGCCGGATGGAAGTCATTGGACGCTAACACACGAGGACGCTGTTTCGCAGATCGAAAATAGGTCCTGCGCGTTTTACATAGAGAGACCTAGAGATAGGCGACATGACGTAATCGTGGCAATGGATGTTCGCGCCCACAAGTACCTCAAAACGGACGCCGATAGAGACCAACCTGACGAACTTCTGTTTCTACCGGCATGTCATCACGTCGTGCATACATCCTATGCGGTACCGGGCCCGACCGAACTGGGAGCGGCGCAGGACCGACTGGAAGTGGCAGAGGAACCCGGATACCGCACTCTACCTTTGTGAAGGACACGCCAGGGAATTGCTCCTCGTTCGGTGAGGTCTGCAAGGATTCCCGCATGAAGCGCCGCCAGCATAGACAAGGCTCGAAACCTGCGAGCCCTTCCCACTCCCACGGTTCCCAGTGAGGTGGAAGAACCTGCTAGCCCTTCCGTCGCGCTTGCCGGAGCGGACCGCCGGACTTATCCTCGCTACGAATTTATAGCCGCTGTTGAGGTAGTAGCGGCTGAATCCGGTGCGCGGATTGAAACGCGCGTCCGTGACTTAAGTCAGCAAGGCTGCTATGTGGACACGAACAACCCCTTCCTTTAGCGACGGTTACGGACGTACGCATCACAAAGAGTGCACAATTGTTCGAAGCCGGGGCAAGAGTCGTCTGATTTATGCCCGCCATGGCGAAACAGACCGGCTGCGCCGTATCCGTGACGACCGGGAGTTGAGTGCAGTCATCCTAGGCTTTTAGACCATGGACATCCGAGAGGACCAGCTCGCCAATCTTTGCGTCTTCGGCTACTCCGAACTAGAAGCCCGGTTTCTCTACCTTGTGGCGACACATTCGGGCTACTTCACGGTCCGGCAATTCCTTGAGTTTGCCTATGCCAAGAGCGGCAAACGCAATGCCCGTTTGGTCGAGAAGCTGTTTAGCCTGGGTCATGCCAGCGCCCGGAGGTACACACGGAGGAGTCTTGTATATCAGCTGCGCTCACGGCACATCTACACCGCAATCGCGAAAGCTCATCTCCGGAATCGTCGGGAGCACGAACTCGCGCACATCAAAACTCGGCTCCTGGTGCTCGACTTCATTCTGACCCATCCGGAAGAAAGGTATTTCGAGATGGCGGAGGAGAAGCGGCGGTACTTTGTCGAGCGCTTCAAGGTCGAAGAAAATCTGTTCTCGCAGACTGAGGGGCAGGGCAACGGCATCTCTTTTTCCGATCGCTTTCCCCTGTGTGTGTCGATTAGTTGTGATTCAAGAAGTTAGAAAGAAACGGTGGTGAACCGGGCAGGACTCGAACCTGCAACCCGCTGATTAAGAGTCAGCTGCTCTACCATTGAGCTACCGGTCCAGGGTTACAGTTTAGAATTTTACATGGGACAAACAATTTTGTCGAACAGCTGAAAACCGGTGCAGCCCGCAAAATCCGCCTTATTTTCCGCGCAGCGTGGCGGCCAGGCCGCGCGCGACTTCGCGCGCCCGGGGCAGATCTCCCGGTTCGAAGGAAATGGCGGAGACGCGCGGATGGCCGCCGCCGCCGAATTTCTCCGCAAGGGAAGCCAGGTTCTGATTCGCGTCCGCCTGATTCCACGGATTCGTGCCCAGCGAAACTTTCGCGCGCACCGCGGAAGCACTGACGCTCACGGAATAAACGCATTCCGGGTGCAACAAATAAGGAATGAACTTGTTGTAGCCCTCGAGATCCATGTCGCTGACGTCAAAGAAAATAACTCCGTCGCGCGCTTCGATCCGCTGGCGCAGAATCTCGATCGATCGGCGATGCCGTTCGAGAAGCGGCCCAAGATGCTTGGCCACCAGCGGCAGCTTCACCATTTCACTCAGCGGGCAGTAGGCCAGCTCGGGAATGATACGTGCCGGCAGGCCGTTTTCCGGCGCGGCTTCAATCACCAACGCGAGCTGCGTCGCCGGCTCGGAAAGTTCGACGGCCGATTGCGCCGTCGGGTACTGCGCCCCATCGATAATATCGCCCCAATGAATCAAGTCTGCGAGCGGCTTGGTATCGAACCCAAATTTTCCTTTGGCGATCGTCGCAATGAGCTTGGTGCAAGACTTGTAATCGGGCTCGTAAAACATGTGCGGCCCGGGGTGATTGCGGAATTGTTCGGCGTCGGCAGGCGTGAGAAACGCGCTCTGGTGATGGTCGAACCACCAGGTCACTTTCGGCGAATTGGAAAACTTAAAATCCACGATGACGTTTTCGTCGCCATCAAAAAGGCCGGCTTCCCAGGGTTGCGCGGCGCGGTGAGTCATCCCCGTGAAACCGAACTCTGCGGCATTGTCAAAGCGTTCGCGATAAAAGCGGTAGAAGAGAGCAGCGGAAGCTGTGCCATCAAAGCAGCGATCGTGAAAGCAGAGCCGGACCTTGGTCATAAGTGAGCGAGTTCGCCGCCGGGCGTCCAGACCGGTTGGGAGACAGCGCGGCGAAGCCAACCAACATGTACGTGGGCGGCTGGATTGTCAAGCAGAAAGGCTTGCCGCAATTGGCCAGGAATTATCAGATGTTCCTCAAAGCAGGCGCGCTAATGTAGCGGCGCGGCTGGTTTACTTCACTTGACTTCGAGCGCCGAATAGCCTTACTAACTCTATTGCCCCAGCATTCACAACCGATTCGTGTGCCCAGGAGGCCGCATGCCCGAAGAAAAGAATTTCTTTACGGGACTTTTTGATTTCTCGTTCAGTCATTCGCTGCTTCGCCGCCTCGTCAAGTTATTGTATGTCCTCGCCATCGTCTTCGGTGGAATCACGGTCGTGGCTTGCGTCGTGCTTGGTTATCAACAATCTCCCGCCCAAGGACTCATCAATCTCGTCGCAGGAATCGTGGCCCTTTTTGTGGGCGTGCTGGTTGTACGCGTGCTGCTTGAGCTGGCGCTGGCCATACTGCGCATCGCCGAAGGTATCGAGCGCGCCACACATCCTGGAACCTAACGACGAGAGCGCTTTGCGATGCGGGGGCCGCCAATTGATTCGCTCAGCCGCCCGCGAGTCGCGCGCGTATCCGCGCACCTCCGGCCCGCAACGTGAATTTCTGCCCAAAATAGGGAACCTGGGCCAGCACTTTCTGCAGGTCAAGATCATCCGCATAGCGCCGCTTCGGAATTCGCCGCGCCAGAATGCTGATTTCCAGCGGGTCGCGGCGGAAGGGATAGGGCTCCAGCGTCGCGCCATTGTTGCCTTCGGGTTGCAGATCCCAATCCACTTCCTTGCCCTGGTAGTCGGCCGGAACGGCGTCGATGGTGGCGCCTTCCAGTGGCCCGAGGCAAAAGTAAAGGGAGAGGCGGTCCAGGGCTTCGAGACGCTGCGCGTTGATCTGCAACCATTTTTCGTCGGCAAAACTTTTTGTCGCGGAATCTCCGCGAAGGTCCACTTTCAGCCGCAATTGCTGGAGCCGCAGTGTTTGCAGGAAATCAGCGACGATGGGAGCTTCGTGGGACTTCACGTACTTGGCGGAGTATCCCGGAATGGTGGCGCGTGTTTTATCGTAAAGCCCCGCGCAGTGCATGCTGACGAGGAAACCGGCGTAGCGATCCACTTTTACAACACGTTCGATACCGCGCTGGTAGAGATCGATGTGCTCCCGGGTAGGCAGCGACATGAAGCTGTATGGCAAGAACGAGACAGGATCGATGCGCGGCTGGAGCTCCCACTCTTTCCAGCCATTGTCGTGCTCAGCGGCCGCGAGTTGGAACGATTCCAAGGGTTCGAGCCGCGCGAAGTTTTCATTGCCCAATTCGCGCGCAAAATACCCGGACAAAACCGCGTGGTCCGTCTGGCGAATCAGGATAAGATGATCGCCGTGCTCTTGAATGATCATGGCGCTGCCCTCGTTCGCAGCGACGACTGGAGTACGCGCCCTTGGGGACAAGTGTATCGGCCTGGCCGAGGACTGGCCAAGCAGTTCTCTTCTCGACAACAGTATTGTGCCAGCAACCCGGTCTCGAATCCAGCGGCATCGCCCGAACCATTGAACCCGGTTGGGCCGGTTCAAAATCCCTTCTAAAATTCCCAGTGGAGCGGCCCTTCTCAAGCTTGTAGAATAGAGCCACCACTGCGGGAGTGGCGGAACTGGCAGACGCGCAAGACTTAGGATCTTGTGGCCGAAAGGCCTTGGGGGTTCAAATCCCTCCTTCCGCACCAAAATTTTGCTGAACGCGAGAGTTTGCCCTGAGCGAAGCTAAAGGGATCTTCTCTAAACTTTCCTCCCCGGTTGTGATACCTGCAATGAATTCTGCCGCGCTTGCGGCGCTGAGTTCCCGGTGGCCTTTTTTCTTTTCACGGAAGGCGTTTCGGGGTATGACAATGTTCACGGCACTCGCTTTGACTGCGCGCCAATCGGGGCCGAGGAGCATTTCATGGAGCGAGACGTACGAGACCTGCTTAATTTATACAATCCGAATGATACGCTGGATCACGCTTGGACTATTCCCTCGCCGTGGTATTTCGATGTGCGCATCCACGAGCTCGAACAGCACGGCGTGTTTGCGAAAACGTGGCAGGTGGTGGGGCGCGCCGATCAGGTGCGGGACAAGGGCAACTTTTTTACTGCCGACCTTGCGGGCGAGCCTATCGTCGTGGCACGCGGCGAAGACGGCCAATTGCGGGCGTTTTACAACGTATGCCGGCATCATGCCGCGGCGGTGGTGACCGAAGCAGAGGGCTGCGCGAAGCAGTTTCGCTGCCCGTATCACGGCTGGACTTACGGGAACGACGGCGGGCTGAAAGGCATGGTCGAGTTTGAAGGCGTGTGCAATTTCGATCGCGCTAAGAATGGTCTTGTGCCGGTAAAGGTAGACGCGTGGGAGAATTTCGTATTTGTGAATCTGGACGGGCGCGCGGCGCCGCTGCGGGAGTTTCTTGGAAAGGTCCCGGACCTGGTCGCGCCGTTGCAGCTCGCCAAGAAATTGAAATACTTTGACCGCCGCGTCTATGCGCTGAGCTGCAACTGGAAGGTTTACGTGGACAACTACCTCGACGGCGGCTACCACGTTCCCCACGCACACAAAGGGTTGAGCAGCGTGATCGAGTACACGAAATACACGATCGAGAATTTGGAGCGCGCCTGCCTGCAATCCAGCCCGCTTTCTGCAAACTCCAAGTCGAAGTCAGGCGTCGCCGCCACCCGCCAGGGCCGCGCGTTTTATCTGTGGATCTATCCGAATTTCATGATCAACGCCTACGAAGGCGTGATGGACACGAATCTCGTTCTTCCGATGGGTGTGGACAAGTGCGCCGTCATTTTCGACTACTACTTCGCGGACATCGGCAAGAAGGCTTTGAAGAGGAATCAAGCAAGCATCAAAGTAAGCGAAAAGGTGCAGGAGGAAGACGAGGCCATCTGCGACGCCGTGCAGCGCGGGCTCGGCTCACGCGCCTACATCGCAGGGCGGCTGTCGGTGCGGCGCGAAGCGGGCGAACATCTCTTTCACCGTTTGCTGCATGCCGACCTGACCAGTGCGTTCAACCAGCCTGCCGCCGCCGATTAGCCAACGCAAGAAATTCTTGGTAAGATTGTCTTACCGTGACAACCAAAATCTCGACCAAAGGACAGGTGGTGCTGCCGCAGGCGATTCGGAGAAAGATGAATCTGCGCGCGGGAGACCTCCTGGAGGCGCGAATCGAAGGCGAACGCATCGTGCTGACTCCGAGAAAGAAAAGGTCGCGTAAGGGCCGGATCATTAAAGATCCTCTTACGGGATATCCTGTGCTGACAGCGGGCAAGAATGCCCCGGTACTTACGCAGAAGGAAGTAGAAGACATCCTTTCGGAATTTCCATGATTTATCTCCTGGACGTCAGCGCGCTACTCGCGTTTGGATTGCGCGAACACTTGTTCCACGAGCGGGTTGCTACATGGGTACGCACATTTGAGATCCAAGAAGAAGCAAAGTTCGCTACCTGCGCTATCACCGAACTGGGTTTCTTACGCATTCTCACTCAAGCTTCTTCCTACAGCTTTACAATCGCGCAAGGAAAATTGCTATTGTCACAGCTGAAAGTAACGAAGGGACTGCGATTTTCGTTTCTGGCGGACAATCAGGGCGTTGAGGATTTGGCGTTGTGGGTCAATGGGCCCAAGCAAATCACGGATGGCCACCTGCTGGGGCTGGCAAGGGCACACGGAGCCGAAATGGCAACGCTGGATGAACGCATTCCTGGCGCGCTTGTTATTCCCGGCAAGGTTTGACCGTATGCGCGAAACGAACTCTGGGGAAATGAAAGAAGATGAGTTTTGACGTCATCGCGGATTGTGCTGTTTGACGGTGTTGGAAGCGTCGCCTATACTGAGCTTCGAGTTGCAGGGTGAACTCTCACCTGACTGGCCTCTTCTGAAACGAAAGCTTGGCTTGTTCGTCCCCACGGACCGGGCCGCATGCCGTCGAGACCAGCGAACGTTTCATTACTAAACCGATTGCCGTCCCAGGAAAGGACTGCTGCATGGCTGAAGCAACCTGCCGCCGCGAGCTAGAGTTGGAAATTCCCGCAGAAGAAGTAACGAAAAAGATCGAGAGTGTCGCGAAGGAGTTTGCGCGCGTCGCCAGCGTTCCGGGATTCCGCCGCGGGAAAGCGCCCATCTCCCTGATTCGGCGCAAGTTCGCGGATGACATCAAGGGTGAAGTGCTGCAATCGCTGGTGCCGGAGCGGGTGGAAAAAGCCGTGGCCGAGCAGAAGCTCACTCCCGTTTCGCAGCCGCAAGTGGATAAGCTGGATTTCAACGAGGGCCAGCCGCTGAAGTTCCGCGCGGTCTTTGAAGTGCTTCCGGAATTTGAATTGGGCAATTACAAGGGCCTGGAGTTCGAGATGCCCACGATGGACATCACGGACGGAGACGCGGCGAAAGCGCTCGAAGAGATGCGCGAGCGTGCCGCAACATTTGCGCCCGTCGAGGGCCGCGCGATTCAGGATGGCGACTTTGCGCAGGTGAAACTCCTCGGCACGCCGGAAGGCGGCGGCGATCCGCTACAAGCCGACAGCGTGCTCTGCCATATTGGCGCGGAAGAAACGATGGAGCCGTTCAACGCTAATTTGAAAGGCGCCAGCGCCGGCGATCACAAGAATTTTGATGTCGACTATCCCGCGGACTATCCAGATCCCAAGCTGGCCGGTAAGAAATATCACTATGCCGTCGAGGTCCTGGGCATCAAGACCAAGAAGCTGCCGGAACTGAACGATGAATTTGCGAAAGACGTCAGCGACGCGGGCACGCTGGACGAACTAAAGAAAAAGGTCCGCGAAGGGCTGGGGCACCAACGCGATCACAAGCACAAGGAACTGCTGCACGAAAAGGTACTCGCGGAAATCGTGAAGCTGCACGACTTCCCTGTACCCGAAGCGCTGGTCGAGCATCAAATGGATGTGCGGTTGGAGCGGGTGGTGCGCTCATTGGCCACGCAAGGAGTTGATCCCCGGGCCGTGAATGTGGACTGGGTAGCGCTGCGGCGGCGCCAGGAAGAGCGCGCCAAGGATGACGTGAAGGCCGAATTGATCATCGATCGTATAGCTTCGGCGGAAAACATCGACGTAACGGACGAGGAGGTCACGCACGAGCTGGAACACATGGCTAGCCATGGTGGCGAATCGGCGGAAGCGCTTCGCGCGCGTTTGACAAAGCAGGGGACGCTCGATAGGATGAAGGCTAAGCTGCGCAGTGACAAAACTCTCGACTGGCTTGCGCAGAACGCTAGAATCAAAACTGTTGCGGCAGCAAGTGCAGCGACAGATGCAAAGTGACACACTCCGGCCGAGTGCCAGCGACATCTGCCCAAATGAAAAATTCCGAAGAGCCCGAGTATCGCGGAACAACGCTCGTACCGATGGTGGTGGAACAGACCAGCCGTGGCGAGCGCGCCTACGACATTTATTCCCGGCTCCTTAAAGAGCACATTATCTTTATTGGGACGCCGATTGACGACCACGTCGCCAATCTGGCCACGGCGCAGATGCTTTTTTTGCAGGCCGAAGACCCGGAGAGAGACATTCAACTGTACATCAACTCACCGGGGGGCTCGATCACCGCGGGATTCGCGATTTACGACACCATGCAGTTCGTGAAGCCGGACGTGGTGACCACCTGCGTCGGCCAAGCCGCTTCCATCGCGGCCGTGCTGCTGGCCGGGGGTGCTCCCAAGAAGCGATTTGCGCTGCCCAATGCGCGCATCCTGATTCACCAGCCGTGGATGTCCGGGCTAGGGGGACAGGCGACGGACATCGACCTGCATGCGAAAGAGATATTGCGCATGCGCCTGACGATCAATACGCTGCTGGCAAAGCACAGCGGCCAGCCGGTGGAGCGCATCGAGAAGGACGTCGAGCGCGACTACATCATGAATCCGGAGCAGGCCAAGGAATACGGAATGATCGACGAGATCATTTATAAGCACCGCTAGTATTTCGCGCCACGGAGTGCTTTGCGGTTTGAAGCGGGGGTAGAGCACGGGTTCCAAAAAGTTAGTATCGTTTCGACTTTCTGTTTCGCTCAGGGGAAAAATCGGCCTAGAATAGTGGTAGAGACTCCGTCGAAGCCCAGCGGAGACGAGGCCCTCACACCAGTGAAAAAATTCAACCCAGACGAGCCGCTGCGCTGCTCCTTCTGCCACAAGACTCAGGAGCAGGTCGAAAAGCTGATCAGTTCGCCTTCGGACTATCCGCGGGCGTACATCTGCAATGAGTGCGTGGGCGTTTGCCAGACCATACTGGAAGATGAGAAGCGCGAACAAACGGCGGCGCCGACGAAGCGGCTTCCCCGGCCGCCCGAGATCAAGCAATTCCTGGACGGCTACGTCATCGGGCAGGACCGCACGAAAAAGAAACTTGCGGTGGCGGTGTACAACCACTACAAACGGATATTCCTGAACAAGCAGCCGGGCGAGATCGAACTGAGCAAGTCCAATATCCTGCTGATCGGCCCGACCGGCACGGGCAAGACATTGCTGGCGCAAACGCTGTCGCGCATGCTGGATGTGCCGTTCGCGATCGTCGACGCCACGACGCTTACCGAAGCGGGCTACGTGGGCGAAGACGTCGAAAACATTATTCTGAAATTGCTGCAAGCGGCGGACGGCGACGTCCAGAAGGCTCAGCAAGGCATCATTTATATCGATGAGATCGACAAGATTGCCAAGAAGGACGAGAACCCTTCAATCACCCGCGACGTTTCCGGCGAAGGCGTGCAGCAGGCGCTGCTGAAGATACTGGAAGGCACGGTTGCGAATGTGCCTCCGCAGGGCGGCCGCAAGCATCCGCATCAGGAATTTACTCCGGTGGACACTACCAACATTCTTTTTCTGTGCGGTGGAGCTTTCGTGGGCCTGGAAAAAATTATCGAGAAGCGCGCCGGGCGGCGCTCACTGGGCTTCCACACAGATGCTGCGCCGACGACGCCGCAGAAGCGCAACACCGAATTGCTCGAGCAGGTGCAGCCGGGCGATTTGATCCGCTACGGATTGATCCCCGAATTCGTCGGCCGCTTGCCTGTCGCGGGAGTGATGAACGATCTGGACAAAGGCGCGCTCGTCAAGATTCTGACGGAGCCGAAGAACGCCCTGCTGAAGCAATACCAGCGGCTGTTCGAATTCGAAAACGTGCGGCTGCGATTTACGGACGACGCGCTGGAGACCGTGGCGGAGTTGGCACTTCAGCGCAAGGTCGGCGCGCGCGGCTTGCGAATGATCCTCGAAGACCTCATGCTGGAACTGATGTACCACCTTCCCATGCAGCGGAAGGTGCGCGACTTCGTGGTTACCGCGGACATGGTCCGCACCCGCGAAATCAATTGGAGTTTGCTCGAGAAGGCCGGATAAGCCGCTCGGGCTTC
>Ga0209625_1000235_pt1 | contig 14052 bp, 7 predicted proteins | sample JacPin_JW_Ref_M2_FD_187960 | JGI IMG/M metagenome (GOLD analysis project Ga0209625, IMG submission 187960) | Forest soil microbial communities from Algoma, Ontario, Canada - Jack Pine, Ontario site 1_JW_Ref_M2 (SPAdes) (version 2) | ecosystem: Environmental > Terrestrial > Soil > Boreal...
TTGACGACGGCTTGCTGCCCTCTCACTTCAGTGCGGAGAGACTTTACCGCGAGGACTGGATCTGCGCCGTTGCCCGCCAGAGCAAGTTTGGCGATCGCCTGACACTGCGGCAGTACCTGGCTGCGGAGCACCTTACTGTCAGAACTCTTCCCAGCGTGCAGAGCATCCCGGACAAGCACCTTGCCGCGTTGGGCGCAAAGCGCCGGTCCTGTGTCTGCATGTCCTATTTTGGCGCGGCCCTTAGTTGCCTTCCTGGCACGGACCTCGTGCTCACTCTAACGAATGGCATGAGGCAAATGGTGGAAAGGAATTCCACCTTGCGGCTCGTGAAAGCGCCCCAAGAGTTGCGCCCATTTCATTTCTTGATGGTCTGGCACCCGAGACTCACTACCGACGTGCGGCACAGGTGGCTTCGCGAGGCGGTGCGCCAAGTTTCTCCTCAGAAAGCATCTGGGCAACGTCTTTAACCAATTCGGATTACGACCGCCGACCTGATCGGATGCTCGCCGTGGCCTATCAGATGAGTCGTTCTTGTGCGGTGAGTGCCGACGATCCTACATGAGTGGTCGGCAATCCGGAAACTGGATGGCGGCCGACGATTTCCGAATGGCGTCACTCGGAAACCTCAAGGATGGCGTCGCTGGGGGATTCGCGGTTCAGGCGCCTTCGCCCGTCGCTTGAGTCTAAAGCGCCAAGCATGCATCTACATAAGCATGCCAAGCTTGACGGACTCCAGCCTGGTCGAGGCCATGGCAGTTCTCAGCCGCACTCCCGCAATCCTAAATGCGCTGTTGCGCGGGCTGCCCAACATCTGGGTGCGCTGCGACGAAGGAAAAGATACCTGGAGCGCGTTCGACATTGTGGGCCACTTGGTCTTCGGGGAGCGCACCGACTGGATGCCGCGGGTGCGGATCATTCTGGAGAACGGCGAAGCGCGGCCATTTGATCCGTTTGACCGCTTTGCGCAGTTGAAAGAGAGTCAAGGCAAGTCGCTGGAGCAGCTCTTGGACGATTTCGCTTGCCTGCGAAAGGAGAATCTAGCTGCGCTGCAGGCACTGAATTTACAGCAGGAAGACTTGGCCCGACGAGGAAGGCATCCAGCGCTGGGAGTTGTGACGCTATCAGAACTTCTGGCGACATGGGCCGTTCACGACCTCACTCATGTGCATCAACTATCCCGCGTGATGGCCCACCAGTATCGTGACGCAGTCGGTCCGTGGAGCGCCTATCTGGGCGTGCTGCAGTGTACTGGTCATAGCGCTCCGTAGGCAATCAAGCTCAGCCGTTCCGCAGCGATAGGCGCGACTTGGCCTTGCACGCCCGGCAGTCGGATTGGGGCTAACTCCCGAATGGTCAGCAATCCGGAAGTAATCTGTCCCGGCTCGGGATTAGTAACGATAAGTCGGCTAGTGTGGAGCTATTCAAGGTCTTGAGCCCTCTTGGACGAAAAACGCGCTATGCGTAGATGTGGCTCTCGGCCGAGCAGGGGTCTCGAGACCGTAGGCACGATCGGCAACGAACTGAACAAAAGCAGCAAGGAATTCCTCAGTCTTGTCGGCTTTTGAATCTGGTTTTGGCGGAATCTCCTCTCCGCCAACTCGCGCGGCGATCACAACCATCAGTCGGCGCGTCGCAGGAGCACAATCGAGCGGTCTCGCACCTGCACTTGCTCGCCCGCCTTCACAATGCGATCGCTTTCCTCGGGCACCGCCTCGCTCGTGTCCAGGACGGTGACCCAGTGATCGCCCCAGTCCCGGGTCGGCAGCGTGAAGGTTAGGGGCTCGTAATGTGCGTTGAAAAGCACGTAGAAGCTCGCATCTACCACGCGCTGTCCGCGCGCGTCGGGATACGCGATGGCCTGGCCGTTGAGAAAGACGCCGAGAGATTTGGCGAAGCTCACCGCCCAGTCGTTGTTCGTCATCTCGCTGCCGTCGGGCTTGAACCAGCCGATGTCGGCCTGTGTGCCGTAAATCGGACGGCCCTGGAACCAGCGGCGGCGCCTGAATGTCGGGTGCGTGCGCCGCACGGCCATGAGCCGCCGGGTAAACTCTTGAAGGCTCTGATCCGCGTGCTCCCAGTCGTACCAAGAAATTTCGTTGTCCTGACAGTACGCGTTGTTGTTGCCGTGCTGAGTGCGTCCCATCTCGTCACCGCCCAGCAACATGGGGACGCCCTGCGAGAGAAGGAGGGTGGAGAGGAAGTTGCGCTTCTGGCGCGCACGGAGCGCGTTGATCTCCGGATTGTCGGTGGGTCCCTCGGCGCCGCAGTTCCATGAGCGGTTGTTGCTCTCGCCATCGCGGTTCCCCTCGCCGTTCGCTTCGTTGTGCTTATCGTTATAGGAGACTAGGTCGTGGAGCGTAAACCCGTCGTGGGCGGTGACGAAGTTGATGCTTGCAAAGGGGCGTCGCCCCGTCGTCGCATACAGGTCCGAGCTGCCCGTGAAACGTGAAGCGAAATCGGCGAGCGTCCGGTCGGTCCCGCGAGCGAAGTCGCGGATCGTGTCGCGATACTTTCCGTTCCATTCGGACCACAGCGGCGGGAAACCGCCGACCTGATATCCACCCTCTCCGACGTCCCAGGGCTCCGCGATGAGCTTCACACGGTTCATGTCCGGATTCTGGTGGATCAGGTCGAAGAACCCAGACAGGCGGTCAACGGCGTGAAGCTCACGCGCCAGCGCCGACGCTAGATCGAACCGAAAGCCGTCGACATGCATCTCGCGGACCCAGTAGCACAGGCTGTCCATGATGAGCTGCAGCACGTGAGGGTGCCGGACGTTCAGTGTATTGCCGGTGCCGGTGTAATCGACGTAGTACGCCGGGTTGTCTGCGAGGCGATAGTACGCAGCGTTGTCGAGGCCCTTGAAGCAGAGCACCGGGCCCAGGTGGTTCCCTTCACCCGTGTGGTTATAGACGACGTCGAGGATGACCTCGATGCTGGCCTCGTGGAACGCCTTGACCATCCGCTTGAATTCCTGCACCTGCTGGCCACGCTGGCCGGCGGAAGAATACTCGTTGTGCGGCGCCAGATACCCAATCGAGTTGTAGCCCCAGTAGTTGCGGAGACCCCGGGGGAGCAGGCTACTGTCCTGGACGAACTGGTGAACGGGCATGAGCTCCACGGCCGTTACACCGAGCTTCAGGAGGTACTCAATGGCCGTGGGATGGCCGAGCCCGACGTAGGTGCCGCGTAGTTGCTCGGGAATGTCCGGATGTTGGAGCGTGAAGCCCTTGACGTGGGTCTCATAGATGATTGTTTCCTCGAGAGCGCGGCGCGGTGGGCGGTCATTGCCCCAATCGAAATAGGGGCTGACCACCACGGACCTCGGAACGAACGGCGCGCTATCACGATCATTCGGGGGGCCGTTGGGATTGTCGAACCAATACGGGAAGACGGCCTCATCCCAATGGACATCGCCCTCGATCGCCATCGCGTAGGGATCAAGGAGAAGCTTCGCGGGGTTGCACCGCTGGCCCTTCTCCGGCGCCCACGACCCATGGACACGGAACCCGTAGCGTTGACCAGCCTCAATGTGCGGGAGATACGCGTGCCAGCGGAAATCATCCACCTCGCGCAGACTGACACGTGTTTCATTCCCCTGATCGTCGAAGAGACAGAGCTCGACGTGCTCGGCGACTTCCGAGAAGACCGAGAAGTTCGTTCCCGTCCCGTCGAAGGCCGCTCCGAGCGGATAGGGTTCGCCTGGCCAGATCTGCAACTGTCCCATTAGAGCCTCAGACGCCAGATTCATGACGGCGCGGCTCGCAAGTCTGCGACAATTTATGACCAAGAGCAAGCTCCAGGCGGGTGGCTCACTCAATTGACCTCGCTACAACCCACCGCAACCAGGGTGGCCTACCCTTTGCGGTTGTTACTTGTGATTACGAGTCACTCCCGAGATAACGTTTGTTCCCCTGCGTTTATCGGGTAAGGCTTGTATGGCCCCCCCGCCACGGCCCGCGCAACATGTACAACCGGTACAGCGTCAAACGCATTTCCGTGAGCAGGATACGAGCCGCTACGCTGGGAACACCAGCATAGTTGTTCGCCGCGCCTCTATCTGGGAGTTCTCATGCAAACCAAAAGCTTCGGGCGTGACCTCAACATGCCGACCCGAAGCTACACCTGCAGGATCCCAACAATGAACGAGAGTGGTTCGCTCTAGATTTTCGGGGCACTCGAGCTAAGTGACACACCATGGAGAAGTGAGTTATGTGGCTGGTCAGATTAGCGCTGCGAAGGCCCTACACCTTTGTCATTCTTTCTTTGCTGATCTTCATCCTCGGTGTCAGCTCGATCGTTACGACGCCTGTCGATATTTTGCCTGACATCGACATTCCGATTGTCAGCGTCATCTGGACCTACAACGGCCTTGCTGCGGACGACATGTCGAAGCGGATTGTGGGCATCTGCGAGCGAGCGCTGTCCACAACCGTCAACAACATCAAGAGCACGGAATCGCAGTCCTACAACGGCGTGGGCGTTATCAAGGTCTACTTTCAACCGGACGTTCAAATTGATCTTGCGATCGCCCAGGTAACCGCACTCGCGCAGTCGATCCTCCGCCAGCTGCCGCCTGGCATTCTCCCGCCGCAGATACTCAAATACGACGCCTCCAGCGTGCCTATCGTGCAGCTCAGTTTGGGGGGAACCGGTCTGTCACAGCAGCAACTCTTCGACCTGGGGCAGAACTTCATCCGTCCGCAGTTGGCCACCGTTCAGGGCGCGGCCGTACCGCTGCCGTATGGCGGAGAGGTACGAGCAATTATGGTGGATGCCGAACCGGAGCAGTTGGCGGCCAAGCATCTCACCGTCGCCGACATTTCAAGCGCGCTCAGCAATCAAAACCTGATCCTGCCTACTGGAACTCAAAAAATTGGCGACAGGGAATATCTCGTCGGCAGCAATAGCAGCCCGGCGTCCATAGCCGAACTGAACGATTTGCCGCTGCGGTCACTCAACGGCTCGGTTATGTTGATGCGCGACGTCGCATGGATCCACAACGGGTATGAGCCTCAGACCAGCTTTGTGCGGGAAAATGGAACGCCGTCAGTACTGCTCACGGTGATCAAAAACGGTGCTTTCTCGACCATTACCATCGTGGATCAGGTGAAAAAAGCGATCCCCCGCATCAAAGCGGGGTTGCCCAGCGCGCTCACGGTCATCCCGCTTTTCGATCAGTCGATTCTTGTGAAAGCATCTGTGCGGGACGTGGTGCAGGAGGGCATCACGGCGGCTTTGCTCACCGCGGTCATGATCCTCATTTTTCTGGGTAGCTGGCGTAGCACGCTGATTGTATGCACTTCCATTCCCCTCGCCATTCTCTTTTCGGTAGCGGCCTTTTCCCATCTCGGTGAAACGATCAACGTAATGTCACTCGGGGGCTTGGCACTCGCGGTAGGCATGCTCGTTGACGACGCGACCGTGGAGATCGAGAACACTCACCGAAACCTCGCAGCGAGCAAGATTCCTTTGGCGGCGGCCATTTTGAACAGTGCGAACCAGGTGGCCGTTCCGGCGCTGGTATCGACGATGTGCATTTGCATCGTGTTTGTTCCGGTGACGTTGTTGTCAGGCGCCGCAAGGTACATCTTCACTCCCCTGGCGCTGGCGGTGGTGTTCGCGATGATCGCGTCGTATCTGCTATCGCGAACGCTGGTGGCCACCATGATGCATTACCTGATGCCGGCGGAAGTCTCGTTGTATCAAGACGAAGAGAATTCACCCCAAGCGCGGAGCTGGATCTGGCGTTTTCACAAGCGCTTTGAGCGCTATTTCGATCGCATCCAGGAGAAATATCGCTCGCTACTCGAATGGGCGCTGGCGCATCGGGCGCTGGTGCTCGTCGCGTTCGCGATAGTGTCACTGGGATCGCTTTCTCTCGTATTTGTCATCGGCGAAAATTTTTTCCCTTATGTCGACTCCGGACAGCTCCAGTTTCACGTGCGTCCCCCGAGTGGCACGCGCATCGAAGTAGCGACGGAGATCTTCGCGCGCGTGGACAAGGAGATACGGCACCTGATTCCGCCCGATCAACTGTCTATGGTCGTCGACAACATCGGCCTTCCACCCGGCGGCGTAAACCTGGCGTTTTCCGCGAGCGACACCACCAGCAACGGAGACGGCGATATCTTGGTGCAGCTTACCCCTAAGCACCACCCCACGCAGGAGTGGATGAGCATTTTGCGCGAAGATCTGAATAGAGTTTTTCCGCAAGAGACATTTTTCTTCGAACCCGCGGACATCACCAACCAGACGCTCAACTTCGGGTCGCCGGCGCCCATCGATGTCCGGGTCCTGGGCAAGGACGCAGCCGCTACACAGCAGATTGCCGTCGAACTCCGGAACCAGATCAAGAATGTGCCCGGAGCCGCGGACGTTTTCATTCAGCAGCAATTCAGTGCACCGCAGTTCGACGTCAACGTGGATCGTCTGAAAGCGCAGGAACTTTCGCTGACGGAGAAGGATGTCGCCGGCAATATGGTTCTGGCGCTTTCAGGCAGCGCGCAAACGGCCCCGAATTTCTGGATGGATCCGAAAACAGGCGTCGAGTACCCGGTGGTTGTACAAGTTCCGCAATACCGTCTTGACAATTTCAATACACTATTTGATTTGACGGTTACCTCGCCGGGCTCCCATGACGATCAGCTTCTGGGTAACGTTTCCTCAATTCGTCGTGCCGTCTCGCCGCTTACGGTATCGCACTTCAACGCTGAGCCGGTGATGGATGTGTACGTCAACACCGAGAATCGCGATCTGGGCGGAGTAGCGCGTGATATCCAAAAGATCATCAACGGTGCCTCGCAGCATCTACCGGCAGCGACTCGCATCGAGCTCGCAGGCCAAGTACAAACGATGAAGTCATCGTTTCTATATCTAGGCCTAGGCATCATGGCGGCCATCGTTTTCGTTTACCTGCTGATGGCGCTCAATTTCCAGTCGTGGACGGATCCCTTCATCATCCTGATGGCGCTTCCGGGAGCGTTCGCCGGGATTGTGTGGGTACTTTTTTTGACGCAGACGACGTTCAGCGTTCCCGCTTTAATGGGAGCCATCATGACGATGGGTGTCGCCACCGCAAACAGCATTTTGGTCGTCACGTTTGCGAATGACGCGCGTGCTGAAGGCAAGAATGCTATCGATGCTGCTCTTGAAGCTGGGCACACGCGGCTGCGTCCTGTCTGCATGACTGCGCTGGCCATGATACTCGGCATGTTCCCGATGGCGTTGGCGCTGGGTCAAGGCGGCGAGCAAAACGCGCCGATCGGTCGTGCCGTCATCGGCGGACTTCTGTTTGCGACGGTGGGTACACTTTTCATTGTGCCGATCATCTACTCGCTGCTCCGCAAGCAAGCGCCGGTAGATTTCGACAGACGCATTGAGGAAGAAACAAGGGGGCACTTGCAGGGAGCTCAATAACGATCAAACCGCGAATCACGGCAAGTATCCAATTCCAGGAACCGGATCAGGCATCGCCGAAAGCATGCCTTCAGGAGCAACGCGATGAATAGCAGACCTGTTGAGGGCTCTCCCCTGTCCGGGGACGGTAGAGGCCAGTGGCTTCGTTACGGGCGATACTTGCTCGTTGCTGTGGTGGTCATCGCCGGGCTGTGGCTGCTGGGATGGTGGCCCAAACACAAGCTCAACGAGCAGGTTCAGGCAAAAGCGAATCAACAGAAAGCCGCGCTTCCGATTGTAGAAGTGGTGACCGCTTCCGAGGTCCCTAGGACGGAGGAGCTCACACTGCCTGGAACTGTCCTGCCGGTTTCGACCACCCACATATACGCCCGAGCGACGGGGTACCTCAAGGCTCTGAACGTGGATATTGGGGACCGGGTTCGTCGCGGTCAACTATTGGCCGTCATTGAGTCCCCGGACCTCGATGCTACCGTGCAACAGCAGCATTCTTTGCTACAGGCCAGCAAAGCGGCTCTGAACACGGCACGCAGTCAACTCGCCTTGCAACAGGCGACCTATGACCGAGTTCACGTTCTTGCGCAACACGGAGTGTTGTCTCAGCAGGATGACGACGTAGCACTCGCCGCGGTCAAGGCTGCGACTGACACGGTAGAGTCAGCAGAAAGTAACGTAAACGCCGAGGCCTCTGCTCTTGAGCATTGGACGGTGCTAGCTTCTTACGAGCAGGTGCGTTCGCCCATTGATGGAACTGTGACTGCCCGTAACGTCGACGTCGGCAGCTTCGTCTCGAGCAGCGGGGCGGCCGCGGGTCTAACTCTAAACACAACCTCCGCTCAATCGAACTCTGGCGGCCCACCCACCGGCGGCGCGCAGGGTGGCGAACTCTTCCAGATCGCCAACACGCATGATCTTCGAACATTTATCAGTGTTCCGGAGGAGGACGCTGCGAACGTGCAGACCGGACAGGACGCCACCCTTACGTTCTCCGAGCTGCCTGGTCAACAATTCCACGGAAAGATCATTCGCAGCAGCGACTCTCTCAATCAGCAGACCCGAACGCTATTACTCGAAGTGCAGATACAGGACCCGGAGCGGCGGCTGCGCCCAGGAATGTTCGCTTTGGTGCAACTGCACTTCAATGTGCAGAACCCCGGCATTCTTATTTCTGGCGACAGCGTAATCCCCCGGGCGCAGGGACAATTCGTGGCCGTGGTTGATAACAATATCGTTCACCTCCAGCAGGTCCACGTGGGGCGCGATCTGGGAACGGAGGTGTACGTAACTACCGGACTTCGAAACGGGGACAAAATAGTGGTTAACCCCACCGACAGCGTGCAGGAAGGCATTCATGTCCAAACCAAGACTGCGCCGAAAGGGCAGGAAAGATGATTCGCATCTACTGGAGGGCACCTCAATCTTCATCGTCGGCGCTGATTTCCTGGAAGAGGAACGTGAGAATCTGCGTCGTGCTCCTGGCGGTCGGGTTCGCTTGCAATCGCGATGTGTGCCAATCTACCTCCGACACGACGCGCAGCTTCCAATTTAACGCCGGCAGAGTTGATGCATCCTCGCCTGCTCGGCTCGCCTTTCATCGGGAAGCGGCGGGCCAGGAGGCTGATCCCGATGACATGCAATTATCGCTGCGGCAGGCGATCCAAACGGCGCTGGAGCGAAACTTGGACATCCAACTGGAGGAATTGGATCAGTCTGTGGCGGATTTTAGTCTGACCAGGACGCAAGGAGGTGCAACGCCCCGTGCCATTAATTTCAACATCGCAGAGACGCCAACCGGGGAAGTGATCGCTTCCGTGCCGCTGTTAGCTACGACATCTCCAACGCTATCGCCCTTCGGCATTGAGCCTTCGACAATCACAATTCCCTCGTCCTTTGATGCCGCCCACGTGCTGCAGCCGTATCGCTCCCTCTCGATCGCCACGGCACCATTTTCATCGGGTGCCCCGGTACCGGCGCTCGACCTCAATTTGCAGGGGCAATACGGTTGGATACGGCGGGACCCCAGCAATTCACTTGTGACTTCCTCTTCGGCAACTGCCGCAGACACGACGATCACGAACAACACTCTGGGAAGCATGACCTTGCTGAGGAGCTTCTCTTCTGGCACTTCGCTTCAACTTGGGATCGACGACGCCGTTTGGTCCCTGTACTCGGGTCGGTCGTCTGCGGTCCCGTTTTCTCATCCCAACGCCTATGCTCTGATTGCGCAACCATTGCTCCGCGGCGCTGGACGAAAAAACAATACCCGCTACATTGCCATCGCCCAAACAAACAAGAATATTGCAGGGGCGATTCTCGAGGAACAGATGATCGCGATCGTTGCGGGCGTCGAACGTCTATATTACGATCTGGTTAGCTTGCAGAACTCGGTTAAGGTGCAGCAGAAGGCCCTGGATGCGGCAAACAAACTTTTGAGTGATGACCGGCAACAGTTGGCTCTCGGGCGTTTACCGCCGATCGAGGTGACGCGCGCGGAGGCCTTGGTGGCCGCCATACAACTGGAGCTTACGCAGGCAAATTCTCTCCGCGACCAGCAGGAAATTGTGCTGCGAAGTGTTATCGACCCACAGTCACTCACCAAAGCAACGCTTAGTCATTTGGTGGCAACCGACGAACTTTCACCACCGTCGGAGGCGCCAGCAGCCTCAATCGCGGGCCTCATTCGACACGCCTTCGAGAAGCGGCCTGATATAGAACAGTCCAGACTGCAGGTAACCAACGGTGAACGCGCGGTCGCCGGCTCTGCCAATAACCGGCTCCCGGAGCTTGACCTGTACGGCTCGTTCCAGAGTCGAGGCGTGATCAGCCCGAACCTTATTCCCATCGGCGGCGATCCCTTATCAGGTGCTCCTATCTACGATCCGTTGCCTACGGGTGGCCTTCGCGCTTCAGAGGTATTTCAAGCGGGTATTCAGTTCAAACTGCCTATACAGAACAAGGTCGCAGAGGCCGATCTCGGCGCGGACCGTGCACAACTTCAGCAAGAACGGTTGCGGTTCACGCAGATCGAAGCACAGGCGGCTGCGGAGATAAGGAATGCCGTCATAGGGTGGAATGCCGCGAAGCAGGCGGCGCAGGCAGCCGCAAGCGCTCGGCGTTTGCAGGAGCAACTCCTGAGCGCCGAAGTGGAAAAATTTCGTGCTGGGTTCTCCACAAACTTCGCGGTAATCCAGCAGCAGGCTTATCTGGCCCAGGCCGAAACTACGGAAATCGCAGCGCAGGCCACGTGGAAAAAGGCTGGCGTGCAGTTGGATCGGGCGCTAGGAGATACCCTACAGCGACATGGGATCGAGGTGGATCGGGTGCGACGAAATCGAGTCGATTTGCCATAAAATAACTGGCCGGAAACAAGCCAACCGAATAAGCGAACTGGAAGCGCTGTTAATCCAGTTTTGCTGGAACCGCCTTGGAGTAACGCAACACCAAACCTTTCATGTGTTCCAGGCATAATTCTGATAAGAGACGGGGTACGATTCGTGTTGGATTACGGACAACTGGGAACTAATCCACCTGGCTGGAAAACGCGCTTTTCGCTTAAGTGGATTGCTAGGAATCAATAGAGTCTATCTCTCGGATTAAGGTTCAATCGTTCGGATCAGAAGAGAGGAGTTTGTGCTCGCGGCGCCATGAGCTAAGTCACTTCAACGAATTGCCGACTTTTCGTCCAAGTGAAATTATGTCGATAAACACATGCGCGTTTGTCGGCATCTAACACCGGTTAACTTCAAGTTCCGAGTAGCCGCCGGTACGTGTCTTGCTCGGCACTTTCGGTTAGCCTACGCGCTGAGTGAAGCGAACGAACGTAGAAATCGAATCAGCGGTGGAATAAATGCGCCACACATCAGTTAAGTATCTCAATGCCAGAGTTCTAGTCCGTGCCGGGGAATTCATGTTCTACAAACCTCTCTGTCTGGCGGCTATCTCCGTTATGCCCGCATCTGTGTTCGCCCAATCCATAGTGTCAACCCGGGCCAACGATGTTGCGCCAGTGGCAATTGAGAAACTCACTCTGCCTGCGCCTGCGATCTTTGCTCCCGGTGTGATCTCCGGTCCCGGTAATGACGGGACGCCGACCTTCTCACCCGATGGCCAGACACTGTACTTCTACCGGTATGGCGCATCGCCCGACTCGGCCGTAATCCTCGAATCCCACCGCATCGGCTCCGGGTGGTCGAACCCCGTTGCCGCGCCGTTCTCGGGACCGTCTTCGGATCGGCAGCCCGCCCTCTCACCCGACGGCCAAGTGCTCGTCTATGTTTCGCGGCGCCAGCTCCCTGTGGGCCCCGGCGAACCGTCTCGCTACGCGACCAATCTTTGGCGCGTTCTGCGCACGGCATCCAACTGGTCCGTGCCCGAGCGTTTGCCAGATACTGTCAATATCTCCGAGAGGATGCACAACCCATCGATCGCGGCGAATGGAGATCTCTATTTCACTTGCCCGACAACCCAGCCAGGCCACGACCCCACGTGGCGCCTCTATCGGGCGGCATATCGCGACGGCCAGTACGATCGCGGACAACCGCTTTCGTTCGTTGGCGGCGATCTCTTAGATGCCGATGACCCAGCCATCGCACCGGATCAGTCGTACCTGATCTTCGGCAGCCACGGGCTGCACGCTCCACCCGGACGTGAGCACCTCTTCATCTCTTTCCGCTCAGGAACATTGTGGGGACCGCCCATTCAGATTCACTACGAAGGAGACGATTGGCCCGACCCCAATGGTAACGGAGACGGTGAACCGCAGATCAGTCCGGATGGCAAGACTCTGTACTTCGACTCGTCACGATCGGTGCCTATTGACGCAAACCGCTCCCCGAGCCAGTTTCTCGCGGACGTGGAGCGCCTCAACACTTGGGACAATGGCAGCAGCAATGTCTGGTCCCTGCCCTTGCAGCCTCTGCTCGACGCGCTCGGACAGCGGCAGAAAGAGAAGCTGACGGATGCTAAGAAATAACCTTCTTGCCATCGCTGTCGCTGCGTTAGTTGCATCGCCAATAGCCCCAACGTTCCCGGCCAAGCACGAGACGATCGCAATTGTCGGCGCCACTTTGATCGACGTGAGCGGCTACGGGCGTTCCACCAACGACATCGAAAACTCCATTGTGGTGATCGAGGACGGGAAGATCGTCGCGGCTGGTTCCGCAGCGCAGATCGTCATCCCCTCTAGGGCGACCCGCGTCGATGCCCACGGAGAGTTTCTCGTTCCCGGGCTTATCGATGGATTCGGCGCTGTGCGCACCCAGGCCTTTGGCAACGCTTATCTATACGACGGGGTCACGACAGTTTACGTCCCGACAGTACTTCCCAATGGGGGCGGAGACGGCGAGTTGAAGATCGTGCGAGATGCATCTCCCGGGCCGCGCTTGTTTCTGGGAGCGCCGATGACCGGCTATTCGGAACAGGGCGCGGACCCATCCGATAAGCCCATGCTGAACCATCGGCTGCACGATCGACGGCTGTCATACCAACAGCTCGTCGCCAGAGTCGATCAATTGGCCGATCAGGGCTTTCGCGGAGTGACCATCAGTTACGATGTTTGGCCGGATCAGGTGGATGTTATCGTCGCCGAAAGCGAGCGGCGCGGTTTGGCAACGCTCGCCGAACCTGCATTTGCGACGTACCCCTACGCGATCCACGCGGGAGTCAGTGCGTTGCTGCACAACGATCACTACCTATTGGAGCTGGCTCCTCCCGCAGTGTTGCTGGATCGTGCAGATGATCTGAATGCGGCCTCCGCTGCCTTCCATGCAATCTGTGCGGTCGATCCAGGGTCCGCGGAGGTTGCGAACTATGGAGCGCAGCTTGCGAAGTCCAACACGGCGCTGATGCCCACCCTAGTGATCGAGGCTACCGCCGACGGGCTAGATGTTCCCAATCCGTGGAGCGCCCCATCGGCGGCGCTCATCAAGGCCGCCGATCTGGACAATCCCGTTGACCCCTCCACTGGCGAAGCGCCCTTCCTGGCCAGCCTCACTCCGGACCGCAGAAAGCGGGTTCGGGACTGTGCCTGGCATAAAGAGGCGTTCGATGCTCGCCTCTATCAGCTTGGAGCGAAGTATTTGGCCGGAAGTTCGGCGACGAGCTACGGAATTATGCCGGGCAGCGGTCTCCACGTCGAACTCTCACTGCTGCATCGGATCGGCCTCTCGCCGCGCGAAGCTATCGCAGCGGCAACCAGCAACTTTGCCGACATGTATGGTTGGCGTGACATCGGGCGCATCGAGCCGGGGCGTGTCGCCGACGTGCTTATCCTCAGCGCCGACCCTCGTAGCGATCTTGCAGCCTTGGACCACATCGATAGAGTCATCTTCCGGGGTGTCCTGCTCGATCGGCAATCTCTGCTCAAAGCACGTGACGCGACGTAGGCAATCCGGAAGTTGGTTGCGCAAGAAAAGGCTGCCGACCAGTACCGGCAAGTCTTAGTGCTGTATCTGAGGCGCCCATTTCACGACAGGTATTCGAATCGCGGTGCTCTGGAGGGGCGCGTCAGATACAGCGACTTGAAGGAAGCCGCCCCTCGCGGGAGCCTATGGGTTTTGTATATGGTTGAGCAGGTCTTGATGATTTGCAAAGTTGCTGTTGGCGGCTGTGCGCGGCAGTTGCAGCGCGAGATCGTAC